>JACCDW011377183.1_pt1 | contig 14894 bp, 14 predicted proteins | sample 7449781 | NCBI WGS metagenome assembly JACCDW01 (sample SAMN15323449, study PRJNA562643) | freshwater metagenome | isolation source: river surface water | place: USA:Blue River Watershed | collected 2017-08-18
AGCCGTTATCGGTGAAAAACTTCCTGGTAAAATTCAAAAGGTTTTGTGTGAACCCTATGAATACACAATCCAAGACACAGGTGAAGTGATTGAACTCTCTCACCGTTGGCAATATGTAGAAGATACATCCACCGTAATCGAAACCTCAATGAAGTCGTTTTCTTCGGTCGAGGAAATGCTAGCATGAATTGAAAAGAATGAAGGGAGTCAATAGGCTCCCTTTTTTTTAACATTAAAAATTAATCCACTTTAACATTTAAAATTAATCACAATGAATATTAGAAAAGCACAACGAAGACAAGCCAAAATCAAAATGGCTTTACAAGGACCTAGTGGTTCTGGAAAAACTTATTCAGCCCTCAAAATTGCTCAAGGTATCACCTGTTGGGATAACATCTGTGTTATTGATACAGAAAATAATTCAGCTGATCTTTACTCTGATTTGGGACCCTACAATGTCCTTCAAATAACAAAACCATACACTCCTGAAAAATACATTTTGGCTCTAGCTGAATGTGAATCTAAAGGTATGGAAGTTATTATTATCGATTCTCTATCTCATGAATGGGATGGCGAAGGAGGGATACTTGACATTCACTCTGGAATGGCTGGCAATTCTTTCACAAACTGGAGTAAGGTGACTCCTAGACACAATGCACTGGTTCAACGTATTTTAAATTCGTCTGCTCACATTATTGCTACGTTTAGAACCAAACAAGATTATGTGCTAACCGACAAGAATGGTAAAATGGTGCCTGAAAAAGTTGGACTTAAATCAATCACCAGAGATGGTATGGATTATGAATTTACCATCGTTCTTGATATTGATGTTGCACATAATTGTACGGCATCGAAAGATAGAACAGGTTTATTTATTTCTGAACCACCGTTTCATGCAACCGAAGACACAGGTAAGAGAATTTACGACTGGTGTCATGATGGTGCATTGGATGTTAAAAGTCAGATTGAAAGCTGCACAGACATTCAAGAGTTGAAAGACTTGTACTATGTGTTAAGTCCACAAGAGAGAAGTCAATTCAACGGCACATTTTTAGAAAAACAACTGAATCTCAAATCTAAATTTCAAAGCAATGGAGTTACTCATCACCAGTCCTGATTTAATACAACCAACAAGAGAAAAATCAGACGAACGTTTTATTCTAGCCAACACAAAACCTGTGAGTTTAAACCACCTTAGAGATGATTGTGTTATCCCAGTTTTCGCTAAGGACAATGAACCCACAGTTTCAAATGCTGACTTCGTAGAAAGTGTTTACCAAGCTGTACAAATGGTATTTAGCACAGAGGAGGTTTTAAGGCCTGCTATTAGGGTTTCTCATCCCATTAAAGGCAGAACTCCTGATGCAAAAGATAAACGAGCAGAAGAGCTTTTAGACGAAGAAAAGACCATCTATTACGAACGTGTGATGTTTACAATTGAGGTACCATCCATTTACAGGAAAATCAACGGCAATCATTTAAGTCTAACGGTTGGTGGAGTCAGGGGTTATCACCAAGAAAACCTATATTCTAAACGAGGGATGCAAAAGTTTAAGATTTTTGTAGGATTTCGAAACAGGGTTTGTTGCAATATGTGTGTTTCTACTGATGGACTGTTAGACGACATCAAAGTCAGCAACCATTGGGAGTTACGAAACATCACTGAGCAACTACTTCTGAAGTATGAATCTGCAGAAACCTTAGCCATGTATTCCAGTTGGGCGAAGAATAGAATCACAGAGAAGCAGTTTGCTGAGTTCATCGGTAGATGCAAAATGATTGGTATCATGCCGAGGGACGAAAGATTGCAACTACCAGAGATGCTGTTCAACGACCACCATTTGAACCAAGTCTGTGATGGCTACTACTTCGACAAAAACTTCTGTCGATATGCAGATGGCTCCATTGACCTATGGAGATTGTACAATCTGTTTACTTCAGCAAACAAATCTAGCTATATAGACAAGTTCCTTGAACGAGGCTTAAACTCTGAGAAGGTCGTGAAGAATTTGATGGAATTTTTGGGGTAGGTTGATTAAAAAGAAACCCCACTCAGAAATGGGTGGGGTAAATTGTGTTTTTTGAAATTATTGTCTTTTTTGAAATTATTTCAACATCAAAATAAAACTTGACCTTTCGTAGCTTTTACTTTACCTGCTGAAATACCATATTCTTCATATTCAATACTCAAACCGCCGACTTTTATTAGTTTACCCTTCAAGATTCCATATTTTCCGTATATTACAAGTACATTTCCAATTTTATTAATTTTCCCTTTGGAATCACCATATCTTTCGTAATCAATGTAAACATTTCCAATCTGGATAATTTGACCGGCAAATTCGCCATACTGAGCGTATTTCAAATTATCCCCTGGTAATGCGATAAAACTAAATTCTCCAGTTGGTGCCATTAAAGAGAATTCTCTACCTTCATTGTCTGTCCATTTTATTTTAAAACTTTGTCCAAAAATCAAATTTGAAAATAAAAAACAACAAATTAAAAACGAAAAATTTAAATTATATTTCATTTGATTAACGAGGACATTCTGGATACTAAGACATCAATGGTGTAATTACTGAATCGCCCATTATTGCCAAATATTTCAAAGGAAAAGTACTGACCTGTAGCCGATTGGTATTTTCTTGAATATTGGTATTCCGTTATAAATTTTATTTCACTAAACTTCAAAAAATTTGTAAGTGAGATTATTGAATTTTTATAAGATTCAGAATTATGATCTAGTTGATTTAGTTTTAAATTTATAGAGTTCAAATAATCCATAGCCATATTAAATTGACTAACACAATTTGAGTTGATATAACTGAATTCATTTGGATCAAGTTGTCCATTTTTCAGCATTTCATTATATAATTTGAGTTCATTGATTGTAGCGTTTTTTACACCCATGTTTAAGGCATTCAAGCAATCATGATTTGTAATTACATTTCTAGATGAAACACTTGAAATATTATCCATTGTATTCCTATCTAAATCAGCTTTTCGAGCTTCTCGATCTCTTTGAGTTGCGTTTATACGGTCAATATTCTGTTGTGTGATGCGACTATAATTGGGCACTTGAGAATATAGGTTTACAGAACCTATAAAACAGAAAAATGATACTAGTAAGTATTTCATATATTGTTTATGTTTTGATTTTCAAAGTTAAAAAAGATTTATAATTAGACTTTCTTATTTGATTCGATTGTTGTTATTTTTTTCATCTACTGAATATTTCATCGTACCAACCACTGACGTCTTTTTTTATATTATCATGATATTTGTATATTGTTAAAGCTAATCCAAAGTCGGCCCGATTATTTTGAAAAGCATTGACTGTAAAATAACCATAAAAATTCCCATTATCGTCCACTACTACTGGGGGAGTTGTACTATACGAATTCCAGGGAGAGTTAGCACTAAAATTACTACCGAAATTCCCAAACTCATTCCAAATTGAATTTTGCCCGAAGGTACTGCCATAATTCCCAAAACTATTCCATATTGAGTTCTTATCAAATTTATTACAATTCAAACATCCTAGGTAAACATCATGATTTCGCCCACCAAACAATTGTAGTGCTTGACCTAAAACAAATTGATTTATAAAAAAAAACACAGTAATTACAAATAGCTTTTGCTTCATGCCGTTAATATAGGCTATTATTATTTTTATTCCTACAAAATTTTGGTAAGATATGTTTTTATATTTCTTAAAAATACCCATGTAAAATAATTTACTATTTATCTCAATTCGAAAACTTTCGAATAAAAAAAATAGCATTAACGAACACCCAATTAATTACAATTTAAAAATCCACAAAAAGTTTACTTCTTTAAATTAAATTTTTACGATAATTTAATCGATAATCTCAAATAAAATCTCAATCCAATCAAGATCATGAAAAACCCAAACATACAAGAAATCAAACTACACTACAGCGAAAATCTTAACGCTCAGCCGATTACTATTAAAAGCTCACAAGATGCTTATGAAGCCTTCAAACTTATTTTCAACCCCAATACATTGGCAATAAGGGAAGAGTTCAACATTATCTACTTAAACAGGGCCAACAAAGTGATTGGAACCTATCAAGACTTCAAAGGCGGAATTACGGGTGTAGCGGTCGATTTAAGGTTAATATTTGCTGTTGCTTTAAAATGCCTAGCTGTTACAATTATTGTGGCACACAATCATCCTACGAATAATCTAAAGCCATCTCAAGAAGATTTGGACATTACGCAAAAACTCCATGATGCAGGAAAAATTCTTGACATCAACCTAATGGACCACCTGATTCTAGGGACGGACAATAATTATGTGAGTTTTGTGAAGGAGGGATGGATGTGAAGGTCGAGTTATACTCATAAATGAGTGTGGTTGTTTATGGTATAATTAAAACTATAGATTAAATATTTAATCTGTAAAGTAAATGGCTCATAAACCCCAAGCTAATAAAGACATGGGTCGAATCTAAATCTATTACAAATAACAATGGTTCGCTGTCGCCTCATTCACGGAAATTAGGCCATAATCATGTCTACCACACGCCAAATCATATATATCAACACTCCTAAAATCAATGATCGGTTCATGTTTTTAAAATGATTTACTAATGTTATTTCATTTGCTTCCATAGAGTTTGCAATTTTACAAAGTTTATCTTGTATTTCCTTTTTATTAGCATTGTAAAATTCCGAATATTTCTTTATTTCTAGGTAATTGTAATTTGCATACAAAGTACTAATGGATAATTGAAGAAACTTAAGGCCAGAATAAGCACCGTATAACCATGATCCCACCGATAATAAAAGTAACCATAAGCTCATACGATATGCTTCGCCAAAGGTTTGCTGTGTTGCAAAGCCAATGGCTGTAATATTCAAAGCAATTAAATAGTAGACATATTTCTCCTGACTTTGTCTAAATTTTTGTGCTAAATCATCTTTCACAGTTCCCATAACATTTGAATAAATTATTTAAACTTCTTTTTCTTAGGCTTCTCTTTAGTAAAAAGGTCAGCGGTATATTTTTCATATAGTTCGAATAGAAACATCATTCTGTTGGCTTCACTTGTAAAAGGTTGGGGCCTGTAAGCTAAGTCTACTGCTTTGTCTAACTCATTATGTGCTTTTGCCAGTGCAGGCGGCATTGTTAATGGGTCATAAAGATCAGCAAGGGAACTATTAGGGAATTCTAATCTCGCATCCAAAATTTTTTGTGATGCTGTTTCAATCACCTTCACTTGTTTACCTGAAATTCCTTCAACCCACGGAAAATTATTATAGACAATTGTATTGGAGTAACTGTATCGGCTTTCTAATCTGCCACAGGTATATTTCATCCATACCATATGCATTCTTGATGTTAATATACCAAAGTGATAAAGATTTGCATTTGGAAAAGAAAAAACCTTATCAGTAATTATATCTTTAGAAGTCATGTAACCAATAGGAATATACTTTCTGTTTTCAGAAGATACTTTTGGAATTAATAAAAAATTCTCGTTAGGTTGTCTTTCTTCACCAAAAAGAAAGGGAAAGTCTGCCATATCGTGTGTTTTTCCTCTTGAACTTTTCAGTCTAAATGCCTTTATTTTGCTAATTCTCTCTTTTAAAATTGTTGAACTTTTAATAATATCAGGCGGCACATCTTTAAGCCAAAAACACCATTTCGTTTTATTATTTATAAATTCTTCTGCACTCCAGAATCTTCTAATATATTTAGATAAAATTGGCTCAGCTTTTTCAACAATTTTCTTTTCTTCATCACTCAAAATAAGGAAACCTCCGTCTAATAATGCGCTACCAACCCCAATTTTGGGGATGTTACAAATTGGATTTGTTCTTGGTGATATAATTATTTCCTTTGCATCAATCAAATATTGATTTATATTTTTCACTGAAACTTCATGTGGTTCTCCAGTAATTCCATCATATTCAAATATTGATTTTTTAACTACATCATAGCAACCAAAACCAATAATAACAACATGAACTCCAGCATTACCCTTGGCTTCATTTTTCCATTTAAAAGTTTGATGTGCAAAATGAATTTTAATATTGAAATTAGAAAATAAGTACCCCCATAATATGCCGACCTGTTCCCCCTGAATTATTGAATTAGTAGAAACAAAAGCAACTTTTATTTTTGTGCCTTGGATATAAGACCCCGCTTTTGCATACCAAGCCGAAACATAATCTAGCATCCCAAAGGATTTTAGACCTTTGAATGTTTTTTCTAAGCCTTCCTTCTGTTGTTTACTTTGATAGGCAGTTCCTAAAAAAGGTGGATTGCCCAGTATAAAAGAAAGTTCATTTTTAGAAACAACATTTTCCCAATCTGTTTCTAATGCGTCTGCGTGAACAATTTTAGCAGATTTTTTCAATGGTAAACGTGCAAAGTATTGTCCAAATTCATGGCTAATTTGCATGTTCATTTGGTGGTCTATTAACCACATAGCTACTTCCGCTATTCGTGCAGGAAACTCTTCATATTCGATACCATACATCATGTCTACATCAAGCTTGATAATATCTCTAATGTCAATTACAAGTTGATTGTTATGTAAAGCTCTCAATATGTCAAGTTCAAGTAAACGAAGCTCACGATAAGTAATTACAAGAAAATTACCACAACCGCATGCTGGATCTAGAAATTTGAGTGTGCTTAGTTTTTTATGAAATTCCGACAACTTATTTTTATTGTCTTTAATATTTTCGAATTCCGCACGTAATTCATCCAAGAAAAGTGGTTTAATGAGTTTTAAAATGTTGGTTTCGCTTGTATAGTGTGCCCCTAAGTTTCTTCGTTCTTGAGGGTTCATCACACTCTGAAACATAGAGCCAAAAATCGCAGGTGATATTTTACTCCAATCAATGTAACAGCAGTCAAGTAAGGCTTGACGCATTTTAGAATCGAAACTTGCCATAGGCAATATTTCTTCAAAAAGTTTACCGTTAACATAAGGAAAATCTGCAAGTTGCTCGTCAAGATTTTTGAAGCGATTTTCTCTAGCTGTATTTAACACTTGAAAAAGTTCCTGTAGTTTAGAAGCAAGGTCGCTTCCGTCTTCCGCTGTTCTTTGTTCTAAAAAATCTTGAAATTGTTGCTTATTGAAAATTGTTGTGTCTTCAGCAAACAACAAAAACAGAATACGCACCAAATAAACTTCTAAAGGGTGACCTGTATAGCCAATTTCTTCCAATCTATCATGAAGTTTACCCATTAACTCAGCTGCTTTTATATTAGCAGGATCTTGCTCTTTATAGGTTTTCTTTTGATAGCCCAATAAATATCCAAAACTCTGCACATTTAGCACTAATTCATCAATTGTGAATTCAAGTGTAATCTGTTCTTCAGTATCGTACAATCTAAAAAAATGAAAATCACAAACCAGTACATACTTTGGTAATTCGTTTTGTTTTAACCCATGAGTATAATCTATGGCTTGTTGAAAAGCTTTATCAAGGTTTTTTCCCCTACTTTTCATTTCAACCAAAATAGTACCTTTCCAAAGTAAGTCAATATAACCATCTGCATCTGATAGTTTTTTAACTCTATGTTCAAAGGTTCCAATCTTTTTACGGCTAATACCAAATACATCAAAAAAAGCATCTAAAAATGGTTTTGCATCAGCTTCCTCATTTGTAGTTCCCGCCCATTCCTTTGAGAAATTTAATGCCCTATCTTTTATTTCGTTCCAACTTAATGCCATGATTTATTTATGTAATACAATCTAATGTTTTGTTAAAATTCCATACACTATGATTATCACAATAATACAGCAAAAAGGCCTGATTAGCAACTTCTCAAGCATAAGTCTGTAATTCTTGAACTACCTATTTTATTTGCATTACCATGGCTCTATTTTAAACTTAGGAACTGCTCCTACATATTGAAAGCAAATGTACTTCAAGATGTCGCTGGCGGCTTATATGTGCTTCTATTTGGTTGCTATAGAATCGTGTATTGTATAGATTGAGCAATCAGGTAAATGTTTACTAATATACCGACATACTTTTTCGATGTTTATCTTTGATTCGATATTTTGGAATACGGGCAGACTATGGTTTTAATTATTTACAATGATTTGTATTGGGTATAAACAGTTTGGCTGTTAGTACTTTTGTAGCACCATTAAAAGCACCCTCATTTATTTTTTTATTAAAATTTTTAAAAAAAAAAGTTAAATGAACTGTATGTTATTAAACTTCGACATAATAGATTAATGTGTTTTATATAATATATTTGACTTATTATGTCAAAAGTAGAACAGTATGAGGTTGAGAAATTCATCAGTGAGCTTCGTGAAAAAGGACTTGAATTTCTACCCAACGGAATTATTGAAAAATCACATACAGGAATGGGTGCTACCCATATGGAGATAATAAGTTCAAGGAATTCCATCATTGTTGAACCAGTTAAAATAACTGCCTATTCAAAAGTTAACGAGTATAATGAAAGACATGCAGATGATTCCACAAAACGAGCTTTGTATGTTGGCAGTGAAATTGGAATGCAAGAAAGGTCTACTTCGAACAAACAAATAAAGGAATACCTAAAAAATCCAAATATTCAGTCTAAGAAAATTATATGTGTAGCAGATTCTTTGCAAAGAGTTGTTGAAGAAATATTAAAGGTTGGGAAATTAGAAGATTATTTCCTACTGATTGATGAGATTGATTCTATTCAAAATGATTCCTCTTATAGGATGAGTCTTGAAAAATGTTTGGATATTTACTTTATGTTCAGTGCAGAAAATAGAGCAGTTTTAACAGCTACACCGCTTGAATTCACCAATTTAGATCTAAGCAATGAACCTAAAACAATATTCAACTTGACGTCGACAAAAAAAATGGAAGTTGACTTTTATTATCTCCCTTACACAGCTTTAATTCAACTTAAAGTTCTAGTCCAATTGATTTTAGAAAAATATGGAAATAACAATGGAACAGTTGTAATTGTATTAAACGCTATTAAACCTATTGAGATTCTAATTAATACGTTAATTAAGTATAATATTCCAGTATCGGAGATCAGTGTATTATGCAGTAAAGACAATCAAGCTCGAATGGGTTCCTTTTATGCTGAAATGACCGAAACAGAATATCCTAATCGCATTTGCTTTATTACAAGTGCTTATTTTACGGGCTACGATATTTATAAGCCTTACCATTTAATTATTGTAACATCCATTTTTCATGTGTCTACTCTGCTTAGCGTAAGCCAAATCAAGCAAATTACAGGTCGATTAAGACAGAATTTACATCGAAGTTTGACTTTGCTAAGAAGAGATGTAAAAGAGACTGACATGATTCCTCCGGCGTTGACAAAACTTCGAGAATTGACGCTTCCCAAAATACTAGATAGCGCTGAAGCAATGATTACAAGTATGAATTGTTTAAATCATACCATGAGTAATTTCCAAGATGAACTTGAAGTTCTAAAAACATTTAGAAATGGTGCCCTTAAAGCTTTGGCAGACAATAACTCCTCAATAATCAGAGAAAAGTTAATCATTGATGGTAATGAAATTACAAAAGGTAATTTTGTAAGGTCTGATTTTTTCATTGATTCCAAAAAAGAGCAAATTAGAATATTTAATGAAAATTATGATATAGGGTCGTTGGAGAATTTTAACGCCGAAATGATAAATAGTAATTTCCAACTTCAACCGAGGACTAAATTTAGTGACATTCAAATTGACAAAGTTGAATCATTCGACATGGCTTTAAATGCCTCATTCTTGAAAGAACTCAAAAGTCTGACTGATGCTGAAGATTATGAGTTCTATTGTTGGTTAAAAGAAAAACAAAATGCACCAATGACAAAGGAAATGAAGAGATTGGTTTTCTTTATGTTGAAGTTATTGAAGTTCTATCCAGTGGGTGTAATCATTACAGACATAGTAATTCGAAATATGTTTGATGAGAAAAAAGAAAAAATGAAGGATAAAAGAGCATTTAATCACATGCAATTGAGCGAAGAGTTTAAAATGGCAGGTAAGGATTTTGCTTTAAGGATATTCCTAAATCATTATTTTAGAATAGGGGGAATCTATTATAAAGAAGAAATTTCGCAATTGCTTCAACAGTCCGCAGATAAATCAAACATTGATTTTGGATTAGACAGAGAAAACACAAAGAGCTGGATTACTGTCGCTAATCTTTTTCTTTTATTCCGACGGAATCGCAAAAACAGTGATGACAAACTTAAATTAATTAAAATCCATGAATGCGTTGAGGAGTTAGAACACACATTATTCGCTAAATTAAGTATAAAACAATTGTTGGGTAAGAAAGTATTGAGTTTGGATGATTTACACAACACCGCTGAAATTAGCAGTTCTGATCTCATTTACGAGCAGGATTTGATAAATTGGGCTCAGAATGACGCTGAGTTGGATATAATTGAAGACTTTGAAGAACCAAATATTAACCGAGATGAGTCTGTTGAAATTGAATATTCTACTTTTGCAGAATTACGTAAAAATATTAGGGACAAAAGAAAGGAATAGTTTAAATATATTCTATTTCTGGCATAAATAAATTATACAATTTATTTTGACCAATCTTTACATTTTTTCGTTCTAAATTCTCCCTTGGGAAAATCGAGAATGTATAATTCTCCATCTTCTATATAATAACGTATCCCCATTTTTGTGTCAAATGTAATACCACGGCCATCACTTGTTGTACTGTACTGATAGCGTCCGATTTCATTATTTTCTTGACAAGACAACAAAACTAAAGTAACACTCAGTATTAAAAATAATTTCTTCATAAACATTCTACTAAATATTGATATAATTCAAATTAAAGCATATAAAGTTTATTAAACAAAGTATATCAAAAATACTAACTTCAGAAGTTAATATTTTCATGTGTTTTTTAGTAACCAAAATTTTAATCTGATAGATTTGATATAAATTATAAAGACAAATTATTGCCACAACAATAACAACTTCAGGAATACATAATTTATCCACTAAGTATATGCTCATCAATTGGTTAATGTTGAAAACACAAGAGTAAATAGAAAAAGTGATTGCGTAACTTTGCTATCATGTTGAAAGTTGTAGTTTCCAAACATATTTATGATTTAATCTCCAATGCCACTGAGGAGAATACGGGTTTTAAATTTAGGCAAGACCATTGTTATCGCTTATTGAAGAATATCACCCATGTTTACAATCTAAACAGGGACCGAAGTGATGATGGTTATGTAAGTTTGCGTTCTACCTATTTACAGAACATTTCCCATGAATACAAGCTTTATATGGAATGAATGGAACGTGTTGGTATAATTCAAATTAACTCTAGTTATCAAAACAGCCACCCAGATCCTACTAAAAACTACAACAAACATTATAGAATTGTTCCTCCGCCAGATGATTTTATGCCAAATGACCGTGACAGAATTGTTCAGGTAGTTTTTAAGGAAAATGCTGCTATTAGGGTCTTTTTAACTAGTATTAAAGAGACAAGAGGCTTGACCTTTCTTGTTAATTGGCTAAAAAAAATAACCATTGAAGAACAATTGGCACATGACTTGAATGATGAAATTTACCAAGAAGATAGATTATCACCGAGAATTGGATATAAAAAAGGTTTATATAACTATGTACCATATTTAATTGATCCTGATAGAGCCAAAATTGCGAGAAAAGACAATATTGTAGCTATTCGGACAAAACAATTTTATATTAGCAGAGACACAACATCAGGCAGACTGCACTCAAATGTTACAGGATTGAGTTCAAGAATCTTTCCTGCACTTAGAATTCAAGGAAAACCACTCGTTGGATATGACATTGCCAATAGTCAACCGTTCATTTGTTCTGCATTAATTAATTTTTCGATTGAAGATGCAAAAAAAAGGGAACAATTTTCCCAAACCTTCTCTCAATATCCTAATTTAAACTCTATATCTTCAACAAACCCTTCAACCATATCCAATTCAACCTTAACTAATCCACATTTACCATCAAATCCTGACAACCCAACCCAACTTATTCAACTATTAACTTCAAATCCTAAACTAATCCCATATCTTCAAACATATCTACCAAACTTATTAAACTCAACAACACTAATCGTTATGTTAGAAGAATTTCTCTCAGAGCCTGATTTAATAGGGGTTTTAGAGTTTCAAAACTTAACAATTGCAGGCAATTTGTACCAAGAAATTGCTAGAAATGTATTCGAATTTGAGTATGAGAACGAAAACAAAAGAAGGGTGAAAGATTTATTTTTTACGCTGTTTTTTACGAAGCCTGGAAACAATAGAGGAGGTATGAGTAAGTTTAAGGAACGGTATTCAGGCGTTCACAGCATTATCAGTGCTATAAAATCAAAATCTCCAGAAAGCAACTTTTTTCCCATTTTGCTACAATGTTTAGAATCCTACTACATATTGGAGAAGGTATGCAAGCGTATGAATGATGAATATCCTAAAGCTCCTTTATTTACAAAGCATGATTCAGTGTATACAACGAGTGAGTATCTACAACATTTAAAAATAGTTATGGAGGAGGAAGCCGTTAAGTTATTTGGTCTTTGTCCGAAATTAAATGAATGTTAACCCCCACAAAAAAAAAGGCGTTCTCAAACAGAACACCCTATTAATCTAGAACCATAAATAACTACCTACGCACAATGTCGGCAAAGGACTTTATTCTTCTCCATTTGCTCGTAGACGGAGTTTATGTCATAATAATACATATTACCATACAATGTAAATGTAAGAGCTCCATTGACCCTTAAATCCGTTAATTTGGTGGTTGAAATCTGAAGCAATTCTTTGACCTCCGCTCCTTTTAACCATTGTTTAGGTTGTCGCTCATTTTGAATTAAGTCCGTCATAGCTGCTATCATCTCAGCTTTGAATCTGTTGAAGTGTTCTTCAGTAACTAAATCTATTTTCATAATTATATAATTTTTTGGATTTGTTGTGAATCTTCATTCGAATTGTCTTCATCTGGCCATTGGGTAGTCAGTTCCCTCAATTTTAACATTTCACCTAAAATCTTTTGATTGGTCACCTTAGCATAAATCTGAGTTGTTTTGATATCAGAATGACCTAGCATTTTACTTACACTTTCCATAGAAATCCCTTTTGATAAGGTTATCGTGGTTGCAAACGTATGTCGAGCTAAATGTGTCGTAAGGGTTTTAGTGAGACCGCATATATCGCCTATTTCCTTCAAATACGCATTCATCTTTTGGTTACTCAATACAGGTAACACCTTTCTATCAATTTCTCTAGCAGGATGGCCATTGTACTTTTTAATAATTCTCAATGCTGCTGGTAAAAGTGGAACATCAACACCATTGCCAGTTTTTTTACGTGATGTATTGATCCATTGTTCACCATCTATACCCATTGAAATTTGATCTATGGTTAACATTTTAATGTCGATATACGCCAATCCTGTGTAACAGCAAAACACAAAAATGTCCTTTACCATATCTAAACGTGGATTTGAAAAACTCTTCGCTTCCAATACGGTCAATTCATCCATTGACAAATAACCTCTTTTTACTTCACGAATTTTACCTTTATACTTAACATATGGGTCTTTGTCAATCATTTCAGTATTCAATGCATACCCAATAACTGTTCTAAAGTGCCTAATGTACTTAACGGCAGTATTGTTGGCAATTCCTTTATCAATTCGTAAGAAGTGCTCAAATTCCATCAAATTGGAAAATTTAAAGTCTTCTACTGCGACATCGTGAACATTTAACTTTTTATCCAAGAATTCAAGCAGATGGCCTTTTAATGTACAATAGCGTTGATAGGTAGCATGACTGTATTCAATGTTTACCAAATCCTTTCTAATGGCAATAAACCTGTCAAAGATTTCCATAATGGTAATTCGCTTTTCTTCTTCTGGATTACCCAAGTAATGCTTTTTAATGTCATAGACGCTAATTGCATTTCCATTACCCAGTAACATAGCATACACTTTATAGATGTTGTTGTTAATGTCGCCTAAGCATGAATTAATGGTTTTAGATTGTTCTGAAGAACCTTTAGCCCTTTTTGTGATTTCACACCATTTGTTTGCTTCAATCTTCAAACCAGTGCTCATTTCAACTCTTTGAGAGTTGAGTGTGATTCGGACGTAAATAATTACTTTTTCGTCATTTGATGTTCTTGTTTTGCGTGTTGTAAAAATTACGCTAAAAGAATTGTTCATTTTTTTGTTAGATATTTCCATAAAGTTACAATAATTTGTCTCAAAAGTCAAGCGAAATTTTCGCTATATTTAACTAATTATCAACAATATAGAAGTCTCCGAGGGAGTCTTTTTTCGCATAAACAAATGACTCCCGAATTGCACCCTCCAATGAACCAATTTTACGGATATTTTGGATCGGTCTAAAAACAAAAAACCCCGTAAACACTAGATTCACGGGGTTTAATGATAATTAAAATACTTTTAATTGTGGAGTTGGGGGGAATTGAACCCCCGTCCGGAGATGCGAAAGCTGGCGCTTTCTACAGGTTTAGGGTGAGATTGTTTTCGGAAGTAGGCCGGCTCTCCCCTGGCCAACGTTACCTCTTATTTGGCTCATAATGTTTCCTACGCCAACTTTTCAGAAACATACCCGTGCGGGTCGATTACCCCTGATGACTCTCGGCACGAGTATAGAGAGTCGGAGTAAATGGCATTAACCTATCACTCGGATTAGGCAGCCATGGCGTAATTAGATTCGCCTCTTAAAGTTTGGAAATTGAGATTTAGGTGCCAAATTCCAAAGCACCACCTGCTTACACCGCATCCATTCATCCCGTCGATTCCGATCAACCCCAATCGGTACTGCAAAGATACAGCTATTTTCAAGCTTTCAACAGATCAATTTTTTGCAATTTTCGCAAAAAT
>JACCDW010263574.1_pt1 | contig 14892 bp, 8 predicted proteins | sample 7449781 | NCBI WGS metagenome assembly JACCDW01 (sample SAMN15323449, study PRJNA562643) | freshwater metagenome | isolation source: river surface water | place: USA:Blue River Watershed | collected 2017-08-18
AGGGGGTGGCGGCATTGCCGACATCGATCTGACCGACGGCGATGTCATAGCGCCGGCCATCGAGCGAAGCCGCCTTGGTCAGGCCAGACACCGCGTGCTTGGTCGAGGTGTAGGCGATCGAGTGCGGGCGCGGCGTGGTGGCCGAGATCGAACCGTTGTTGATGATGCGCCCGCCCTTCGGGTTCTGGTCTTTCATGACCCGAAAGGCGTTTTGAATGCCATAGAACATGCCGTTGAGGTTGGTGTCGACCACCGCCTTCCATTGCTCAATGCTCAGTTCTTCAAGCGGAATGGCAGGCGCGCCGATGCCCGCGTTGTTGAACAGCAAATCGACCCGCCCATGCGCCTGGACGGCGGCGTCAAACAAGGCCCGCACCGAATCGGGGTCGGTGACGTCGGTGGGCACGGCCATGGCTTGGGCGCCCGCCGGCGCTTGGGCGATGGTGTCTTGCAAGGCGTCGGCACGGCGCCCGGCCAAGACCACTCGCCAGCCATCGCCCAGCAACGCCAGGGCGGCGGCTTGACCGATGCCCGAACCTGCACCGGTCACGATGGCCACTTTGTTTTTGCTCATGGGATGCTCCTGAAACGTTTGCACGAAATGTACAACAATAGGGCATGTGTTGTTGTCCGGAGATCGACATGAAAGCCCCCCTGCTGCGCACCCTGCTGGCCCTCACGCTGGGCTGTTCCGCCGCCACCCCTGCCCTGACCCAGGCCGAATGGCCCCAGCAACCCATCAACCTGGTCATGACTTTTTCGGCGGGCTCCGGCGTCGATGTCGTCGCACGCCAGATCCAGGAACCGTTGGGCAAACTGCTGGGCCAACCGGTGGTGATCGAATACAAGCCGGGTGCCGCTGGCAACATCGCCAGCGAGTACGTCTCGCGTGCCAAACCCGATGGCCACACCCTGGTGTTTGGCACCGCCGCCACCCACGGCAGCAACGCGGCACTCTACAAAAACCTGCCCTTTGACGTCGAGGCCGACTTTGTTCCCGTGGCGCCCATCCTCGATGTGTCCAATGTGCTCACCATCAACCCCGAGGTCATCGACGTCAAAACCCTGAAAGAATTTGTCGATCTGATCAAAGCCAACCCAGGCAAATACAACTTCGCCTCGACCGGCAATGGCACCGGCACCCACATGGCCTTTGCCGAGTTCAATGCGCGCCTGGGCCTGAACATGGTTCACGTGCCCTACAAGGGAGGCCCCGAAGCCATGACCGCCGTGCTCAAAGGCGAGACCTGCTGCATCATGAACCAGGTCCAGACCGTCATGGGTCAGTACAAGGCGGGCAAGGTGCGGCTGCTGGGCGTGACGACCGCCAAACGCGTCTCGGCCATTCCCGAAGTGCCGACCATTGCCGACAGCGGCCTGACTGGCACGCGCGGATTTGACAGCTCGATCTGGTTTGCCGTTTTCGCCCCCAAGGGCACCGATCCCAAGGTGGTGCAAAAACTCAACCAGGCCATCCGCACCGCGATCGAAAACCCCGAAACCCGCGCCAAACTCGAGGCCGCTGGCAACTCGGTGCGCATCGAGACGCCGGAACAATTCAAAGCCACCGTCAAAGCCAACCGGGCCAAATGGGCCGAAGTGGTCAAGGCCGCCCGCATCACCATCGACTGAGCCATGCCGCCTGTCAACCCAGCAGCCCCCATGGGGCTCGATGCCCTGGCCCTGCGCGTGCGCGAAGACCTGGCTTGCCTGTGCCTGCCCGCCAAGCCCTGGCTGCCCCCGACGCGCCACCAGGGCCAGCCGGTTCACGACGTCGTGATCGTGGGCGGTGGCATGGCCGGGTTGACCCTGTGTGCGGCGCTCACCCACCTGGGCATTGAAGCCCACGTCATTGACCGCGCCGAAGCCGGCCTGGAGGGGCCCTGGGCCACCACCGCGCGCATGGAAACGCTGCGCTCGCCCAAAGAGTTGACGGGCCCTGCCCTGGGCATCGCCAGCCTGACTTTCCGTGCCTGGTATGTGGCCCAACACGGTGAAAAGGGATGGCAAACGCTCGACAAAATCCCGCGCCTGCAATGGGCCCAATACCTGCGCTGGTACCGCGACGTCCTGGGACTGAAGGTCCACAATGGCCAGCGGCTCACTGCGCTGGAGCCACAGGCCAAGCACTTGGTGCGCCTGCAGGTCGAGGCCACGGCCCACCCCAGGCAGACCCAGACCCTGTGGGCGCGCCGGGTGGTATTGGCCACGGGGCGCGACGGCCTGGGCGGCCCCTGGTGGCCCGATTGGGCCAACGCCTTGCCGCCAGAGCGTTGGACGCACTCGTCACACGCTTGGCCCGAGGACCGCTTCCAGGGGCAACGCGTGGTCGTCATCGGCGCCGGTGCATCGGCCATGGACGTGGCCGCCACCGCCCTGGAGAACGGCGCCCGCGAAGCCCGGCTGCTGGTGCGCCGAGCGCACATGCCACTGATCAATAAAAGCAAAGGGGCCGGCAGCCCCGGCATGGCGCACGGCTATTGGGCCTTGCCCGACGAATGGAAATGGCGGTTTCGCTACTACATCAACCAACAACAGGTGCCGCCCCCGAAAGGCAGCACTTTGCGGGTCGCTCGCCACGACCAGGCGCATTTTCACTTTGGCATCCAAGTGCACGAGGCCCGCATGGTGGGCGACCACGTGGCCTTGCGCACCAACCAAGGTTGGATCGAAACCGACGCGGTGATTTTCTCGACGGGCTTTCGCACCGACTGGGCTCAGCGGCCCGAGTTTGCCGCCATCGCGCCCCATGTCCGGTTGTGGAAAGACCGTTACACCCACCCTGCTGGCCTGGACGACGAGGAACTGTCGAACTCGCCCGACCTGGGCGATCTGTTTGAGTTCCAAGCCCGCACCGAAGGCGCTTGCCCAGGACTGGACCGCATCCACTGTTTCAATTACGCGGGTGCCCTCTCCCAGGGGGCTGGCGCGGGCGACATTCCCCAGATCAGCGACGGGGCGCAACGCCTGGCACGCGGACTGGCCACCCGTTTCTTGGTCGAAGACGCGCCCCACCACTTCGAACAACTGACCCGTTACGCCGAGCGCGAACTCAATGGCGACGAATGGACCCCCGACTTCATGCCCAATGACCTGATCGACCAACGGGTCTGCTCTCGCCCTCAGGACCCGATGCGCGCCTTGCGCCGTGAGCGCGACAAAGTCGTGGTCGCCAGCCAGGCCAGTGTGGATGCCCTCATGGCCCCAAAGCTGTCAGGCCCATCGCTGGCCCTGCGGCTGCGAGTGGCGGCAATCGTTGCCGAACACAGCGGTTGCGCCGACCTGGCGACTTTCTACCAAACCCACCCCTGGTCCGCACCGACGCCCGATGACCCGTTGACCCTGGGCATCGAAGGCTTTGCCCGCACCTTGGCGCGACGCCCTGCCGATGGCGACCGCCGACTGCTTGACACCTTGCCCGCGTTGGGCCTGACCACGCCCGACATCGTGACCCTGGCCCAGTTGATCGGCTTGGTGGCTTATCAAGCGCGCGTGGTGCAGGGGCTGCGCGCCATGGCGCATGCCGCGCAAGGCCCCACCACTCGCCCCCTGGCCGACCAAGACGTTGCATTCGTGCACCCCGCCCACCTGCCCAAACCAGGCCAGGCGCTGCGCATCCGAGGCTACACCAGCGCCGAGTTGGGCTGGCGCGCCTGGTTGCCCGTGCTCGATGTCGCGCGGGCCACCGAAGACCAATTGGCGGTGCTCAAAGCCAGCCACCCCAGCGCCATGACCTCGGACTATTACCTGCTGTTGGCGCAGCAACCCCAGATCCTGGCGCACCGATCCGCGGCCTTCAACGCCATCATGTACGCCCCCGGGGGCTTGAGCCGGGCCGAGCGCGAACTCGCCAGCACGGTGGTGTCGCGGGTGAATGGCTGCGTGTATTGCGCCGCCGTACATGCCCTGCGCTTTGAGCAACTGGCCAAACGCAACGACGTCATCGCCCAGGTTTTTGAGCAACCTCAGGGGGCGGGCACCTCACCGCGAGAAAAAGCCATCGTGCAGGTGGCCATCGACCTGACCGAAAGACCGGGCCAGTTTGACGCCAGCCACCTGGCCCCACTGGTCCACCACGGCCTGTCGCCGCTGGAAACCGTCGACCTGATCCACTCGGTGGCGATCTTTGCCTGGGCCAACCGACTCATGCTCAACCTGGGCGAACCGGTCGATCCTGGCGAGTCGGGCTGAACGCATCAGCGGCGGGGTTTTTTGGCCTTGCCCTTCTTTTGGGCCGCGGCCTTTTTGACCGCTGCCTTCAAGGCCTGAATGGGCGAGGCTCGGGGCTTGTCGGCGCTGGCGCGGGCCGAATCCGTCGATTGGGCGCGTGAGCCCTCGCGCGACTTGCCCGATCTGGACTTGCCTTTGCCCTCGGGCAGGTCGTCGCGGCGCTCGCGCGTGCCGCGCGTGAGCCGCTCCAGACCATCGTGGACCAAACGAAAGTCGATCTTGCGGCCATCCAAATCCACCCGACTGACCTGGATGCGGACCCGCGTGCCGATGGCGTAACGGATGCCCGTGCGCTCGCCGCGCAACTCTTGGCGCACCTCGTCAAAGCGGAAGTACTCACCGCCCAACTCCGTGATGTGGATCAGACCCTCGACATACAGGCTGTCGAGCGTCACGAACAGACCAAACGAGGTCACCCCGGACACCACGCCCGAATACTCTTCGCCCAAGTGGTCGCGCATGAACTTGCACTTCAGCCAGGCCTCGACGTCTTTGCTGGCCTCGTCGGCGCGGCGCTCGTTGGCGCTGCAATGCAGCCCTGCGGCCTCCCAGGCCGACTGAATCGCCCCGGCCTTGCCCTTGGGCGCGGCGGGTGCTGCACGGCCACGCTGTGCCAATCGGCGCGAGAGTTTGGCATGCGCCTCACCCGGCATGGGCAGGCGCGGCAGTTCGTAACGTTTTTTCGCCAAGATGGCCTTGATCACCCGATGCACCAGCAAATCGGGGTAACGCCGAATCGGGCTGGTGAAATGGGTGTAGGCCTCAAAGGCCAAACCAAAATGCCCGCTGTTGATGGGCGTGTAGATCGCCTGTTGCATCGAGCGCAGCAGCATGGTGTGGATCTGCTGCACATCGGGGCGGCCTTCGGTCGCCTTGGCGATGGCCTGAAACTCGCGCGGCTCGGGTTCGTCGCTGACCGATTGCGGCAGCCCCAGGGCCTTGAGGTAGTTGCGCAGCAACTCCAGTTTTTCCGGGGTGGGTCCTTCATGCACGCGAAACAGGCCCGGGTGCTTGGCCTGCAAAATGAAGTCGGCGCTGCAACAATTGGCCGCCAGCATGGCCTCTTCGATCAGGCGGTGGGCGTCGTTGCGCACGCGTGGCACGATTTTCTCAATGCGCCCTTGCTCGTCGCAGACGATCTGGGTCTCGGTGGTTTCAAAGTCCATCGCCCCACGGCGTTGCCGCGCCCCCAGCAGGGCCCGATAGACGTCGTGCAGGTTCATCAGATCTTCCACCCGATCGGCCCGCGCTTGGGCTTGAGGCCCTCGGGTGTTGGACAAAATCGCCGCCACTTCGGTGTAAGTGAAGCGGGCGTGGCTGTGCATGACCGCCGGGTAAAACTGATAGGCGCTGACCTCGCCTTCGCCATCGATCAACATGTCACACACCATGCACAGGCGATCGACATCGGGGTTGAGCGAGCACAAGCCGTTGGAGAGTTTCTCGGGCAACATGGGGATCACCCGACGCGGGAAGTACACGCTGGTCGCCCGGTCCAGGGCATCGACATCGATGCCGCCGCCCGACTGGACATAGTGGCTGACGTCGGCGATCGCCACCAACATGCGCCAGCCCTTGCGCCGACCCACCTTGGCCGGCTCGCAATAGACCGCATCGTCAAAGTCGCGCGCGTCCTCGCCGTCGATGGTCACCAGCGGCACATCGCGCAAATCGACACGCCCTTTCAAGTCCGCCGCTCGCACCTTGTCGGGCAAGGCCCGCGTCTCGGCCAGACAGCCCTCGGAAAACTCGTGCGGCACACCGTACTTGCGCACCGCGATCTCGATCTCCATGCCGGGGTCGTCGATTTCGCCGAGCACCTCGGTCACGCGTCCCACGGGTTGGCCATACAGGCTGGGGGGTTCGGTCAAACCCACCACCACAACCTGGCCCGGCTTGGCCGGCCCCGTGGCGGTTTTGGGGATGATGATGTCCTGGCCAAAGCGCTTGTCCTCTGGCGCGACCAGCCAGATGCCGTTTTCTTGTAACAGTCTGCCGATGATGGGCAAATCGGGGCGTTCGATGATCTCCAGCACCTTGCCCTCAAAGCGCCCCCGGTTGTCGGTGCGCACCACCCGGGCACGCACCCGGTCGCGGTGCAACACCGCTCGCATTTCATTGGGTGGCAGGTATACGTCTGCCGACCCGTCATCCTTTTGCACAAACCCATGGCCATCTCGGTGGCCCAACACGGTTCCTTCAAATTCTTCCAACGCGGCGTTGGACTGACTCAATTTTTTGATACAATGCCTTTCTTTCCTGAGATGCCCAGGTGGCGGAATTGGTAGACGCACTAGTTTCAGGTACTAGCGAGTAACATCGTGGGGGTTCGAGTCCCTTCCTGGGCACCAATCTTACAAGACAAAAGGCCGTTGCATGCAACGGCCTTTTTAATTTTGTACCCGTGCAACGCGACGCACGCCGCTTGTCTCAAACCGGCAGCGCCACCAGGTCATGCCCCTGGGTGCCGACCACCTTGGCTCGCGTGAATTCGCCCACCACGATGCGTTTGCTGACCTTCTCGGGTGGCAACAGGTGGACCACGCCGTCGATCTCAGGGGCATCGGCGTAACTGCGCCCCACCCCGCCCTGGCGTCCAGCCCCTTTGGCCCCGTCGACCAGCACCTGCAGGGTCTGGCCCACGCGACGCTGCAACTTGTCCATCGACACCTGTTCGGCCACGGCCATGAAGCGGGCCTGGCGCGCCTCGCGCTCGGCTTGCGGCAGCATGCCGGGCAACTGGTTCGCACTCGCACCCTCGACCGGGCTGTAGGCAAAACAACCGGCGCGATCGATTTGCGCCACCCGCAAAAAGTCGAGCAGGTGATCGAACTCGGCCTCGGTCTCACCCGGGAAACCGGCGATGAAGGTGCTGCGGATGACCAACTCGGGACAACGCTCGCGCCAGCGCTCGATGCGCTCCAGGTTTTTCTCGCCACTGGCCGGGCGCTTCATGCGCTTGAGCACATCGGGGTGGCTGTGCTGAAACGGCACATCCAGGTAGGGCAAGATCAAGCCATCGGCCATCAGCGGGATCAATTCATCCACCGATGGGTAGGGGTAGACGTAGTGCAAGCGCACCCAAGCCCCATGGCGCGAGGCCAGCTCGCCCAAGGCCCTGGCCAGCTCCAGCGTGCGGGTCTTGATCGGTCGACCATCCCAAAAACCGGTGCGGTATTGCACATCGACGCCGTAGGCCGAGGTGTCCTGGCTGATCACCAGCAACTCCTTCACCCCGCCCTCGAACAGGGCCTGGGCTTCCTTGAGCACGTCGCCCATCGGGCGGCTGACCAAGTCGCCGCGCATCGAGGGGATGATGCAAAAGGTGCAACGGTGGTTGCAACCCTCGGAAATCTTCAGGTAAGCGTAGTGCCGAGGGGTCAACTTGACCCCAGCCGGTCCCAGATCGGGCGCTGGCACCAGGTCGGTGAAGGGGTCGTGCGGCTTGGGCAGGTGCTGGTGCACGGCGTCCATGACCTCTTGGGTGGCGTGCGGGCCAGTGACCGCCAGCACCTTGGGGTGAACCTGGCGCACCAGGTTGTCGCCCGAGGCGTCGGCTTTCGCCCCCAGACAGCCGGTGACAATCACCTTGCCGTTCTCGGCCAGCGCTTCGCCAATCGTGTCCAAACTTTCTTTCACCGCATCGTCAATGAAGCCACAGGTGTTGATGATGACCAGATCGGCCCCCTCGAAGGACTTGGCGGTTTGATAGCCCTCGGCACTGAGTTGGGTCAGGATCAGTTCCGAGTCGGTGAGTGCTTTGGGGCAACCGAGGCTGACGAAGCCCACCTTGGGCGTGGCGGTGGTGTTGGACATAAATGCGTTCAGGGGTTGTGGCGCTGGATGCCCATGACGCCGAGCATTTGATCGGTGTAGGCATTGAAGCCCTGGACAAAGGGGTTGGTGCCGGGCATGGCGTAGCCATAAAAGCGGATGATGTTGGCGAGCGCGTTTTCAGAGAACAGCGGCACGCCCGCCGTTTCTTCTTCCAAAATGATCTGCAACAAAATGCTGCGGGTGAGGTCCTCGCGGGTCTTGGCGTCTTGCACCACCACGTCCACATGGTCCATGACCATTTGCTTGACTTCGCTCAGGGTGATGTAGGACGAGGTGGCGGTGTCGTACAGGCGGCGATTGGGGTACTTTTTGATGATGCGCCGCCCCCCACTTTCGGGGCTGGACGGGTGTTGCTTTTGTCGGGCCACGGCAGCTCCAATGTGTCTAGTGACACCGATTTTAAACGATGCCCCCAAAAACAAAGGGCGCATGGGTCCAGGCCCAGCGCCCAGGGCATCAAAACTGCGTCCAGCCGGTGCGCAACATGTAGGCCGCGATCACCAGCAACATCGTGCCAAAAATGCGCTTGAGTTTTTGCACCGGCAACTTTTGCGCCGCACGCGCGCCCCAAGGGGCCGTCAGCATGCTGCAACTCGTCATTGCCAACCAAGCGGGCAGCCAAACATAACCCAAAGAGGCTTCGGGCAATCCCGTCACGCCCCATCCACTGTAGACATAACCCAAGGCATTGAACAAGGCGATCGGGAACCCCAGGGCCGCGCTGGTGGCCACCGCCTGATGAATCGGGACATTGCACCACATCAAAAACGGCACGGTGATGAACGCGCCACCCGCCCCCACCATGCCCGAGACCAGACCGATGGCAGAGCCCACCACCCCCAGGCCCAGAGGCCCGGGCAATTGGCGCGAGGGTTTGGGCTTGCGATCAAAGTACATCTGCGACGCCAGAAAACCCACGAACAAACTGAACACCACGGCCAGGGTGCCGCCCTTGATGCTGGAAAAAATCCACACGCTGGCCACCCCGGAACCCAACAACACGCCCGGCACCAGCGACAGGGCCACCGGCCAACGCACCTTGCCCAAGCGATGGTGGGCACGCACGCTGGCAATCGAGGTCACCAAGATGGTCGCCATGGCGGTGGCGATCGCCATCTTGACGCCGAGCTCGGGGCCGACGCCTTGCTCGGCCAGGTAATATGAGATGAAGGGCACCATCAGCAAGCCGCCGCCAATGCCCAGCAAGCCCGCCATAAAGCCGGCGAAGCCGCCCACGGCCGCCAAAACCAAAAACCCGTCGATGTGCATGGGGGCGATCATAGCCCCCGGCCTGCCGCGCGGGGTCGCCCCGGAGTCAGGGCGAGCACGGGAGACAGGACCTGGGCTCAGGCCATTTCGGCCTGGATCTTGGCCAAGGCCTGGCCACCGCCATAACTGCTGGCAGGCGTCACCCGACCCCCCGGGGTGACGCGGATCGCGCAGTACTTGAACTCGGGGATCTTGCCAAACGGGTCCAGCGCCGGGTTCGTCAGGCGGTTGATCGCCGCCTCGTAGTAGCAGAACGGCACGAAGATCGCACCACGTGGCGAGCCATCGTCGGCACGGGCATACAAAGCCACCTCGCCTCGGCGCGACTGCAGGGTGATCACATCGCCCGGCTGGACCCCCAACTCGGCCAAGTCCAGCGGGTGCACCAGCGCCACCGGATCGGGTTCGAGGGCATCAAGCACGCTGGCGCGGCGCGTCATGCTGCCGGTGTGCCAATGTTCGAGCTGGCGACCGGTGATCAACACCATCGGGTACTCGGCATCGGGTTTCTCGTTGGCCGGGATGATGTCGGCTGGCACGAAACGCGCCTTGCCGTCCTCGCGCGGGAAATCGTCGACAAACACCACCGACTCACCAGGGTCGCCCTCGGCGCGGCAGGGGTAGGTCACGGCGTGCTCGTGCTGCAAGCGGTCCCAGGTGATGCCACCGATGCTGGGCATGGTGTGTCGCATCTCGTCAAAGACCTCGGACACATGGCCGTAGTTCCAGTCCAGGCCCAAACGCTGGGCGATCTGCTCGATGATCCACAGGTCCTGACGGGCATCACCCGGCGGCTCGATCGCCTTGCGCCCCATTTGCACCAAGCGGTCGGTGTTGGTGAAGGTGCCGTCCTTTTCGGGGAAGGCACTGGCGGGCAGGATCACATCGGCCAGGTAAGCCGTTTCCGTCAGAAAGATGTCTTGCACGACCAGCAGGTCGAGCGAGGCCAGCGCGTGGCGCGCGTGGTTGGCATCGGGGTCGGACATGGCGGGGTTCTCGCCCATCACGTACATGCCCTTGATCTCCCCCTTGTCGATGGCCTTCATCACCTCGACCACGGTCAGACCGGGCTGGTCGTCGAGCGTGCCCGGGGCCAGGTTCCACAGGCGCTCAAACTCGGCGCGCACCTCGGGACGGCTGACGTGCTGGTAGTCGGGGAACATCATCGGGATCAGGCCGGCGTCCGACGCCCCTTGCACGTTGTTTTGTCCGCGCAAGGGGTGCAGGCCCGTGCCTGGGCGACCGATCTGACCCGTCAGCAACGACAGCGAAATCAGGCAACGCGCGTTGTCGGTGCCGTGCACGTGTTGCGACACGCCCATGCCCCACAAAATCATCGAGGCCTTGGACTTGGCGAACAACCGTGCCACATAGCGGATCGTTTCGGCATCGATGCCGCAAATGGGCGCCATCGCCTCGGGGCTGTACTTGGCCACGTTTTGGCGCAACTCGTCAAAGCCGATGGTGCGGCTGTCGATGAAGGACTGATCGACCAGTCCTTCGGTCACGATGACGTTCATCATCGCATTGAGCAGCGGCACGTCGGTGTCGGGTTTGAACTGCAAGAACCGGTGGGCGTGACGGGCCAGGTCGGTGCGGCGCGGGTCGAGCACGATCAACTTCGTGCCTTGCTGAACCGCGTTCTTGATCCAGGTTGCCGCCACCGGGTGATTGACCGTGGGGTTGGCCCCAATGATGATCACCACCTCGGCCTTGGTCACATCCATGACCGGGTTGGACACCGCGCCCGAACCGATGCCTTCGAGCAAGGCAGACACCGACGAGGCGTGGCACAGGCGGGTGCAATGGTCGACGTTGTTGGTGCCAAAACCAGTGCGCACCAGTTTTTGGAACAAATAGGCTTCTTCGTTGCTGCCCTTGGCCGAGCCAAAGCCGGCCAGCGACTTCTTGCCGTGGGTGTCGCGGATCTTGCGCAGACCACCGCCGGCGAGTTCCAGCGCCTCTTCCCAGCTGGCCTCGCGGAACACGTCCATGATGCGATCCGGGTCCATGGTGAACTCGCCCGATTTGGGCGCGTCGGCGCGACGGATCAGGGGTTTGGTCAGGCGGTGCGGGTGGTGCACATAGTCAAAGCCATAGCGGCCCTTGACGCACAGACGGCCATGGTTGGCCGGGCCATCGCGCCCCTCAACGAAGGCGATCTTGTCCTCGCGCACGTTGAAGGTCAGCTGACAGCCCACCCCGCAGAACGGACACACCGAGTCAACCTGGCGATCCGGTTCGGCCAGCGCCACCTCGCGCGCCGGCATCAGGGCACCGGTCGGGCAAGCCTGCACGCACTCGCCACAGGCCACGCAGGTCGAGTTGCCCATCGGGTCGTCCATGTCAAACACGATCTTGGCGTGGTCGCCACGCATGGCCAGGCCGATCACATCGTTGACCTGCTCCTCGCGGCAAGCGCGCAGGCAGCGGGTGCACTGGATGCAGGCGTCCAAGTGGACGGCGATGCCGGGGTGTGACAAGTCGGCTTCGGGTTGATGCCGCGATTCAAAGCGGGGTTTGCCCACGCCCAGGTGCTCGGCCCATTGGTCGACCTCGTTGTGGCGGGTGTATTCTTTTTCCGGCATGTCCGAGAGCAGCAGCTCGAGCACCATCTTCTGGGCGCCGACGGCGCGCTCGCTGTCGGTCGTGACCTTCATGCCTTCGGTGGGGGCGCGACAGCACGAGGGGGCCAGCACCCGCTCACCGGCCACTTCGACGACACAGGCGCGGCAGTTACCGGCGGTCTCCAGGCCGTCCTTGTAACACAGGTGGGGGATCTCGATGCCCGCGCGCTGCGCGACCTTGAGCAGGGTTTCGCCAGGATGGGCTTGCACGTCCTGGCCATTGAGTTGAAAACGGACCACTTGGGTCTGGGGGGTAGCGACGGCGTTGCTCATGAATGCTCCGGTGCGATCAGGCCAACTCTTGCGGGAAGTACTTGACCACGCAATCCATGGGGTTGGGCGCGGCCTGTCCCAGGCCACAAATCGAGGCATCGCGCATCACGCGCGACAGGTCGGCCAGCAGGTCCAGGTCCCACTTGGGCTTTTCCATCAGGGCCACGGCCTTGGCGGTGCCCACCCGGCAGGGGGTGCATTGACCGCAAGACTCGTGTTGGAAGAATTTCATCATGTTGCGCGCCGCGGCGGTGGCCGTGTCGTGGTCCGACAGCACGATCACGGCGGCCGATCCGATGAAGCAACCATGGGGCTGCAAGGTGTCAAAGTCCAGCGGGATGTCGTTCATGCTGGCGGGCAAAATGCCACCCGACGCCCCGCCCGGCAGATAGCCGTAGAAACGATGGCCGTCTTGCATGCCACCACAGTATTCATCGATCAATTGTTGGATGGTGATCCCGGCCGGGGCCAGTTTCACGCCCGGGTTTTTCACCCGCCCCGAGACCGAGAAAGAGCGCAGGCCTTTGCGGCCATTGGCCCCGTGCGAGGCAAACCACTCGCCCCCCTTTTCCAGGATCTCGCGCACCCAGTACAGGGTCTCGAAGTTGTGCTCCAGCGTCGGGCGACCAAAAAGACCGACTTGCGCCACATAGGGCGGACGCAGGCGCGGCATGCCGCGCTTGCCCTCGATCGACTCGATCATGGCCGACTCTTCGCCGCAGATGTAGGCCCCAGCACCTCGACGCAGTTCGATGGCAGGCATCTGGGCGATCGGGGGGTGGGCCAACAGACGGTCGATTTCGGTTTGCAGCAGGGCGCGACAGCCGTGGTACTCGTCGCGCAAGTAAACATAGATGCGCTCGATGCCCACCGCCCAGGCGGCGATCAGCATGCCTTCCAAGAAACGGTGCGGATCGCGCTCCAGATAGTGGCGGTCCTTGAATGTGCCAGGTTCGCCTTCGTCGATGTTGACGGCCATCAGGCGCGGCCCCGCCTCGGCGCGCACGATGCGCCACTTGCGCCCGGCCGGGAAACCCGCCCCACCCAGGCCACGCAGGCCCGAGCCCTCCATGGTCTTGAGCACCGACTCGACGTCACGCTCGCCCGACACGCAGGACTTGAGCAAGGCGTAGCCCCCCTGGGCGACATAGGCATCCATGTCGGTGTAAGGGGCGGGGTCGTGGCGGGTGCGACCCTCGCGCACCGCTTGCGTGACCTGCTCGGTCGTGGCCCGGGCCAGCGGGTGCTGGCCCACCACCACGGCGGGTGCTTGCTCACAACGGCCCACGCAGGGTGCAGGGATCACGCGCACGTCGCGGCCCAGCAGCTGGGGCAATTTGGCCAACAAGTCGCGGGCACCGGCCATCTCGCAAGACAGGCCATCGCAGACCCGCACGGTGAGCGGCGCGGGTGCGGCCTGCCCCTCTTTGACCACGTCAAAGTGGTGATAAAAGGTCGCCACCTCGTACACCGCTGTCTGGGGCAACTTCATCTCTTCGGCCAGCGCCGCCAGATGATCCGCCGACAGATGACCGTAGCGGTCCTGAATCTTGTGCAGGTGCTCGATCAACAAATCGCGCTGACGCGAGGCCGCGCCCAGCAACTCGCGCACCGCTTGCAGACCCTGAGGGGTCGCGCGACGGCCTTTGGGGGCTTGGCGCTTGCGTTCACGCGTGGCGCCGAGCACAGCGATGGGAATGACAGGATGGTTCATGGGTTTCTCAGATGACGCCCTCGGTGCGAAGGCCCTCGATCTCTTGCGGGCCAAAGCCCAGTTGACTCAATATTTCTTCGGTGTGCTCGCCCAGCAAGGGTGAGCGCTGCACCTCGGTCGGGCTGTCCGACAACTTGATCGGGTTGCCCACGGTGAGGTACTTGCCTCGGGTCGGATGATCGACTTCGACGATGGTGCCCGACTGGCGCAGCGACTCGTCCTCGACGATTTCCTTCATCGACAAAATCGGCCCGCACGGGATGTCGTACTGGTTCAGGATTTCCATGGCCTCGTACTTGGTCTTGGTCATGGTCCACTTTTCGATGCGGGCAAAAATCGGCTTCAGGTGCAACAGGCGCGCCGGCGCGGTGGCAAAGGCGTCGTCGGTGATCCAGCCCTCTTCGCCGATCACCTTGCAAATCGACGCCCACACCGCCTCTTGAACGATGAAGTAGATGTAGGCGTTGGAATCGGTCTCCCAGCCCTTGCACTTCAAAATCGAGCCCGGCTGGCCGCCGCCCGAGGCATTGCCCGCGCGCGGCACGGTGTCGCCAAACTTGCTGTCGGGGTACTGGGGGTACTCTTGCAGCACGCCGTTGCGTTCCAGGCGTTGTTGGTCGCGCAACTTGACCCGACACAGGTTGAGCACGGCGTCTTGCATCGGTGCCAACACCCGCTGACCACGCCCGGTCATGGTGCGCTGATACAGCGCGGTGACGATGCCCAACGCCAGGTGCAAGCCGGTGCCGCTGTCGCCGATCTGGGCGCCCGAGATCATCGGAATGCCGTCTTCGTCGCCGGTGGTGGATGCCGCACCGCCCGTGCACTGGGCGACGTTTTCATAGACCTTGCAGTCCTCGTAGGGGCCAGGGCCAAAGCCCTTGACCGAGGCCAGGATCATGCGCGGGTTGATCGATTGGATGTGCTCCCAGGTGATGCCCA
>JACCDW011949479.1_pt1 | contig 14890 bp, 19 predicted proteins | sample 7449781 | NCBI WGS metagenome assembly JACCDW01 (sample SAMN15323449, study PRJNA562643) | freshwater metagenome | isolation source: river surface water | place: USA:Blue River Watershed | collected 2017-08-18
GAAACCAAAAAAGATATAGAATCTGCCAAAAACAGACTGGCTGAAGTTAAAAAACTAATTAAGGATCAGAAATCAGTTTTCGAGAGCGTCAAGAAAAACTATAAACGCGTGGTTAAATTGATGGTCCCAACTGTGGCACTGTTTGAAACCAGTCACATTGACGGTATAGAGGTTTTCCAGCCGGAGGAGGAAGAAGAAATACCGACTCAGGAAGAGGAAACAGACGAAAACATTTAAAACATTTCTCTAAAAGATTTAAACAATTACAAAATGGTAGAACTTAGATTAGCAAGCATTCCCAATTTAATCACCTTTTTAAAAAGACTTAAAACGGTAGACAGAAGCGTTCTTCTGGAGCTAACCCCGCATGAGATTTTCTGTAAGGTTCACACACCGGATAAATCCGTGATGAAATACTCATATTTGGAATTCTCCGAAGTTTTTGAAGGAAATATAGATCCCGATGTAATTCTAAAGGGTAAACCAGGGAAGATCATGATAAAAATTGGTCTGATCGAGGTTGGTAAATTTATAGATTGTTTCAAGCACTTCAGGCCAGAGGAGGAAGTTGTTATGCAGATCAAGACAGACGTACTAGATGGGTCTTGTGTGGCAACCGAGATAAATCTGAATTCTAAATCTCTTAACATCAAGGTTAAGTGTGCAGACCTCTCACTTCTGTCATATGTGGAGGACGATATCCTATCGATGGTCCACTCTAAGGAGGATCCTATCGCTAAATTTAAGATATATCAATCGGATTTCTCATCTATCGTCTCCCTTTGCGGATTGGAATCTAATTCGGAAGAACTCCTTGTTTTTGATGTTAGTGCAAAAGAAGTTAGGGTCAAGGGTGAATCTTTTAACTATCGTGTTAATGTGGGAGCAGATGAGATCTCTGCAGCACAATCTCCCTCGCCATCTTCTATCTACAAGAACCAGCTTTCCTACATGGAATCGGAGACCTCCGAGTGTTACATCCACGAGAACCGTATAGTTCTTTTCTCTGAGCAAAGTACAACATCAATCGCTTTCGGGGTGGTTATAAAATAATAAGTGTAAACGATGGAAGAGGTTATGTCGGTGCAGGAACTTAAGGACAGTATAGCTAAGCTAACGGACCTTAAGAACGAGTTAAAAAATGAAGAGCAGGCGATCAAATTGACGATGAACTCGATCTATGGAGCGGTAGGAAACGCCTTCTTTGTGTGCTTTAATACCGATGTAGCGGAAGCAGTAACCCTCCAGGGTCAGGATATGATTAAGTTCTCTGAGAAGATCGTAAACAAATACTTCCAGGAACACTGGCATAACGACACGGAACTTCACGAGGAACTTGGAATAACTCAGGTTAGAAAGGTTCATAAACCTCTTGTGATCTATTCCGACACTGATTCTAACTATGTTTCATTCGAGGAGGTGGTAAAATCCTGCGATTGGACAGGGGATCCTAAGGAACTGATTCTCAAAATAAATGAGATGAGGTTTAAAGAATACCTTAAGAACTGTTTTGAGATATACGCCAAAAAATGGGGTACTGAAAACAGACAGGACTTCGAGTTGGAGACACTGGCCAAAAACGGAATATTTCTGGGTAAAAAGAAATACGTGACTAATCTCATCTACGAGGACGGAGTACACATCGAGTCTTTGACCCGCCTTAAGATCACCGGAGTGGAGATGATTAAGGGCGGAACTCCTCCTTTTGTTAGGGATTCACTTAATTATCTAACAAAATTCATATTCTCCAAAGGAAGTGAATTTAGCATCAAGGAGTTTGTTCAGGAGCTTAAAGAGATCAAAAGAAAATTCAAGCTCCAAGAGCCTCAGAACATCTCGGCAGGAATTCAGGTTAATAATTACGAGAAGTTTATTCTAAACGACGTTACTGCCCTGGAGGTTGCTAAGGGATGCCCTATCCACGTTAGAGCTAGCGCTTACCACAATTATCTTCTTAATAAATCCAAATACAAGGACAAGTATGCTTTAATTAGAAGCTCGGATAAGGTTAACTTCTATTTCGTAAAGACAAGATCAGCTGCGGATAACAACGTATTCGCTTTTATTCAAGGAACCTATCCCTATGAATTTGCTCCCCCGATAGATCACGATGAACAATTTACCAAGACAATCCTTGATCCAATAAATAGATTCATCGAGGCAATGGGACACAACCCCATAAGTCCCAACCTTTTCATGATAAATCCGCTGTTTTAAAATATGAGTTTCAATAAAAGAATTATTCCATCCCTTGATAAACTAATTGAGATGAGAGAGGAAATAAACAACGACCACAATTTTTTAGAAAAAGTTTACGGAAAGGGTGATTGTTTTATGGGTCCTAAGGAATCTTTTGAGTATCTGGAAGAAATTAAGAACCAACTAAATAAATAGAATATGGAAGAGGAATTTCAGGTCAGAATAGACCCAGGCGACATCGTAATATATCGGGAATTAATCCAGGATGAATGTAGAAAAATTCTAGATAATAAAGCTGCTTTTATCCAGCTAAGGGGTGTTTCTACAAACTTAAAGGTAGCTAAATTATATGAGATATTGGATTTCTTCGTGGTTGATGAGTCGCCCAGAGAGATGATCTCAGAGATTGAATCCTTAATAGAAATTCTAAATATAAAATCTCTGGTTGAGGGAAGAATTTAATCCTTTCACCTCACGATATATAAAGGAAAAAATTCAGGGATGCTTCTCACCGAAAGAGTACTCAGTTTTGGCAATTTTATAAACGAATCAGCCTCATCATCTACAGTTAAAGTCGTAGTGCTTTCGGGTACCAACAAACCTAGTAAGACCTCTAAGCAATTCATGGATGTCTGCAAAAAGAGGGGTTTAGAGTGCCACATTATAAACGTTAACAACGCTAGAATAAAAAAAATCTATAACGGTCACGTAATAGAAAACGTTCAAAGCGGAGAAAAGATTCAGATTGATCCCAATACCACAGCGATAGTTCCCAGAAGAGGCGTGATAAGCAACTCGCACACTATATCGCTGATGAGAGTCCTAGAAGACTCAAGATATTTTTGCGTTAATACGATAGATTCCATAGAGGCTTGCGAAAACAAATTCACCACATGTGAAATAATGGAGGCGCACGGACTCCCCGTTCCTAAGTATGCTTTAGTACCTGATGAAAAATCACTAGACTCAGCTTTGAAGGCTGTTGGTGGAAAATTCCCCGTAGTCATGAAGCTTCTCTCGGGATCTCAGGGTATTGGAGTATCTATAGTTGATTCTTACGCTTCGCTTAAATCTGTTTACCAGACAATCAAGAAGCTTGATTCTGAAAGTGAAATTCTTATCCAGGAGAAGATAAATTCAGATTTTGATCTCAGAATACAGGTTCTAATCAAGAAGCTGAATGCTCTAGATCCGGATGAGGAGAACTCGACCATACTTGGATCTATGAAAAGATCCGCAGTATCCAAAGATTTTAGAACTAATTATTCTCTTGGAGGATCCGTTGAGGGGTATGAGATTGATGATGAATTGAAGGAGATCGCTTTCAGGGCGGCCACTGCAGTAGGCTGTCACTGGTGTGGAGTTGATATTATGATTGATAGCAAAACCAAGAAGCCCTACATACTGGAGGTTAACGCTTCTCCTGGTACGGAGGGGATTTCTAAAGCGATTGATAAACCAATAGTAGAAGATGTTATAGATTACATCACCAAAAAATCCAATTGGGCATTCAGTAACTTGGAAGTTGGCTACCTTGAAAATATAAAGATCCCAGGAATCGGAGAAATGGTTGCTAAATTCGATACAGGAAACGGAGCTAAGTCTTGCACGATCCACGCGGATGAGATCGTAAAAGACGGAGAGGTTCTTAACTGGAAAATTGGTGATCGTGAGTTTTCTTCGGATATAGTTGGATATAGCATGGCAGAGGTTGGCGATGAAATCGACAAAAGACCCATCATAAATTTGGATATAGAATTTAATGCAGTTAGGGTTAAGAATGTTAAGGTGTCTCCAGTTGATAGAGCAGAAAAGAGCACGCCATTTTTGGTTAATAGAGCTTTCATGAAGAGACTAGGATTGATAGTAAATCCCTACAAGGCTTTCGTTGCAACGAAGGAGCCGAAAAAAGGATACAGCCCAGCTAAAGCTAAAGAGGACGTTCACGGTGGAATCATCTTTAAGGAATCCAAAGAGGATAATAAGAAAAAGTAAAATGAAAAACATCCTACTTTTCGAAGATTTTATCCAGGATCTAAGCATACCCAAGCAGACCCAGGACGCGATTAAAAACTGGCTTTCTAAATACGCCAAGGACTATGACATGCACGATGACGCTGAATTTGAAAGCAGCTCAGACAAGATGGTGAAAGACTGTATGGCTCAACTTGAGATAGATAAATCGATGGAGGATGACGTCCGATCTTTTATTCAGAGCATTCAGGATATCTCTGATGGCTTCTCAATTATTATGGATCCTAAGCCGACCCCTAATTTGAATCCCATCGATAACGTTCAAAGATTTAATTACTAATAATTTATATGGAAAAAGTAGAAACAACTTTCAATTTAAACCAGCTTGTCTCCGAAGGAGCGCACGTTGTTGACTTTTGGGCTTCTTGGTGTGGCCCCTGCAAGGTAGTAGCTCCCGTGGTTGACGAGCTCAAAGAAAAATACGAGGGAAAGGTTGGAATCCACAAGGTTGATGTGGACGAACATCAGGATCTGGCCAAGGAATATGGGATTAAGGGAATACCCTGTCTCATCTTCTTCAAGGACGGTAAAGAAGTTACCAGAGTAGCTGGTGTAAAGCCAATAGAATTTTACGAGGAGAAAATCTCACAAATTTCTGCCTTTTAAGGGATTTTTTTGAAACTTAACCCTAAATGGGCCTATATAATTACTATTAAAAGATAATTATATGGGCCTTATTTCTGCAATTAGAAAATCAGACGATGTAACCGAAAATGGCATGGTTACTAATTCAACTTCTCTCGATTCCTGTTTGGATTTTTTCTTCAAGGCTGGTGCTCTGAGAAACTCAGATACCAAATCTATAATAGCAGTTTTTTCTGCCGCTCTAGCTTCCGATCCGCTAAAAGCCATGAAGATTCTTTTCTGGGCAAGGGATGTTAGAGGTGGAGCTGGTGAGAGAAGACTCTTTAAAATCTGTATGGCCCACTTGGTTAAATACCATTCTCATTACCTCAGAGCAAATATAAATCTGATCCAAGAATATGGACGATGGGATGACCTTCTTGTTGTCATAGAGGAAGCACCAAACACTGATATTTCTAGGGAGGTATCCTCGATCATTCTGGATGCTATACAGAAAGACGGAAATGCACTTGCAGCCAAGTGGATGCCGAGAAAGGGAAAGGTTGCCAACGAGCTCAGAAAAATGTGGGGAATGACACCCAAGGAATATAGAAAGCTCCTAGTGGAAAAAACTAAAGTTGTTGAGAGCAGCATGTGTTCTAAAAAGTGGGATGAGATCAATTACTCTCACGTTCCCTCTTTAGCAGCTTCCCGATACTCAAGTGCTTTCATGAAAAACGACGGAACAAGATACCGTCAATATTTGTCCGATCTTGCTAGTCCGGCGGAAGCTGATATGCAGGTAAAAGTTAATGCCGGTGCAGTTTATCCTTACGATGTGGTTAAAACACTCGATAAGGGCGTGGCTGAGCTCGCGGTTGAACAATGGAAGGCTCTACCTGATTTTATGGAGGGCAATACCAAAATGATTCTTCCGGTAGTGGACGTGTCAGGATCTATGGGATGTCCTGTTTCTTCTAGCAAAAATCTATCCTGCATGGACGTAGCAATTTCTTTGGGGTTATACATTTCGGAAAGGAATAAAGGCCCATTTGAGAATGCTTTCATTACTTTCAGTACAGACCCATCCCTACAGTATTTGAACGGAAACCTGATGGAGAGATTTAATCAGCTGAGATCTTCGGATTGGGGGATGTCAACGGATCTTGATAGTGTTTTTAATCTAATCCTGGACAAAGCTAAAAGTGAAGATCTCCCACAGTCGGATCTACCGGATCAGATTTTAATCGTATCAGATATGGAATTTAATCAGGCCATGGATAATCCCAACGCCACGGCCCTTGAGATGATTAGGGAGAAGTATGAATTTAGCGGATATAAAATGCCGGAGATTGTTTTTTGGAACGTGCAATCAAGAAGTCTTGGCAATCTGCCCGTGAGATTCGACGAGAGCGGAACCGCGCTAATCTCTGGATTTTCACCATCTATCCTCAAGTCATTACTTGCAGGAGGCAAGATTAGTCCTCTAGAAATTATGAATCAAACGGTTGAATCTGAGAGATATTCTAAGATATCAATTTAAATTCGAAACTTTTTCATCATATGTTCATATAATATCTAAAATAAGGAATCGTTTCAGCAATGAAAAATTAAGGAAAAAAAGCGATTCTGAAAATTTTAAGGGATTGGTTCAGCAAAAATCTTGATACCAATAATTGATTATTAACAAGAAAAACAATCCCGAAATCTTAAAAGTCCCGGTCTCTAAGGGAAACTAAGGAGACCGGGATTTTTTTTGAAAATTGACTCCTCTTTAGTCGGGAAGAAACTGAAAAATAAAAATAAATTAAAAACTATGAAAAATTTAATTCCAGCATTTATTTTTTTGTTGTCCTTTACAATGTCAGCAAAATTTCTAAACAGTCCACAGGATCTCTCTAATAATAAGAATAATGCGGAGACGCTCTATGATTGCATAGTTCGTTACGCACCTCAATATGATGTGCCTTTTCAGATTGCTTTCAACGTGGCAAGAATAGAAACGGGATATCTAGGCCCTTATCACTCCTCTTATGATCACAGACAAACATCTAGCGCTGGGTGTGTCGGCCCTATGCAGCTTATGCCGAAATATGCGAAGATCTACGCAAAGAGGGATCTGAACAGAGTGGTGACAACTAAGGAATTAAAAGATGATATTGATCTTAATGTCCACATATCCATGATAATTTTAAAGGAGCTTTACGAGAGACATGGTAGTTGGGGCTACGCTTGCGGAGCTTATAACACCGGCAAGAAGATGATTAACAAATACGCAAGGAAAGCCACATCTGAGGATTATCTGGCTTATTGGACTAAGCCTGGTCCGGATGAGGAACTCTTAACTGCTCATTTAGGTGTTATTGAGATTAGCGACAGTATTTTTGCCTCAAACGATTTGGCAGATACTATGCTATTCATTCCTTCGATGGTAACTGAGTGATATATAAAAATAAGGGGGCGTCACTGGAATTGACGTGCAACCGAAGTTCTTTGAGATGCAGGCAGTGTTAGATGGAAACACTTTAATTACCTATCACAAAACAAACGACAAAGTTTATAACGTAGAGGATATCATGAGTATCCCAACTTCCATCACCTTCGCGGGTGTTAAAACTACTTCGGTAGCGGAAGAAGCTGAGTTGCTATTGGTAGCTTAAGCTCCCGGCGGCAACTGCCGGGTTTTAAACAAAGTTGCACACCGGGAAAAAGGGTTAAGAGTACCATTTAAAATCACCAGAAACCCTGAGCGAAAGCGACAGTCCACAGAGAAATCCAAGGAGCGCTGTAGTGGTTTTGCGGAATTCGGTTTATACCGGAGAGTAGCCTGACTGAGCATTAAGTCTGAAAAGAAAAAAGAAATGCAAAAAAGTTTGCTGATGTCAAATAATCAACTAAGCCTGTGAATGATTCCATTGTGCTTGTTGAGACGGACCCGGGTTCGAACCCCGGCGCCTCCACTAATAAAAGGAGCCAAAAGCTCCTTTTTTTATGCTCTATGCTGAAACTTTTCAAAATAAGTTATATAGAATATCAAAACAAACTAAAAAAAATTTAAAATGACGACAATGACGTATTTTTTATTGGTTGTAGCTGCAATAGCTGCTGTGGGAATCGTATTTGAGATTGTTAAAGAAAGCATCAAAGCGAGAAAAGAATCATCCGAAAACTCTAAAGCTGAGGAAAAAGAAACCCTGGTAAAGATTCAGGAAGAGCCAGTCGAAGAGGTAAAAAAGGAGAACATTTTTAAAACTATCGAGTACAGCTCGACTCCTACTCCAACACCAGAATTCAAGGAGGAATCAAAATCAACAACAGCTGATTATCTCTCTTATGCTGGAACAACAGTTAACAATGAGGTTAAAGTGGTTGAGACTGAAACCGAAAGCGAGACACCTAAGAAAAAGAAAGAATACAAGCCTAGAAAACCAAAAGGCGGAAAGAAAGAGTTTAAGAAAAAAGGTAAGAAAGGCGGAGACGATAAGCTTCTACTTAGCTAATAACAAAGGACAGAATATTAAAAAAGCCCGTAAGGGCTTTTTTTATGCGTAATCGTTACTTTTAATTAGCAGTTCACCCAGAACCTCTATAATTCCCATTACTCTCTGGAATTCTATCTGCTTCATCATAATATCATTAGATATTCCGGAGTTTAGTTTTTCCATCTGAGAAGAAAGGTCTGCTGAAAATTTCTGGACATCAAATTTTCCAGAAGCTGCTTTTTTATAATACGGTAACTTGACAATGAAGTGGTGGTACGTAAGCATAGCAGCTCCACCTTTCTCTTTAGCAGCCTTTGCTATCTTCGCTGCACCATCGTGTCTAGTCTGTGCGAATTCTTCGAAAGTTCCCTCGAAAGCTTTAGATTCGAGAAGAAAATCTGCGTATAGTTTTATTAAATTTTCCATTTATTCTTTTTTATTTTCTGAAGCATATTTAACCCCCATAATTGTTCCAACTATCGAGAATGCGTTGGTTAAAAGAATACCAAACATATTACTCCAGGTTGATCCTATGATCTGGGTGTCCTTGTCAGTATATATTGCCAACATATAGATTAGAGTGGTTACGATTCCAACACCTAAAATCACGTACAGTGCAACTCTAACTATAGTTCCTATAAGCTCGAATTGAGATTTTTTCTGCATAATGTCCAAGTCACCTAGAGCAGCATCTTTTGCTTTAAGTGCTTCGTCTTTTGCTTTAAGTGCCTCTTCTTTAGCTTCTTCGGCATCGGATAGAGCCACTTTTAGCTCATTATTAACCCTATTGATCTCTTCCTCCCTTTCGATGAGTTCCTTATTTCTCTCCTGGATTTGCTTTGTGATTTCGAGTCTTCTCTTTCTCGATTCTTTATCCTTCTCCAAGGCTTCCTTTAGATAACCGTCAAATTCTGCATCGAATTCATCTGCCTCTATTAGCTTAAGGATGTTTCCCTCCAGAGATACCCTCTTCTTACCATACAACCCAATCAACCAGTCCCTGGTTACCTTATCAACCTTCATAAATTTTTATTATTTGTAAACTTTGAAAGGGAGAGTTCTGCTCTTGTACCCCGCAAAGTCTTTTTTGAAATCCTCCAATCTTGGTTCTATCTCATCGCTCTTAATAATCCAAAACTGCGCTCCTGCCTTAAGGGCTCTGGCCTGTTCTTCTGGCTCGTTGGATGATGAAATTATCCCGATGACTACTCCATCGCCGTAATCGAAATTGATCTTTCTTATGAGCTCTATCCCGTCATATGAAGATCCTATGATATTAAGATCAACAAAAATACATTCGGGTTTAGACTCGCCTTTTTCGACTATTCCCTTGAATATTCTTTCCGCCTCATCAGCGCTGGAGATGCACTCTAGAGTGAGTGATATGTCCAGAAGGCTGCAGGCATCTTCAAAAACCAAGTGGAATAAGCTTTCATCATCCACTAGTAGAATTGAATCAATCATTTGTTAATTTTTATTTTCATCATTGTCCCGTTTTGTAATTTCTCACAATCGAGGCTAAAACCGTGCTCAGAAAGTATTGCCAAGCATATATTAAGTCCTAATCCAGTCTCATCGCTATTTATCTCTTCTTTCTCTCGATCTGTTTGCATAAAGACTATCTTTCCGAAATCTTCTTTGGATAATCCTCTTCCGTTATCCTCGATCATTATGGTATCCTCCTCGGAATAAACTTTCACGAATTTATCTGAGCTATCGTTATACTTGAGACCGTTCTTAACCAGGTTCTCCACAGCTATACAGAATAGGATAGGATTAACATCAGCCTCCAGATCAACCGTTATTGAAACCTGCGATGAATAGGAAGTTCCTGAAATGTGCTTCTGTAAGATCTCACCAAGATTCTCCCTGCTCTTATCGAGAACTACTTTTTTCTTTACGAGATTAGTAAACTCATATACGCTTTTGTAGACTCTCTGTGTGTGCAAGAGACCCTCTTTAATCATCTTAAGAGGAGACTCAATTTTTAGATTTTTAATGTCATCGCTTGTAAGTCTCTTCTCCAGAGAGCTTATACCTCTTGGCATGTACGTGTTAATTCCGCTATGCATGTCGTGTCTTATTATTCTTGCTGCGTGCTCAAGGTATGTGTTTTTCTTATTAATGTCTCTCAGCTGTTCCTCTATCTCCCCGTCCTGTACCTTAATTGTTTTTCTTTGTAGAAGAACCACCACTGCTAGAACTAGGATGGAAAGACCACCTAGTGCAAATAAAAGGTATCTTTTTAACTCCTCCTTCTCTATTTTCAATCCCTTGGTTTCAACAACAAGATCGTCTTTCTCGATCGACAGATCTATAATCTGTTTCTCCTTTCCGAGAGATTTTATGGTGGCGTCTTTAGAGTCTATAATCACCTGGTCGGCCTTAGATTTCAAAAGTTCCTCCTTTTCCTTGATGAGCTTCTGAATCTGATTTTCTATATCCTGAGCCATCTTTTTAAGATCCTCCTTGGGAAGATTATCATAAGTTTTAGGAAGATTGCTCAAAAATGCTTTATCTTTCTCTATGCTCTCTACCTCTGCCGCGCTTATTGCAGGTTCCTCCTCTTTGACCTCTATAGGTTCATCTTTTTTTGGCTGCTCAAAAACAACCTCAGGAGCAACCCACGTGGGTTTAATTTTTCTGTTCTCGATCGTGTCCTGCCCCATCAAACTCGAAGACAGAAAAAAGAGGAGAGCTAAGATTTTTATTCTTTCCATTTGTCTTTATCAGATTTTTTTCTATATTTCCAAACCTTCCTCCTTCTTATTTTCTCCCCGTTGATAATTTCAAAATCACCCTCGTTTCTGAATTCTGCGAATCCTTTTGGTGATAGGCCGGTAGATTTCATATAAGCGACATATCTTTCATATTCGCGGTCTGACATTCTGGGCATAAATATTCCAAAATCGTCGGTTGTAAGATAATATTTGGTTAAATCGAGAATGTAAATTGTTGTGTCATCCGGATACTGAGAATACAGAAGGGAAGGTCCCAGAGACCAAGACCACATACTGTCCAACATTGCATCACTGGAATTTTCGAGGGAGTCAGCCTTGTAATCTAGTCTCGATATCTCCTCCTGTTTTACCGAGATTAATTTGTTTAAACTGTCTATCCTGTTCTCGTAAGTTTTACACTTTTCTTTGTAGTAAAGTGCTTGCCGATTATTGGAAACCAAAAGTTCGTTTATCTCCTCCGATTGTTGTATCGTCAGTATAACAACCGAATCACCCTTAAATATTGTTTTTATTGGGTAGTTTTTTTGAGCTCTAGCTCCTATTACGAGTAGGAAAAATAGAGCAAGAATACCTAGTCTCACTTATTCAAGATTATTTTTATCTGTGATCCTCCTTCCGGAATTTTATCACAGTCTACGGAAAATCCGTGTTCCTCTAATATCGCTATACAAATATTAAGACCGAGCCCGCTACCGGATTCTTTCTGACCTTCCTTCCGAACGTAAGGCTTCGAAAGGTGCTTGAAGTCCTGTGAAGATAAACCTCTTCCGTTGTCCTCCACAAAAAGGAAATCATTTTCTCTCCTGATTTTAACTATTTTGTTGGCGCTATCATTATACTTTAGTCCGTTTCTGATTAAGTTGTCGATTGCAGTACAAAAGAGGGCTTCATTAACACTAAATGACCCGAGATCATCTATCTGAACTTGCGGGCGGTAAGCAGTTGAGGAGAGATAGTCCGCGAGAATTTCCTTGAGGTCGCACTCAGAACGGTTAAGAACCACATCTTTTTTTACTAGATTCGTGAATTCATAAACCCCTTTATAAACCTTCTGCGTGTGTTTCAGCCCCTCTTTTATCATTCTTAGGGGTGCATCTATTTTAAGCTCCTTCACCTGCTCTTCGGTCAATCTTCTTTCTAGTGAGCTTATCCCCCTCGGGATATAGGTGTTTATCCCACTGTGCATGTCGTGTCTAAGAATCTTGGCTGCGTGTTCTAGATAGGTGTTCTTCTTCTCTATCTCCTTCTGTTGATTGACTTTTTCTGTTATGTCCGTTGCTATCTTCATCACGGAGTATACCTCCCCCCTATAATCGAAAACCGGATTGTAAGTAGCTTGTAAGTGGATAGGGGTGCCGTCCTTTCTGATCCTGACAATTTTACCGGTAGTGTATTCGCCTCTTCTAAGTGTTTCCCAGAACTCTTGATATTCTGTGGTATCCCTGTCCTCCTCCTGAACAAATATCCTATGGTGTTTACCTACGATCTCCTCTTGGGTATAACCCATGAGATTTAAGAAATTATCGTTAGCGTATTTTACCGCACCATCCATCGTGAACTCCACCACCGCGTTGGATCTGTTAATAGCTGTCATTCGATTATTCAGCTTCGCCTCCGAGGTCTTAACTTTTTCAACCAAGAAGTTTGTCTCGCTAACGGAAAATGCAAAGGAGTAGAAGGATGAAAGTATCCTGACAAAATCTATCTCCTCTTTTTTCCATACCTTGCGGGTTAAGTTTTCTATGCAGATAACTCCAATAGTTCTTCCTCTATACCAGATAGGGACGTCTAGCATTGATTTTATTCCAAGAGGCTTGAGATATGCTTCCAAAAAGCATGAAGTAGCAGGGTGTGTTTCCGCATCATCTGCAACTATAACCTGGTCATCGTCTAGAGCATCGAAATACTGCGGAAAATCTTTTTTTCCAAGACATTCACCCTGGTGAAAATGATTTTCCGCTTTGGAGTACAACTGTTGTAGAACTATAGAGTCCCTTTCGTTATTATAGAGCCACACCGAAGCACGGTCTGAATCTGTGGCATCGATGATCTGTTTTACCAGAACCTGAGCTCCACCTGATATTTCTCCAATATAGAAGAGCTCATTTTGTGATTGCGCTAACAGTATCTCATTTAATTTGTCCTGGTAGATCATTAGGCTGGTTTGATTTACGAATCCCTTTAGTTGGAGATTCTTTCTTTTCTGAGGTATTCAGTGTAGATGTTTTTAATCTTATCCGATTGAATCCCCGTCTCTACTGCTATTTTACTAACAGCTGCTCTCAGAGCCTTTTCTGGTTCTCTGAATGCAGGATTTCTTTTCAAGTCCCTTGAAAGCTGCAAAACTTTGTAGCCTATTTCTGCATCTTTCTTTTTCTTTGCAATTCTATTCTCCGCTGCTTTTTCCAGATTTGTTTCCGCCTTGTCCCTGTTCTTAGTGTAAGAAGGATCCTGAATACATCCTGAAGCATAATTAGCTAAGTAGGAAGGAGTTTTTGTCTGAAAGTTATTAAAAGATTCCAGATATTTTGGCGAGATTGATTCCGAGGGATCATCCTTTCCTGCCATCAGATTGCGGAGTTTCTTGGTGGTTCTTCTAGCTGTCTCGGTTGAATCCATCCCTATCGCATCAGCAAATGCAGGAACAGACATTTCAAACATGCCGGTTTCTGGATTTTTTTCACCAAACTGATCCATTCCCGGTATCATTACAAGATATTTTCCAGGGTCTCCCTCTTCCATGCCCAGTGCTCTAAGGTAAATTGCAGCCATCTGCTCATTGCTGATAATCTGAAAATCTCTGGCAAGAGCTGCTTTCTCGCCTCTTGTTAATTCTCTTTCTTCGTCCCAAAGGTTTACATTTTCAGACAAGTTGCTTTCGAAAATGAAATCCTGAAAATTTTTGATGTTTTTTCCCATTTTTGTATTAATTATTTAAGAAGATTATAGTATTCTTTAAAGTGTTTGATTCTATCCGCTAATCCTATTGTACCGCCATTCACTCTTTTGGTTACGGCGGTAACTGTTGCATCATCCGCTCCTTTATCACAGATGGACCAGAGACCATTGTTGTTAAAGAAAAATGCTGCGGACATCAATGGATATTTTGTTGCCACTAGATCCGGGTTTGCTAGGATGTCTTCATTTACCATTTTATCAAAGGAGGAGTAATTAGACTTACCAGTTAGTTGGATGTAACCTCTTCCTCTGAACTTAAATCCCTCACCCGATGCTTCGTCGCCGTTACCCATTCTGCTGCTGTAAACACGGTTGGCTATTTTTTCTGGTTGTCTTGCGTAGGATTCATTGAGATTGCCAGGGAAGTATTTTCCGAAGATCTTCTTCAATCCATCTGCTGAATAGTTGAGATTTTCTGATACCGCCTTAAACCCACCGCTCTCGTGTCCGCACTGAGCCAAGAAGTGTGCAAGTCTCAATGTGTTGGTGATATTAAACTTGGCAGCAGTGTCCGGAATTTGTGCTATAACAGAATCCGGAATGTGTCCCTTTAATTTTTCAAGTTTAAATTGGCTAGCAGGTATTGAAGCCTGAGCTGACTCAACAACCGGAGCGGCAGCTGGAGCAGCGGAGGTTATCCCCATTTTTTCTAAAGTTGCCGGACCCGCAATTCCATCCGCGGTCAAGCCCGATTTAGTCTGCCATTCTTTCAGAGCTTTCTCTGTGCCTGGGCCGAAACTTCCATCTGCGCCTATACCTAGAAAAGATTGGAGCTTCTGAACTTCCGGGCCTTTTGATCCCAATTTAAGTACCATAGTTTTTAGTGATTTTTTTATTTGTATTTATCTAAAAAAATTAAAAAGTTCTGTGGAACAAAATCCTCCCTTTTTCTATTATAGATGAGTTTTTTCC
>JACCDW010512383.1_pt1 | contig 14888 bp, 8 predicted proteins | sample 7449781 | NCBI WGS metagenome assembly JACCDW01 (sample SAMN15323449, study PRJNA562643) | freshwater metagenome | isolation source: river surface water | place: USA:Blue River Watershed | collected 2017-08-18
AAATCTTGGCCAAGCTGAGTAATAATCACTGAAAGATCGTTTTGAAACTCAACAATGTGCGGAAGACCAATTCTGTCCAAATAATAAGTTAATCGTTGATTTAAGAATGCTAAGTTTTGATCAATAATACGCTTGCGAACAAAACTATCTTTATTTGTTAGCAATTTATAAAGGAATTCTTGATGATCTTTAACCTTAGTAAGTTCATTGACAACATTCCAGTTGATTTCTTGAACTGCGGTTTTCTTAAGTTCTTCAATTTGTTCCCCGTAAGGATTGATCTCGGCTTCTTTTATAGAAACATCTTTTTCTAAACTATCTAACGTATTCTTATGATTTAATGCTTCTTCTAAATTGTCATATGATACACTAGGACAAACACCAATATCACCAATTAAACTCAAAGCTTCATTGAGATCACCGAGCTCTTTAGTGTGCTCGTTAATTAAAGATTGACTATCAGTTACTTGTTTTGATTTTACTATTAACATAGACTCATGTTTTTCATCATGAATGTCCTGACCACAGCTATGACATTTGTGTTCAGCTAAACTTATTAGTTCTTTTTCTAGTTTTTCTAAAACACGTTGTTCTTTTTCTAAAGTAGAAGTTTGTTTGGCTATTAGAGCAGTAAGACTATCCAACTCTTTTTTGTTTTTTGTCCATTCAATCAACGATCTTTGATTAGCAATTTCAGTTTCAATGTTGATATTGCTTAACAAATCGATACTCTTACGAAGATCCTCTAGGGATTTTTCTTTTTGATCGTCCCATATTTTTTGTTTTCTTTCTAGCGATTCAATACTTTGTTGAATTCTATCGTTGCTAACTTTGATAGTTTCTATGCGAGTATTTTCAGTAGAGATAGCATCTTTGGTTAATTTAATTTGCTCTTTTAATGCTTCTGCTTTTTCAGAAAGTTGAGTAATACCTAAAAGTTGTTCAATGATACTGCGTTGATCCGCTGCTTTCATAGAAAGGAACGGTTCGGTATAGGTGTTTAATGCTACAAGATGCTTAAACATCTCGTGACTCATACCCATCATTTCATCAATGGCCTTTTGTGTTTCTCTTGAATCGCCTTGACTTTCGTCTAAGTCTTGCAGTTCTTGTTCCTGCCCATTGATACTGAACTTTAAAATGTTAGGCTTACGACCTCTTTCAATATGATATTCAATACCGTCTTTTTCAAATGTAACGGTACACAGCATTCCTTTGCTGTTAATTTTATTAATAAGGTTATCTTTCTTAATATTAGTCAGTGCTTGTCCGTAGATAGCATAGCTAAGACCGTTAATAATAGTAGTCTTACCTGTGCCGTTACGAGCACCGCTGTCATCACCGCCAAGATCTAAGTTTTCGCCTAATACTAAGGTTAACTGACCTTTGTCAAAATCAATAGCTTGAGTTTGATTACCCACGCTCATAAAATTTCTAACGGTTAAATTTTTAATTTTAATCATAATTCTTTATAAATGTCCAACAATAAAGTTTTGTCGTACGTGTCGCTTTCAATAGCGTTAATTTGATTCATTACAATTGTGTCTACGCTTTCGAATTCTAGATCAATAGGAGTGGCATTTGATTCTACTTCTACTTTTTCTGGAATCAACATTAATTCTCTCAACTTATATTGAGGAATAAACTGCTCTTTGATAAAGTTTGCTTCTTCGAAAGTAATAGGCAAGTCAATTGTTACTCGACAATGCATCTTTTCACGCAATAGTTGATCAGGAGCATCAATGATTTGGCTGAGTTTGTATGTTCGATATACGGGCTGACCTGGCCATGTACGATATTGTGGTTGGCCACCCCACTCTAAGATCATCATACCTCGATCGTCATCACCTGCATCTGCGTAGTTATGAGGAAAAGCATTACCAATACAAACTATATTCTTAGTAGCCTGTCTTTTATGAAAATGTCCGCTGAACACATATTGCTGGTTTACAAAGTGTTCTCTCTGTAATTGCCCGTGGTCGGGCATCTGAACCATAGCGTTCATCATAAACAACGGAAGTTCAAAGTGTCCAAATACATATTGACTTTTAATTTTTGGAACTTCTTTCCATTCGTCACCAACTAACCAAGGCATGATTGTAACATTGCCTTCTGTAAAGATTTCTTTAATTGGGACTACGTTAGGAAACAGGCGCATAAACTCAATAGAGTTAATTTCACGTTTGTCTTTATAAAACAAATCGTGATTTCCTAATATAAAATAGACTTTTTCAAAGTTTTGACTGAGTCTTTCTAGGTTCGATACCGTATAATTCATAGTACTGACATCAGTAGTACTACGATTATGGTGCCAATCACCTAAGAAGATAGCTGTTTCACAACCTTCTGCTTTTGCAGTTTCACAGAACCAAGTTACAAATTCTTCGCAATCTTGATTATGCGTCCTACTGCCCGATTTAAGTCCAAAGTGTATATCTGTAAAACATGCGGCTTTTTTAAATAGATTCATAGATATATGATACTACCTTTTAATGTAAAGATCAATCCCAATCACTACCGTCAACAGATCCGCTGACAACCGGCCCACTACCTCCACCACCGCCTCCATTTTGGCGAGTCCAACTTGGATTCATACCGTTCATTTCAAGAATGTCGTCTCGAATGTTTTGATTGCGCTTCTCAATGTTGATAATTCTAACGAATGAATTAGTGACAGCAGCAGTATAGTAAGCGAAAGGATTATCAGATTTGCTTTCATCGAATTGTAGTCCTATTTGAGTTAATTGAAGAATTGCTTGACCACGCATTTCATCGTTATAAGTATAACCTCGAACGTTGCCGCGAGTAGCATAACGTTCGCATAACTTGATAAACATCCTAGCAAGATTATCTGTCATTTGACCGTGATCCTTTGAAAACTTACCTGTTTTCAAACCACCTTTCCAATGGCTTTTTCCTACGCAGATTAAGTTATCATTGTCATCAAACTTCCAATGTTGAAAAGGAGGAAAGTTTACTTTTTCGTGGCTGTCTGCGGTATTCTTTAGGGTCTTTTTGCGACCCGGAGCAAGTGGAATATGCTCAAACGTCATTACACGAAACACTACATCATGTTTGCTAATTTTTTTATAATCTACTTCAAAATCCTTAGCTGGAAATTTCTTTCCTCCTGATTGTGCCGCTTCGTGTGCTTCTTTGCTTAGTTTTGCAGCTCGATTTCTTTTAGCTTCTGCAATAGTTCTAACATTGATTTTTTCTAGGTTAGGAATAATCAAATCATAATCCGAATATTCGGGTGCAGTAAAGCTGCAAAATGTAATTTTGCTTCTGTGTATTTCTTTTAAAAGGTCTTTATTGGTAAGATACTTTATTTTTGGTGGTTGCATAGTTAGTTAAGATCTCCTGTTAATTAATATAATAGCACATTTTTTCAATAATAAATACTCTAAAGGAACTCAAAATATGGCAAGATCAGTAAATCCGCAGGCAGCAATTCTAGCACAGGTTTCGGCAGCGTTGGCTCCAGCAGCAGCTTCAACCGGAAACCCTATTCCTGGAATACAAGCTGACCTTGGAAAATTAAAAGTAGGTGAAACCGTATCAAGAGTCAGTAACGGCGGCGGATATGGAAGTTTTGCCGGAACTAGCCAAACAGCATTGGGCGGTGTTGGTAATGCTGTGCAAACCGCTGTGGGCGGTGTAGGCGCTGGATTGAAAAATTTAGGTAATGTTGCAGGTAGTATTAGCAACATTGCATCGGATATTGGAAGATCAATTGATAAAATTGCTTCAGGTGGACTAGCATCCGGAATTGCCGGAATAGCATCATCTATTTCTGGCGCAGCTGGACAGCTTAATAACTTACTCAGCGGAATTAGAGGAGCTAATCTACCAGCAGGTGGCGAACTTTTTTCACAGAGAAGTTCAGTTACAGAAGTAAAACAGATAGCTTCAACTGATTGGAGAGTTCGTTTAGATTGCAATTGGGATCTTTTTAAATCGGATCTCTTTAATCAAACTTTAAAACCAACAGGTGGAATGGTCTGGCCATATATGCCAAACATTACATTGTCGTCAAAAGCAAATTATACTCAGCAAGATCCTACACATAATAATTATTCATTCCAGGCATATAAGAACAGCCAAATTGACGATATTCAAATTGCTGGAGAATTTAGTTGCGAAACAGAAAGAGACGCACTTTACTGGATTGCTGCTACAAGATTTTTAAGATCTGCAACTAAAATGTTTTTTGGTTCAGGTGAGAACGTAGGTAATCCTCCTGTTATTTGTAGATTAAATGGTTACGGTGCAAATATTTTTAATTCGGTTCCTGTGATAGTTAAATCTTTCCAAGTTGATCTTAAAGACGATGTTCAATATATTAAATGTGAAGTTCCAGGTTTGAGTCCTACATGGGTACCTGTAATGAGTACTATTTCAGTTACCGTTGCACCGATATACAACAGAGCTAGATTGAGAGATTTCAGTTTAGAAGACTTCGCCCAAGGTGGCACATTAAGAAATTATGGATTCCATTAATCATGGTAACTTATTCTAAAACTTCTCCATATTCTGAAACAACACAAAATGCGTTGTATTTGGACCTTTTAACTATTAGACCAGTTCCTGCCGAAAAGGATGATTTTCTTTATGTGATCGAAAATCAATATAATCATCGTCCAGACTTATTAGCCTATGACTTATATGGCGATGCTAAATTGTGGTGGGTATTTGTTCAACGCAACATGAGTGTTTTAAAAGATCCAATTTATGATTTTGAACCTGGAAAGAAAATCTTTATTCCTAAAAAAACAAATTTACAAAGATTTTTAGGAGTATAAATGGGAATCTTTGATACCACTGCTTCACAATTTGCAGCAAAATTTTCTTCAGTGGTTTCCGGTGCAGGTCAAGTGGCTGGAAACTTTACACAGGCAGCAAGAAACATTGGAGTTGCAGCAGCAACAATTTTAGGAAGTAAACCAGACGGTACTCCGATATTAACCTCAGCATTAAAATCGTCTTTGCCTCAAGGGGCTGCACAAGTTCTTGGCGCTGCTACTTCTGCTGGCGCAACTATTGACGCTGTTAACGATCTGTTGTCTATAGATGTAGATTATAGCGCAAGAAAAAGATATCAAGTAAGAGGAAAAAGAAATGTTTTAGAAGGATTTGCTAGTTACAACGTTCTTTTTACAATGGCAGCATTGACTAAAGAGCAGTCTAACAATCCTTTTTCTTATAGGGGAAATCCCGCTTCCTTACAAAATGTAGTATTTTCATCAGCAGGAAGATTTGAATCTAATCGTGTTAATACTGCTTATACAGCGTATGCTCCTGAATATTATGTAAACGGATTTTCTATTACTACAATTCCTACTGGTACAGAAGCTCAAGGATCTTCCGTACAGACAAATATAGAATTTGAAATATACGAACCTTATTCAATGGGTTTATTTTTGCAAAGTCTCCAGGTTGCAGCTATTAATGCTGGTCAACCCAACTATCTAAACGGAACTCCGTATGTAATAGTCATGGAATTTATAGGATTTGATCAGTGGGGGAATTCTCATAAACCAGTTAAGCCAAAGTATTTTGTAGTCACTCTGCGTAATACAACATTTAAGACTGACGAAGGAGGATCAAAATATGTTCTCCAGGCAATTCCCTATAATTTACAAGGCTTCAGTAGTGTTATTAATAATACGTTTAACGATGTTGCATTAACTGGAGATACGGTAAAAGAAGTATTAACTACCAGCGAAAGAAGTTTGTGTGTTGCACTAAATGAACAAGAAATAAGAAAGGTTGGAAAGGACGGAAAAAAAGTAGCAGATGTTTACGAAATTCATTTTCCTGAAGCAGTAGACTCTCCAATAGCATTATCTAGTCCTATCTCAGAAGCAGTCAAGAGAGCAACATTAGATCCGCAGAATGAAACTATATTAAGAGAAGCAGGAAAGTCTTATAAAAATTCTCCAGACTTTGGAGATAATGCCATCGGCGGTGCAGGTTTTGGTTTCAGTCCTGTGGCCGGTGGTAATTTTGTCTATACTCGAGCAAGCGATGCGATTGATCCTAAAACAGGTGTAGTGGTTAGAGAAACCGTAACCATAGATCCTAAAAAGAGAACATTCCAGTTTGCGCAGGGACAGACTATTACAGCTATTATAACGCAAACGGTATTGAGTTCTGATTATGCTACCGAAGCAATCAAGGAAGAAAATTTTGTAACACCCGAAGGTTATGTTAAGTGGTTTAGGATTGATGTACAGCTTCAGTTAACAGAATGGGATGACTCATTGGGTCAATGGGGTAAAAGAATAATTTATAGAGTATTACCTTATCTTGTGCATTGTAGTGTTTTTAGCAATACCGGTGCAGTACCTCCCGGATATTCAGATATCGCTAAATCAATTGTTAAAGAATACAACTATATCTACACTGGACAAAACAACGATGTTTTAAAATTTGACATTGATATTAACAATGCTTTCTTCACAGCAATCTCTCCAGTTCCTCAATCTGATTCAGGAAAACTTAAAAATCCTGACCAAGAATCAGGAGGAGAAACTCCTGTTACCAAAGCAGAAACACAGCAAGGTGGAGCAGGTGTGAACGCTACCGCCGGTGCAAAAACTGGTGGAGTTACAACTAAACCTAGTCAAGAACTTAAATTGCCTTTTGGCGGATCAGGAAATTTAACCACTGAACAAATTGTTGCAAATAACTTCCATGCAGCATTTTTACAAAACGTAACTAACATGGTGGGAATTAATATCGAAGTGTTAGGCGATCCATATTGGCTTTCTGATAGCGGTCAGGGCGGATATTTTGCCGGACCTGGAGAAACTGCTATGATTAATTCCGATGGCAATGCAGATTATGAAGGCGGTGACACATATGTATTTTTAAGATTTAGAACACCCCTAGAGCCTAATGAATATGATGGAACTTTTACATTTCCACCCGAGGCTGAAAGTCCTTTTAGCGGAATATACAAAGTTACAAAGGTTATAAGTACGGTACGAGATGGATTGTTTAAACAATCTATCACTGGAATTAGAATGAATTATCAGGTCAATGACTTTGATCAACCTCTCAAACCAATCACAAAAGATATAATGCAATACAAGACTGAAGAAACTGAACCAGTACCGTCTGGTTTTGCTGGCTCAGACGATAACGCAGAATGGGTATAACATGGCAACCGAAATAAGAAAATCAGAAAAAAACGGCAAAGACATAGGCACAGGCCCGTATCTTGCCAAAGTTGTAAGTCATTTAGATCCTGCGTTTATGGGAGGATTAGAAGTTACTCTGTTAAGAGAGTCGGGAAACAGCGTTGGTGATGACACACAAACATATACGGTAAAATGTGCAACTCCTTTTTACGGAAGCACCGCTTACGAATTTATGGGAAACAACACAGGCAACGATGATGCATATAACGACACACAGAAATCATACGGTATGTGGTTTGTTCCGCCCGATGTAGGTGTAACCGTTCTTGTAACATTTATTGATGGTAATCCAGCTGATGGATATTGGTTTGCCTGCATACCAAGCAAATTTGGAAATCAAATGTTACCAGCCATCGGCGCAACTACAGACAATGATGCATCACCTGCTCAGAAAGAAAAATATGCAACATCATCACCATTGCCAGTTGCAGAAATTAATCGTAAAGCCAACGATCTTTCTCAAAACATGGCAGTAGACAAAGTTAAAAAAGCAGTACATCCTATAGCAGATAGATTTTTAGAACAAGGCCTATTAGAAGATGATACCAGAGGTTATACTACAACATCGGCAAGACGAGAAGTGCCTAATATGTCCTTTGGAATTTTATCTCCCGGTCCTTTAGATAGACGCCTGGGGGCTACTAAGAAATTCATTGGCACTAAACAAGATCCATCTAAAGAACCAGTCCCAGTTAGTAGAATGGGCGGCACACAATTTGTAATGGATGATGGTGATGGTAGATATCAACGAAAGAAACCAGCAAGCGAAGGACCGTCGGAATACGCAGATACCCAGAACAAAGAAACTGGAGAACCCGATATTCCATATAGTGAATATTTCCGTGTAAGAACTAGAACAGGTCATCAAATATTGATGCACAATTCCGAGGATTTAATTTACATTGGAAATGCTCGCGGAACAACATGGATAGAATTAACTAGCAACGGCAAGATTGATATATTTGCTGAAGATAGTATTAGCATTCATACAAAGAATGATTTAAACATTCGTGCTGATAGAGATCTTAATTTAGAAGCCGGTAGGAATGTTAATATAAAAGCCGCCGCCGACTATAGTAAAGATGCTGATAAAGATGATCTTGGATTTGACAGCGGCAGGGTTCAAATAGAAAGTAAACACGATACTAAAATTATCATAGGAAAAGGCGGAAAAATAACAACTACGGCTGATTTAGAAATCTTTACTGGAAAATCAAATAATCTTACTGCTGGAGTATCTACTAACATCCTAAGTACGGTAGGACATTTTGAAACAGCAGCAGTTATCCATATGAATGGTCCAGCAGCTACACCAGCAGTTCCTGCTACAACATTACCTATATATGAAAGTCCAGTAACAGATAAAAGTTTAAAATGGGCTGATACAAAATATTTTCAGACTGCTCCGTTAAAGAGTATTATTAAAAGAATTCCTATGCACGAACCGTGGCCACTCCACGAGAACTATGGACCTAAGTTGTATACTCCAAATTTAACAGATAGAGAGCTAGAATAAGGAAGAACTACTATGACAAAATTATATAATCAAAAATCAGTTGCAAATAATATTGCATCGGTAGGAACTCAAGGTAGTTTTTCTCATACATATAAAGGTTTTAGTTCTAAAGAATCAAAAACTGGATTTAAGCTGTATGATATAGATTTGGTCAAGCAAGACCTTATAAATCATCTCTATATTAGAAAGGGAGAAAAATTAGAAAACCCTGAATTCGGAACGGTTATTTGGGATATTTTATTTGAACCTATGACCGATGAAGTTAAAAAAATTATAACTCAAGATATTGAACAGATTATTAATTACGACCCAAGAATTGTTGTAAATTCTGTGTCTGTAGATAGCACAGACATGGGAATTAGGATTGAAGCAGAAATTGTTTATGTGCCGTTTAACGTAACAGAGCGCATGAGTTTTGACTTTGATAAAAACAATTCCATCATTAACTAAGCAGTTAATTTTTCAAATAAATATCGAGTAAGGATAAAAATATGACGGTAACTGCTAGACAAAATAATTTAATTTTAAACGAAGATTGGACTAGAATCTATCAGACATTTAAAAATGCTGATTTTAAATCCTACGACTTTGAAAATTTACGTAGAGTAATCATCACGTATCTCCGTGAAAATTACCCAGAAGATTTCAATGACTATATTGAAAGTTCTGAATATATGGCTCTTATAGATGCTGTGGCATTTTTAGGTCAAAGTTTAAGTTTCCGTATCGACCTAGCATCTAGAGAAAATTTCATCGAGTTAGCTGAAAGAAAAGACAGCGTTCTTCGAATTGCCCGCATGTTGAGCTATAATTCTAAACGAAATATAGCAGCTCAGGGTTTACTAAAATTTGATACTATAAGCACTACTGAAGATATTATTGATAGCAACGGAAAAAATTTATCACAACAAACTATTATTTGGAACGATGCTACTAATCCAAATTGGCAAGAACAATTTATTTTAGTACTAAATGCCGCTATGGCAGATAATACAGAATTTGGAAGAAGTCAAGGTTCTGCTACGATTCAAGGAATTCCTTCAGATCAATATCGTCTTAGAACAACCAGTCAAGACGTGCCAATTTTTAGCTTCACTAAATCAGTATCAGGTAGAAGAATGGCCTTTGAATTAGTAAGCACAAGTTTTAAAAATAAAGAAATTTTTTATGAAGAAGATCCAACTCCAGGAAATCAACTAGGGTTTGTTTATCGACAAGACGGTCGCGGTGCAGCAAGTCCTAACACTGGATTCTTTTTAATGTTTAAACAAGGCAGCTTAGAGCTTGCTGATTTTAGTATTGATGTTCCTACATCAAATGAAGTCGTTGCTATTAATACTGAAGGTGTTAACAATGACGATGTGTGGTTATATTCGTTATCTGCAACAGGAGTTCAGTTAGATAAATGGACTAAAGTTTCTGATCTAACAGGAAACAACATTGCCTACAATAGCATAGTTAATAGTGTAAGAAATATCTATTCTGTAGTTTCTAAAGAAGATGATAGAGTAGAATTACAATTTGCTGATGGTGTTTATGGTACTTTACCTCAAGGTTCTTTTAGAACATATTATAGAATAAGCAACGGCATTGTTTATCAAATTGCTCCTGCTGATATGAGAGGAATTAACATTTCAATTCCTTATGCAAATAAACAAGGTGTTGCACACACCTTAACAATTAGCATGAGTTTGAAATATACGGTTTCTAACTCAGCCTCATCTGAATCTGTTGATAGTATTCGAGCAAATGCACCAGCGCAGTATTATACACAGAACAGAATGATTACCGGAGAAGATTATAATCTTGCTCCATTAGCTAATTCTCAAGAAATTATTAAAGTCAAGGCAATTAACAGAACAAGCAGCGGTATTAGTAGAAATTTTGATATCATAGATGCCAGTGGAAAATATTCTAATGTTAATGTATTTGCTGATGACGGTTATGTTTACAAAAATGAAATAGAAGAAACTCTAGCATTTAAGTTCAACAATAGAGTAGAAATTATTAATTACATTAGAAAAACAATAGAACCTCTGTTTACTACAGATAGTTTTTATAATTTCTATTTGACAAAATTTAATAAAATTTTATTTACAGATTCAAATACTCTTTGGAATTCAGTTACACAAGATATAAATCAAACCACAGGGTATTTTACCAATGCCATTGATGGAACTTTACAAAAAGTAGGATCATACACTACTAACAATTTAAGATACATCACCGTTGGTGCATTAATAAAATTTGTGCCACCATCGGGTAAAGCATTTAAGCGAGGAAAATTAGTTAACGTAGATCCAACAGATCCTGAGCAGTTATCAAGAATTTGGACTAAAGTTATTAAAGTTGTAGGAGACGGAACTAATGCCGGACGCGGAGTATTAACCAACGGCCTAGGTGCAGTTACATTTAATGACATAATTCCGTCTGGAGCAGTAGCATCTCAGATAGTTCCAAAATTTGTAAGCAATCTGCCAGTGCCATTAGAATCTGAAATGGTTAACTTGATGTCGCAAAGTATTAATTTTGGTTTGCGATATGATGTTGTTGATTCAACATGGAAAATAATTACATCTGGAAATTTAAATCTTTCTAATGATTTTAGTTTAGGTAAGACAGGTGATACCACAAATACAAATTTAGATTCTTCTTGGGTTCTTGCTTTTATTAAAAAGGCCGATGAGTACATTATTAGATGTCGCGGTCTTGATTATGTTTTTGGTAGTGTTAATCAAAATAGATTTTATTTTGATAAAAATGAAAAAACCTACGATTCAAAAACTAATAAAATTATCAAAGATCAAGTTTCTATTCTAGGTATTAACACTGACAGCGGTAGAATTAATCCACTAAAAACTGATATTAAATTTGAAATCAGTGACACTATAAGATTTGATGACGGATATCAATCAACAAACGAAATTAAAATTGCGTTTGCAGACAGAGACGATGATGGAGTGATTGACGATCCAGACGCATTCCAAGCTGTTGTTGGGCTTGATTCCGAGTTATCATATATTTTCTTTGTTGAAAATATTAATTCTTTTGGTCAAAAATCTTTTACGTATTTTGATAATTCATTGAACACTATCTTGATATACGAAAAAGAATCGTCTATTAATGTTAATAATTTTGTTGACGGTCAATTAATTTATTTTTATGACGTTGATGCAGAAGTTGTAAAAAAAGTTAATAGATCAACAAACACATTAGATATTCAACCTCAATTTAGAGCAAACATTGGTCGAGCTAGTTTAAAGTTCCAGTATACACATAATGCTAATGTTGACAGAAGAATTGATCCTAGTGTTAGCAATATCATTGATGTTTATCTGTTAACTAGAGCTTATGATGTAGCCTACAGAAATTATCTTATCGGAGCATCAACCGTTAGACCAGAGAAGCCAACAAGCGAGCAATTAAGAATTAGTTTTGGTTCTAAGTTAGATCCTATCAAAGCTATTAGTGATGAAATAATTTATCATCCTGTAGAATATAAAGTATTATTTGGACCAACAGCAGATGAAAAATTAAGAGCAGTTTTTAAGGTTGTAAAAAATACGAATCGTTCTATTAACGATAATGATTTAAAAGTTAGAATAGTATTAGCTATTAGTTCGTTCTTTGAAGTTAGTAATTGGGACTTTGGAGACAAGTTTTATCTTGGAGAATTAATAACATATATTACAAACTCAGTAGCACCTGATGTCAGCAATATTATTATTGTTCCGAGACAAGTATCTCAGACATTTGGAAGTTTATTTGAAATACAAAGTCGCTCTGATGAAATTTTTGTTAGCGGTGCAACCGTTGACGATATTGAAATAATCACAGCAATTACAGCATCTGAAATTAGAGCAGATATGAACTCTATTATTAATTCGACGAACTAATTATGGCAAACAAGTATTATCCAAAAAGTCAACTACCAATTAGAAAATCATCTGAGCTATTGCCTCAGGTTTTTCAAACACAAACCAACGACAAGTTTTTATCAGGAGTTGTTGATCCTTTAATACAGCCCGGTTCGCTTGAAAAGATTGTTGGCTATATTGGAAAAAGATACGGTAAAACGTTTAGAGGTCAAGACATTTATCTTGACGATGACGAAACATTAAGAAGTAGATACCAGTTAGAAACCGGCGTTATTATTAAAGATAAAAATCAAAATAAAATAGAAAAATATTATGATTATCTTGATTTAAAAAATCAATTAAAATTCTTTGGCAATGATAGCGAACGAGATGATCTGTTCTGTACACACGAACATTATAGTTGGAACCCCCCTATTGACTGGGATATGTTTATCAACTATCGAGAATATTTCTGGCAACCAAGCGGCCCGCCATCTGTTAAGGTGTTTGGTCAAAATGACGAAGTTCAAGCTACTTATAGAGTTTCGTTGGGTACTGGCCCAGTGTTCATTTTTGCTCCAGACGGCTTTACAAATAATCCTACAATTACGTTATATCGAGGACAGACATACAAATTCATAGTTAATGTTCCTGGTAATGGTTTTTATATTAGAACAAATTATGATACTGGGTCATTGCTATATAATCCAAATCAAACATATTTTAAAAATCAATTAGTTGTTTTTGATGGAAAACTATGGAAGGCAAAAACAACCGTATTCCCAGAAGACGGAAGTACCATTGATGAAAATTCTCAAGATTGGGAATTTGTTGAACAGGCAGGACAAGGTTCAGCATTAGATTATGTTAAAGGAATTACAAATAATGGTGCTCAATCTGGTACCGTTACATTTACCGTTCCGTTTGATGCACCTGAAACATTGTTCTATCAAAGTTTAACCGAACCTGATCGCTTTGGTCGTTTTGTAATTTCAAATATAGAGTCTAACACTAGCATTAATGTAGACAAAGAAATTTTAGGAATGACCACATATCGTTCTGCAAATGGAATAGAATTTACGAATGGATTGAAAGTAACATTTGGTGGAAAAGTAACTCCAACCAAATATGCCACCGGCAACTGGATTGTACAGGGAGTTGGGTCTTCTATTTCTTTGGTAAATTTTGATGAGCTAAAAGTTCCTACAATTAATTCATCGTCGCCTGATGTTGTATTTGACGATGCAGGATTTGATAGCGGCCCGTTCGACGATGCTTCAGGTTTTCCTGGCGCAAAAGACTACATCACTATAGACAGGGGAAGTAAAGATTTTAATCCTTGGAGTCGATACAATCGCTGGTTCCATAGAAGTGTTTTAGAATATGCACACAAGATAAATGGAACAGATTTTAATTCTGACGAAACATTAAGAGCTAAACGACCAATTATTGAATTTAAATCTAATATTCAATTAATTAATCACGGATCTATTTTTAAAGGTGCTGTAGATTTTATCGATGATTTTACCACAGACGTATTTTCAACAATAGAAGGCAGCAGAGGTTATATCGTAGATGGCGAGCCATTATTTGATGGTGCTAAACTATTAGTTGTTGCTGACACAGATACATTAGTTAATAACAGAATTTATGAAGTAAAATTTATTACGCATAATGGTATAAGACAGATTAGTCTTAAAAAGACAGAAAATTCTGAATCAACAGACGGCGAGTGTTTATTAATTAATTTAGGTTTAAAATATAGAAACCTAATGTTTCATTTTTACAAAGGTGCATGGGTACTAAGTCAAAAGAAAACTTCAATTAATCAACCACCTTTGTTTGATGTTTTTGATTCTAACGGTGTAAGTTTTTCAGACGAAGAAAAATATCCAGTTACAACTTTCGTTGGAACAGAGCTTCTTAGCTATAAGATAGGTAATTCTGTCATCGATTCTGAACTTGGATTTTCTATCAGTTACTTAAACATCAATAACGTTGGTGATATCCAGTTTGAATTTGATTGGGAACAAGACAAATTTACTTACAAAAATTTAGATACAAGAACTACAATTGAATCTGAAATAAAAGTTGGTTTCTATAAAATATTTTCCCCAACCGTTGAATATCAAAATGGTTGGACCAAAACCAGCGACAAATTTTTACAACCAATTATTGATCATGTTATTATTAAAGAAACAACTAATGTTGTTGAATTTTTTACGGTTGATTGGAGAGCATTAAACAGATTACAAGATCAAGGGAAGTCTGTATTAGTTACTTTTTATCTAAACGGAAAAAGATTAG
>JACCDW010903790.1_pt1 | contig 14886 bp, 25 predicted proteins | sample 7449781 | NCBI WGS metagenome assembly JACCDW01 (sample SAMN15323449, study PRJNA562643) | freshwater metagenome | isolation source: river surface water | place: USA:Blue River Watershed | collected 2017-08-18
ATAAGAAGAGTATCGAAGAAGTTATGTATTGGGAGAAAGATGGTAAACTAATCTTTTTCCGTCAAGGTTGGAGAGGCGGTAGTGTTACACTAACAACCGCAGATGATAATGAACCCAATATTGATCTAGAAGGTAACGACGAACTTAACGTATTTGATCTCTACGATGATCATATCATTGAAGTAGAGCTTGATAGTTTCTGGGACGGCTGCTGGAGTGAATGGGACTGGAACGAACAAGGTCTCACTGAAGAAGAACAGGAAGAAATTGAAAGAGTCTGGTACGAGGATTCTTTCGAAGGACTAGAAGAAATGGGTTGGAATCAAACTGACACAGAAACATTTTTTTATGGCGAGCTAAGCCTAGAAAAGGTAAACACGAATTGAAAGTAATTATTGCTGGCTCACGTAACATTGATGACTACAAGCTAGTAGCCCAAGCAATGAAACGCTGTGGTTATACCGTTACAGAAGTAGTGTGCGGTATGGCCACAGGTATTGATAAGCAAGGCGAAGTATGGGCTCGTGCTAATAACATTCCTGTAAAGGAAATGCCAGCTGATTGGTATCGGCATGGCAAAGCCGCGGGCCCTATTCGCAACAGAGAAATGGCTCTGTATGCCGATGCCGCAGTTGTTATCTGGGATGGTAAGAGCCGAGGCTCACGTAATATGATTAATGAAATGATACGACAGGGCAAGCCCTACTTCGTACAACTAACAGAGTCTGAAGACGAACCTGTACTATGAGAATTGAACGAGATATTAAACTTGATTACTGCGATGTGCTGTTTCGCCCCAAGCGCAGCACAATGGGCAGTCGTAAAGATGTAAGTTTGGAGCGTACCTACACCTTCCGTAATAGTAAACACACATACACAGGATTACCTATTATGGCAGCTAACATGGACGGTGTAGGTACGACTTCCATGGCCACTGCTTTATCTAAGCATGACTTGTTTACTGTACTAAACAAAAGCTATTCGGCAAAAGAAATTAATCAGTGGATGAACTCAGCTGACTGGGATCCAGAATTACTTAAAAATATTTCTGTGAGTACCGGAATCACACAAGCTGATCAGGAAAACGTTGATAAAATATTAGAGCTTAATCCGGGCATTAAATTTGTATGCATCGATGTTGCTAACGGCTACAGCGAAAAGTTTATTGATTATGTTGCTCAGTTTAGGGACAAATATCCCCGTACTACTATTATTGCAGGCAATGTAGTAACGCCTGACGTAACAGAGGAGTTAATACTACGTGGAGCAGATATTGTTAAAGTGGGTATTGGCCCCGGTAGTGTTTGCACTACTCGCATTAAGACTGGCGTGGGTTACCCGCAGTTGTCCGCGGTCATCGAATGTGCAGATGCTGCACACGGTCTTGGTGGGCATATCATTGCTGACGGCGGCTGTACTTGCCCTGGTGATGTTTCCAAGGCTTTTGGCGCAGGCGCCGATTTTGTCATGCTTGGAGGAATGCTGGCCGGTTGTGATGAAGGCGGAGGAGAAGTAGTAGATGGCAAAATTCAATTCTATGGAATGAGCAGTAAAGCTGCACAGGAGAAAAACGGAAATGGTTTCAAAGATTATAGATCAAGCGAAGGGCGTGTGGTACAGGTTCGTTATCGAGGTAGCGTTGAACCCATTGTTGCCGACATTCTTGGCGGCATTAGGAGTACTTGCACTTATGTTGGTGCTATTAGTCTCAAAGAGCTAAGTAAACGAACTACATTCATACAGGTTAATAATGGTAGGCAATACAACAACACTTACGAAAAACATACCGTGGGCGAATAAAGATCGATTCAACGTTGAATATAGAAGCAATACTGGGGTAGGCATTATAAAATGGTATCTGCCTACAACCAGAGAATTAAACAAAGTTGCAGCTGAAAAAATATCTAAAAAAGAATTAGAAAAACTATATCAACTTTTGACTAAAAGTTTTCTAGCTAGATCCTTTATTGATTTAGACATCTTTTTGCTGCCGGACACAGCAATGTGGTTACATGATGCAGGCTATAACGATGACCCTTACAGATTACCTAAGGGTAGATCAAAAGTTAGGATAGATGATTCTGACGAAGGCAGCGTGTTAGTTTGTCAATGGCATTTACCCAGTCATTTATTAGAATATTTCAATTCCCACACTGATGACGAAAAAAGCTTCGAGCACCGCTGGGATCGAACGCAGCTAGCTGAAACAGTTCTTGATTACCTAAATTTAATAAATTAACAGCTCTGTTTAAACCTGTTTATTTAAACTAAAATATTTTTTTGGGTAAATATAATACATGAACACACTAGACAAAATCCTCGAACTTAATAGACAACCTATTCTTTCAGACTGGTTTAAAAATAAGCTAGTAGAACTTATAGGTTTTGGGGTATATCATAACGATATGGATCTTTTAAAGGAACGACTAGTTCGTGGTTTAGAAGATTATAAATCCAAATACAATACAACCACTGTTGTTATTGGAATGAGTGGCGGTATTGATTCAGCTCTAACCGCAGCACTATTCAAAGAAGCAGGATATAGAGTTATTGGTGTAACACTACCAATTCTACAGGATCCTGCAGAAACTGCTCGAGGTATTGAAGCATGCCATGCATTAAATATTGAGCATGTAAATGTTGATCTAACCAAGCAATACGAATTTTTAGTTAAGGATATTACTGAGTCCAGTGATACTTCATTATCTAACTCGGATAGGTCAACTGCTATGCGACGTGGTAATATACGAGCAAGACTGCGAATGATTACACTATATAATCTCGCAGGCGTGCATCGTGGTTTTGTTGCCAGTACTGACAACTTTAGTGAGCTTGCTGCTGGATTTTGGACTCTCCATGGCGATGTGGGCGATGTTGCCCCAATTCAAAGTTTAACTAAGAGTTGGGAAGTGCCTGCACTAGCTGAATTAATGCAGGTTCCAAAAAGTATAATTACCGCTGTACCTACAGATGGGTTAGGTATTGCAAATGGTGACGAAGACCAATTTGGTTTTAGTTATCTACATTTTGATATTGGACTTTTCGCATTCATGAGACGTAACAGTCTTGTTAGTGCAAAAGCAGAAGATAAAAAAATATTAGATGCTATTGCTGAACGGGTCAAAGGATCTACTTATAAAAGGGCTAATCCTTTTAATTTGGATCACCCATTAGACCAGACTCGTTATGAAGGTCTCAAACAACTTGATTATAGACTAAGGAGCGAAAAATGAATACATTACTATTAATTCTGGTAGTGGCAGCGTTTGCTGGACTTGCTTACTGGGTATACACAACACTTGTTGGTAATGCTTCAGTTAAGGAAACAGTAGAATCTTTGACCGTTGAAAAGGCTGTTGAAACATTAAAGACAGAAGCTAAGAAGGATCTAGATCTTAACCAGGATGGTAAGGTTGATCTTGGCGATGCTGTTGAAGGTGTTAAGAAAGCCAAGACAAGTGCAAAGAAAGCTGTTGGTAAGGCTAAGGCTGCTGTAAAAAAGACAAAGAAGTAATTTATGTTTTTTGCGTTTGATGTAGATGGTACATTGACGCCTAGCAGACAAAAAATATCACCCCAATTTGAAGATTGGTTCCTTTCATGGATAGCCGATGTTCAAAATTGGGGTGGTTCTGTTTTATTAGTCACAGGCAGTGATAGACCAAAGACCGTTGAGCAACTGGGCAACAAAATTGTTGATTCTGTAGATTATTGCTGTAACTGCATGGGTAACACAGTATATCAAAAAGGCCAGTTGGTATATGATTATAAATTTGAATATCCGCCTGAACTTATTGATTTTCTAAATAATGAGTTGAAATCTAGCGTGTACTCTGACCGTTATGGTAATCATATAGAAGACCGCGGTGCTATGTTTAACTATAGTACTGTAGGAAGAAATGCAAATACAGAGCAGAGAAAACGCTATCACGAGTGGGATGCTATCAGCAATGAACGCATCGAAATAGCTCGTAAACTAAACGAGCAGTTTGAATCACACAATATTGTGGCTCAAGTAGCTGGCGAAATTGGTATCGACATCACTACAAAGGGGCGAGATAAGCGCCAGTGTATCAAATATATGCAGGGAGATACTATATTATTCTTTGGCGATCGCATGGATGATAGCGGCAATGATAAACCTCTTGCAGATGTTATTAACCAACTACAAAATGGCAGCAAATGTTACGAAGTTGAGAACTGGGAAGAAACCTGGGATATTTTACAGAATTTAAACCTAGCTATATGATAAATAGTGATATAAACTAATTTAGGAGTTTAACGATGGGAACAATTTCTTATCCAGCTGGTACAAAAACTTGGAATGTGTCGGACAGAGATGCTCAAAAAGCGTTTGCTGCAAAACTACATGGTATTACAGTTGAAGATTTAGTTGTTGGCGTACATATTGGACCCGAAGAATCAAATGGCGTAGGAACTATGGCTGATTTTGAAGGTTATACACCAATTCTAAAAGTGGACAAGCCAGAAGATGGTATCAATGACGGTGCTAAGTATGTAACTTACTTCAAGAAAGAAGGTAAGATCTACAAAGCAATAAATGCCGATCCTGCAACATTAACTGAACTTACTAGTGGTTCAGAATATACATTGGCAAGAAAGTATTACTAATTAAAAGCATTGACTTTTGAGCTTAGTAGTGTTACAATGTTTTCATGAGTATAGAAAAGTTAAACGAATATATCGAGCTCGTTAAAAGTTTTGATAACACAGAATTTCTCTATGACATGTTTATGGAGAATGGAAAGGCGTTTGCTAAGAAAAAAGATTATAACATACGTCTACAAGAAAATTATGTAAGTGGCTGTCAAAGTCAAGTTTGGGTAGTTGGGCAGAAGCAAGGCAATGCTTGGACTTTCTTATTTGAAACTGATACTTACATGATTTACGGTATTGGTAAGATACTATTAGATACATTTAATAATCTACCTGCCGAAGAAATTAAAAAAATCACATATCACGATTTCAAGCCCATTGCTGCTGTATTGAGTTCTCAACGGCAACGTGGGCTGCAATCAATCATCAACAAAATACACACTATAGTAGGATAACACACATGAACTTTGTACCCTTTGTAATTGAAAAGACTTCAGCAGGTGAGCGCAGCTACGATATCTATAGTCGACTGCTAAAGGAAAGAATTATTTTCCTCAACGGCGAAGTACATGACGCAGTTAGTAACAGCATCTGTGCCCAGTTATTGTTCTTAGAAGCCGAAGATCCAGATGCAGATATTAATTTTTATATCAACAGTCCAGGCGGTGTAGTAACTGCCGGTATGGCTATGTATGATACAATGCAATACATCAAACCAGATGTTAGCACTATTGTTATGGGACAGGCCTGCTCAATGGGTAGTCTACTTGCACAAGCTGGTGCACCAGGTAAGCGTAAAATGTTGCCCAATGCCCGGCATATGATTCATCAACCCAGCGGAGGCGCCCGGGGTCAGGCTACAGACATGGAAATCCAGGTTCGTGAAATTCTTGCAATGAAAAAGAACCTCACAGAAATTTATGTGAAGCATAATAGCGCAGCTAAGACGTTTGACCAGTTGTCCAAAGACATGGAACGTGACTATTTTATGAGCGCACAGGAAGCACTAGAGTACGGATTAGTTGACGAGATTATCAAACAACGATAATATTTTTAAGGTTTTTATAATACCATGAAGGTAGTTTCAAAAAAAGTTATTTCTCAAGAACTCATAGATGAAATCTGGGACATATACAAGAATACCACTAACACAGTAGAAGTTGATGGTTATAGTGTTGACCGGCATAAATCAGGACAACTAGGTGCCTTCTTGCTTAGTGAATATACTAAAGAAGAATTTAAAAATATTTGGCCTCCTGTTAAAAAAAATCTAATAGAAATAATAAACTGTGATGTTGAGCTTGTTTACTGTAGAATATTAAAATACGGTATCAACGGGTATATTACAAAACATGTAGATAGTTACTCTGAAAAATCACAGCAGGAAAATAACTTATCAGTAATCATACAGTTGTCAGACCCTAATAAGTACAGAGGCGGTCAACTAATTATCAGCAAAGAATTAATAGAACTAGAACAGGGCGATATGCTAGCATACACCTATGAGCACGAGCACGAAGTAAAACCAGTTAAAGAAGGCATTCGTTATGTTATTAACTTACGATGCAGAATTGTTAAATAAAAGTATGGACACAAAAATGCAAGATGAAATTATTAGTTTTACCCCAGCAGCACAAGAACACTTTGCTGCTGTTGTCAAAGGTGCAGATGCTCTAGGCGTAAGACTTACTCTCGCCGGCGGTGGCTGTGCTGGATTTAGCTACAAGTGGGAATTAGTAAAATCTCCAAGTGAAATCGACATGACCGAATATGGTCACAGCTATGATGGATGGATGTTTTGGTTAGACAAAACATCTGAACTTTATCTAACCGGAAGTGTAGTAGATAAGAAAACTGATATTAGCGGATCAATAATTGATATATGGTCGCCTCTTGCAGCAAGTTCCTGTGGCTGCGGAGAAAGCATTAGCTTTAACATGTAATGATAGATTTTAGTTTTATTGAATATAGTTTTGATCCAACTATCAACGACCGGGAAACTATACATACAAAATTAAATAAAATGGGCTTTGTGCATAGAAGCCAACACAATTCTGCACCTGTTGGATTTTGGTCGCAGAATCAGAGTATTATTTTACTAAGAGAAAGTCAAGATGGCCTAGAGCCCCGCATAAGCGGCATCGGTTTTAATATTCCCTTAACAACGCTAGAGTTAATTGCTGATTCCTTATCGCTAGAAGACAGCAATGCTTTTTCAATCACAATGAGCAATTCATTAAGAATCCTGTTTGTTCCCGATGATTGGACAGAGATGTTTCTAACAAAAGAATATACATTGATTGATAGAAACAGATATAATACAACTGGACTAGAAAATTTTACAGGTATCATTATCAACGATTCAAGCAGCGAAGTTATAGAATACTTTGAAACTATTGGTTTCAAACTAGCTAAGGAAAGCGACAGATACCAATCATTGGTAAGTTTAAACAGAAGGTTTACTGTTGTACTAGATCGTAGTAAATCCGACGGTAAGGTTGCATCAGTTATTGCAGACACAAATGATGTGTTTAAAACAACCGCTTGTTTTACAGTTACCGATGTACCCCTAAGAAAATTTGAAATAGACAGAGACCAGCTTAACTTTGGTAAGTTAAATCATAAAATTATAGGTTATAACTGTTTAGCTATAGGCAACGAAGAAAAATTTACCATTGAGAACTTTGTAGACAATGCATTTGGTATTACAGATTTAATTTTTAGAATGCGTAAACAAGTTCTACACATAACTGAACAAACACTAAAGGTTTACTACGATGAACAGAAGTGTATCTCGCAGTAGTATCTACAAGGATATCTTTATTGACGATGAAATGATTCAAGCCTTTGGTAAACTGAATCCTTCGGTCACAGAGAGAACTTCATACTTTTTTGATCTTTGGATGCAGTGGCGCGATTTCAGAATTAAGTTTGACAGTAGAATTAATTCCAATCATAGAGAAGAAATCAAAACCAAACTTAAACAATTAGGTCTCAGAGAACTTTGGGACTATCAACTTAAAAATAATGAGATACGATTCAAGGACGCCGAAAGCATGGCATTCTTTAAAATTATTACCGGAGGCAGCTAATGGAAGATTATTATTCAAAAGTAAACGAGTTGCCCGAAGACAAACTTATAGCTGAAATTGAAAGATTGAACAAACAGCTTTTTAAAATTAATGCTACTTCACCAATTTACAATCAGCTGATTGATATGATTAACATTGCTAATAATGCCTACGACGAATTAAGTTATAAAAAGCGTGTAAAGGTTGAAGATAAAGTGATTGAAATTGGTACAGTAGAGCAAGAAACGTTTACACCAGACTACAGTAAGGAAGTTCTACTTAATGCTGTTGTACAACAATACCGCAAAGGGGTAAAAAAGTGAGAAGCTTCAACCTTGAAAAAACTATTAAACTAAAACTGATGATGTTTGATAATGACATCAAAAAAGTAGAAGTTAAAACTTACGAACTAAATTTTACGCTGTCAACTGATGGGTCAGAAGTAGAAGATATGTTTCAAGCCCAGGTAGATCAAAATGTAAGTTTCAGCAAAATTTTATACTTCTTAGAAAATGTAGTTGATCAGAGTTTTGTTTTTAAGAATGATATTATGGCAGAAATGCACAAATACGTAGCTACAACATTTGACAATAACTTAATCATATTACCAACACTCGAAGAACATATTCTTGTATTAGCATTGCATTCCAAAATGAATGCCATTGCAACTCACTCAAACATTGAAAGAATACAGCTAAAAGACCTAGACCTTCAATTAAACTATGATTACTATTCAGATGAATTTGATGATATAGTACCAGCATTACCGTCAATGACTGATTGGTTAGGTGAACTAAGTTTTTGGGAAGAACCTTGGTGGGATAGAAACGATGCCAGCACATTTGATAACTGTGCAGCATCATTAGAGGAACTAGAAGCTGTACGTAAGCGTATACAAGATGAAGACGATGACACAAACATTCACAACCAAGCGTTTGAAGTTCTCGAGGAAGAAATTAGATCTTTGTTTAAACGGGCTAAGGATTCTAAGGAAGGTAAAACAGCAGAAGAAGCAGAAGTTATAGAAATTGATTTTGCTGAAAAGAAACCCAAAAAATGGATTCCAAAAGTAATTTAATATTGACATATGAACGCTATTAAGTTATAGTATACTGATGCAAACTACACTCTGCACTGAAGATCAAGGTATTGAATTATTATATAGAGGTAAAAGCCTATATAACATTCCTTTTGATGATGTTGAAAAATTCAACAGCATGTGCGAACAATTGGATATCGAGCAGCTCGTAAATAAAGTTGATTACAGCAAAGAATTCAATATACCCCAGCATTACAAACAAATTGATGTTGAACAGTATGTGCGTAACCTAGCTCGCAACGTAACGCTCGACGGGCAAAAAAGAGTAGAAATGGAACTAGAATTATTCCGCACCAGGAAGTTATTTCCAATACTGCAATTGTTGATATATATTGTTGATACATTGCGAAAACACAATCTTGTTTGGGGTGTGGGTAGAGGCAGTAGTGTAGCTAGTTACTGCCTCTACCTCATCGGGGTACACAAGATTGATAGTGTTAAATACAATTTAGATATTAGAGAATTTTTAAAGTGAGGTTAAAATGACTGTTCGCAGAAGCAACCGAGGTATACAAGTAGATTTTGATGCGCTTATCGCCAGTCAGCAGGCATCGCCGGCGGTTGGAAACATGCGTGTCAATGCACAAGGTGATGTGCTAGGAAAAGGCGGCGAGGTTGTACAAAAGAACGAAGAGCGTGTACGAGCTTATTATAAAAATAATCCTCGCAGTAGTACTGCCGCAGCTAGTCTCAAAGGTGAAATGCCAGCCGCAAAGTTGACTCCTGATGCGCCTAAAACAGCCGAAGTTAAGACAGCAGCAACAGGTAAAGCTAATAAGCCTGCCGCGGTGCCAATTGCCGAACCAGATGAGTTTGATGCGCCCGTTGAACCAATCGGTTACAGAGAAGTAGAATTACCCAACGGTGATATTGAAATGGTTCCTGTGTACAAGAGCAATGAGTAACACTATAACAACTATCGCTAATGGCGGCAACGGTAGTGGTATATTAGCTGGTCCACATCACGGATTGAAGACTACAATTTCTGCTGTTCCAGGTGGAACATTAATTAATGGACCTACTCTAAATAGCGCATTTACTTTTACTCAGCCCGCCAAAGATTTTAAAGCAGGAACAATTACTATCAAAGGTGAAGGCAATGAGGAAGCAGAGTTTGATGCCGCTTTCATCAACGATTTAAAACTATTGCTAGAAGTAATTCAAGAAGTCCCAGACGAGCATCCACTGGGAGATCTAAAACATGATATGCGGATGCGCCGCGCTTTTAAGAAACTTGGAGGTTAAATGCAACTGCGAGCAATTAGAGATAACATACTATGCACCGACGGTGACTTTGGCGACAAGGTTACTGCTAGTGGTTTAATTGTACAAAGCACCATTGGCAAGAGTGAAGGCATTGTACCTCGCTGGTTCCGTGTATTTGAAGTAGGCCCGGATATTGACTGGATACAACCAGGTCAATGGGTGTGTGTTGAATATGCTCGTTGGACAGAGGCAGTTGAATTGCAAGACGACCGTTTTGATACTCCCGAAAATAAAAAGAAAGTATGGAAAGTTGATCCCAAAGCCTGCTTGTTAGTAAGCGATGTTGCTCCATCCGATACGCTAGTTTTTAACACAAATGTAGTGTCAGCTGCAAAGAAAGAATTCATATGAAAATCTCAACTACTGAAAAAATTGGGTTAACTTCACTTGGACTTGCAGGAAATATTTTACTTGCTGCTGTAATTTGGGCACAAATTTCACCATGGTGGTTAATACTTTCTGTATTTTTAATTCTCAGCGCAGTTGGTGTTGAAATAGGAAAAACAAAAAACAATTGACATAAGTTTGTTTTTTTGTTATAATGTACATGGGACATAGGAGACCATGTATGTTTGAAATTAATTCCAAAGACCCGGGTAAGGGTCATTTTTATGTTAGTCTTGTAAAGTCAATATTCCGTATTGGGGCAGGTATCGCTCTAGTATTTGGGAATGTAATTACAGCTGGCGTCTTATTGATCACCGCAGAAGTACTCGGTATCATTGAGGAACTAGTATGAAGGATTCAACTGAAAAACTTTACGAAGATCTATTTCAATTTGTTTCTGAAAAAACATTAACTGACGGACACAGCGGTTTAGAAATTGCCGCTGTACTAGTAGCACAAGCACTAACTATTTATAAAACTATTCTTTCGGAAAGTGATTTCAACGATATCATGTCGGAGATATATAATTCACGGGACCGTATTAGAAAGCTAGATGTACCAGATATTACTATTCAATAAGAGAGCGCAATGAAAGAACTTTGGACAGAAAAGTATCGCCCTAAAGCGATCAACGAATATGTGTTTCGTGATGCGAAACAAAAGCAGCAAGTAAGTGGATGGATCACCGATGGGGCATTACCTCATTTGTTGTTTAGCGGTGGCCCGGGCACAGGTAAGACCACACTAGCAAGAGTGTTGCTCAATGAGTTAGGTGTTGACAGTATGGACATCTTAGAGATGAACGGTTCGTCTCAGAATGGTGTTGATGAGGTTAGAGATCGTATTACTAAATTTGCAACCACAATGGGCTTTGGTGGTATGAGATATATTCTACTCGATGAGGCAGACTATCTGTCGCCGAACGCTCAAGCAGCATTGCGTAATGTTATGGAGACATTTAGTAACTTCTGTAGATTTATTCTAACCTGCAACTATCCACATAAGATTATTCCAGCACTACATAGTCGATGTCAGGGGTTTCATATTGAAAAACTAGATATTACTGAGTTCACTGCCCGCATCGCAGAAATCTGTGTAACAGAAGGTGTTGACATTGATCTTGAAACATTAGATACCTATGTACAAGCAACCTATCCTGACTTACGTAAGTGTATTAATCTTGTACAGCAAAACGTAGTTGATGGCGTATTGCAGCGTCCTCAAGCAGGTGATAAAAGTTCTAGTGATTGGATGCTAAACGCTATTGACTTGTTTAAGGGCGGCGAATATAAAACAGCCAGAGAACTTATTGTAACTCAAGCTCGTCCCGAAGAGTATGATGAGGTATATCGCTTCATGTATCGTAATCTAGATCTTTGGGGCAAAACACAGTTGCAGCAGGATCAGGCGATTGTGATTATCCGTGACGGAATGGCAAAGAGTAGTTTGTGTGCAGATCCGGAAATTAATCTCAGCGCAACGCTGATTGAACTCCAGCTTAATAAGAACTAAATGCTTTATACTATCGGTCAGGCCGATGGGGCATTCATTTTAGAATGTTCGAACACTAGGCTAGAAAAGGGCGAAACGAACAATCGTTTTGGACGGCATAGACACAACATTATTCGTCCGTTAGCACCTTTTGCCTTGAATCAATTATTTGTTGATCGGAACATTCCTTCAACGGTTATTAATTATACAGACTTTTGGGATCCGGAGATTCTTGCTGATACCCTATGCAAGTGGGCTACAAAAAATAATATTAAGAAACCTATTATTTTATGTAGTAGATTATTCAATGAAAATATTCTAGCGATTGGTACAGCCATTGAAAGAACTATTAGAAATATTAGAAAAATCTATCCTGATGCACCGTTAATATTAGGTGGACCAATTGGTTACCAAGATTATTGCGATGATGTTATAACGCCTGATGCTGTGTTCCATGGAAGAAGTCTGCACTTGTTTGAACAGATGTTAGATAAAAAACCAATGGCACCGGGGGTGTGTAAAAACATCAGTGGCGTTGAATATTATCATCATCAAAGTAATAGTATAATTGAGAATCCAATTATTCCAAAGCTATACGATGACTATTGTTTAGATGAACATGATATCGTAATGTTTGAAACCAGACTTGGTTGTAAATTTAACTGTACATTTTGTGCTTTTGAATTCCGAAACGCCAAGTACACAACTGATGCACACGCTGAAGAAATGCATAATTTTTTCATGGATGCATACAACAAATATAATGTGAGATATTTTAGTGTCGCCGATGATACATTCAATGAGGATGACAATAAAATTACTAGGCTAGAGCTCGCAACAAAAGATCTTAACTTTAAACCGATTATTGTTGGTTACAACAGATTTGATATTATGATGGCTAAGCCTGAGCAAAGTCACAGATTGGATGCATGTGGCTTTCATGGCCATTACTTTGGGATTGAAACGCTGCACAGGGAAGCTAGTAAACTTATAAGAAAGGGTATTGTTAAAGAGCGTGCATTTGAATTTATGCGCTATTTACGAGATAACTTTCCCCACTGGTGGACTAGCAGTGGGTATATCATCGGCGTACCAAAAGAACCAAAAAGTCACATCATGGATGTGATCAAAACGATCTGTGATGAAAAATTATTAAAAAGTATCATTCCGGGTGATTTAGGTTTATATGGTGCAGCGGGATTTGAAGATGTATGGAGCGACTTTGTTCGTAATCCAGAGTATTATGGAATTGAAGTAGTTAATAAAAATGATCCAGGAAACTGGCATTGGCGCCATGAGCATATGGACAAAATAGAAAGTGAACTATTTGCTAAACGTCTTGCTGCTAAAATTACCAAACTTGGTGTAAGCAATTTATGTCCATGGGAATGGGTAAGCGGCCAGGCTATGGGCAAATATGGCATACCTTCAGCCGATGCACAAATTGATCGTTATATACAACGAAAAATTATTCAGTTATCATAAGTTTAAGGGCTGCACAAGTACAACCCTTAAACTTTGATTTTTAAGCCTCTCCGTACAGTCGCAGCACCTCTTCAACGACTGGATGTCTTTCAATATCTCGGCTTGTAAATTCAACTAATTTGATTTTATCTGAACCTTTTTCAATTAAGCGATCAATAAACATTTTAAGACCGTTGCTTTCATAACCGCGGTCATGTTGATTAAGGTCGCCTGTTACAACTAATTTACTGCCGTCGCCAATGCGAGTCAGCAGCATCTTCATTTGATTATCGGTAGCATTTTGCATTTCATCAGCAATGATAAAAGCGTTTTTAAATGTTCTACCGCGCATATACGCTAAGGGCGCGATTTCAATTTTATTTTCCTTTAGCATATAATCAATTTGATCTGATCTATAATACTCCTCAAATATGTCAAAGATTGGGCGTGTCCATGGAGCCATTTTCTCTTGTAGGGTTCCTGGTAAAAATCCATGTTGTTCATCTACACTTACTGCTGGTCTTGTTACAATAAATTTGTCAATTTTTCCTGCTTTTAACCCCTTTATTCCTGCTAGTGTTGATATCATTGTTTTACCTGTACCTGCTGGTCCAACTGCAAAAACAATGTCTATGTTTCTATCTTCCAAGTAGCCCAGTAAATCGTCTTGATGAAAATTTCTAGGTGTTATGTCTACTTTAGTGTGTCGTACACGCTCTACTGCACCGCCTTGTATTAGTCTCAAATGCACTTCTCCTTTTTTAGTGAATTTTTCAAATTGCTCCGATTGAAAACGATTATAATTTTCTTTTCTTTTGCGTCGTGACATATTTGACTCCGTGATTTAAAGCCATTAAAAAAGGTGCGTAGCGAACCGCTAGCACCCTGAGTAACAGCAATTGTGTGTAGAAATGGATCTTCTTTCATCACAATATTATTTAGTGTTGTTTACCTAAAATTAACAGTATATGTTATCTTTTTAGATTTATTGAAATACTTGACAAATAGTTTAGAATCATGTATAATAATAAACATAAGGTAAGATAACGCCTTATAAATTTCTAAGTTAAAGGAGATTAAAATGAGTAAAGCTGAAGAACTAAAGATGCAGCCGTTTGACCCAAGTCAAGGCCGTAGTGATAAATCTGTATCCATGATACAAGTAGCTCGGGCTGTAGCCAAGCGCATTAATCCTGGGAAGCCTGAAAAAGATTTCCCCTATCAAGAAAAACTAAAGATGGCGTGGGTACCTGCAAAGAAATGCTATCTTAACTACAAACGGCAGCGTTGGCCTGAACCAAATCATATTCTAAAGCTACACAAAAAGTGGGACATTATTTGTGTGACGCCGCTACAAGCGCGGTATAGTGCGACCGAAGATCGTTATTATATTGCAGATGGTCAGCAGCACGGCATTGACTGGATACTGCAATACGGCGAAGATAGTATGGTGCCTGTTTGCTTTGTTGAGAATGAAGACGAAAACGTTGA
>JACCDW010406161.1_pt1 | contig 14884 bp, 13 predicted proteins | sample 7449781 | NCBI WGS metagenome assembly JACCDW01 (sample SAMN15323449, study PRJNA562643) | freshwater metagenome | isolation source: river surface water | place: USA:Blue River Watershed | collected 2017-08-18
ACTTCTCGTTCTTTTGCGGAGCCTCAATTTCACCTGTCGCTGTAGCAAGGGCCACACCTTCGGCAAGGCGGAGTCGAAGTTTTTCTCCTGCTATTAGCGATTTGGCGCTACGTACGATGCTGCCATCACTTAATTGAACTACTGCATAGCCGCGATCTAATGTGGCTTGTGGCGAGAGCGTTCTTATTCTGGCTAGGGTGTGCGTCAACTCTTCTGCCGAGCGAATAATTCGAGAATTCATACTTGCAAATGAACGTTGCATAAAGTTAACGACTTTAGTCATTTCTAAAACCACACGATCATTAATCTTCTGATCGGCTCGATTTCGTAACTGCTTGATCTTCACTAATTCTTCTTGAATATCTGGAACGACTCGCTTTGCTGCATCTGTTGGAGTGGAAGCCCGTAAGTCAGCAACCAGATCAAGTAATGGCGTATCTTGTTCGTGACCGATTGCGCTAACAATTGGTTTCTTGCAAGAGGCTGCCAATCGGACCAAGCTCTCATCTGAAAATGGCAATAGGTCCTCAAATGAACCGCCACCTCGTGTAATGATAATTACATCAACCTCCGGGTCCTTATCCAATTCTTTTAATGCGGCCGAAACTTGAATCACGGCATCAGCACCTTGAACTGCAACTTCTCGGGTTTCAAATACCACCGATGGCCATCGACGTTTAGCATTCTCTTTAACATCTTTCTCCGCAGCGCTAGCGCGTCCGCAAATCAAGCCTATTTTTCTCGGTAAGAATGGCAATGGTTTTTTCCGCTCCATTGCAAATAAACCTTCAGATGCGAGTAACTTCTTTAGCGCTTCTAATCGCGCAAGTAATTCTCCAACGCCAACTTGTCGAATCTCTTTGGCGTTAAGCGAAAGTCGGCCGGTTGGAGTATAGAAATTTACTTTTGAATTAATTACAACTCTGGCATTTTCAGTAAGCGGTGCAATTGCTTTAAAGACTGATCGCGGACAGGTAACTTCGAGATACATATCAACGCTTGGATCTCGCAATCTCATATAAATCATGCCCGAACCAGCGCGATCATTTAATTGAGCAATCTCGCCTTCGACCCAGATTTGACCTAAGCGATTTATGTAATCACTGATTGCTTCTGAAACTACTCGGACCGGAACCGGTTTTTCTGCGGAGGTCTCAAGCATGGCGAGATACTAATAGCGGTTCGCAATAGGATGCGCATATGTCAAAACGAGTTCTTCTCGCAGCCCCACGTGGATATTGCGCCGGGGTAGATCGTGCGGTTGTGACGGTCGAGAAGGCGTTGGAGCTTTACGGAGCTCCTGTTTATGTCCGTAAAGAAATTGTTCATAATAAACATGTTGTTGAATCGTTGAAAAAACGAGGCGCAATATTTGTAGAAGAAACCGATGAGGTGCCAGAAGGTGCGCGCGTCGTTTTCTCCGCGCATGGCGTCTCACCAAAAGTTCATGAAGAAGCAGCTTCTCGCCAACTAAAGACGATTGATGCCACCTGTCCGCTGGTAACTAAGGTTCACCAAGAGGCAAGACGGTTTGCTGCTGATGATTTACAGATTCTTTTAATTGGACATCATGGACATGAAGAAGTTGAGGGAACTGCAGGTGAAGCCCCGGAGCACATCAAATTAGTTGATGGTCTTGATGCTGCCCGCAGTATTGAGATTGATCCCAATCGATCAGTTGCTTGGTTATCGCAGACCACATTAAGCGTTGATGAAACCATGGATACGGTTGCAATTCTTAAAGAGAGATTCCCTCAGTTACAAGATCCTCCATCAGATGACATCTGTTACGCAACGCAGAATCGCCAGACTGCTATCAAAGTAATTGCGCCAAAGACAGAGCTAGTTCTAGTTGTTGGATCTAAGAACTCATCGAATTCGGTACGCCTTGTTGAAGTTGCTAAAGAGTATGGCGCAAAGAATGCTTACTTAATTGATTATGCAAGTGAAGTTAAAGATGAATGGTTTAATGGCGTTGAAACTATTGGCGTGACAAGTGGTGCCTCTGTTCCAGAGCTACTTGTCCGTGAATTGTTAGAAGATCTAGCGCGCCGCGGCTTTAGTGATGTTGAAGAAGTTCGGGCGATGGATGAGAGCCTGCTCTTTGCTCTGCCGCCAGAGCTTCGTAAAGATTTACGCGCTGCGGGTAAGTAGCTGACGACGCTCTTTAAAGTAAAACCACCAGCCAAATAGCGAACCAGTAATTAGAAATGGTGCAACGCTTGCTAGCCCAGAGACTAAATCGACCCCGATTCGCGAGATGCTAAGTGATATTCCGCCAACCGATGGGAGTAGTAGCAGAGTTGCAATTGCAAATGAAATCGGTGGATTGACTACCGCAACGTAGGTCGTACCTGTTCTGCCATAGATAAGTGCGAAGTAGTAAGCAACCCAAATTGCGATTCCTGTTAAGAATCCAACATTTGATCTAAAGAAAATCTCAACGAGCGCAACAAATGAGATAAATAAGAATTGCAGAATTACCACACCAGGTTTTGTTAACCCAGCACCTTTTACAGGAGATTTAAATGGTGGTTGGGGAAGTTCACTTCTCATCGTTGCTCTCTTCATCTAGATCTTCATCATCCTCAAATAGATCAGGAGCAGAGAGTTCTTTTGGAGCAATCTGCCGCACCTCATCGTCGACATCTTCTAGCGCCTTTAATTTGCTTGATGAAGGCGCTCCTAGCTTGACCATCTTTCGCGCCGGCTTGAGAACATTTTCTTCTGCGCTCTTAATTAGATCATTAAAGGCGCGTTCGGTCGATTTAATTCGGTCCCCGAGAGTTTCAATCTTGCTATGAACTTTTCCAATTCGTTTTAAGAGTTCGCCGGCTAAATCGGTAATTTCTTGTGCGTTCTTGGCAAGTTCGCTACGGCTAAATACATATGCAACAGTTCTAAGGAGCGCCATCATTGTCGTCGGCGTTGCGATAGTTACATTTTTTTCAAATGCTTTATGGAGGAGTTGTGGTTCGACCTCGAGGGCTTCTGAGAGAATTGATTCAAAGGGAGCGAAGAGGACAACGTAATCAGGGGAGTTACCAGTCTCTTGGTAGCCACGTTTAGCAAGCGCGGTGACATGGCCCAGTAAATCTTTTGCGTGGAGCTGCATCATTCGAGTGCGCTCGAGCGGATCTTTTTCCACTATGGCATCAAGGAAACGATCAAATGGGAATTTGGAGTCGATAAAGATTTCGCTGCCGCCTGGGACTGAAATTTTTATATCCGGTTTAGAAATCTCTGTTCCGGAAGTTCGATAATCTTGTTTAAAGAAATGGACATTTTCGATTAGTCCGGCATTTTCAAGGAGCGTTTCTAATTGAGCTTCTCCATATTTGCCACGAGTTTGCGAATTTGAAAGCGCTCCAGCAAGTTTTGTGGTTTCGCGTAAAAGGTTTTCATTGCCAAGTCGCATCGTTTCAATTTGGGTGCGCATCTCACTTTCGGCACGAGCGCGCTTTATTTCAGCCTCTTGACTCTGGGTTGCCAGCTGAGTCATTCCAGTAGTAACCGCGCGGAGTTGCTCATTTAAAGTTGTCAGACGCGCTTCTTCTTTTCGCATCTCTTCTAATTGGGTATTTAAAAGAGTGACTTTCCCTTTTTCATTATTGACTCGGAGGGAGGAGATAACTAAACCAATCACTAAACCGATTCCAAGACCGATAAGTAGCCCAACTCCAATGGAAAGCGCGCTGTTCATGCTCATATCGTGGCAGGAGAGGCTGACATTGGCCGTTAGGCTCTACCCCTCGTGAGCCTCTCTATCGGAATCGTTGGTCTGCCAAATGTCGGAAAGTCGACCCTCTTTAACGCTTTGACCAAGAACAACGTTCTAGCTGCCAACTACCCATTTGCGACTATAGAGCCAAATGTTGGGGTCGTTGGGGTGCCCGATGAACGTCTTCCAGTTCTTGCAAAACTCTTCGGCTCAGAGCGGATTATTCCGGCTGCGGTCTCATTTGTAGATATCGCCGGAATTGTAAAAGGAGCATCTGAAGGCGCTGGTCTTGGAAATAAATTTCTTGCAAATATCCGAGAGAGCGATGCAATCTGTCAGGTAATTCGAGTCTTCACAGATCCCGATGTTGTCCATGTTGATGGCCATGTTGATCCTTCTAGTGATATCGAAACTATTAATACTGAATTACAACTTGCTGATCTACAGACTTTAGAGAAAGCAATCCCCAGAGTTGAAAAAGAAGCGCGCCAGGATAAAGAACGCGCCTCAGTCCTTGCCGCAATGAAAGAGGCAGAGACTGTACTTGCTGCCGGTAAATTGCTCTTCGGCTCCAATGTTGATTTAACAGAACTAAAGGAACTAGGTCTTCTTACCGCTAAACCATTTCTCTATGTCTTTAATGTTGATGCTGCAGAACTTGCAGATCTTGAACTACGAAAAAAACTACAGAATCTTGTAGCGCCAGCTGAGGCAATATTTTTAGATGCCAAAACCGAGGCGGAGCTTGCTGAACTTGATGATGCAGAGGCGTTAGAGCTCCTTAAATCAATTGGACTCGAAGAGCCTGGTTTGAGCACATTAGCAAGAGTTGGCTTTAAGACATTAGGATTACAGACTTATCTAACGGCGGGCGAGAAAGAAGCGCGTGCCTGGACAATTCATAAAGGAGATACAGCACCGGCTGCTGCTGGGGTTATTCATACTGATTTTCAAAAAGGTTTCATCAAAGCAGAGGTTGTCTCCTTTGCTGACTTAGTTGCCGCCGGTTCCATGACCGAGGCAAAAGCTCGCGGAAAGGTGAGAATGGAAGGCAAGGATTACGTAATGCAAGATGGCGATGTAGTGGAGTTCAGGTTCAATGTCTGAAACTAAATCAAAGCATCTTGTTGGCTTGCCAGAAAAAGAGCGGACCGATCTGCGAAATCTGGCGATTATCGCCCACGTTGACCATGGTAAGACGACGCTAGTTGATGCCATGTTATGGCAGAGCGGTGCATTTGCAGCTCATAAAGAAAAAACAGAATCTCAAGATCGAGTTATGGATTCCATGGATCTCGAACGAGAAAAGGGAATTACCATTCTGGCCAAGAACACCGCAGTCAAACGTGGCCCTACTACCGTAAATATTATTGATACCCCAGGTCACGCAGATTTTGGCGGCGAAGTCGAACGTGGTTTAGAGATGGTGGACGGCGTTGCATTACTTGTAGATGCTTCCGAAGGCCCACTTCCACAGACTCGATTCGTTTTAAGAAAAGCGCTTCAGAAAAATCTGCCCGTTATTTTGATCATTAATAAAGTAGATCGACCAGATGCTCGAATCGCAGCAGTAGTCGACGAAACGTACGAACTATTTCTCGATCTTGATGCAACCGAAACTCAGATTGATTTTCCAATTGTTTACACCTCAGCAAAAGCCGGTCGAGCATCTTTGAATCGTCCAACTGATGGCGGAATGCCAGATCAAGAGAACTTGGATGTTCTCTTTGATGTAATTTTCAAAACAATTCCTGCGCCAAAATTCCATGAAGGCGCGCCGTTACAAGCGCATGTAACAAATTTGGATTCATCTCCTTATTTGGGTCGTCTCGCACTATGTCGAGTACACGAAGGCACCATTAAAAAAGGACAACTTGTTACCTGGATTAAAGGTGATGGTTCCCAAGAGAAGGTAAAAATTTCTGAGTTGATGATGACAGAGGGTTTAGAGCGAGTTCCAGTTAACGAAGCTGGTCCTGGCGACATCATTGCAGTTGCTGGAATCGAAACCATCACCCTTGGTGAAACCTTGGCCGATAGCGAAAATGCTTATCCATTGCCATTAATCACCGTGGATGAACCTTCAATATCGATGACAATCGGTATCAATACCTCACCACTGGCTGGTCGAGTTGGAAAGAAATTAACCGCTAGATTGGTAAAGAATCGACTTGATAGCGAACTAGTTGGAAATGTTTCACTCCGAGTTTTAAATACTGATCGCCCAGATACTTGGGAAGTACAAGGTCGCGGTGAATTACAACTTGCAGTTCTTGTAGAAATGATGCGCCGCGAAGGTTTTGAATTAACGGTAGGCAAACCACAAGTTGTGACTAAAGAGATCAATGGAAAAGTTCATGAACCCATGGAACGTCTAACTATTGATGCGCCAGAAGATTATCTAGGTGTCATCACTCAATTAATGGCGCTTCGCAAAGGGCGCATGGAACAGATGGTCAATCATGGAACTGGATGGATTCGGATGGACTTTAAAGTTCCATCGCGAGGTTTAATTGGTTTTAGAACTGAATTCTTAACTGAGACCCGAGGAACCGGATTGTTGCACCATGTCTTTGATGGCTACGAGCCATGGAGCGGTGAACTCCGTACTCGACCTACCGGATCTCTCGTTTCAGATAGAGCAGGTACCGCAACTTCATATGCAATCTTCGGATTGCAAGAACGTGGCACCATTTTTGCCGAAGTAGGCTCAGATGTTTATGAAGGTATGGTTATCGGCGAAAATTCGCGTCCTGAGGATATGGATGTAAATATTGTTCGCGAGAAGAAGCTAACAAATATGCGAGCGGCTGGCTCTGATGAAAATGAACGATTAATTCCACCGAAGATTCTAAATCTAGAGCAAGCTCTCGAGTATTGCCGGGAAGATGAATGCGTAGAGGTAACTCCGATAAACGTTCGTATTAGAAAAGTTATCTTGGACCAGAATGAGCGATCTCGAATGACTTCGAAGGCAAAGAAAGCCAACCAAGAGAACTAGATTGCGACACGCGCAAAAACCCTTATAAATCAAGGGATTTTCCCTAAAAAGCTAGCCCTGTCAGTGGTGACCGATGTAATGCGGTTACTCGAAAGGAGCTGGCTATGAATCTACGCGAACTAGCATTTCAACTCTCTGCTATTACTTTAATTTCTGACGCTGCCAAAGAAGCGAAGGATCGATTACGGCGCGAGTTTGCAGCTGCGCTCGATGAAGTCGGCGCTGATGCTGCAAAGGCGATGCTTGCTGGCGAAGAGATTGCCAAAGTTTCTCTAATTCAACCGAAGACCTCGGCTGAAGTGCTAAGCGAGAAGGCGCTTGTTGAATGGGTTAGAGCAAATTGGGATTATGAAATTGTCGAAACTGTCCGTGACTCGTTCCGCAAACATATTTTAGAATCCGTCGAAAATGTAGACGGTCACGCTATCTACCCTCGCACCGGTGAAGTTCTAGATTTCATTTCCTTCAATTCAAGAGATCCATATATTGCCACTCGATTTAAAGATGGTGGACGCGAAGCTTTAATTGAAGCTTTTCGCGTTGGCGCATTAAGTCCATCTGAAGTAATGGCAGAAGAGCTATTAATGGCGGTGGGACAGTAATGGCATACTTCAATTTAGAACAGTATGAACCAGTTGAAAATCGTATCCGGCTATTCTGGTCAAAGTATCCAAACGGAAGATTACTAACAGATTTACAGAGAACCGAAAGGCCTGATGGACGAATCGAATGGATCTGCCGTACTGAGGCCTACACAAATTTAGAAGATATTCGCCCGCAATCAACTGGCTTTGCTACTGAGATCGAAGGAAGTTCCCCAGTGAATCGCGCAAATGCCAGCGAAAATTGTGAAACTTCAAGTATTGGAAGATGTCTTGCTAACTTGGGATTTGCTGCAAAAGGAAGAAGGGCGAGCAGAGAGGAAATGAGTAAAGCGGCTCGCGCTCAACAGAACATCGATCGGAATATAAATCAAGATAAAAATCCGAATCTAGCTCGGAAAAAACCATTAAATGATGGCGATTGGGAGAAACTACTTACGGGATTACTTGCCTGCGCTGATTCCAATCAGTTAAAGGCTTGGTCGGCTTTTGCTGCGACCTTTGCGATGCCAGATAAGAAACGTAGCGAACTACTTGCCATCTTCAATTCTCATAAAGAATCGATGGCTATTAAGGCAGATGTAGCTTGAGCTATTTCAAAGTAATACTTGATGCAAGGTGATCGCTGACTCCATAATGTTGATGGATCTTTGAAATCACATCAATGCTGGTTAATTCTTTACTCATGATGTAATCAAATTCGATATTGGCTTTCCATGAGGGATAGGTGGGACCTTTTACTAAATCATTCCAGCCCGACAATTTTGGAGCGATACCCCACGGAAGGTTAAAGTCTCCAGTCATCACATGTAGACCTGGTAATTGTTCTACCCATTTTGCAATTTTCTTAAGTTGGAGCAGATTCATAATTGGCACAAAAGATAAATGGGTGGTTGTAACAGATATTCCATTTTCAAGTTCTGCAACTAAGGCGGATCGTGGTTCATCTGAGACATAGATCAATCTTGGTCGATTTTCACCTGCTACAAGAAGAGGCATTCCCAATGGCGCTTTACCAAGATTAATCCGATGCCATCTTTTAACTGGAACTTTAGAAACTATTCCGATTCCATACATAGCATCTGGTGGCACTGGAGTTTTATTATCAAAAACAATTTCTTCAGTAACTCCGTGCCATTTCTCACCAGGTGTTCCGTACATGGCTGGAGCAAATGCCCAATATGGTGCTCCAATCTCCTCTGCAATATCGCGAACCTGATTTCCATTTCCCGATCGATCTTGATGAACATCAACTTCTTGAATTGCAATTACATCACTCTTGGCATCCTCATGTAATTTCTTAAGAGCATCACTTAATCTGGTTGCACTTGGTGGAATTGCCATACCGTGCAATAGGTTCCACGAAGTAATCGTTAACCCAGCTTCCATACGTAAAAGGCTACATACTTGAAGGAGAGTTGTATTTTTAGAGGGAATTTGAGGTGGCTAGTAAGGTCGCCCCATGCTTCTTGATCTGCCACTTTCCCGAGGTGAGCTCGATCGTGCAGGACATCTGCGCGGCGATTCTGCTGAACTGGCGCGGCTCTGGCAGAGAGCGCGGATCATCGAAATGTTGGGCGATCGATTTAGATGCACAGATGGCGCCCTTCATTACTTCCGCGCTACAGAGGTAGCAAATTCACATTTAGATGCTTTTTTTCTGGGTTTAGATTCCAAAGAAGTTCCTTATTTCTTGATTTATCGCGGGGATTCACCTGCTGAATATCCAGAAGAATATGAGAGCTTACGAACTATCGGAGCTAAATTAAATTCTCTTGATATCGGCGCAGCCGTTCACGCATTAGCACTTTCTCAGTGGCATCAAGCGCATCAAAGATGTGCCAAATGCGGTGCAGAAACTTTTTCAACGATGGGCGGTGCTGTTAGAAAATGTAAATCTTGTGAAGCAGAGCATCATCCAAGAACTGATCCAGCAGTTATTGTTTTGGTAAAAGATTCAAACGACCGAATTCTCTTAGGACGACAGAAGATTTGGCCAGAAAAAAGGTTCTCAACCTTTGCAGGATTTGTCGAACCCGGTGAATCCTTCGAAAGTACAGTAATTCGCGAAGTGGCAGAAGAGTGCGGTGGCCAAGTTACTGCGATGCGATATTTGGGTTCACAGCCATGGCCATTTCCGGCTTCAATCATGATCGCATTTGAAGCGACGATCTCTAATCCAGAATCAGTAAAAGCAGATGGCGAAGAGATTGAAGAGATTATTTGGCTCGATCGAAGCGAGATAAAGGTGAAAGTTGCTGCACAAGAATTACTTTTGCCGCCCGCAATTTCCGTTGCGCGAGCGATGATAAATGCGTGGTACGGAGCAGAAGCTAAAGTTGAGTTAGTAAGCAAGGAAACATGGCGCAGTTAGCCGATGAAATTCTGGCAGCGCTAGATCAAGAACAGCGGGCGGTTGCAACTGCAGTTCGCGGTCCGGTATGTGTTATCGCTGGCGCTGGAACTGGTAAGACTCGAGCTATTACTCATCGACTTGCATATGCAGTTGATATCGGAATCGTTGAACCGAACCGAATCCTTGCCCTCACATTTACCGCTCGCGCTGCAGGTGAAATGCGGGCGCGGCTTCGAGCACTTGGAGTTCCAGCAATTGCGGCGAGAACTTTTCATGGCGCCGCATTAAAACAGTTGCTTTATTTCTGGCCAGAAGCTTTGGGAGGGCGGTTTCCCTCGCTTTTAACAAGTAAAAGCGCATTCTTAGGAGAGGCGCTCGATAGAGCGGGTATTTCTCTTACTAAATCACCGGCCACATTGCGTGAAATCTCAAGTGAGATTGAATGGGCCAAAGTTTTACAGATTCCAAGTGATGAATATGTGGAAGCAGCTCTGGCCAATAACCGTGCTATCACCTCGAGAAGCAAATTAAATTTAGAAGATGTAGCTCGTACTTATGAATCTTATGAAAGTCTTAAGCGACAAGAGCGCGCAATAGATTTTGAAGATGTTTTATTACTTACGGTGGGAATGCTCGAAGAAGTCAAAGAGATTCGAGATCGAGTTAGAGATCAGTATCGTTATTTCACAGTAGATGAATATCAAGATGTTTCACCGCTCCAACAACGGCTCTTAGATTTATGGCTTGGAAAACGTAGTGACATCTGTGTCGTGGGAGATCCAGCACAGACCATCTACTCATTTGCGGGCGCAACTCCGGCCTTCTTACTTAACTTTACAAAGCGCTTTCCCGAGGCTGAAGTGATCCGCTTGAGCGCGGGTTATCGATCAACTCCAGAGATTATTAATATCGCAAATGCAATTTTGCGCAGCGGCGAACTTGGCCATGATTTGGAAGCAGTTAACTCACACGGCAATCAACCTTCGGCATTTGGCTTTAGGAGTGAGAGTGAAGAAATTATTTCGATAGTGGAATCACTTCGTTCAAAAATAGAATCTGGAACGAAACTGCATGAGATTGCGGTTCTAGCCCGCACCAATGCTCAATTAGAAGATTTAGAGAAGGCCCTTTTCGGCGCAGGAATTGAAAATCAAATCCGGACCGCTGAGAGATTTTTTGAACGTAGCGATGTGCGAGCCATGATTTCGGCAATCCGTAGCGCATCGGTACTTGCAACATCAGATTGGCTTAGCGAACTACGAGATCTACTCAAACAATTTGGCGATGGCGATAAATATGCAAGGGCAATAATTCAATTAGCGCAAGAATTGGCTAATGAAGGAATTGATTCGATGCGCGCCTTTCTTCGTGAATTGGAAGATCGCGCAGAGCAGAACAATCCACCAGACCTTCCAGGAGTCACTCTGGCTACGCTCCATAGCGCCAAGGGATTGGAATGGGAGTATGTGTATTTAGTTGGCGCTTCGAGTCGATATCTACCTTGGCCAGGCTCATCAACCGAAGAAGAGCGTCGACTCTTCTATGTTGGAGTAACGCGGGCAAAACGCGAGCTAAACCTTTCCTATGCCGGTGAAGCGAGCCCATTTATCGAAAATGCGGGCCTCTCCTAAGGAGCTTCTTTAATTAGGTTGCGAGGGGCGATGACCTTCACTTACCCTTGCCGGATGCAGATCAGAAGCACTCTAAAGACGAACCGCAACGCGCTTCGTCCTATTTCGGCTGCCACTTGGACTGCATCAGAGTCGGCAAATTGGGGCTTTACCTATTTTGCGACCAAGTATTCAAATTGGGATTCTGGAACCTGGAGCTCTATCGGATAGGTAAGAGATAGAGAAGGCCAGGGGCCCAGAATCCAAAAGGATTCGGGCCCCTTTTTCTTTATCCAATTATCCGAAAATCAAAAAAAGAAAAAGTAATAACAGAAGAAACAAGAAAAAGAGAAAACGAAACGAAAACGAGAGATAAGGAAGAGGTGAGGAGAATGACAGTTCTCTTTAGCGAATTATTGGTACCTGGTTGGGCGCAAGACGGTTCTGGAAAGATCGGTCTAAATGCAGTGACAGGTAGCTACAGTGATGGTCGCGCAATAAATCTTCCTTGCCACAATGCATCTTCCGAACTCTTCTTCTCTGAGAAGAGCGAGGAGATTGCACTGGCGAAGAGTCTCTGTGGAGGTTGTCCGGTAAAGACTGAGTGCCTAAAGGGAGCGCTCTCGCGAGAGGAACCGTGTGGCATTTGGGGCGGAGAACTATTTGAAGATGGAAGAGTGGTGCTACGGAAACGCTCTCCCGGTAGACCAAGAAGCGCGAAACCAGAAGTAACTGTTGAAATTGAAAGCGCTAAAGCTTTAGTTGCATCCTAAGCTAAATGTAAATGGGTGGGCGTGATCTCGGGAAACCAAGAGAGCGCCTCATCCCGGAAATTTCCCTGTGCACGCAATTGGCAGAAGATTCCAGTTGTTCCAAGTGTTACGCGATGAATTAATACATACTCAGCAGGAAGATTTAACTGAAATCCAATTTTGGCTGTTGGATTTCGCGGATCGCCAACCCGGACACTTTGTTCACGAAGCCACTCTCGGGTGTATTCGAAATATGGTGTCCGTAGGGGTTCTACAAGTGGAAGAAGATAATCGAGAACTAATTGAGGATCTACATCTACCTCCGGAAGAATGAATCCATCTTCTTTAAATCCCTGATATAGGGCGAGCGCATCGCCTTCTAGCGCATTACGTAATAGACGTTTAAATGGCTCAGGGAAACCATTCGGCAATCGGTTACATGCACCAAAATCCAAAACACCCAATCTGCCATCAGCAAGTACGCGAAAGTTTCCAGGATGTGGGTCGGCGTGGAGTAAACCTGCGCGCATTGGAGCTGTGAAGTGGAAACGTGCCAATTTAATTCCGGCGTTATTTCGCTCTTCCTGACTTCCAGCTGCGATGACTTTTGATAATGGTTTACCTTCCAGCCATTCACTAATGATTACTCGATCGGTAGCACTAACAACTTTTGGAATCACAATATCGGGATCATTTAAGTAGGCATTCCAACATGCCTCTTGTGCTTCTGCTTCAAATCGATAATCGACCTCTTCAATAATTCGGGCCTTCATCTCTTCAAGCAAGGGTTTCATTTCAAGACCTGGCATAAATAATTGGAAAATCTTGGAGAATCGCTCGATCTGATTTAGGTCCGAGATCAATGCTTCTGCAGCCCCTGGATATTGAATCTTTACAGCAACCGCTCTGCCATCTTTCCAACGTCCTTTATGCACTTGACCGATAGATGCCGAGGCCGATGGCTTATCTTCAAATTCAGCAAAGTTATCTCGCCAATCTTCGCCTAATTCTTTTGCTAAAACTTTATGGACTACGCGGGCAGGTAAAGGTGGTGCCGCCTCTTGTAATTTAACCAATGTCTCGCGATATGGTTTTGCGATTTCTTCTGGAAGGGCTGCTTCGAATACAGATAGCGCCTGACCAAACTTCATCGCCCCGCCTTTAAGTTCGCCAAGAACCTTAAAAACTTGTTCTGCAGTCTTTTCCTGTAATTCGGCGAAGGCAAATTGCGGAGATTGCCCTATTAATTGTTTTCCAAATCCAATTGCGCCACGTCCGGCAACAGCTAGGGGAATACTCGCTAGCTTCGCACTACGCGTACTGGTCTTTCTTGGAATCTCCTTGGACACCCGCCGATTCTCTTTTACTTATCACCGAGGCGCGAGTTGAAAATTCTTCTTGACTCGCAGGTAGCCAGTTGCAGGAGCAACCAGGATGGCGCTGCCAGCTTCGACTCAGCGGAGATAGAAAATTCTCTGTTGAGAAATTAATTGATCTCCCAGCAAGCGAAGAAGTTCCAGTATCGGAGAACTCCGCCACTGCAAGTGAGGCAAGTCCGGCTCCAGCAATTGCAAGGGAAGCGCATAATTCGTTGAAATCTCTTGGGAAATAAACGCTCTCTACATTTCTTAGCGAACCTGATTCTTTTTCACCGAGAAGCGAGCAGGAGTAGCAAGGAGTCTTTCCAGGGAGAATAAAAGGACCAATCCTTAACTCATCTCCGGATAGAAAATCAATAACTAAAATTGGAAGGTTTCGATTAAGACTATCTTGTTGGGTATGTGGATGTGGTGGTCCAATCGAAATTATTAACTCTCTTGCAGTGACTTCTTTTAATGGGAAAAGCGAGATCTCCGCTCTGGATTTATGGAGTAACTCAAGTTTTGAAAGTCCAATATCTCCTAAAGAGAAATAGCCACCGATCAAATCTACGATTTCTACTTTAGAGTCGGTAGAGACCGAGGTGGAACTTTTAAACTCGGTTTGCGAGAAACCTGATGCAAGTAAGTTAGTAAATAGCGCTATCGCGATTCTGGAATATTGAAATCTACCCTCGCCGATAATTGAAATCTTGATCTCTTGACGTGCTAAGAGTGTTTTAGTACCGCCATCTAAAACATCATCTCTTCTTGAGCAACCTGAAGATTCAATTTCGAATCGATGAGCAAAATTTTCTCGCGCAGTATCGACTAATCCAATAACTGGCTTTGACTTGCCCGGCTGTTTACTTTGTAAATACGGGTTTGAGGAATCTCTGTTATCTATTACGGAGAGTTCGGTCAACATCGATAGCGCAGGCGCATACTTTGCCGATTCTATCGTCGGCTCAATCCCGAATCGCAGTTCGACTAGAAGTGATTCGATATCGATACCTGCAATTTGATCAGGCAGCAGGAAATTTCGAAAACGCGATCCAACTCTTAATTGCCCGCAAGTAGTCCGCCAGGATGTAATTCCAGATTTCAGTCGATAGGTCATCGACCAATCATGAATTAATCCCAACACTGGCATTAAAGAGCTAAAGGATTATTGTGGATTGTTATTGTGGATTGTTATTGCGGATTGTTACTGAGGATTACTTCTCTAGCCGTTACCAAGTTAAAGTTGGGCTATCAATAAAAAACGGGGAGCGCACTTGGCGCTCCCCGTTTTTAAGCTTTGGGTTCTTAGGCTTTGCCCAAGATGCGATTAACAGTGGTGCCGCATACAGGGCACTTGCCCTTCGCCATACGACGACCAGAGTCAGAAACGTTTACTGTTCCTTCGAACTGACGCTTCTCTTTGCACTTAACGCAGTAGGCCTCACCCTTATATGTTTCAGCCATCTTTTCCTCCGATCCTC
>JACCDW011285278.1_pt1 | contig 14884 bp, 18 predicted proteins | sample 7449781 | NCBI WGS metagenome assembly JACCDW01 (sample SAMN15323449, study PRJNA562643) | freshwater metagenome | isolation source: river surface water | place: USA:Blue River Watershed | collected 2017-08-18
ATATGCCTACAAAGAAACGGTGGCTGGAGTATGAGAGGTTTAAATGTTGTAGACTGGATGAATCAAACGATTTCCAACATAAGAAAATATTCAGATAGACCCATTGTTGTAAGAAAACATCCAGGAGATAAAAAAATCTCCTCAATTTTAAAAATTAATCACAAGAATGTACAAATAAGTTCTGAAGGAAAAAATTTAATAGACGATTTTAATAACTGCTGGGCAACTGTTGTATATAATAGTAGCCCTAGTGTGGCTAGTTTGATCGAAGGAATACCAACTTTTCTAACCGATCCACAACCTCAACACAGTCAAACTTATGGTGTAGCCAACATCGATATCTCCGATATAGAAAATCCCAAGATGAACGATAGACAGCCGTGGATAGAACGATTATCTATGTGTCATTGGAACTTTGAAGAATTAAAATCAGGCAAAGCCTGGAATTTTTTCAAGCAATATATCTAAGAAAATTGCTGCCAGTAAGGTTCTTTTCTAGGAACCTTCAAATCTTCTCTTTTACTCTTGCCGATATTTTTTCTGCTGCCTTTAAGATGATCTAACCATGCTCCCCATTCGCTGTTAATGAGAGGATGACCCTCTCCTGTACTATTTCCCGGGCGAGGTCTAAGGTCTTGTAGGTGTGCAGCCCAGTCTAGCTGTTGTAGATAAGGAAATTTCTTTCTTACGCTATCAAAAACAAAACTGTCGTGCCATTCTTCTAATAAAAATATTCCAGCTTCTGCATTATCATAGACCCGTTGAAACTCCATTAAGAACATTCGTGTTTGTTCCGATTTTAAGTTTAACGAATACAATCCGCATTCGCTATATTTGCCTTTTCTTCCTAAAAAACATAAATCTTTATTAGAAGGAATCATTTTTTTCAACGAATCTATTGTTATGGAGCTATGACAGATGGTATCTGCATCCATCCATATGAGAATATCAGAATCGCATTCCTTAGCACAGGCAAAAATTGAGTAAACCTTATGAGCGAATCGTATGGCGTGCCACTTAAATCCCTTTCCGGAGTCTTTTCTACGACTTCGGACAGGATCTGCACTGACATCACCGTTAGCTTTAGGAACATTTTTCCAAGTTTCTTTGAACTTTACCAATTCAGGAGAACTACTGTGGAGATCTTTTACAATCAAATTAGGAGCCGATTCTGAAACCTGACAATTTTCAGTATAAACATATAATTTGACCTCAATCGGCCAGTTTTTTATGAAGGTTTCGATCATTCGTTGACCGTACTTCTCGTAACCTTCTCGATGAAATGTTGTTACCACTGAAAAATTCATTATTTTATCTCCCAAGCATGGAAAAAACCATGAGTACCGGTACATTTCCAACCATTATGATATAAACTCTGAGAATAATCTCGTGAAATCGGTTCATCGCCTTCGATAACTACCACTGACTTCCATCTAGTAAACACCGGTGCAAAAACATTTATCTCATTTATTTGATCTCTATCAAAAAAAATCACAGAGATGTCAACTAACAGATGTAGTTCGTCGGAATTTTCCTTAAAAACTAAATTTCTTGCTTTTATTTCAGGTCTCTTTTCACTGATTACGAAAACTGTCTCACACATCTCCAGAATATTAGAAAGAAAACCAAAGCCTCTTCCAATGACTAGTGCATTTTGGATAGGTTTACCAACTGTTTTGGATATTCTTTTATTAAATTTCGCCATATGTTGAATTAAATACTCATATATTTATTTTCTATGAAATTCAAACTTTATAAAGAACACGGTGCTTTAAACAGCCCTCCGATTTTTTCAGCCTTTGAACAAGGACTAATAACTCAGGGACATCGAATAGTTGAAAAAGACGAAGATGTGGTAGTCATATGGTCGGTTCTCTTCCAGGGGAGAATGATGCATAATGAGAAAATCTACAATGAGGCGAAATCTCAAGGAAAACCTGTGGTAATAATTGAGGTAGGAAATTTAATTAGAAATTCAACTTGGCGTATTTGTCTGGATAACATTAATGGTTTAGGAAAATTCGGAAATTCTTTAAATTTAGATCCGGATAGACCAAGAAAACTAGGTGTTTCTCTCAAACCTTATCAAGATATACGAAGAGGAGAAATACTCATAGCCTGCCAGCATGAAAGAAGTTTGCAATGGCAGAATAGGCCCACTATGAAGAAATGGGTCGAAGAGACCATAGAAATTATAAAATCTCAAACTAGAAGAAGAATAGTAGTAAGACCCCATCCTCGAAATCTATTTACGGTAAAAATATCAAATGTACTAATGGATTCACCAAAAAAAATACCGGGAACCTATGACGACTTTAATATTTTTTATGGATTTCACTGTGTGATCAATTTTAACAGTGGCCCGGCTGTGCAATCTTTGATAAATGGAACACCAGTTATCTGTGATTCGTCAAGTCTTGCTGGAGAATTATCAAACGATTTGAATAATATCGAAAATTTACAATATTTTCCTAGAGAGGACTGGTTTCTAAAATTATGCCATACCGAATGGACCATTGAAGAAATACGACAAGGGATCCCCATACAACGACTCACACCGGAATTAGAACAATCTCTGGCCTTGACTTCGAGATAAATTTCGTTTATACTTTATAAATGCCGGATTTTACCTATATAGAAGATATCCTTGTCGCCTTTAGAGATAACTGCCAATCTTTAAATATTGGTCTGCAACCTCAAGACTATCCACCTCTAGAAAGTTTCTATGTTAGGATTATCAAAGGAGACCCTCTAACGCAAAATCAGGCCAACTATGTTCTTAAAATTTTGGAAAAATATAAAAAAATCTCAAGTTTAGCAGGTTTTGACTATCAGGATGATTTAGAAGGCGCAGTATGGAAAAGACCTTTTCGAGTATTGGACCTTAGCAAAAAAATATTTGTAGAAAAATCTTCGAATGGTAAATTAGAAATCTGCTTAAAATTTCCATATCAACTAAAAGATGAGTTCGATCGTGAAATTAATGTCAATGTTCCTAACTCTCATAGGGTCAGTCATTGGGACTCTGAAAATAAGGTTCGTAGATTAAGTTTTTATGAATTCAATCTTGTTGCACTCTATGAATTTGCATTAAAACATAATTTTGAAGTTGACGAATCTTTTATGTGTGCTCTAGCAGAAGTAGAAGAAATATGGCAATTTGAAGATCAAATTCGTCCTGTCTGTACAATACATCGTTCCTCGGTAGTTTTAGATAATTTCTCTGAGAATGCCGGAGAATATGCCGAATCACATTTCACAGGCTCAATAAGTGCTGATCTCATACTAGCTAAAAGCATGGGATTTTTATATACAGGCACTATAGAAACCACTTCTCAAAAAATAGCATCTAGTCCGGCAAATACTTTTTGGTTGAAAGATTTTATAGAGTTTTTTAGATTGTGTAATTCGATCAATGGAAAGATAGCTGTAGTAATTGATCGCAGTTCGAATACACTAACCTGGTTACAGAACTTTGTTCGATCTGCAGATGAAGCCGGTGTCCGGAGAGATGAAATCAAAGTTTGTTTTAGAGAAAATAAAGACTCGGATACTGGAATCAACGAATGGATCAAATTAGCAGGCGTTGGTGGTAAAATTGAGGGAGGCAGGTTTTATATTTTTGAACATAAGCCCGCTAAATGGTTGTTTAAAGATAAAGAAGATATTACAATAATAGCTACTAACAATTTATATCCGCATACAAATCAGGTCACAAAAGATTGGTTAGATAGTCATCCTTGTGTGATATATCTGGGCGATATAAAACCGTCGGAACAAAAAGGAAAAAAGATTGTCGAACTGTAAGTTGATAATAAAAGATGAAGTAAACATCAAAGTAGAAGGACTTGCTGTAGAGACACGCAGGAAGATAGTCAACGCACTGAAATATGATCTTCCCTATGCCCGGCATATGCCAGCATACAAACTAGGTCGTTGGGACGGCACAAAAACATTTTTCGGTATAGGCGGTAATGGATATTTGGCGCATTTAGATGTTATATTACCTATCATAGAAGATGCAGGATATGACATTGAAGTTGAAGATCAGAGACTACACAAAAAATTAACCTTTACTTCTATCAACGAAAATTACTGGGCCGACCAAGGAAAGACCTGGCCAGAAGGTCACATCGAGGCCGGCAAACCTATTGTTCTAAGAGATTATCAATATGATGTCGTTAATAAATTTTTAGAAAATCCACAATCATTACAGGAGGTAGCTACTGGTGCTGGTAAAACTATTACTACTGCGACGTTATCGCATCTTTGTGAGGTATATGGCCGCACGATGGTTATTGTTCCGAACAAATCGCTTGTTGTACAGACTGAAGAAGACTATAAAAATCTCGGACTAGATGTCGGAGTTTATTTCGGTGATAGAAAAGAACTGAACAAGACTCATACTATCTGTACTTGGCAGAGTCTTAATATATTAGACAAAAAATCCTACGACAACGAAACCTTGACCTTGGCAGAATTTTGCGAAGGTGTAGTGGCTGTGATCATAGATGAGGTGCATCAAGCTAAAGCTGATGTATTGACAAAACTACTTACACAAAACTTTAAAAATTGTGCTATACGCTGGGGACTTACAGGAACAGTGCCCAAAGAGAAATGGGAATTCCAAAGTCTCCTAGCCAGCATAGGTCCTGTAATTAATCAGGTCAGTGCCTATGATCTACAACAGAAAGATGTCCTGGCACAATTAGATATACAGATTGTACAGACTAATGATGTTCAGGTATTTAGAAGTTATCAAGATGAGTATACTTGGTTGGTTACAGATGACACAAGATTGGATTGGATATCTCAACAGATCAGCAATATCTCTAACAGTGGCAATACTCTAGTGTTAGTGAATAGAATAGACACAGGCAATAAACTTCTAAAAAATCTCAAAGATGCTGTGTTTATATCGGGTGCTGTAAAGTTAGATGATAGGAAAGAAGAATATGATGATATTAAAACAAGTGATAATAAGATTATTGTGGCGACTTATGGTGTGGCCGCTGTGGGTATTAATATTCCAAGGATTTTTAATCTGGTTCTTATTGAACCCGGAAAGAGCTTTGTCAGGGTTATACAAAGCATTGGGCGAGGCATTAGAAAAGCAGAAGACAAAGACTTCGTCCAGATTTGGGACATCACGAGCACCTGCAAATACGCAAAGCGGCATCTTACGGAGAGGAAGAAATACTATAAGGAAGCCAAATACCCCTTTACATTAACCAAGGTAACAATATGAGAATTTTAACATTAAACAATAAAGCATTCGATCTAAACGAATTGCCAGAAGAAGTAGACGAGGATACTAGATTTTCGGTTCTAGATAATAGTAATCCACAAGATCCAGATTTCTATTTTATGCCACTAATATTTTTAGAATCTTTTAACAGCCCTGCAATTTTATTAAATGTTGGCGGACACGAAGTACAGATGCCTTTAGATTGGTGTATGGTTGTGGGCGATAAAGAATGCGGTCTCGATCCAGAAGTACTGCCATTAACAAGCATTAACGAAAGGGGGTTCGATGCCTTGGTGTTCAATCCTATCAAAGGATTTAAGGCAGAATTTATGCCTATCGAAATTATAAACATTTTCCAAGATGTTCGTTGGTATTTTCCAAAAATGAAAAACGGTCAATTATTAACCGTTCCTTTACACGACGGAGATAATCCACCTTGTGTGTTTTTTGTCAAAGAAGTAAGTAGACAAAGTGAAGTATTACAACTTCATAAACTTGTATAATGCCATTAGACAGTTTGATGTGGAATAACGAAGATTTTAAAAGACGGTGTATCGGTTGGCAGTTAAAATTTAGTCTTTGGCCCAGGCGGTGTTTTTACACTGGTAAATATCTTTGGTTAAAGCGGGCATATTTAGGTGTGGGAATGATATGCGGTCCTGGAGAACCAGTTTACGAATATAGATGGTGTGAAAAACACCAATATCTTTTTTTAAAGATAAAAGGAACAATTTAATGAGTAAAAGTGAGGTTGGAACAAGATATATAGCTACTTGGATGTCTGATACCTACATTCAAAGAAAAATAAGAAACTTTGAATATATCGACCAATATTTTAATGTTCCTTTCAAGAATATATTAGATATCGGTTGTGGTAACGCTTATGAATCGAGAGAATTTCAAAAAAAATATGGATCTAAACTTTGGCTAATCGAGGGAGACGCAAACAAGAATAATAACAAGGCCGATATAGCTAGATCCGGAAAATATCAAGATTCTGTTGATAACTTTTTAGCTTACTTTCCGTTAGAAGAAGTAAAGAAGGGGCTAGACGAATTAGGAACCAAAAATTATACATTACTTGATAGCAGCGATATTGATATTCCAGAAGATATTGAATTTGATTTAATCACTTCCTATCTTTCTTGTGGATATCATTATCCCCTAGACACATATAAAGATATAATTCTTAAACATTCTCATAAAGATACAAAGTTAGTGTTTGATATAAGGAATAGAAAAGGTAATTTGATACTTCCAGAAGGAGTAAAAGTACTTCACGAATTTTATAGACAAGGTAGCAAATATGCTATGTGTCAAATTGAATTTAATTAAGGAAAGAAACATGATCGCAGGAAAAGTTTGGGGAAAAACTGAATTATTAGAAGCCAACGGTGTATTAGAATTTCATCGCATAGATATTAAAAAAGGTGGTGTTTGTTCTAAACACAAACATAAATTTAAATGGAACGGTTTTTTTGTTGAAAAAGGCGCATTAATTATTCGTGTGTGGAAAAATAACTACGACCTAGTCGACGAAACTGTATTAATGGACGGAATGTACACTAAGGTGGCGCCTGGAGAATATCATCAGTTCGAAGCATTAGCAGATACTGTAGCTTTTGAACTGTATTGGGCAGAATTCGACCACGAAGATATTGAAAGAGATACTGTAGGATTTAAAAAATAAAATGAAAAAAAATTCTTATAATAACATCGTAACTGATAAAAAAAAGTTACATTTAGGCTGCGGATCTAATTTATTACGCGGATGGATCAATACTGACTTTCCACCAAAAAGCGATCAAGTAATAGAGTTAGATGCGACAAAAACTTTTCCGTTTGATGACAATTCTTTCGATTATGTATTCAGCGAGCATATGATCGAACATATATCATTTGAAGATGGACATTTTATGTTGAAAGAATGTTTTAGGATTTTAAAACCTGGCGGAAAAATTAGATGTTCAACTCCAGACCTAAGATTCTTAATTGACCTTCATCAAAATCCCAATAAAGATATAAACAATAGATACATCAACTGGGCCGTTGATAAATTTTGGGGCCACGGAATATATTTGCCAGGGATGGTTTTTAATAATTTTGTTAGAAATTGGGGTCATTTGTTCATCTATGATAAAGAGACTTTGACACATTCCTTGATTGCAGCCGGTTTTCAAAATATTGAATCTTTCTCTATAAGTGATAGCAATGATGGAGATTTGAAAAACTTAGAAAACGAAGCAAGGAGAGTAAAAAAAGGAATGCCGGCAGGATTTTTACAATTAGAATCAATGACATTCGAAGGTACTAAGCCAGCATGATATCGATAGTAATGTCCTATTATAATAGGCTTCCGCAGTTAAGGTATACTTTACAGACTTTTCTAAAAAGTAAAAATAAAAACTTTGAAGTAATTATTGTTGACGACTTTAGCGACGAAATAAATTCTTTAAAGGAAGTTCATAAAGAATTTCCTACTTTAAATCTTGTCGTGATACAAATGTCAGACTTAGTTAAGAACAAAAACTATTGTAATCCTTGCGTTCCATACAATGTCGGCTTTAAAAAAAGCCAAGGAGATAAGATTATAATCCAAAATCCCGAGTGTTGTCATCAAGGGGATGTTATTTCCTATGTCGATAGTAATCTTAAAAAAAATACTTATTTGAGTTTTCATTGCTGGGCTTGTTCTAGACCCGACCTAAAAGAATTACATCAAGGAAAATCTATTAGTGTAGGAGTAGAACAAGGTAAAGCTCGTTGGTATAATCATGGAACTATTAGACCAGTGGCTTATCATTTTACATCAGCAATCACAAAAGAAGACCTTCGTGATCTGAATGGATTTGACGAATCGTTTTCTCAAGGATTTAATTACGATGATACTGAATTTGTCGAACGAATTAAAAATAAAGGCATGTCTATTGATTTTGTGTCTGATCCGTATGTCATACACCAATATCACGGAAAAGCATTTAATCATCCCCATAATCCAACTCCTACACAAGACAATAAGAAATTATATGACGAAACTGTAACTACAAAAAAAATTAGAGCAGAGAATAATTTTTCCTTATGAAAAAAATACTAACAATTTTAGGCACTAGACCAGAAATAATTCGACTTTCGAGAATTATTCCTAAATTAGATTCTGTATGCGATCATCGAGTCTTACACACAGGACAAAACTACGATCCTACTTTAGGAGAAATTTTCTTTAAAGATTTAAATTTAAGAAATCCAGATATTATTATTGATAGCAAATCTTCGACATTCTCTGAACAACTTTCTAAAATTTTTATTGGAGTTGAAAATTATCTAAAAGAGTTTAGACCGGACAAGATATTAATTTTAGGAGACACGAATTCAGGACTAGCATCTTTAATTTTTAAAAAATTAAACATTCCAGTATATCATATGGAAGCAGGTAACCGATGTTACGACGATCGTGTGCCAGAAGAAAGTAATAGAAAGATCATAGACAACTTATCAACCATAAATTTACCTTACACTGAAAACAGCAAAGATAATTTACTCAAAGAAGGTTTTCATAAAAATAAAGTTTTTAAAACTGGTAATCCAATATCAGAAGTTTTAGATTTTTATACGAACGAAATAGATAACAGTAATATTTTAGATCAATTAGGAATCAAAGAACAGTCTTATGTTTTAGTAACTGCTCATAGAAGTGAAAATGTTGACGATCCTAAAATTTTATCAGATATTTTAACATCTCTTCAAATTATCGGAAAAGATACTACAGTTGTTTATCCTATACATCCGAGAACAAGAGATAAAATAAAAAAATTTAACCTGAATTGTGAAGGAATAATTTTTATAGATCCTGTTGGTTTTTTTGATTTTGTGAAATTAGAAAAAAATTCTAAATTAGTTATAACTGATAGTGGAACTGTCCAAGAAGAGTGTTGTTTGTTTCAAGTTCCAGCAATTACTATTAGAGAAACAACCGAACGACAAGAAACGATCGAATGCGGATCGAATATTTTAACAGGAACAGATCCTTCGAGTATTATTACTGCTTATAATTATTTTAAAAATACAACAAATAAATCTTGGCATCCGCCACCGGATTATTTGATAGAAAATGTATCTGATAAGATCGTAAATATTATTTTAGGAAAATAAAATGAACAATATAAATGTACTGGGTTCAAATGATCGGTATGATTCCGAGGAGGTATCGGAATTTTTTACAAAAACAATGATGTCCGATATTCCTCTCTTTTTTGGACGAGTAGGAGGATCGGATTACGATGCAATAGGGGAATACTATCATAACAAAAATATTTTAGATGACCCGGTTTGGTATGATACACAATACATGAGATTGAAAAGATTTAATGGTTTCTTTGATTTTGAAAATAAAAAAGAAACATTTAAAGAATATTTAGAACAAATGATTAAATTTTATAAATCCACTGATCATGTAAGTTATTGCAACGACAATATAATTAAACAGTTTGATAGTATGAAATTCACAGAAGCAAATGCAGATTTTCTTCAATATATACTTGACGGAAAAACAGCGATCCACTATGACTTCCTTCAAAAAATAACTCCGTTCGTTAGTAGTTTTAAGAACTGGGGAGAAAATAAAAAAATATTGATAGTAAGTCCTTTATCGAAGAGTCTTGAACATCAATATAAGAACATAGACAAATTATATCATAACTATAAATTTCCTAATTTTAAATTATCAACATACAATACTAAGATTACTTACTCAAACGGTAACGATACTAAAGAAGATCTAAGATTAACAACAAATAACTGGCACGAAGAAGCGGAACGAATGGCTCGAGAAATATCTACTATGGATTTTGATATAGCGTTTCTTTCCTGTGCATCGTATTCAATGTATCTCGGTGATTTTATTAAAAATAAGATGAATAAAAAAGCTGTCTATATCGGAGGATGTCTTAATGTTATGTTTAACATCTACGGGGGAAGATATGGTGCAGATACTATTTGGGAAAACATATATAAAGAAGCAGGTTTAAATTTAAAATATCAAATTGATCCTTTAGAGAACGCAGAATTAAATCATATTAAAAGCGGAAGAGGTAAAAGATCGGAAAGTCTAAATGCCTACTTTGGCAGCAGAGATGGCAAATATACATTTAAAAAAATTAGAAATTAATATGAACAAGTTTACAAATTTTACAAATTTCGATACAGAAGAGTTATCAAAAAGTTTTCAAAACTCTGAACCTTTTCAACATATTGTTATTGATAATTTTCTAAAAGAAGAAATTGCTAATAAACTATTATCAGATTTAGAAAATGACAATTTTGATAAATGGGACAAACGAGATCACGACAAGATACAAATTAAATGGAGATCTGATTGGAAAGATGATTCAGATGTTCCGGAACATACATTATCAGTAATAAACTTTCTAAATGGCGGCACATTTCTAAGATGGTTAAGCAAAGTTACAGGAATTGATGGTATCATACCTGATCCTTATCTAACAGGTGGCGGCTTTAATCAGATTAATACAGGCGGAACATTAGCAGTTCATGCCGACGGAAATTGGCACGATCTTATGGGGGTGCATAGAAGATTAAATGTTATTATCTATCTAAATAAAGACTGGGAAGAAGAGTGGGGCGGGCATTTCGAATTATGGTCAAAGACCGACGATAATAAACCGAAAGATTGTGTAAAGAAAGTAAAGCCAGACTTTAATCGATTAGTAATATTTAGAACCGATGATTTTAGTTTTCATGGACATCCTACTCCACTGAAATGTCCTGAAGATAGAAGTCGCCGATCATTGATCTTATATTATTACACAAACACAAGACCAAAAGAAGAAGTTCAATCTCTCGATTATCATCACAGAGCATTGTTCCACGATCCTGATAGTATAGGTATAAAATATGAATAGTATGTTTAATAATTCTCGTGTGTTAATCACCGGAGGTACAGGTTCTTGGGGGCAAACCTTAACAAGAATGTTGTTAGAAAGATACAATCCTAAAGAAATTATCATATTTTCTAGAGGAGAATTGCAACAGGTGTTAATGCAACGCAAATTTAAAAATGATAAAATCAAATACATCATCGGTGATGTTAGAGATTACGAAGCAGTAAAATTTGCAACAACTGGCGTCGATTATATCTTTCATATGGCTGCGTTAAAACACGTTCCTATCTGTGAAGATCAACCTCAAGAAGCCATCAAGACCAACATTACAGGAACTACTAATATTGTTAATGCTGCAATTATTAACGGCGTTAAAAAGGTTATCGATGTATCCACAGACAAAGCCGTAGAGCCGGTAAATTTATACGGTATGACTAAAGCTGTAGGAGAAAAGGTTATTATACAAGCTAATGATCTGACAGACACAACTAGATTCGTCTGTATAAGAGGCGGAAATGTCATGGGCTCGAACGGTAGTGTTATTCCTTATTTTATCGAACAAATTAAAGCTGGTGGTCCGATCACAATTACTGATTTTCGTATGACTAGATTCTTTCTTACATTAGAAGAAGCTATAGGACTCTTGTTTAAGGCAGCGGAAGATAGTGTCGGTGGAGAAACTTTCGTGATGAATATGCCTGCTTGCCATATCACTGAAGTGGCAGATATATTAATGGAAGAGTACGGTCAAGTTGACATCAAAGAAATTGGAGGTCGACCAGGAGAGAAGTTAGACGAAATGTTGATTTCTAAAAACGAATCGCCGTTAGCTTATTGTTATGACGATACTTACTTTGTAATATTGCCTACTAAGTATGATCAAAGATTGCATGAGAAATATAAAGATCTCAAAAAATTTCCTTACGAAGAATTTTCTTCTAAAACTTTTAAGATGAACAAAGATGAAATAAGAGCTATGCTCAAGAAAGGTAACTTTATATGAAAATACTAGTAGTTGGATCAAACGGCATGGCAGGACATATTATAACAAAGTATCTTAGAGATCAAGGATACGGAGTAGAAACTGCTGCTAAATCCAATGCCTTATTTCGTATTGATGTAGAAGATACACATGTTGTTAAAAGATTTTTGCACGAAATTAGAAACGACTATACTTACATAATAAATTGTATAGGTTTATTAGTTAAAGATAGTAACGATAGACCGGATAGGGCTGCTATTATAAATTCTTGGTTCCCTCACGCTATCGAAAATGCCATTCAAGAAAGTAAGACAAGACTAATACATCTGTCAACTGATTGTGTATTTGATGGCAAAAAAGGAGATTATATAGAAACTGATACTCATACAGAAATGAACGCATATGGTAGCAGTAAATCTCTAGGTGAAGTAAACAACAACAAAGACATAACATTTAGAATGAGTATTATTGGTACTGAAATCAAAGATAACGGAACCGGTCTTCTTAATTGGGTAATAAAAAACAAAGAAAATGAATTGCCCGGTTGGGAAAATGCTTGGTGGAACGGTATTACAACTCTGCAACTAGCTAAGTGTATAGAACAGTATATCAATGATCCACAAATAAGCGGCGTATATCATTTGGTTAACAATGATAACAAAATAAACAAATATGAGTTATTATGTAAAATAAATGAAGTATTTGACTTAAAGAAAAATATTATTAGAACAGAAGGTCCTAAACCTGTTAACAAAATTTTAATTAATACTCGTCAAGATTTTGATTTTCAAATATCTGATTATGACACACAATTAAAAGAATTAAAGGATTTTGCTAATGTACAGTGATCAATATTATGATTCGGTCAAACGATGTGCCGACTTCCATAAAACAAACAAAACTTGGGCAGGTAAGGCAACCTTTCAGTATGCCGATCCAATAAAAGACCTAGTAAAAAAATACGATGCCAGAACACTGTTAGATTATGGATGCGGAAAAGCTAAACATTACGATGCTGAATCTCATGTCAAGATTGATAATCAAACTTTTGATCGCTGGCTAGGAATAGATTCAGTTTACAAATACGACCCTTGTGTAGAAGGATTAGATATATTGCCACCAAGCGGAAAGAAATTTGATGCAGTTATAGCTATACAGAGCTTGACTGCGGTTCCGGATAAAGATATAGATATTGTTGTGTCTTACCTAATGTCAGTTACTGAAAAATTTTGTTTTATCGGAAATTCTAATCCTCTGAAAGTTACTAAACCTAATAAAATAATAGCCGATCAGTCTTTTTTTCTAGAAGATAGAACGCCAGATTGGTGGAGAGATAAATTTAAAGACTGGAAAGGGTCTGAAATAATATTACATTTTTTAGAGCAATAGAATGAATATTTTTATAGCCTGCGACGGACAATATTATAATAAATGGGGTATAAACTGCCTTAAGTCAATCAGATATCATGTTCCTTGGATAAACTTAACTGCACATATCGTTAATCCAGATAATGACTATGAAATCGACGGAGTACGATATTTTTATGAAAATTTAAATTTTGATAGTGAAGGATCTAAAATCAGTTACTATCAAGCTGTTAGATTTTTAAAATGCTCTGAATATTTTGATAATAACGATCTAGTTATGTCAATAGATTGCGACACAATATTAATGCGACCTTTTGTAAAAAAGGATTTTCAAAAAATATGTGAAATAGTTTCTGTCCAAAGGCATCAAAAAGATAAACGATGGATGGCCGGACTTGTTACCTACGGAAAAAATAATTTTAAACAAAGATTTAAAGAAGAGTTACTTAAGAAATCTATAAACTCTTGGATACCAGGATGGGATCAAGATGTGTTGGAAACACTAAATCGAGAATTTACTTATAATAAACTTATGGTAGGTGATTGGATGAGTTTTGGTCGAGGTGGAGGAGTATTTCTTACCCTCAAAGGAGATCAAAAAACTTCCGAGGGCTATTTAAATAACTATCAAGAAGGATTAAAAATTATACTATGAAGATTTTAATTACAGGTAATTCAGGATACATCGGATCTCATTTAACAAAAATGTTAAAGAATGTTTCATCTTTAGAAGTACACGGTTTAGATAAAAATGTTCCGTTAATAGAAGTCGATAAATTTATAGATCAAGATATAACACATACTGAATGGAATATTTCTCAAGAATATGATTGTGTGGTACATTTAGCAGCAGAAGTTGCTGTGGGTAGAAGTGTTTTAAATCCTATACTTTATTATCAAACCAACACCATAGGAACTCTTAATGTTCTTAAAAACATAAAGACAAAAAGATTCGTTCATGCTAGTACAGGATCCGCCGGGCCTATGAATAATCCATACGGCATTTCAAAAAGAGCGGCCGAAGAAATCGTTGAACAATTTTGTAATGAAAATAGCATACCTTATACTATTTTTAGATTCTATAATGTCACAGGAACTGATGGAATTGAACCAACTAATCCAGATGGACTAATGTGGAACCTAATGAACGCTGAAAAAACTGGCGTGTTTAACTTGTTTGGTAATGACTATAATACTGAGGACGGTTCGGCTGTTAGAGATTACACCCATGTTAATGAAATCTGTAATGCGTTGATGTTATCCTTAGATCGTCCGACAAATCAAATAGAAAATTTAGGTCACGGAGTTGGAACAACTGTTAAACAAATGATCGATCTTTATAAAAAAGTCAATAGCTGTGATTTCGAAGTAAAAATATTACCTAGAAGA
>JACCDW010407877.1_pt1 | contig 14882 bp, 37 predicted proteins | sample 7449781 | NCBI WGS metagenome assembly JACCDW01 (sample SAMN15323449, study PRJNA562643) | freshwater metagenome | isolation source: river surface water | place: USA:Blue River Watershed | collected 2017-08-18
ACATTGAACATATACTCATTCATGGCCACTTCATCGCCTATATCATTTTTAAAAGGATGGATGGCTCCGTTATAACCTATGCCAGTCATATTTAAACGCTGGTAAATAACAGCTTTTTTACCTATCTCTTTAGTCAATTGCTGTATGCCTGCAAGCATTGATAACAGGTCGCCAGCGGGGCTTGAGGTCTTAAATTTTATTACATCTTCCATATTTTGTATATTTGGTTGCCGAAAACAATTTATTAATTAAAAAACAATCAAAATGGCACAACACTTTTTAAGCTCAATCTATCGTAGAAACGCTTACGATTTGAGCAACGCAGCTGGTACTCCAGCAACTCAAGGCGTACCTGTGAGCTTCCCAGTTCAAGGTACTGTATTTACTCCAGTATCAGGAGTAACTGCTTGTGGAGTAACTATGAATTCTGTAATTGAGGTTTTACCTACAGGTTTAAACCAACCAACTCAGAAGTTCTACACAGCAGACACAGTTTCTACTTTGAACACAGCTTCTAACGCTTAGTTTAAAAGAACTGATTTTAGCCCCTTCGGGGGCTTTTTTATTTCCTTTCGTTAACCCAGTCTTGTATTAAAACCGGATGCTTAAAATTTATTGGCACTAAATCTTTAGTTGGATCAAACCATAAATCAGGATTAAAAATTTCTTCTCCGTCTAATTTTGGATCATGATGCCCCATTCCAAAAACTCCTTCTTGCATATTAATGATTTTTGATTTCATTACTTCTTTTTTTCTAACAAAGCCGTAATGAATTATTTTTATATCATCTACATAATCCGGAATAGCTGGTGCAAATAAAGACTCAGCATCATCAAATGCTCTGTATGATATTTTAGCCAATCTAATAACTTCATTGCTACATGGCAATCTTTCTTGTGGTACATTTAATTCAAGGTCTGGAGATTTCCATAAATTAACTCGCGTACATAAATATCCTTCATGATTATCATTAATAGCCCTTCTTACGGCAATATAACTATCTTCATGCAATACCTCATCCGACTGAACACTTAGTATGTATTGGAAGCCCATTTTATCAGCTTCCTGAATAGCTACATTTGTTAAATAAGATAATCTGTATTTATCATTATACATATTCCAATCTGCTTCTGTCAAATGCAAAATTTTTAATCTGTCATCATTTATAGACTCTAAAACTTCTAAAGTATTATCCTCACCGGGAATATATGCAACAATTACTTGATCACAACATCCTAGCATCGATTTGATAGATTCTTTAAAACAATAATCATATTTTACTCCATTTTTAATTAGCTGAACCCCACATAGTTTGCTCATAAGTTATCTTTTTAATTGCATTTAAAATTCTTTCATTGTCATCAAAATTTGTACAAGGCGGTCTTAATGGATTTATAGGACAATTTCTACCGGTATTACTCATTTCTTCATGCCAACAGAATGGCGTATCGCACACCTTTTTATCGTGGTTATGTATCCATACAATATGATCCATATTAGGATGAATATATCTTAAATCTACACTACCAGAAAATATAATAGATGGCACATTAAAAGCAGCAGCTATATGAGATATACCAGAGTCTATACCAATAAACATATCTGAGCTAGCCACCACCCACATCAAGAACTGTATTGATGGCGTATTAATTCTAGTAGCACCCGGAATATCAAAACCATTAGTTCCAACTTGGAATACAGAATAGCCTCTTTTAATTAAATCCATACAAACCACATCCCACTGTACATTGTAAACATTTCTATAAGGCTCCCTCTGATCCATATGTATAATACAATACTTTTCAAAAAGCTTGATTTCATTTCGATAGTCTTGAAATAATGATAATCTTGGATTTCTAATTACCCCGTTTTTAATACCAGCAAAATCATAGTAAGACTTTAAGTGCAACTGTTTAGGGAACGACTCATAAGACATATCTAAATTGATAAATATAAAAGGCAATCTTCCATGATCAAACTCATCATAAAATTCAATCTTGTAATAATGCTGTCTAAACAATTCTTTGAACTGAGGTAATGTGTTCAATACAACTCTATACCCATTTTCAAAAAAATGCCTTAATACTGGCTCAACGCCAATTACATCTCCCATAGCTGCTGTTCTTTGAATTACAACTATTTCCTTAAATCTAGGATGAAACCATCCATGAAAACCAAATGTCTTTCCTTTTGGTTCTCTTAGTTCATAAGAAAAGTTTTCAGCAATATCATCGGTTGCCCATTTTAATCCATAGTTATTTTCCAAATATCTTCTATATATTCTACAAATAGCAACATCTTCCGGTCTAGTAATTTCAATAACATCGTCTTTACCTACAGCATCGCATAATTTTTTTGACCTCCAAGAAAAACCTCCATTACCATTATTTAAGCCATCTTTTTCAGTCCACAATGCACCACAATAATCATACAAATAAAGTCTTTCGTCAAACAATTCGCCGTCTAATACATATCCATCGTGCTGAATAAAAAGTACAAAGTCTGTATCAATGTATTTGTAAAGTTCTTTAATACAAAAATGGCTATAGTCATCTATATTTCTTAACTCTGGAATTAATACAGTTTCTACACCTTCAATTTCTACTTTCTGATGAGTAAAAAACTTTGTCTTATCTGGTTTAATTTCTTTCAAACTTTCTTTTATGGCTATTACCGAATCACCAACTTTTAGGGTATCGATACAAACCATAGTTACATTTTTAAGTTCTCTCATTACTTAGGATTTGATTTATGAACCACTTTAAGTCTTTTGTATATTATCCTTGCCTGCTCTGGCGTTTGATTATTGTTTACTGCAATCGCAGCAGCTAATCGTCTTAATTTTTTACTTGCTTTTTTATTCATTTTAATCGGCTTTACTGTGTCTTTTTCTAAAAAATCCATTATAATGAGGAAACTCTTTCATGAATTTCCTAGCATAAAATGGCTTTGCATTGTTGTTAATTTTAAATTCACCTTCGGCTTTTACATCGCTTTCCCATCGTATGGCATTAAAAATAAATTCAGCTGATAGATTTTTATGCCCTTTTCGAATTGCAGTTAATGAATATTTTTTAAAAAATTCATAAATCTGAGGATTTTTTTCATCATAATACTCAAACCATTCTTGTTGATCGTTCATAATTAAAATATATGTGAATCATCAGAATCAAACCATTTCTGTTTCTTTTCTTTATGATTACTGTTACTTAATAAGACTAAATAAATAGCCATAAAAATCAAAATAGGGCTAAGAATTAATACTATGGTTATTAAATCTTTCATCGTCCTTGACCTCTATATTCTTTAGGTTTTGGAGAATGTTTGTTGTAAGATTTTTTGGCACTTCCTCTTTTTCTTTTACCAAAAGTTACTTTTTTAGAGTCGCCTGATTTTACTTTAGCCATTTTTTACAAATTTTATTTTTAATGAATAAGTTGGTTCAGTAAAGATACCACTCCAACTATAATTACTGAAATTAAAATGGTTGGTCGTCAGATTGTTCATATCCATTAGGTTGATTTAAAAAATCATTGTTTTGTGTTTGCTCTGTTTTATTGTTACTTGACAATAATTGTAAACTAGCAACTCTTACTGATAACTGCGGCATAACCTCATTAGTATTGCTGTTTCTATAAGTTTTAGCTTCAGGGAAACCATCAATATAAACCTGAGTACCTTTTTTCAAATACATAGCTAAATTAATTCTTTCTGTCCAATAAGCACATGAAGCCCATGTAGTTCTATTTACTTCTACTCCTTCTTTGTTTTTGTACTTCTCAGAATGTGCCACCGAAAAATTAATAACTTTTCTTCCGTTTACATCATTTACTGTAGCATCTTGTCCTAAATGTCCGATTAATTGTAATTTGATCATTTTGTTTTGTTTATAATTAAAAAATATTTTCTTCTGTAAATGGCATCCAGCCATCTTGTTCAAATGTTTGTTGTGTTGGTTGCTTTGGCTTAAAGTCTATGTTTTTTTGGTTCAATAAAAGCTGCAAAGAATCAATACCACTAAAGAAAAACCTCCTTGTTTTAAAAACCATTTCAAATACCGTAAAACCCTTTTTACCTACAATCTTCTGCCTTCTAATTTTCTTACTATGAAATTCGCAAGTTGGGTTCTGCGGATCGGTTTGAGCAAATGGTCTATGATAAACCAATATGTTATCCATCTTATTGTTCCACATTGCGCCATCAGTCAAGTCAAATACATCTGGACAAGGATAGTTTCCATCTCCAGCCTTAGCCATTTTAATTGGATGCGCAACAATCCAGAAAAACACATTGTTTACTTGAGCAAATCTTGAGAATACCGAAAGTACCCACTCTAAATACTTATCACTTCTTGAAAACTTTTGATACTCATTTGTCAACTGATTAAAAGGATCAATATCTACTCCATCTACATTTTCTTTAATTATCAATTCCAAAAAAACTTCCATGATATATTGAGGAGTAGGCGAAACATCCTTTGGATAAACATAGAATATATGCTTACAAACCATATCATACACTTGTTCATAAACTTGTCTTGAAGGTCTATGTGGATTATTAGGACTACAATCACAACCTAAAATAATCTCTACAAAATCGTGATAATATTCTTCTGGTGGGTTATCCTCTGGTGAAAATGTAGCAAACTTCTCTCCGTACAATAAAATCCTCATGGCTTGATACCATTTCTTAAACGATGACTTTCCATAGTTTCCAATACCAGTAAGAACGGTTATCTCACCACGCTTAGGCTTAAATCTTTCGTCAATATCTGGTATGTTAATACCATCTACCTGAGCATATCCATTATCGTAAATACTTAAAGCCTGTTCTTTTACATCAATTCCGTAAATAACATCTTTAAGTTTAATTCCTTCATCAAATACAGCCTTTTCTACTTCTACCTCCTTTCTAGTAACCTTATCAACCAACTGTTCTTTATCAAAACTTGCGCTCCCAAATCTTGATGCGTTCGCACGATATGCTGATGCAATCGCTTTATCTGCTTCCCTTTTGGTAAACTCCGAGTTACTAATAAATTCGTTATGAATCATACCATTTGCGGTAATTTCATGGATACCAAAACGGCAACAAGCTGAAGCAAGTTTAAATATAAAGTTGTTTCTTTCCCCAGTAACAAATGCTTCGTTTTTATTGGAAAGCCAAGTTAAAATGTTCTTAAAAATCTTTTGGTCATCAGCTGTTCTTTCATAAGTAACTATCTTTTCAATTTTCTTAACCTTTTTAAAAACTTCAGCTTTATCGTTTATGTAAATATCTGGATCGTAACTTTCGTAACAAACTCGGCTTGGATTAATACCGCTTCTATCAACATTATCAAAAACTTCCTGTAAAGCCTGAAAATGCTCTCTGTGTTTTTTACCATCAGCAATCTTAACCAAAGCTTTTAATCCCTTACCAGATGGACTAACCCAACAAGCATAAACAAATGGCTGAGAAATAATCTCTGTTTGCTTATCCCTTAATTCATAAACATTATCAAAATCAAGCACAATAAATCCGCTATGCGCAATAAGATCAGTGTCCTGCCTATTTGCACCGAATTTGCCACTAAAACAGACGGAAGGAAGGTTCTTTTTTAAATTATCGGCTTTTTCCTTGTCTAGTGTGTTTCTTATTTCTTCTACAGCAAACTTACTTCTGCCATTTTTGATCCTATCTAAGCAATACTCAATAGAAACATACTTTGGCTCTTTAGAATAGATGTTCTTAAAAATTGTTATCATTAGTACTCTTGTGGTTTAAAGGCTTTTCTAGCCGCTTCTAGTTGATTTTGATATGTATTGTTATTTTGACCATGAACTGGCTTAAATGGGCTTAAAAAGGGTATCGTATTACGTATTTTAGACTTCCATGACTTAATTGGTTTATTATTTCCATCTTTCCAACCATTTTCCTCCCAAGAATTGAACTTTGATTTTAAAGAATATTCATATGACTCATAATTCAAATTATTTTTAGCCATATCTTCCTTGCAAAAGGATAAAAATTCTTCAAGATTTGGTTTTTTTTCTTTTGCCTGTTCTTTATCCTTAACCATAACCATATCCTTATCCATATCCATAGCACCTTCTAAGGGGCTTTTAAGGGGCTTATTATTTTTATCTATTAACTTATATTTTTCAAGCAATATAATTGTGCTATTATGCGCTCTATTTTCTGGATTAAGTCCAGAAGGATATTGGAATTCAATAAAAGACGGTATAAACCATTTGTTTCCTTTATCAAAAATTACAATTTTATCTCCAAAGCTTTTTATAGCTTCTTCAATGTTTATTTTTTCACCAATTCTTATTTGAGCAACATCTAAATCTACCTGCCAAATACCCGCATGATCGCAATCATCACAGATGTATAACCAAAGGAGCTTATAAGCACCTTGCAAGCCCCTTATAAAGGGCTTCTTCCACTTCTCAGTATCGGTGAATCTTTTAGCCATTTTAAGAATTTTGATCGTTAATAAAATCAGTGTCTAAAGCCCTGTTAATTTTTGCTAAATTTCTATCAGAAATAGCAAAAGTTCTTTGTTTTAATAAAGCATAAATTGTGGGATAGGGAATATCAGCCTTATCAGAAAGCCAAGACATTGGCCTCTCAATCTGCTCAAGATGCAGTAAAATAGCATCTCTTAGGTCAATTTTTTCTTTGTTATCCATAATATTTTGTTTGTGTATAGCAAAGTAAAATATAAATTCTGATATTATAAAATAATAATTCATATTTTTTTTGTTTATTTAAAAAATTAAATTAATTTTGGTATAAATTAGCCTCATGAATAATATTAAAATGACAAAAGGTAAATGGCAGACTGTTGGATGGTGTTCACTTATTATGCCTTATTTAGTTGAATGGCATTGCGAGGTTGAATTGAATGGCCAAACAATTAAAATGACTTATATAGGAGCTACAAAACTAGAGGCCAAAAAGAAATTTAAAGAACTTATAAATGATAGAATAAAATAATGGAAAACGCTGATTTAGTATATGAAATGGCTAGAAGGCTTGATATGGTTATCGAAGTAACTAAAGAGGGTAAGTATATTGGTAAATATAAATTCATTGATAATAAACTGCATAAATTAAAAGAAGATGAGAAACTCAACAATAATAGTAAAAAAGAAGAAGTGCGTTAATTGCGGGAAAGTTGATTACCACTTTTCAAAAAAGATGTGTAAGCAATGTGCTACAATACAAAGCACTCAAAAGAGAATGGAAGAATTTGAGGAAGATGGAGAAAGCTTCCAGTATTTAGTATCTGATTTAGATAGAGTATTTAGCCAGTATATTAGGAACAAGCACGCAGATAAAAATGGCGTAGTTGTATGTTATACCTGTGATGAAAAGATGACAATACCAGAAAGCCAGTGCGGTCATTTTATCCCAAGATCCAATTTAGGAACTAGGTGGATGGAGCAAAACTGCCGACCACAATGTATGGAATGCAACTGTTTCCAATTTGGGAATTTGGAAGAATATGAGCATAGGTTAGATGCTGAAAATAGCGGACTGGTAGAATATCTTCAAGAAACTGCAAGACAAGTAACAAAGCCAACAAAAGATGAACTTAAATCTTTAATTATTGAATATAGATCAAAGTTTAATCTGGTAAAAAAGAAATTTATTAAGTAATTTTACGCCGGTAATCATAGTTTTTTTTTGGTTTATTAAAGGTTAGAGGCCCCTTGTTTTTACAGGGGGTTTCTTTTTTAAAAAGATTGTCCCCAGTAGAAACTGAGGACGCAAATTATAAAAGCTTCAAACTATTGGGCTATCAAAAATACAAAAAAACCCGCATAGAAATGCAGGTCGTTGTCCGTTACTCGTACTTAAACATTTGAAAAACCAAATTTAAAACTTTTTTCAATAAAATAAAATTTATTTTTTTAATTAAATAAATTAATTTAATTTTGGTAAACAAATAAATAAAAATGGCAAGATTAGTAAGTCCAGATTCGGTATCCAGTAAAGTTGGAACCCTTAAAATTGGAGAAACAATAAGATTAAAAAATCCATATTCTTCAGTAGCAGTAATGGTATCATTTTTGAAGAAAAAGCAAGAGCATCAAGATAAAATTTTTAAGATCAAAGTAATAAATAACGTAACCACAGTAACTAGAAGATTATAATATGCACATTCAAACTATTAATTACCAAAAGACATTTAATTTAGGAAACTATTCTTCTGAAAAAATAGGAGTTGAAATAGTTTTAAATGCTGGAGAAGATGCTAAACAAGCATTAGACACAGCAAAAGCATTGGTAGAAGAATACCACAAAGAAAACTTTAAAGAAATTGTTCAAGAGCCAGAAGAAATAGTATCACCAGAAAAAGAATTAGATAACACTATTGCCTTTATTGATTCTTGCAAGACTGAAGGAGAGTTAAGAGAAGTTTATTTGATGTGTCAAAAGAACCCAGTGCTTAAAAGCTATTACGATCTTAAAATTGCCACTTTTAAAACCAAAAAATAATGATTAATTTTTCTGAAACACTTATTAGGGCTAGTTCAGTGGGCTATCTAATGGTAGATCCACAATCAAAGGCTGATAAAGAAGCCGGTATTTTATCTAAAACTGCTCAAAGACATTTGCTAGATGTGTACATTGCTGAGAAGTATGGTCGCAAACGCGATATACAAACAAAACAAATGAAAAAAGGCATTGAAGTAGAAGATCAATCTATTGAATTGCTTAACAAATATTGGGGAACCAGTTATTCTAAAAACCAAGATAGATATACCAATGGTTTTATTACTGGGCATCCAGATATTTTAGACAGCGGCAAAGTTGTTGATATAAAGTCAAGCTATGATTTATGGACTTTTTTAGGGAACCTTCCAGATAAGTTAGATAGTTTATACTATTGGCAATTGATGTCTTATATGTGGCTTACTGGAGCAACAAAGGGGCATATTGCATATTGTTTATCTAACACTCCATTTGGCATTGTTGAGCAAGAAAAAAGATATTTACTAAACCGCATGGATGTTATATCAGAAGAAAGCCCAGAGTATGTTAAAGAAGCCATGAGATTAGAGTTTAACATGACTTTTGATGACATTGATGTTGCAGAAAGAGTATTGATTTTTACCGTAGAAAGAAACGAAGATGATATTGTAAGAATTCAAAACAGAGTAGAAAAAGCAAGAGAATTTTTACACGAAATTGAATTAACGCATTTAAATTTTAACAAGTAGTGCAAAAGGGGGCTAACATAATTAACGCCATTCAGAATTTAAAAATGGCCCAAGAACAGTTTGATGATTTTTGCAGACAATACCCTAATACCAAAGGTTATCATTTGTTCAAGGGGTATAGCAAAAGAATAGATTTTATTTTCACCGATATTATAACCCATCCATATATCACCGATGAAGTTAGGGACGGCATAAAAAAAGAGATAGCAAGCGATGTGTTTGCTGTTCCAGCTATCATCGAAAAGGTTGGATTAATAACGCCTGAACAAAGAGAAATAATAGAAAATACACTAGACGCAATGCTGTCTGGCACTGAAGTTAAAATATTAGATATTGAAGAATAAAAACAAAAATATGGAACAATTCGACTTTTGTATGCAATTTGACAATGATGAAATTCATGTAATTGCAGCTGCTGAAAACGCAGAAGGATCTATGGAAATAAAAATTACCACAACAATGGATGGAGGCGTTGTTTTACAAGATCCAACAACAGGGAAAAAAGTAAGAATATTTGCAAGACCAATTACAGATGCAGGTAGAGCAATTTTAGAAGCAGAAAAACCAGAATAATGATTGGTAAAAAAATTAAATTAAATAATAATTATTTAGAAAACCACATGGGTATCAGATACAGAGATTTGGATAATGTGGGAGATGTCTATGCTATTGTTTTAGATAGATACACTGGAGTAAATAAGTATGATACGCTTGAAAATTGCAGTCATAGTTCTAATTATATTTATTTATCTACCGACTATTATTTAATTCAAATATTGGAATGTTCTTATGAAGAAATAAATAAGAGTTTAAGGTTTTACGGTAATGTTAGATCAATAAAACCAAATCAAATAACCCAAATAGTAGAATAATGAAAACAGCAATGCAAGAATTAATTGATTCATACCATTCAATAGATAAGTTTACTGACTTTGATACTTGGATAGCGAATAATGAAAAAAAACTACTTGAAAAAGAAAAAGACCAAATAATAGATTTTGCCTATGGATGCGTACAGCATATAAGCAGGGAAGATATTGAAGAACATTTTTATAAAACCTATAATCAAAATAAATAACTTATGAAATATAAAGTTTCACACGGAGAAAGCAAAAAAAAAGACTTCCCAAAATTAATGATTAGCGAATCAGAGGATATTGTTCTTTTTAAAAAATGGAAAGTTGGTACTATTATAGTATCTCAAAATAATGACAATATAGGGAATTATTATATTGATTTTGCTATGGAATTATTTTCTGATTTTGATGGAGAAATATTATTAAGAAATAACCAAAATAAATAATATGAAAACAGCAATGCAAGAATTAATTGAAGAACTAATTAAAGAAAGTAAATCAAGTGATGATAATACAGCTTTAGTTTATGCCTCTATTTGTGCTAAAATTAATTTTAAATATATTGAAAAAGAAAAAGAGCAGATTATAGATTTTGCTATTGGTGCATATCAAGATATATCAAGAATGAAAGGGGTATCTGAAAATCTAATATCTGAAAATAAAATATTATTTGAAGAATACTACAACCAAACCTATAACCAAAACAAATAACCTATGAATATCTTATTAAAAGCATTATTAATTACTTTTTTGATTATTTTATTTTCTATTTCAATAACGGTTTTAGCAATGGAATATCCAATTATATCTGCTTTTTTGTTTTTATTTATATCCATTTTTACTATTACTTACTTTATAATAAAAGAAAACCAAAACAAATAACCTATGGAAAATAATTACGAATATGAAGGGAGCATAAAATTAAGCCCTGAATACTCAAATCCTTCTTTTTATTTTTACGACTCTGAAACAAAAGAACCAATAATGGTTATTAAAAAAGGCAAGTTTATATGGAAAGGAAAAGAAGTTGAAGATGTACATGATATTTACGAAAGATTTAATGAATGGATGAAAAGCCAAAACAAATAACCTATGAAAACTCCAGTACAAGAATTAATTGAACAAATTTTATTTGCTGATGAGTTATATTTTGATGAAAATGGGAATGAAATCAAAACGCCAATAATAAAATGGCATAACAAATTTATGGATCACATTGATTTAACTGAATTTGTAAACAATGCACTTAAAATAGAAAAACAAAGAATGTTTCATTGTTTTAATGCTGGAGCAGGTAGAGTATGTGATAGAGAATTTAATGAATATTATAACAAGTTGTATGGCAATGAAGAAAAAGGTTTGTACAAAGTGTAAGGTTGAAAAACCAGAAACAGATTTTTCAGTAGATAAAAAGGCATCGAGTGGCAGATGCACAAAGTGCAAAAAATGCATGGCTGCATACAAGCGAGATAGAATTAAGCAAGATATTGTTGCTTATGATTTTTTCCCAGACTATGCTGCTTAGGATTTCTTATGTGCGTTAGCAAACTTACGAGCTGCTTCAACGCTACCAAATCCCCAAGCTTTCAAAGCCAATGCTTTACGAGTTGGTTCTCCGTTTGGTTTCTTCATTGCGCCAGTCATGCCAGCAAATCTTGCTGCAAATGAAACTCTACGAGGATTAGTCCCAGCTTTTACTGGAGCTTTTAAATGACCACCAGTTTCAGCGTTATAAGAATCTCTACCTTTTTGATTAAGGCCACCGGCTTTATTTTTGCCTTCGGCTCTTTGCCAAGCTCCTGCCATAAGTTATGTTTGATTTGGTTCTAATATCTTTATGAGTGAATTGCCATAACTCACCCGTCTTGTTTAAAATGACTGTGTAAATCGTATCCGTTTCATGGCCATAGTCGGTTACAAGCCAAATAATGCCATCGCCTTTTGGCGTTGTAACCTCTACCCGATTACGCGGTTCAAAGATCATTTGCTTTCTGCTTTGATCTTCTTCTCTTGTTTTAGCATTTCAGGCGTTGGCTTTTTACCAGAACCTTTATTTGCTCGGATATTATCCCACAATCCGCGCGGAGAATATGATCCATCAGCGCGTTTCATCATTTTTAATTTACTTTTCATACGCTAATTTACAATTTTTTTTAATAAAAATGCCTGAAATGTTGGTAGCAAATCAGGCATAGGCTAAATTGAAATCAAAAAAGTTTCAAAATTTGATCGTAGCGATACGCTAAATTACGAATTATTTCCAATTTTCAGCTTTCCATTCCAACAATGCTATACCAGTCAAGCCAACGGGAGGTTCTGGATTGTCATTTTTAGGCTCATTTTCGGGCTTTTTATAGAAATTATTATAAACTGCCTTGTCGGTGTCAAAAACCTCCTCCATTGGCCTTATTTTGCCATAATTTGCCATTAAATAATTAAGCACCTGCTGAGCAGATGTTAAATTTTGTTCTTTTTGGATTAATTCTAACTTTTCTAAGTCAAATCTTACCCCGATTGGTTTACTTTTTGCCATATTTTAAATTGTAGCTACAAAGTTAGTGATAAAATTTGAAATGTAGCTACAAAAAATAGGCTATTTTTACCAAATGTAGCTACAAAAATGTTACGATTTGTTACGATTAACAACAAGACAACACCCCACCCACCACCACACCAACCGCACAACAATTGCCCGACCAGCCCAAGCCCATAACCCGCCACAATCCGCGCCACCACTACAAAGGAAGCCAACCGCACCCAAACAAAAAAGCGGGGGTACTCGGTGCAAGAAATCGGAAGCCCCAAAGGGCGAGCGCAAAAAAATACATGGGGGGTACCCCAAATCTATATTGATGCAGTTGAATTTTTAAAATTTTACCAATGGTGGAAAGTGGTGGTGGTATATTTTTTTCGTATATTTGGTGAAATATTTTGACATGGCATTGGAAGTAATGAAAAAAGTTAAGGAGGTGGTGCAAGAGCCGGGTAAAACCACTTTGCCTACTGTAACTGTAACTGGTATCAGAAAGAAAATAGCTTCGAAATACCCTATCGTTCAAAGAGGTAAAAAGAACTTTGGCATGATAGATATGAAGGGAGATACCACTAAGCTTACCAAAGAGGAGTTTGAAAAAGTAACCGGCAAAAAGCCATAACCATGTTAGAGCAAATCATTGAAGAAAACAAACCACCTAAAAGCACATATATGCAAACTGATTTAGAAAAAAAGGTTTTAAATGATCCATACTCAAGTGCAAGAACAAAAGCTTTAAACGCTGCTAGTTCTTTTGGTAAGGGCAAAATGATCACCGAGTCTGAAAAGATGATTATGGCTAAAAAGAAGCCAATGGTGATTAAGAAAACAGTTAAAGTAATGAAAAAACCAATGATGTAATATGCAACAGCCTATTAAAAAAACATCATTAATGAAAGCTGAAGTAGAAATCAAAAAAGATAATACTTCAATTAAAAAAGTATTGCCAGAGGTAGAAAAGGTTGAATACGAATATATGGGCAGGGATGAAAAGTTAAAAAGCCCAGCTACATCTAAAGACTCGGCGGATTACAGATCGGGTTATAGAGCAGGAAGAAAAGAAGTAAGCAGAAGCGACAAAAGTCCTTTTGGAGAAAAATACAAAAAAGGATTAACTTGGACTGGACTAAACCCTAGATTTAATGAAGGCTTTTCAGAGGGCAAAGACAAGTCATTATCATTAAAAGCAATGAAAAAAAGATAAAATGAAACCAAAGTTAGGATCAGGTGCTAGATTCGCAGCAATTGAAAATAAAGCGGCAGCATCATACGAAAAGAAAGGAATGAGTCCAGAGAAAGCCAAAGAAGTTGGCGCAGCTATTGCAGCTTCAGTTGGACGCAAGAAATACGGCGCAAAAAAATTCTCTAAGCTATCAGCGATGGCTAGAAAGAAATAGCTTTCCCCCAAAAGCAAATACCCAAAGAGCCTCCCTTAAAAAAGGAGGTTTTTTATTGTCAATACTTTTACTTAATTTTACTTAAAAATACTTATGATAAGTAAAGAGCAAATATGCGCAACAGTACCTACTGAATTAGTAGCTTTAATCAAAGCGGAAGCCGAAAGAGATGATCGAACATTCTCTCAGATGGTGGCAATTTTATTACAACAGGCTATAAAAGAAAAAACCAGAAAGCGTGCAAACAAAGATAATTCTTAATGTCAACCCTCAGACTCATGTTAGGGCAACTCAAGGTGATTCAATATTTTTTAGGATACCCAGAGAAAAACTTCGACCTTCTGGATTGAGCAGACTCAAAAGACTAGAGAGATACAACAACTACAAAGTTGAACTTGGAGCAGAAGCCAAAAGGAAAGGATTTGTATTTCCTCCGGTTGGAGCTTCCATAACATTCTTTGTACCAGTCCCCCCTTCTTGGTCTAAGAAAAAAAAGAAACTTTATCATGGCACCTTCCACCAATCAAAACCAGACTTAGACAATTTGCTCAAAGCTTTGATGGATTCCTTAATGGCTGAGGACAAACAGATCGCGCACATCGAACTGGCAAAAAGATGGGTTGACTTTGAAACTGGGTGGATAGAAATTTCCTACAAAGAATACGAAGAAGTCCTCTCCCTACCCTCCCCCAAAGAATAGGTCGCCTCAAAGACTCGGCGTTTATGAGTATTATATACACGCAGACTTAACATAATATTTATTATAGGTTATTTGTTATTTAAACTATGTTACATAATTCAGGCAATCCTAAAATTTATATATATATAAATTTTAGGATTGCCTGAATTATGTAACATAGTTTAAATAACAAATAA
>JACCDW010548452.1_pt1 | contig 14880 bp, 12 predicted proteins | sample 7449781 | NCBI WGS metagenome assembly JACCDW01 (sample SAMN15323449, study PRJNA562643) | freshwater metagenome | isolation source: river surface water | place: USA:Blue River Watershed | collected 2017-08-18
AAGTTTACATTTAAATAGGTTTCAACAATTTCTGGAGTCTGATCAGTGTCTTGTGAAGAATATGGAGAATTTGTAATATTCGAAGTGTTTACAGTGCGCACTTCAACTGTGAATGTACCATATCCATTTGGATCTGAAACTTCAGCCGATGTTCGTATATCACGGATTCCAACTTTTACTTCGTAGTTAACTGATGTACCATGTGATAATGTATGAAACTTAAACAAGTTCTTAACAACTGTACCAATTTTTTGTGAAGTAATCCAAGGTGTTGCTGCAGTAGAATAATCTTGGTCAAATGAATAATCACTTATTTTTGCCAATTCTATAGTTACATCACCTAAGTTATTAAATAATGATGTTGCTGTCTTGTTTTCATATTGTATATATACTGGATAATCAACTGATTTAGGAGAATTTCCAAATATTTTTGTTATGTAGTTGTTTGCGCTAGAATCAATTGATGCAGATACCGGAGACCCATTGCCTTGCAAAAATGCAGAAAATCCAGGTACTGTGCTGGTATTAAATGATCCCGATACAGTTACTACAAAACTTCCCGAACCACCATTTGATATTGTAGATGTTTCAAATAGATTGTTACCTGCTCCGTTTGTAGAAACTGGTTGTGTTGGATGAAGTACGTGGGTTACTACTTCTACCTTACTTGCACCAGATCCGGATTTTGCTAGAACTGCTAATGCTCCATTAGCTAATGTATATCCATCTTCATATAAAAGACGAGTTACTGTGATTACATTTCCGTTTCTTAAATATTCTTCAACTGTGAATGGTACATACGAATCTGGCGTGTATGATCCAAATATTTGTTGAAATTCAGAAAAGGAAGAAATTTTTGTTGGCACTAATGCAGGACCTTTTACAGTTGGACCTACAATTGCCGCGCCAATTTGTCCGATTGCTTGTGGTAAAAACGATTGATCTACTTCTCTCGTAAATACACCAGCTGACACAATTCTTTCTGCCATTAAATTACTCCTATGATTTGTTTATTATAAATATAATGCTAATGTTACTGACCAACAGGAGTAAATGTGCCGGCAGCAATATTTATTTCACCGTCTCCATACCGCTCTTTAAGTTTTTCTAGTAAGGATGATTCATCATTTCGTAATTTATCAAATCGAGCTAATAGTTGCGTTTCTTGTTCAGCAAGTTGTTCTAACTGACGTTTTAATAGTTGTTTTTCAATTGAAACATTGCCAATGTAAGATGCTATCTCTGAAAATCCTGTTCGTAATTCTTGTATTGAATCTAGATGTTCTTTGTCTAATTTTCGTGTCATACGTAACCTTTTCTTGATATAATAAGAATAATTAGTTTAAAATCAAACCAAATCTATGCTAACAACATATCCTAACGATTCATAATAAGTCTTTGCTATTGAATGAGCTGCTGTTAAATCTTGCGTTTGTGTTAATGGATCAATTTCTCCAATTAAATTATTCATCGGTAAATCTGTTGGCAATGAATCACCGTTTAGATATGATGTGTGATCTGCGTAAGTATAAAATGAAATATTCATAGTAATACCATCTGCTCGACATTCAAATTCAAGTCGATTATACACACTTAACAAATCAATAGCAGTTCCTTTAATACGAATTGGATTGTTTGTGGTTGATTCAATTATAAGTGCCATTATGTTATACCCAAGAATAAACCAATTGAATATTGTATGCAATTACACCAGCCGTTGCAACCGTACCAATATGTTTAACAACTAGTTGTACATACTGACCTGGATCTACGAAAATTGGCATATCAAAGTTTGACACACATCCACCGGGTTGGGATACCATAGTATTGACTGCTTGGCCGGATGTTACTGCTTGTGTGAATTCCGGGAGTAGCACAATACGTCTTGCTTTAGCTGTAGCAGATTCTGCGGTAGTTAAATTGACTGCAGTACCACCAAATGCTAATGTGAATGTGCTATTAAATCCACCACCGGTTAATGCCGATTGGATGAATGCTGACATCTTCACACCAACTATACGTAATCGTTTTCCTTGTATTGAAGTCGTACCAGCTGGCACTAGATACGACATCAAGATGCCATCTGTGTTTGCTGCTAAACCGGAAGTAAAGTTTTCCCAAACTTGACCACCCAAACCAGACAGTAAGTTAGCTGTTAATGCGGTATTTGCTGGTACTGCTGCAGTGGGGTTGGTGTTGTTTACATAAGTTGCTAATGAACCCATTGTACCACCACTTAAACCTTGATATGAACCAAGCATTGCATTACCTAACTCAGACAATTCTCGCGACAAGTTAACTCCGCCGATAGATACATTGTAATTGTTTAAAGTGAATTGCATTATAGCACCCGCAGTAGCGGTGTGACCATGACGAACACATAGTGGTAGAGTTGATGACATACACGGTTGACCTTGACCGTTTGGTGTTTCAATTTCTCCATATAATACGCCATCGACCCAGAATTGCACGTTACGTTGAGTGATTGCAACAATAAACTGATATTTGTGATTCAAGTCAAATGTAAAATCGAATATAGAAGTAGTCGTCTCTGCAGTGTTATAGTTAACTACTCCTTGAAGACCTGCGGAAGTTAATCGGAAAAACATCCCATCTGTTGGATCATACGGAGAACCTCCTTTTCGGAACATACCCCAATCTATGATTACGTTGGTCGGACAAACAGCATTAATAGATGCTTCAAATTCAGCATATAATGTATTAGCACCAAAGAGAGGAAACTCTGCATATGTTTGTAAAGAAGCACCACCGGCAGAGTTTATACTACTACCGTTTGTAATGAAACCAGAAACGTTCCATGTTGCAGTTACGGTGGCATTTGCATAGTTATGTTTACCGGTATTTTGAGCGACGTAGTTAAATGTTTCGGTGTCGAGCATATTATCGATTGCTGCCCGCATGCGATAATCATCATCTGTTTCTGGTGAAGCAAGTAACGGAGTCCCGGTTTGATCACCTGGATCATTTTCTGAGAAAAATCTGACTGCTCCGACATTTGCAGGCGCGCCACCTGCATTTGTTTCTAGTATAACTTTTAATTGATTGCTGCCCGTAACTTCTGCTACTGTTCCCGAAGTATTGCCTTCTATTCTAATACCTGCCATATTTTATTCTTTATTAATTGTTATTAATTGTGTATCTTACTTTGAACGTTCCATTTAATCTTAATTGCGATAAAGCAACAATATCAAATGATGTATTGTCAATTATATTGTCTGGCATAACCGTTCCATACAATGAAAATATTTGATGTTCCATTGCATTATGATCTGCTGATGCCGTACTCATTATATAAATATGTATGTTTGAGTTATTTGTGACATTTGGAGTAGAAATTGATGCTGTTGCATAATTGCTTCCCGGAGGTGCTCCAAAATCTATTGTTGCTTCGCCTTTAACGATGCTTGATACTGTTCCATTCAATGATCCGGTAATTGCAACCCCAGTTGCGGTTGACTTGATGGATGTTTGAATGCTACCGGTTGCATCCAACATGTTGATACTACCATTAGATACCCAAATGTCTTTCCAGGCCTGTGTTGCAGATCCTAAGCTAAATGATGATGTTACTGATCCAGATACTGCTGGTAATATTGAACCCGACATCTGCAATGAGCCCGATATATTTACACTACCTGATGCTGCTACTAATAAGTTGTGTCTAGTTGAAGCATCTCCATCTCCTACAATAAAAGCATTCGGTGTAGATACTGGTTCATTGTATTGGCCAACCACGGATTGATAATATCCTAAAGCAAAAGTTTCATAACCAGCGGCATTTGATCCAACGCCTATTGCTTTAGATCGCGCACCTTGTGCATGGGATGATTGACCTATAAGAGCATCTGCATATAGTGGATTGTCTAAACCATATAATCCTACTACTGGGTAAGTAGCAGTTGTATTGATGCTAGTATCAACTAAGGTTATTTCTGTTGCAGGTGTCGCATTGTATGTTGAAGATGCAATTTCAAATTTATATACAGAAGCTGTTCCGTTTATTTCACTGGTACCATCATCAATAAGTACGAACTGTCCAGCGGCAAAATCTGCAGTTAAGTCACCGTATTTTGTTTCTAGTTCAAATACACCATTTGTTATGAGTGTACTCGTTCCATATGCTCTCCATCCAGCAATTGTTGATGATCCTTCTGCATGGGAACTCAGAGCATATGCAATTGTCGAATCTCCTTCGGCATGAGAATAATCGCCAATTGCTTGCGTACTAGCTCCTTCCGCATGCGATGATGCTCCAATGGCTTTTGTTGAAGATCCTTCGGCATGGGATGATCCCCCTAGAGCATACGTACTAGATCCTTCTGCGTGGGATATAATTCCAAACGCAGTTGTATCTTCACCTTCGGCGTGGGCTACATATCCGGCTAATAGTTGATCTCCGGAGTTACCGCCGAGTATGTTAGCAATTGATGCACTATCTGTATTAATGGTAGTATCTAAGAGTTGTACGGTTGTTGTGTCAATACCATCATATGCAGATGAAGATATTATCCAGCTATATGCATATCCATAATTGCCAAGATATGCAGAATCATCAAATGCTACTCGTTCACCAGCATATAATACACCGGTTTGATCTCCATATGATGAACTTAAAGTAAATAAACCGTTAACTACTGAAATGGCTAGATATGCCGTTCCCGTTCCGGTTTTCGCACTATGTCCTTCGGCATGAGAGAAATTTCCATATGTTATTGTTGACTCACCTTCGGCATGAGAACTAGGCCCATATGATATCGTGTTTTTCCCTTCGGCGTGAGTGTAATTTCCAATTGCTTGCGTACCAGATCCTTCCGCATGCGATGATGCTCCGGTGGAAACTGCTGACTCACCTTCAGCATGAGAGTAATTACCAACTGCCTGTGTACTAATTCCTTCTGCATGAGATTGCGAACCCGATGCAATTGTGCTTCTTCCTTCGGCATGGGAAAATTGTCCGGTTGCTACTACAGAGGTTCCATTTTGTAAAGACCGAGATGCAGTATTATAGCTAAAGTCTGAGGATGCACCTAAAATTCCTGCATTATTAAATTGTATGTATCCTTGTGTACCGGCTGCAGCAGTTGTTGTAGCATATGATGCACTAGTAGAAAATGAAGCACTTACTGCATTTAATACATATGAAGCTGTTTGAGCTGTTTGAACATATGAAGCTGTTGCTGAATTCGACGCATAGCTAGCAGTAGAAACAAATGATGCGGTTGTTGCCGTACCTTGCAAGGATCCGGTTATACCAGCAGTTACATTGAGCGAACCGGTAACTTCACTGTTACCTTGTGAACGATATCCGTTCTTAATTATGAATTCATTTGCCACGTCTTTTCCCTATCCAAGAATGGTTTAATATAAATATGTTACAATCCGTATCTTGTTTTAATTGCATTGTAGTTTCTTAGTATTTCAGCAGCAGAAAGAGTTTTAGCATACAGCATAAAACTGCTTAATCGTCCAGAAAAGAACCAAGTCCGCGGTGGACCTGTATATGCTCCTATACCAAAATACGAATTTGTATTAAAATAACAATTTGCAATAGTTGCAGAATTTTCGAAAACACCATTAACATAAATTGATTGTGTTGACGTTAATATGTCATAAGTGCATGTAATATTATACCATTGACCGCCTACCCAGTTATTAGTAGTAGTATACAACACACTTAATGGATTGAATGTTTGAAATCCTATACGACCATTTGTACCAGCCGCAGTTGTATTGCTTAACATGTAAAGATAATTATCTACGCCGTTAATCACTGTGTTCTGTGCTTCTACAAACATGAAATTGGAAGTATGAGATGATGTCATTGTGTTTGTGAATCGTATCCATATCGAAAACGAATAATTTCCTACGGTTTGATTGGTAGTAGATTGTGGCAATGCAACATAATTACTAGTGCCGTTGAACACAATACTACCACCGTTATTACTATCAAATTCTGGGTTGTTAATTAATGATCCGGTGATAACACCTCCAACTATATCTCTCCACGAACTTCCGGTTTTGGGATATGAATCTCGTTTAGCAGCATCTAAATCTAATATAAGACCATCCCGTACAATGTTTCCATAATATGATATCCTACCAGACATTGTTGTCGAACCCTGCCATGGGGACGATGCTCCTACTTTAACTCCCATTTTATAACCCTCTTACAATTGTTTTGATAGTCCATGCACCCGATGTTGAAGAGCCAGTTAATGCCATGTTTGAACCTGTTACTACCACAGTAAAAGAAATAGCGGCGGTATTACCAAAATCAGTTGTCGTGGTTTCTGTGAAATTAACTGCAGATCCGCTTTGTATAGCCATGATTGTTCCAGCTCTAGCATTAGAACCGGATTTAACTGAGTATTCAAAAAATGCTGTGTCATATGATGCTGTAGGTAAACTATACATCGTAAACGATCCAGAATTTGTTTGCACAACTTTTGCGGTTGTGATTAACATTGGATCTAGATAATTTCCTATTAAAGTGGTGTTATCTGAAAATACTTCTAGTATTGGTAATCCGGAGTTGTCATTTACACTGAACAACGATCCACTTAAACTATCAGTAATTGAAAATAGTTCGCCTTGCGAACCAAGCACTGTGAGTACTGGTTGAGTTGAGCCTGATCCATATACCGTTAATGTTGACCCGGAAACTGTTCCGTTTGATGATGAAATGTATACTCGTGAACTAGTAAGATTTTGTGTTATTGATACACTACCAGTTACACCTAAACTACCAGTAATTAAAGCAGACCCTGTAAATGGGAATGTTGGGGTACTAGGTGCATATGACGCACTTAAAGCATATGATGAGCTTAATGCATTAGTTGTATAAGATGAACTTACTGCATTTAATACATACGATGCCGTTTGCGATGTTTGAATATAACTTGCAGTAATAGCATTCGCAGCCCAACTCGAAGTACCAAAAACCGAACCAGTTATACTAGGTAAGTTAGCACTCCCGGTTAATTGTAAACTACCACTTATAACGGTTTGACCAATTAACGTCTGCACATCATTTACAGCATCTCCAAATTGGTTAGACCCACTAGAATATATTACAGATGCCGTTTCATATGTTACGTTTAAGAATGATATAGAAGCAGTGCCATTTAATGTTAAATTGCCATTAAAGGTTAAATCTTGATTTAACGTGTTTAGATAAGATGCCGTGCTAGAAAATGAACTACTCAATACAGTCATTGATGACGTGCTAGAAGTAAGAACATATGGTAATAGCATCGAACTAGTACTATTAGTTAACACATAATTTGGTGCAAATGATGCGGTTAAAGCATATGAAGATGTAGTTGCAAATGATGAAGTACCCGATATCGAACCTGTAAAAGACGTAGCAGTTAAACTACCTGTCAGACTATAAGATCCGGAAAGTTGTTTGCTATTAATCCAAACACTACCACTTCGTACTAATAAATCTCCAGTAGCAGATCCCGTAACCAACACATCATGTAGTTCACTCAATTCATATCCATTATCAATACGAACATAAATTGAACCATTATTAGATTGATGTCGGATAACTTGTCCTAATCTTACCGAATGTAATGGTGCTATAGGCGCATATCCAATAATAGAACCGGTTGCTCCTAGATATACTAGTTGGCCAGAATCAAATGCATTTGTATTAATACCCGTTACAACACCTTCTGTAGTTACAAATCCGGTTGTTCCATTTGTAATTAATTGAGATGTAATGCCTAATGTATTAGCTGAATTGTTATCATTTTCAAATGATGCCGTAATAATATGTGGAACGTCTCCGGAATTATTTGATGCTGTAATATGAACTACTACGCCTTTAGCAATATTTTGTCCAGATTGATTTAGAACCAAAATACGATTTTCAGTTGTTGCTAATGATAATGATGCAGTTGTTGCATACGATGCTGATATTATACTATTTGATCCAAACGGACCGTATACGTTAGAAGCTGTAATATATGATGCTGACACAGCATTTAATGCATAAGAAGCGCTTTGTGCCAATTGTACATATGAAGCAGTTTGCGACGTTACAACATAAGATGCAGTTAAACTATTACTAGCCCAACTCGATGTTCCTTGTAACGTTCCAATAAATGATCCGGTAAACGATCCGGTTGTATATGATGCAGTAAATGCATTAAATGATGCGGTTGTAACAAATGAACCAGTGTCGATTCCTCCGCCGCCTCCGTTTAATGCAAACGATGCGGTTACTGCATAACTTGATGAAATGTTATATAAAGACCCGGTTTGTAATTGTCCTGGTTTAAATTGTCTCATTATGCCCACCTTCCATTAATAATTATGGTATCTGTGGAATCTATGGTATAACCTAATGTTGAAGTATCAAATACAATGGTTTGTGTTGATGATAATGAAGGAGTCCATGTATACACAATTTTATCAATATATTGACCATTAATATACACGTTGAATTCATTTTTAGTTGCAGCTGTTTCGGTTACCGTGTTATATGCTGCCGCGGCGGATATGGTGATAGTATTACTAGATACATATGTACCTGTTCGATCGCTCATATTGGTTAAATATGATAACACTGCAGCATCTATCGTTGTGCCAGTAGACGTCTGTACGGATGCTCCGCTAAATATTTGTTGTGAAACTTGTAATATAGATACTGGCACTGTTGTGCTACTAAATATGTCAGTGTCGACATCCAATATTGTATCAAATGATAATTTTTTAACAGAATACATTTTTTTCAGTGTTGAAATTCGAGCCTCCGATTCAGATAACAATGTTCCTTGCACAGTTAATGGAACACTAGCACGTACTAATCGATCTTCTCCTATAGTATTCACAGTTTCAAATGAAGCTTGACCGATCGATGTTGCAAATCGATTACCTTCATTTCCCCACAAAAATCGACCATATGGAAGTATTTGATCTATTAAATCATTTAATTGTGATGTAAAGTCACACCAAAGCATCATATCATATTCAACAGTTACATATTTTGGTATATCAATTACATAAATTGTCTGTGATGGCTGTGGTTCATATTTTGGTAATGGAAATAATTCATCTTCATAACGATTACGTTCATTATAACGATTTTTATGTACTAGTTGATTGCCGGCATATTGTCGGTTAACATCCAATGTTTTTAAATTGTCACGTTCAATAGCACTATTTCGTTTCAGCATAATAAGCGGAGATTGTAACATTCCCTTTTCATCACGCAAATATCCTAGACGGCGAACGTTATCCCATTTTTCACCATTAGCAAATATAACTGGAACTGGTATTTTTTGATCGCGATCTGTTATTTGTGGTTGTATTTCATTATCAATATACCATTTAATCGCAAAATCTATATCATATAATGTTCGCTTTGCATTTCTAAGAACATCATCATCTCTTCGTGTTTGTAAAGCTCTATTTAACAGCAGATCGTTTGTTAATCCTTCTGTTTTAGCCGGATTAGGTTTATTTGTTTTACGATCTATATTTTCTCTGTTATATCTAGGCATTACTATCCTTTATATGAAAATGTATTATTACCGCCGCGACGTAAATTTTTTATACCTTGTGGTGTTTGACGAGTTGCATGGGTATCACATAAAACTGAAACACTGTATCCGTGGGTGTCGCCGTTTGGCCATGTCTCTGGATTTGTTCCTCTAAAATACTGATTAGCATCGATATTATCAATTTCATAGTATTCATTGTCCCAAAATATAATATCGCCAACTTCGGGAAATATGCTAGCTTTTTCTAGCAAATCCCTAGAAAGTGCAAATTGAGCTGTACGAGTATATGAATGACCATAATCATCCATTACCGCATTTTTTGTTTCTTTTGTTATAAGACACGGAAGTAATATAGAATCATAATATGATTTAGAATCAGATTCGCCGTAAATATTTGAATTAGATGTTTCTACGACTAATTTAAAAAATTCTATTTCAGTATCGATGATTGCATTTAATAATTCCGAATTAATAGAAGCTAAAAATTTAGCATCACGCATACTTCCAAACAGTGCCATATTTTACTCCTATCCAACATATATTTTTAAAGGAACTTTTGCTAAAATTTCATTCATCTGAGTTGCCTCAGCATTTTGACGCGTTAGCATTTGCTCTTTTGTTAGTTTATCTAAAAATTCTCGCAACTGTGTTATCAATGTTTCTTTTTCAGCTTGTCCTTGCGATACTAAATCTGAACCATTTAATGTTACTTCTGAATTTGGTATCGGAATCGATGAATATTTATTACGAACATATCCTAACATTTCTTTAACAACAGCTAAACCGTATTTAAATATCCAAGCTCGCCCCATATCATTAATGCTACTGTAGTTTTGATATGTATATGGTATATTAGATGCGTCACTTACAACACCGTTTATAAGTGCTGTATTACCGAATAAAATAGCGTCTTTACTTTTTTCTTCTTCAAATAAATATTCAATCCACACTTTATTATAGTAAATTGATGATGCAGATGATCCTGTCCCAAATGTTGGTACCGGCCAAAACTTAATATCATCTCCGTGTATTTCAAACGTGTAATGTGACTTACGTATCTGGTCATTAAATTCAATTGCTTGAAGTCTCAATAAATCTGCATGTATTGGCATCATCATGAAACTAATTGATGGAGAAAATCCACCAAAGTTAAATGAATCTAATAATTGTTGAGAACCTAATCCAGTTCCAACAAATGGATCGAAATATCTAACAATTGCTGGAGGTGGATTATGCAATACTCTGCGAATTTCAATTGAACTAGTATTAGATAAACTGCTGCTTTCGGCGGCTAAGGATGCTGATACAGCTTCGCGAATACTATAGGTTTGTACTCCAGGTGTTATATTTACAACAGCTTGTCTCCACTTTACACCACCACCCGAATCAGCTTCTGTACCGTATGCTTTAGATAGTTTTGTTATATATCCTAAAGATTGACCAACATTAACGCCACTCAATGTTCCGCCGGTTAAGAAACTAGACCCGGTTTGAACACCTAATGTATTCATTAAGTTGTTAACAATATTAATCTGATTGATTTGATTTGAATATTCTATAATTGCTGATTCAAATGCAGTATAAAAATTAATATCAATTAATTCAACATCCATAATTGGATATCCAACATTTTGTGCTGCAAATTTTGCAAATCGGTCTGCGTGTTGTTGAAATATAGGATCTGTATCAAAAAATCCGAATGGCGTAGATCCAGTTGTGAATGAAGAAGAACCGGGCCATATGGGCTTTGATACACTGTAATCCATTATGTTTCCTTTTTATATATAAATATCAATACGTCTCATTTAAGAGCTTTAAAATTTCATCTAATGCTTCATGTCGATGATTATCCAATAATATGATTTCATTAACAAATCTGGACTTAGTTAATTTAGGAACTTCATGCACGGCAGAATCATTTATAAATTTTAAATCTATTTGATATTTATCTCCGGTTAATATCATTAAACTGTCTTTACCTAATCTAGACAATACCATTTGTAATTGTTGTTTAGTTAAATTTTGAAATTCATCCACAATACAAATTGCATTATCAAAAGTACGTCCTCGGAAATGTGCTAAAGAAACTAATTCAATGTTTTCTTCTTTTTCCATTTTTTCTAATATATCCGGTTTATTATAAACTTTTCGCATATTGCTACGTAACGGTACTAACCATGGTTCCATTTTTTCATTTAATGAACCTGGTAAAAATCCGTTATCTTCATTAGATACCGTAGGACGTGTTATAATAATTTTATTGATTTGTCGTTTAAAAAACATATCTAATGCAATTTGAACTGCTAACAATGTTTTACCAGATCCAGCTTTACCTAATATAAAATTAAATGGTGTTTCGATAATTTTAGATTTGGCTCGTTTTTGTTCTTCTGATAATGCGATTGAAAACTTAATGTCGTTTTTTGGTGGAGTTTTCTCTTTGTTTGTTGTCATAGTAACCTGTTTTAAGATAAATTAAAATAATTTTGTAAGTGTAGATTCACGAAGTGTCATATCTTTAAGTGTTTCAATCTTACCTAAACATGCTTGGCGAATAGCTTTAAATGTGTCATTAGGTGAATGCGGTGTCATTACTTTAATGGTGATTAACTCTTTGTCTGGTCCTAAATCTTGTTCAATATGAACCATTAATACTAAGCTAATTGCTCGTATACGATCTAATACATCAACTAAACGACCATCATAACGTATGATTGTTTGCATTGAATATTTGTTATAAGGTACTGCCATATTATTTCTTTTAATATAAATATCAAACAGTAAAAAAGGGATGACCGAAGCCATCCCTCTTTTTAATTCTTTAATTCGTTAAACGGTTAAATGAATTAATCAATTAACTACTAAAGAGTGTTTAATCCGTGAACGTATACTTTTCCGTAGAATTCTGGACGAACTACTTTCTTCGCGTAACGTGTCATAACACCTTTACGTGGAGTGAAGTTAACCGGATCGTATACAAGTGGAGTCATGATAAGTGGAATGTATGGGCTAAATACAGCACCTGTTTCAAGGAACTGTGCTCCACGGAATCCCATAAGGATTACATTCTCTAACATGTATGGGTTTTTGTAAACTGTGTAACGGTTATTGATTGAACCAATTTTTTGCACACCAGCCGCAAATTCCATTTTAGTACCATCTGTATCCGCAGCAAATCCTGGGATAGACTCAAGGATAGTTGCAACAGCAGGAGAAGTTACAAGGAAGTTAGCACCACCACGCAATGTTTTTTGGTGAATCTTGTTACTTACTTTTTGAAGTTTAGTACCAAGAGTCTGGAACCATCCACCTTGTGTATTGTAATATCCATCACCTACTGCAGTAGCTGCACCAGCGCCGCTTTGTACAAACGCGTTAGTTGCTGAGTTCCAGAAGTTGTTATTTAATGCTGACCAATACTCAGTTGTAGGAGCAGCTGCAATCAACATATCAAGGATCTCTAGATCGATTTCCATTGATACATACTCAGAAAGCATTGATGTTAATTCAGCTTCAGCATCAATTGAGTGGTAAGCGTTAAGGTCTTGAGCAAATTCAGGAGTCCAAACAGCTTTCAACTTACGAGTCTTAGCAACAATTGGCTCAGATTGCATTTCAAGATTAATTTCTGGGATATCAATATCTGTACCTTGGTTAATACCTGAATTGCTATTTGCTGTACCTTTGAATGGATTAGCATCTTCAAAATCACCACGAGTGATATCTGTAGGTTGTTTGCTATAGTTCAATTTCAATGTACCGGCACCAATAGAACTAGAAATAAATGCAGCTTGCGCAGTTGTTACAACGAATGATGCAGTGTAGTTGCTAGTAATTGTTGAGAATGTTTGTACTGGTACGATCTCTGTAGAACCAGATGTGAATGTAAATGAACGAACTGCATATAAATCTGCGCTAGTTGGTACATTAACTGTTACCATTTTGTAGCTAGATAAAGATGCAGAATATGTACCATCTGCATTAACTTGTGTTAACGTAGGTGCAGATCCTGTAGTTGCAGTTACAGATGCAGTTGCTTCATTGATAGAATATCCGAAACGACCAGCACCATAAAGACCACCAGATGGATCACCAGAAGTAGTAGTAACACCAAACATAGAGTCATCTGCATTTGGAGAACCAAATGGATCACCAGTGCGGTTCAAGTTGTCATTATCAAATCCTGGTTGAGCTGTACCATATTTAAAATCTAAATAGAAAATAAGTCCTGATGGCAAGTTCATTGGTTGAACTGATACGAATTCTTTAGCTGCAAATTCAGCAAAGATACGACGTACCAATGGAAGTGCTACACCCGCCCATTCTTCAGATCCTGCTGCGATACCTGTAGATGATGCTTCTTTTACTAGTTGACGTGCTTGGTTTTCAAGCAATTGAGCCATACCTGCTTTTTCAGTTTCGCCCTTAAGACCTTCTAATAGTCCGGTCTTTTCCCACTTCGAAGTCAATGCTTTTGCAGCATTTCTTTGAACGAAGTCGTTTGTTTGTAATAAATTTGAGATACTCATTTTTTGTTTTCCTTTTTTAATTATAGCAATCCTGCTAATTTTTTCCAGCGATCAGCCAATTCAAATCCTTCAGATAAAATTTGTGTTGTTGCTTTGCTTGGAGCCGTTGTTGCAACTGGCTTTGATGCATACGATTCTTTAACAACACGTTTTTTAACAGATGGACGTTGGAATGATTCTGCTAATGTACTAAATACTAATTTAACTTCGCGAGTGTTTCCTGCACGATCAAAGTTTTCAATTACTTTCATTTTTTGACCTTCAGTTAACTCAAAATTGCGGAACAATTTGTTTGTGTAAAGAAGTTTTGCGTTAAGTAGATTAACTTCGTTGATAATGGTAGTAAGTTTTTTAACTGTTTTATAAGCTTCTTCAAGTTCTTCTTTAGTTGCTTCTAACTCAGAATCTACACCTTCTTCCATTTCATCTTCCATTTCATCTGCCTCTTCACGAAGAATTGCTTCGATAATTGCATCGATGTCTTCAGATACTACATCTTCATCATCATGCATTTCATCAGCTGCTTCTTCCATTGTCACAGAATCTTCCATTTCCTCTTCGTCATGCATACCTTCTTCTAATTCACGAATAATTTCTTCTAAATCTAAATCATCATCCGTTTCTGCAGAATACTCAGCATTCATTTCGTCGTCAGACATTTCTGTTTCTGGTGCAACAACATCTTCTACACCCATTTCGCCATCTTGTGAGTAGATATCGAATTCATCAAATTCTCCGTCATTATTAACATCGATTGATAAATCGCCAACATCTGCTCCAGCTGACATTTCTTCGCCTTCCATTCCAGCTTCATCACC
>JACCDW010020553.1_pt1 | contig 14878 bp, 16 predicted proteins | sample 7449781 | NCBI WGS metagenome assembly JACCDW01 (sample SAMN15323449, study PRJNA562643) | freshwater metagenome | isolation source: river surface water | place: USA:Blue River Watershed | collected 2017-08-18
AGAATCTCAACCAACAACTCAAAACTAGTCTGCGGATTGACAATCGCAAACCTGGTGTGGGGCTTGCCTCGCAGAGAGGAGGGCAAGACAAAGGCCAACTGGTTGGCCAGGAGCTTTTCTGACCATGCCTCATAGTCCTTCATCTCCCAGCCAATTTTTTCGAATACCACCACTGATAGTTGTGGCTGGCGAACCAGTTTCAACCCAGGTCGGCCTTCGATTTCTTTGGCTATTTGGTGAGCGAGTTCGACGTTTTGGCGAAGGGCTGAGCGATACTTGGCAGCTCCGTGAGTTGCCAGTGAGAACCAAAGCGGCAGACCGCGTGCTCTTCTTGAAAGGTTGAAGGCGTAGTCAGAAGGGTTCCACTCAACGGATTTGTTGATTGGCTCTAGATACTCACCGTGCTGAGAGAAAGTCTGCTTGGCGAGTGAGGGGTTTCTATAAACCAGCGCACAGGCATCAAAAGGGGCAAATAGCCATTTGTGCGGATCAACAATGAACGAATCTGCACTTTCAATGCCAGTGAATTTGTCTCTGAGTTCGGGAATCAAGGCGCCGGCTAAACCGTAGGCACCATCGACGTGGAACCAGACGTCTAGTTCTTTCGCAAGTTTTGCTAAGCCGGCAAGGTCATCAATAATTCCAAAGTTAGTTGTGCCGGCAGTGCCGACAATGGCCATCGGTGTTAGACCCTCTAGCTCTGCATCAGTAACTGCTTGCTTGGCGGATTGGTAATCAATAAATCCTGCTTCACCGCTTGCCGCTTTAGTGGTCTTAACGCCGAGCACCATTGCCACGGATTGAATTGATGAGTGGGCTTCTTCGCTGCAGATAATGGTCCAGTTTTTCTCACCAGAGCGTTTAATTGCTTCCTCTCTGGCAACTGCAAGGGCAGAGAGATTTCCCAGCGTTCCACCTTGGACAAATACGCCACCGGCAGAAGCGGGCAGGCCAAACTCCTTGGCTAAAAACGAAAGCACTTGATTTTCGGCGTAAACAGCACCAGATCCCTCAAGCCAGGAACCGCCATAAATTGAACTGGCGGAAACCACCAAATCAAACAAGCTGGCAGCTTCGGTCGGAGCAGCTGGGATGAAAGAGAGAAATCCGGGATGGTCGGTGGAGATTGTTGCGGGAGCCAGCTTCTCAGCGAATAGCTTCAGCGCGTTTTCGCCACCTAATCCTTCTTCGGTAATGGTTTGACCAACCTGTGCAATTAGTTCTTCCGGAGTTGCCGGCCCATCTAGCGGCGGGGGATTGTAATCAAATCGCTCGGAGGCGTAATCGAAAATAGCCTTGCGCAGTTTGTCATCAGACTGAGGGTTATGCATCTCAGAGGTCAACTCGCGGCTCCTTCGCTCCGCCGACCACTCTAGCTAATCGGGCCCTTATGAAAATGGTCGAATACCAGGTTGGTTCTGGTGTTAGCAACAACCGGGTTGTTGCTGAGCTGGGCCAAAACAAACTCGCGAACCTCATCAGAATCCTTCACTGCGACGTGCACCATGAAGTCCTCTTGACCTCCCAGGAAGAAGACCTGCACCACCTGTGGGTGCTCCTGCATAGTTTTCATAAAGTCAGCCAAGTTAGCCCTTGCCCCTGCACGCAAAGTGACAGAAATGAGAGCCTGCAGCTCAAGTCCGATCGCACTTGGCGAGATGTCTGCGCTGAAAGATTGAATAACCCCCTGATCCATCAACCTTCGCAGTCGCACCAAGGTGGTGGATGGGGCTAGATCCAAAGCGGCCGCCAAGTCGGCATTGGATATGCGGCCATTGCTGGAGAGTATTTGGAGCATTTGGCGATCTTGCTGATCAAGCTCAACTGGTTGAACTTTCTTCGTAGTTGGCACTGCAAAACCCCATTTCCTCGAAGAACTAACTCCAATTAGGCTAATAGTCCAAATTATCTTCGTCAATTAGTGATTTTTCCCGCAGATACAGGCAGACTCAAGCAAGTTTTGACTAAGGAGAAAACAGTGCTGGTCGGAGTCCCTAAGGAAATCAAGAACAACGAAAACCGCGTGGCAATGACCCCTGCCGGGGCGCAGGAACTTGTCAGTCGGGGACACAAGGTACTAATTGAAGCTTCCGCCGGAGTTGGCTCAGGATTCAGCGACGCTAATTATCAGGCAGCCGGTGCTGAGATTGCCAAGGACGCTGCCGCTGTTTGGTCAGCGGCCGAAATGATCGTAAAGGTCAAAGAACCAATCGCTGCAGAGTATTCACTCATGCGTAAGGGCCAGACCCTATTTACCTATCTTCACCTAGCCGCGTCGAGAGCCTGCACCGATGCAATTTTGAATTCCGGCACCACCGCCATCGCTTACGAAACTGTCCAGCTGCCGAATCGCATGCTGCCACTTCTGCAGCCGATGAGCGAGGTAGCGGGAAGACTCAGCGCTCAAATCGGAGCAAACCAACTTATGAAGACCATGGGTGGTCGGGGACTGCTAATGGGTGGTGTGCCGGGAACTCCAAGAGCAAAGGTTGTTGTCATTGGCGGCGGAGTAGCTGGAACCGAAGCGGCCCGAGTATCTCACGGCATGGGAGCGGATGTGGTCGTGATTGATCTTTCACTGCCGAGACTGCGTGAAATTGAAAACATGTTGCCCGGTGTGCAAACCCGAGTATCCACCTCCTACGAAATCTCAAATCAACTCAAAGATGCCGACTTAGTGATTGGTTCAGTTTTGATTCCAGGTGAAAAGGCTCCAAAGCTAGTCACAGATCAAATGGTCAAGACCATGAAGCCAGGATCTGTTTTGGTTGATATTGCAATTGATCAAGGTGGCTGCTTCGAAGGATCTCGCCCAACCACCCACGATGATCCAACTTTCTCAGTCCACCAGAGCATTTACTACTGCGTAGCAAACATGCCGGGTGCGGTTCCTGCGACTTCAACAGTTGCCCTAACCAACGCAACCCTGCCCTACGTTCTCGCAATTGCTGGCAAGGGTTGGAAGAAAGCATTGCAGGATGACGCAGCTTTAGCGCTTGGATTAAATGCGCACGAGGGAGTAGTGACGCACCCTGCTGTTCAACACGCTTTTCCAGAGCTTGCCTACAAAGCAGCAGGTGAAGTTATTTCCGCTTCCTAAATAACCAAACCAAACTCGACACAACAACGACTGCAATTAGTAGCCAAAGGGCAATGGTTCGCTCTTGCGCAATTGCTTCACAGGATGTCCAACCGGCTTGTTCATTACCGGGGGTGCAGGTGGTTGGGTCGAAAAAGCCGATCCACCAAGCTAAAACTCCAACCGCAGCGATGGTGCCAAGCATCGCTAGGGAGTTGTTGCGCATTTAGTTGCCAGACTCCTTGGCAATTTCTGCTCGAACCTGGTTCATGTCCAGCTCTTTAACTTTGCCAATTAGTTCATCTAGGGCAGGTCCTGGAAGTGCACCGGGCTGATTGAACAGCAGAATGCCATCGCGGAAAATCATCAGGGTTGGAATCGAAGTGATTCCGGCCATACCAGCAAGTTCTTGCTGAGCCTCGGTGTCAACTTTGCCAAAGGTAATCTCTGGGTTTTCATCGGAGGCTTTTTCAAAGATAGGTCCAAACATGCGACAGGGCCCGCACCACTCTGCCCAGAAGTCAACAAATGTGATCCCTTCTTTGGCAATTGTGTTTTCAAAAGTTTCTAGTGTCAGCTCTACCGTCGCCACTTATTCGACCACCTTTTCATTTTTGGATTCTCTTGCCGTTTGTGCTAGCAAGATTCCCGCAATCACCACGATACTGCCAAGGAACTGCGTTAGTGAAATTTGCTCTCCCAGCCACAGCAGTGCAAATAGTGCGGCCAAGATAGTTTCGGCTGTCGCAACCACACCAACCAGGGTTGCCGAGAGGTTTCTCAGCGCAAGATATGTCAGCGCCATCGGAAGAAAGCTTCCGAAAATTCCCATGAAGGTAAGTGCCAACCACAGCGGTACGTTAACCGCTGCCAAGTTTCCTTCAAGGTTGATTGAAGAGCCCAGCAGTGAAAAATCAAGTTCACCAATGTTTGCAAACGGTAAAAAGAAGAGCGTCGCAATGCTCATGCCGTAGGCGAGGGTGACATTGGTCGGAAGTGTTCTCTGAATTCGCTCGCCGGTAATGAGGTGAACAGTAAGTGCAGCCGCCGCGAGAAATGCGTAGAAGACACCCAGTGCGTTTAGCTGACTGTCCCAGATTTGCGCGACCACCGCTAGCCCGCCCAGCACCAATGCGGCACCCAGCCAGATTTGCTTCTTAACTTTTTCTTTGAAAATAATCAGAGCAATTATTGGCACCCACAGCACGGCCGTGTATTCAAGTAGCAGTGCGATTCCGATTGGCAAGAAAAAGACAGCTTGCGAATAACTCCACTGCAGCAGCCCAACACCGATCACTCCCAGCAGTAGTAGCCGTGGAATCATTCGGGCGGGAACTTTCAAAGCTTTCGGCGAGGTCAGCAATACCCAGCTCAAGGCAATGCCACCGGTAAACAAGGATCTGATGAAAACTACCTGCTCGGCTGAAATTCCAGAGCCGATAATGACTTTGGTAGTGGAAGCGTTTAGACCAAACAGGATTGCAGCGGATAGGGCAAACAGCACTCCCAGAGCGGGGTTTTTATGACTCAATTAGGCTTTGCCATACCTTCCGGTTTTGCGGAACAATCCGCACAAAGAGAAAGTTTAGATTGCCATGGAGAAATTCGTACTCGGCGGCGGCTGTTTCTGGTGCCTGGATTCCGCCTACAGCCAATTTGCTGGCATTACTGACATCACCTGCGGCTACACCGGTGGCCATTTGCCTAATCCCAGTTATGAACAAGTTTGCGATGGCAATACCGGGCATGCCGAAGTGGTCTCAATTGATTTTGACCCAGCCATCATCAGCTCAGAGCAGATTCTCGAAATCTTTTTCACTCTGCATGACCCTACCCAGCTCAACCGGCAGGGTAACGACATCGGCACCCAGTATCGATCTTCAATGTTTTTCGCATCGCCTGAGCAAAAAGTGCTGTTTGAAAACTCGATTGAAAGAGCCAAAGACATCTGGGGCAATGGCATCGTCACTGAAGTGACCGAGCTGGGCGAGTTCTATCGAGCCGAGGAATACCACCAGGACTTCTTTGCCAAAAACCCGAACCAGGGTTACTGCGTAGCCGTGGTGGCTCCTAAGGTTGCCAAGGTGAGAGCTAAGTTTTCACACCTACTTAAGTAGTTATCCACAGCTTTTTCTGACCCCCTGTTGCGAATACGGCATTGGTCGCAAACTATGCCAAACAACAGGAAGGGACCTAATGACAGAACAAGTTTGTGTTCGCGGCCTCATAGCCACCACCCCGCGACAGGTAGTAACTGAGAGTGGTTTGAATGTCATCAGTTTTCGGCTAGCTAGTAGCTATCGAAAGTTTGATCAAGAATCTAAGACCTGGGTCACTGGTGATACCAATTGGTTTACCATTTCGGCCTTTCGCAAACTTGCCATCAACTCAGCTGCATCGCTGGCTAAGGGCGACCGAGTGATTGTGCAGGGCAAGCTGCGCATTCGAGATTGGGATAACGGCGAGCGCAGCGGCACCAGCGTCGAAATTGATGCTGACGCGATTGGTCACGATCTGAGCTTTGGAACAACCAGCTTTGAGCGAACGGCTGTTACGGAAGAGGAATCGGAGGCAGAACTTCAACCCGCCTAGCCTCCGACGGGATCAAGCGGCCCCCTAACCATCGATCCCGTGGGCTCTCTTCGCCTTCTGCACTTAGTAACTCCATTACACCGCAGGGGATAAACTATCCCTCAGCAGTTGGCGAAGAGAGCTTCTTCCATATCTCAGGAATCGATTACAAGTGGCTGAATTCATTTATCAAATGATTAAGGCGCGTAAAGCGCATGGAGACAAGGTCATCCTGGATGACGTAACACTGGCATTCTTGCCGGGAGCCAAAATTGGAGTGGTTGGCCCCAACGGCGCTGGTAAATCAACAGTGCTAAAGATTATGGCTGGATTGGAAACCGCATCCAATGGTGAAGCTCGACTAGCCGAAGGCTACAGCGTCGGCATATTGCTTCAGGAGCCGCCGCTAGATGAAACAAAAACAGTTTTAGGAAACGTTGAAGAAGCTGTCTCCGAACTAAAAGGCAAGATCGATCGCTTCAATGAAATCAGTGCAGCTTTGGCAGACCCGGCTGCCGACTATGACTCGCTACTTGCTGAAATGGGGACCCTGCAGGAGCAGATTGACGCAGCCGATGGTTGGAATTTAGAAAATCAACTTGAGCAGGCCATGGATGCTCTGCGCTGTCCGCCTTCTGACACTCCCGTTAATGTTTTGTCTGGTGGAGAGCGCCGAAGAGTCGCGCTCTGCAAACTTCTGCTTCAGAAACCAGATCTTCTTCTGCTGGATGAGCCAACCAACCACCTTGATGCCGAGAGTGTTTTGTGGCTAGAGCAGCACCTTGCTAAATACCCGGGTGCAGTGCTTGCGGTAACTCACGATCGCTACTTCCTTGACAATGTCGCAGGTTGGATTTTGGAGCTTGACCGCGGTCGCGCTTATCCATATGAAGGTAACTACTCCACCTACCTAGAGAAAAAGGCCGAGCGTCTTGAGGTGCAGGGTAAGAAAGATGCCAAGCTGCAGAAGCGCTTGAAGGATGAATTGGAATGGGTTCGCTCAAGCCCCAAGGCGAAGCAGACCAAGTCCAAAGCACGTCTTGCTCGTTACGAAGAGATGGCTGCCGAAGCAGACAAAACTCGCAAGCTCGACTTTGAAGAAATTCAAATTCCACCGGGGCCTCGCCTTGGCGATGTCGTGATTGAGGCAAAGAAAATCAGCAAGGGCTTTGAGGGACGAGCGCTGTTCACTGATTTGTCGTTCAGCCTGCCAAGAAACGGAATTGTAGGAATTATTGGACCAAACGGTGTTGGTAAGTCGACGCTGTTCAAGTGCATCACCGGCCTTGAGAAGCTAGATGGTGGTGACCTGAAGGTAGGAGAAACAGTCAAGATTTCTTATGTAGATCAAAACCGTGCCGGTATTGATCCACAAAAGACGCTCTGGGAAGTTGTTTCAGATGGCCTTGACCACATTCAAGTAGGTCAAGTGGAAATGCCATCGCGCGCCTATGTTGCAGCGTTTGGATTCAAGGGCGGAGATCAGCAAAAGAAGGCTGGAGTGCTATCGGGTGGTGAGAGAAACCGCTTGAACCTGGCGCTTACTTTGAAGCAGGGTGGAAATCTGTTGCTGCTGGATGAGCCAACTAACGATCTCGATGTTGAAACCTTGGCATCGCTTGAAAATGCGCTGCTGGAATTCCCTGGTTGCGCGGTAGTAATCACTCACGATCGCTGGTTCCTAGACAGAGTGGCAACCCACATCCTCGCTTATGAGGGTGATGATGAGACACCCGATCGCTGGTACTGGTTTGAGGGTAACTTCCAGGCTTATGAGGAAAACAAGATTGAACGACTAGGTCCAGAAGCTGCCAAACCGCATCGCTCTGCCTATCGAAGACTCACCCGCGACTAACGAAACTCTGGCACTCGCACCATGCCCTCTTGGGCAACCGATGCCAGTAGCTCACCAGTTTTCGCAAAGATTGAACCAAACGCCAGTCCGCGACCGGATTGAGCGGCAGGGGAGTGCTGGACGTAGAGCATCCAATCATTCACATTTGGTTGCGCATGGAACCAAAGAGCGTGATCCAAACTTGCGGTGTTCAACCCAGGGTGCGCCCAACTCAAATTGTGCTTCTTCAAGATTGATTCCAGGATTGTGTAATCCGAGGCATAAGCAAGGGCTGCGGTTTGGGTTACCAAATCACTCGGTAATGGATTAATTGCCCTAAACCAAATCAGTTGTTCGGCAACTTGCTCTTTGGCAGGTCGCAGATAGACCGGTTCGGTCACGTGGCGCAAATCAAAAGGCCTGGCCTTTGACCAGTAGTTGGTTGCGGGGTGGTCAAACTTCGACAGCAAGTCACTAGCGGAGGGAAGTGATTCTGGTTCTGGCAGATTAGCCGGCATCTCTACCTGATGCTCCACTCCAGCTGCAGGAAGTTGAAAAGAGCAACTTAGAACGAAGATTGGCTTGCCATCTTGCAAGGCTTTGACTCTTCTGGCAGAAAAGCTTTTTCCATCGCGCAGGTTTTCAACTTCAAAGGCAATTTCTTTATGAATGTCTCCTGGCCTCAGAAAGTAGCTGTGTAGAGAGTGCACGGGACGATCTGGCTCGACAGTCTTCATTGCCGCCACCAAGGATTGGGCCAACACCTGGCCACCAAAGACTCTGCCGTGAGGCATCCACTGGGTTCGACCTAGATAGTTGCCATCTGGCAATTGCTTCAGGTTGAGCACATCGACCAAATCAGCTATTGGATCAGCTGGAATAATAGGTTCAAGCATTTAACCGCCTCTTTCCCACTAGTTTAGTTTTCTAATGCAAACACTTCGATTCCCTGACCCTCGCGACACTGCTGATTTAAAGTCTTTTCTGCTTCGAGCTAAGCGGCTGGACGATGACGCAGTGGTGAAGCTGCGGGCTTTTGGTGATGTGCTTGCCTGCTATGTTTCGCCGATTTATTCAGGATCACTGCTGAGTGATGGCCCTACGATTCTTGGGCTAAGGACAATTCGACTGTCAGCCTCCAGCGAATTGGATTCCAGTTATGCAATCTCCGATCTGCTGGAGAACATCAATGATGGGTCAGCTGATCTCAAGCTGCCAAAAGAAACTGCCAGAGCGGCCTGGACTGGCGTCACACCGCCGAGGCAAGGCTGGGAAGAATTTGGAGTTGTTTCCCAGGAGCAAATTACTAAGTGGGCCAAAGATGGCATTGAGGAAGTAGCCAAAAATCTTCCCACCAGTGTCGGCAGTGCCATTGCAGCCAGGGTTCGACTGGGCATCTGGGGAAAGACCGTGAGTCTTGAATTTAATTTGCCGGGAGGGTGCGCATTTGCGATGGCGGGACTGGGGTTTATGCAAAAGGATGAAGAAATTAAAGTATTTCGGACCAACGGCTGGGTCAGACTCAGTTCAAGCTACGGACACGTGATGGCCAAGCAAAGCTTTAAGGTTGCCTAGTTTTCGAAAGTATTTAGCATCGCGTGAGCTGCTCGCTGCAGATAATCCCATAGTTCTGCATCATCTGCCGGCGAGAGCTTAAGTGAATCAACTGCAACTCTCATATGCGATAACCAGGCATCCCTTGCCTTGGGACCAATCGGGAATTGGGCATGGCGCATGCGAAGCCTTGGATGCCCGCGCTCTTGCTGATAGGTGTCCGGCCCGCCCCAGTACTGCTCCAAAAACATGCGAAGTCTTCGTTCGGCACCTGCCATGTCATCGGGTGGATACATCGGGCTTAGCAGGGGATCACCGCTTACCCCACGATAGAACTCAGCGGCGAGCTTCTGAAATACTGCTTCGCCTCCGACTCTTTCGAAGAAAGTCTGCACCTATTTCGCTTTGCGCTTTCCGCGCTTTTTCTCTTGGGAAAAGTTTCCAACCTTCAAAATTTCCCCATTACGGATAAACCACAAAACCGCATCTTCATCGCGCACTTCGGTTACTCGCAGTCCAACTCGCTCCACTACTCCGGTCACACCGTCCAGCTGGACCCGGTCGCCGACGCCGTATTGGTCTTCAAAAACAATGAACAAGCCGCTGATCAAATCCTTGACGAGAGTTTGTGCACCAAAACCAATTGCTGCTCCAACCACTGTTGAAACCGCAATGAGAGCTCCCACATTGACACCTAGCTCGCTCAAGACCATCACAATTGCTGTGATGGTAATGACCCAGGTGGCAAAGTTGTCTAAAACGCTGGCAATTGTCTTGGTACGTGCTGCCAGCCTTTGTTCGGCAAGAACTGCATCTACGTCAGCACGCTGCACCTTGCTGACGCCGCCAATAACTGTTCTGACAACTTTTTTGGTGGCTGCCGACAAAACTGCTTTGGAAATAACGGCAACAATCACAACAATCAGAATCTTGATCGGAATTGACCACTCCCAAAGTACTTGACTGATTTCCATTATTTATCTACCTCTTGTGCTTTTAGCCCTCGCGCAAGTCCAGCCAGGTTTTCCACCAGGATTCTTCGAAGCGCAGGCTTTTCCTTGATTTCTGGTTTTTCGATCAGCGCTCTTGTCTTTTCGGCTAATTCATTGTTAGCCAGTTGCACCGGATAGAGGTTGGTTAGTAGATAGGCGGCGATGTGATAGGTCCGACTGTTCCAAATCTTCAGCGCAACTTCGTGGTACTTGTCGCCATAGGCAGTTAGCAGTGAGAGGTCATTCACGCGACCAAACGCCAACGATGCACTGTTGACCAAAGTGTTGCTGTATTCCTCAGTCTCGGTCAAGGTGTGCCAGGCCGTCTGTTTGGCCTCAGCAGTTGGAATAGCTGCCCGGCAGGCTGCTGCAAACTTCTGGCCATTCGCGGTGTTGTCTCTGGTTAGCTCCGCAGCAATTTCCTTCTCGCCAGCGCGGCCGCCAATCACCAATCCGGTCAGAAGCTCCCAGCGGAGATCTTGATCGACTTCCAAGCCGGCAATCTTTTTGTTTCCGGTTAATACGCTCTCTAGCCAGCTCAGCTGCTCAGGGGTACGAGCAAATTGCGGAACGAACTTGGCAAACTGAAGCTGATTGTCACTGCCAGGCTTTGCTGATTCAGTTAGAGCTATCAACCCATCGGCAATTGCGCTGAGGGTTTGCTCGCGCTTGGAGCCATGAACATAAAGGACACCAGTAGTTACCAGCTGCCTGAGCAGGGTGGTGACGGTGGTGGACTCGGTTTCACTGGCGATGTGGCTAAGCACTAGCTTCACAAACTCACTGGCCGGGGCTTCGCCATCGCGAGTAGCGTCCCAGGCGGCTGTCCAAACCAGTGTTCTAGCAAGAGAGTCTTCAATTCCTGACAGATTTGCCAGAGCAACTTTTCTGGACGCCTCATCCAGTCGAATCTTGGCGTAGGCCAAGTCTCCATCGTTTAGCAAAACCAGATCCGGCAACTTCTTACCAACCAGCTGATCAACCTTGGTCTCTTTGCCAGCAACATCCAATTCGACATTCTCAACTCGCTTTAGCTTTCCGCCAGCTAGGTTGAAAAACCCCACACCCATGCGATGCGGACGAAGGTAGTCGTGTCCCTCTTGCGGAGTCTGCTCGATAACAAACGAACTGATGACTCCGTCTTGGGATTCGATTTTTGGCTTAAGCGTGTTTACACCAGCTGTTTCCAGCCATAGCTTGGACCAGCTACTGAGTTCTCTGCCACTTTCCTTCTCTAGCTCCACTAGCAGGTCAGTTAGTTCTGTGTTTTTCCACTGATGCTTCTTGAAGTAGCTCGCAACGCCACGGAAGAAAGCGTCTCTGCCAACCCAAGCCACCAATTGCTTCAGGACCGAAGCTCCCTTGGCGTAGGTAATTCCATCAAAGTTGACCTGGACATCCTCTAGGTCATTGATGGTGGCAACGATTGGGTGAGTCGATGGAAGTTGGTCTTGACGGTAGGCCCAGTTCTTCTCAAGGGCCGCAAAGGTTGTCCAAGCTTCTTTCCACTCACTGGTTTCAGCTGTTGCCAAAGTCGAAACGTACTCAGCGAATGATTCATTTAGCCAAAGATCGTTCCACCAGCGCATGGTGACCAAGTCACCAAACCACATGTGGGCAAGCTCGTGCAGAATCGTTACTACTCGGCGTTCTCTGGTGGCATCTGTCACGGCCGAGCGGAACACATAGTTTTCGGTAAAGGTAACAGCACCGGCATTTTCCATGGCCCCGGCGTTGAAGTCCGGCACCCACAGCTGGTCATACTTCTCAAACGGATATGGATAGTCAAATAGCTTTTCAAAGAATTCAAAGCCGGCTTTGGTCTTGGCAAAGATGTAATCGGCATCCATGTATTCAGCTAGCGAGCCACGGCAAAAAACACCCAGTGGGATCTCTCTGCCATCTGAGGAGGTGAGCTGATCGGTCCAAACTTTGTAAGGACCCGCAATCAGCGCAGTGATGTAGCTAGAGATCCTTGGGGTAGGGGCAAATTTCCAGATTGATCGACCATTACCAACTGATTGAGGTGCCGGAGTGGTGGAGTTTGATATGACTTGCCAGTTTGAGCTAGCGGTGATGTGAAATTCGAAAGTTGCCTTTAGGTCTGGTTGCTCAAAAACGGCGAACATGCGCCGCGAGTCTGGCACCTCAAACTGGGTATAAAGGTAAACCTCGTTGTCTACGGGATCCACAAAGCGGTGCAGACCCTCGCCGGAGTTGGAGTACTTTCCTTTTGCCTCCACCACCAGAACGTTCTGTTCTTGCAGATTTGGCAGCTGAATTCGGATGTTATCGGAGTGGGTTTTAGGATCCAGAGAGTTGCCATTCAATGTGATGCTCTGGACGGAATCCATAATCGCATCAATAAAGGTCTCTGAGCCAGCTTTGGCTGTAAAGCGAACTGTGGTCTTGGAACCAAAGGTCTTGGGGTCATCGGTTAAGTCAAGTTCAACCAGGTAGCTCTCAACGCTGAGGTTGGCTGCTCTTTCCTGGGCTTCGACTCTGGTTAGGTTCTCACCTGGCATTTTTCACTCCGTTTGATTTAGCCGCTCTAGCCTAAGGGAGTTGGCCGGCGGGAAAAGAGGCCTAACGCCAGGGCTATTGTTGTTTCAGAAGCAAAGGACCTAACATGCGCATTCACATCGCCACCGATCATGCTGGGATGGAGCTCAGCGCCTTTTTGGTCGAGCAGCTGTCATCACTGGGGCACGAGCTCATTGATCACGGGCCGAAGGTTTATGACGCTTTGGATGATTACCCAGGTTTCTGTATCGCAGCCGCGCAGGCCGTGATGGCTGATGCGGCTTCTGGTGTTATGGCGCTGGGCATCGTGCTCGGTGGCAGTGGAAACGGCGAGCAGATTGCTGCCAATAAGGTCAAGGGGATTCGAGCTGCTCTGATTTGGAATGCCGACACCGCCGCGCTGGCCAGAGACCACAACGACGCAAATGTCGCAGCCGTCGGCGCTCGCCAGCACAGCAAAGAAGAGGTGCTGGAGCTAATCAAAATATTCATTGATCGACCCTTCTCCGGCGATGAGCGACATGTTCGTCGAATTGGCAAGATTGCAAGGTTTGAGCAAACCGGTGAGGTCATTTACTAAAAATGCCCGAGGGCCACACAGTTCATCGAATTGCAAACACTTTTAACAGTGACTTTTGTGGCAAAAAGGTCAAGGTGGTTTCTCCGCAGGGCCGCTTCACACAATCCGAACTGGTGAGCGGCAAGAAGCTGACCGAAGCGAAGGCTCACGGCAAGCAATTATTTCTGCACTTTGGAAAAGCGATTATCAGAATCCACTTAGGGATTTATGGAAAGTGGAGTTTCCAACAATTTTCAACCACGCCACCTGACCCGGTAGGGGAGGTGCGGGCGAGATTCTTAATTCCCAACAAGCTGGCAGACCTCAGGGGTCCAACCGCCTGCGAGGTGATAGATGAAAATCAGTTGCAAGAAGCGCTGAGAAAACTGGGGCCAGACCCGCTCGCTAAAGATCACCAGGGAAAAAACTTAGAGCGATTTTTGGAAAAGGCTCACAGCAGCTCAAGGTCAATTGCTGAACTGCTGATGAATCAGTCCGTGATTGCAGGAGTTGGCAATGTCTACCGTGCAGAGCTGCTCTATCGTGCGAGGTTGAATCCCTTTCTGGCAGGTAAGAAGGTTCCTAAAGAACTGCTTGAATCGATTTGGCTGGATGCTCAAAGACTTATGCCGATTGGCGTTAGAACCGGCATGATGCTCACACGCGAGGGTTACCTCAAGGGCAAACCGGAATTGGCGGATCGCTACTACGTTTATAAAAGAGCGGGCGAGCGCTGCCGCGAATGCTCCGGAAAGGTAGTGATGGAAGTTCTAGCCGCACGCAAGCTTTACTTCTGTCCCAGGTGTCAAAAATGAGTCCGGTGATGCGAATTGTTTGGCTCTACTTTTTACTTCGCAGAAAGCTTGGCCTTGCCAAGATCGGACAACCACCGCGGCCACCAGCTAAGCCGACCAGCAAACAATTGCAGGGTCTTAGTTTGGAGCATGAGCAGGTCGATGGATTTTCTGTTTACAAGGTAGTACCTGCTTCTTCCGAGAGAACCGTGATTTATTTGCACGGCGGAGGCTACGTGCAACCAATTGCTTCGCAGCACTGGGCACTAATCACACGGTTAGCAAGAGAAACTAGCAGTGAGTTCGTGGTGGTTTGTTATGGCCTTTCTCCAAAATACAAAGTGGACCATGCACTCGACCTCTTGAAAAAGATTGAGCCAAGAGTTTCAGGAAGCAAACCAGTGGTGCTGATGGGAGATTCGGCCGGGGGAGGGTTAGCTCTAGCCATCGCTCAAACAGGCTGGAAATTCATCGCAAGATTGATTTTGATTTCGCCCTGGGTTGACTCAGAGTTTTCTGAAGCCACTAAGCCAAATGAAAAAAGAGATCCTTGGCTAAATGCAGACTCTTTGCGCTACATCGCAACAATTTGGTCTGGCGTTGGTTCTTGGCAGAGAAGTGAGGTAAGTCCGCTTAGAGGCAGCATGCGCGAACTGCCACCGACTAGTTTGTTTGTTGGTGACTATGAACTGTTCTATCCGGATTTGATTGCGCTTGCTGACAAGATGCGCTCGGAGGGGGTGGCGTTGAATCTGGATTATCAAAAAGGTGGGATGCATGTCTACCCACTGATCCCCTCGCCAGAGGGGCTACGGGCTATCGAGGTAATAAAGCGGGATTTACTGGAGGTATCAGAGCGAGTGACGGGAATCGAACCCGCGTAATCAGTTTGGAAGACTGAGGCTCTACCATTGAGCTACACTCGCGTGCGTTAGACGCCACCCCATTCTATGGGATAGAGTGTTCAGGCTC
>JACCDW012070035.1_pt1 | contig 14865 bp, 1 predicted proteins | sample 7449781 | NCBI WGS metagenome assembly JACCDW01 (sample SAMN15323449, study PRJNA562643) | freshwater metagenome | isolation source: river surface water | place: USA:Blue River Watershed | collected 2017-08-18
AGGTAAAAGTAACTATTGATCCATATCATACTCTAAACAATCTAGATTATGTAACAATTTCTGGATTTTCTACAGAACTTTCTCCATTAAATGGATTTAGTCAAATTGGAGTTACTTCTTATACCTCTTCACTATCTAAAGATATTCCAGCCTACACTGTTGCTGGTGTAGTTACCGATATATACGTAAATAGAATTCCTGAAAATATTTCCATAGGAAGTTCTATAAAAATCGAACAAGAAACACTATCAGTCCTTAATATCTTTAATGAAGATAGTGTTCTTAGAGTTGTAAGAGAAACTACTGGAACTGCACACACCGCAACAACCACAGTAAATTACATACCTAATACTTTTACAATTGATAAATCAGTTTCTTACTTTGACTCAAGAGTAAACGATACGTATTACTTCAATCCTAAACAATCCGTTGGTGTTGGTACTACTTCTGGAATTGGAGTTTCAACTACTTTTGTGATTGGAACTCGCAATATTCAAACCTCTATTCCAACGCAGTCAATTTATTTACCAAATCATCCGTTTGTAACTAATCAGCAAGTAATTCTCAAAAAATTACCATCATCTTCTTCTATTTCAGTATCTAATACCTCTACAAGTACTCCATTTAATTTACCAATCTCTGGTGATCAGCAAGTAGTGTATATAATTAAAAAATCTATTGATCATATTGGGATTGTTACTCAAATTGGATTAACTACTTCCACTAGTGGATTGTTCTTTAGAAATAATGGATCAAATAGTTACCAGTATTCAATTCAATCAAATTATTTACAAATAAAAGGTGATGTTGATAGCATTAAATCTACAGTTTCAATTTCAACAGTACACGGACTTCTATCTGGGGATAAAGTTGATCTAGAGGTAAAACCAAATTTATCTGTTGGTATTGGAACGTCAACATCAATTAAAGTCAAATATGATTCTATTAGAGAAAGATTAATTATTAATCCAGTATCATTCAATTCATCTGGAATTAATACAATAACAGATCAAATTACAATACAAAATCACACCTTTAATACTGGAGATAAAGTTCTATATTCAAGCACTGTTGCTGCAGTTGGATTAACAACAGGATTTTATTACGTATATAAAGTTGATAATGATAACATTAAATTATGCGATACTTTGATAGATGCTACTAGCACTCCACCACGCATTGTTGGTATAACGAGTTCTCCAACGGCTACCCATCAATTATCCACAATAAATCCACCTTTAAATGTAATTGCTAATAATAATGTTGTATTTGATCTCTCAGATGCTTCTCTGTCTGGATATAAATTTAAAATATTTTATGATAATACATTCAAAGACGAATTTATTTCTACTGGATCAACAAATACTTTCTCTGTTTCAGGAGTTGGAACTGTAGGTGTAACTTCAACAGCATCACTAACCATAAACTACAGTTCCGAATTGCCCTCCAAATTATTCTATAATTTAGAAAAATCTGGATACATTAGTACAGCGGATACTGAAGTTTCTAACTATTCACAAATTTCATTTGTAAATAGTGTTTACAATGGATCTTATACTGTCTCAGGAGTAGGAACAACTACATTTGTAATTTCTTTACAGCAATTACCAGAAAACTTAAAATATAATTATTCGGATTGTGATACTCTTAAGTATAAAACTACCTCTCGTACTGCTTCTGGTGGGATCTCCAAAATTAGAACGATATCTCCAGGTGTAAACTTTAAAAAAATTCCACCATTTACGGGAACAGATTCTACTAATGGAAAAGGTGCTTATCTAATTGCAAAGTCTGAATCTGTTGGAAAAATAAATCAAGTGAGAATTGTGAATGAGGGATTTGAATATCCATCAGATAAAACTCTTAGACCAACTGCTTCCATAGCATCTTTACTTACAATAAAAAATTCAAACACTATCTCCGAAATTGAAGTAACTAATAATGGAAAAAATTATATTACTGCACCAAATCTAATTATTGTAGATACTGAAACTGGATCTAAGATTGATTCTGGTTTATTGGTTGCAAACCTTTCGGGAACTTCCATCATTTCAGTAAATATTGATCAAGAACCAAAAGGTCTTCCATCAACTCCAGTTACAATTAGATCTATTAATAACACAAATGGAGTCGGTATTCAAACTATAACAACATCATCTTCTGGAATTGTTACTTGCTATCTAGTAACACCTTTAAGTGGATTTGGAACCGAACCATTTTCAGTTGGAGATAAAATCTATGTAGAGGGAGTTCAAAAGTATAGTGATGATGGTGATGGATTTAATTCTGAGGACTATGGATACAGATTCTTTACTGTTAGCACCTATGAAAATGCTGGAACTCTTCTTCCAAGAAAACTAGAGTATAGTCTTTCAGGACTTTCTACAAATATTGGTATTGCAAAAACAGTTCAGGATTCTTCCAGTTTTGTAGTTAATTACAATAATTATCCTCAGTTTGAAGTTACTCAGACATATTCACCTTTTATTATTGGAGAAACATTATCAGTTAAAAATGAGACTGGATTTGATATTCAAGATCTAAGAGTAGTAAAAGACGAAGAAAATTATATCAGGGTATCTGGAAATTATAAAATTTCTCCAGGACAAATTATTCGTGGAGTCCAATCTGGAAATATTGCTACTATCAATAATGTTGAAAGAAATACCGGTAATTTTGGAATTAGTTATGGATCAAAACAAAATATTGGGTGGGACGATTCTACAGGAAAACTAGATGAAGATAGTCAAGTAATTCCAGACAATGATTATTATCAAAATCTCTCTTATTCAATAAGAAGTAATCAGGAATGGGTAGATATTGTTAGCCCTGTTAACAGTATTTTACATCCCGTTGGATTAAAGAATTTTGCAGATACAACAATTACTCAAAGTGTTGGTGCTGGATCTACCGCTGCTTCAGAATCTACCACTATTTTATATGATATCATTGATGAAAATAGGGTAGACACAATTAATAATTTTGATTTAACCATTGATGTTGATACTGTCGGATCAACATCCAGATTCTTAAAACTTAAAAATAAAAAACTAGCAGACTATATTGAATGTAGAACAAACCGTGTTCTTGCTATTGATGATATTAGTTCCCAGTTCTCTAGTTCTGAAGGAGATGTTCAAACATCTGCAAATCTTTTATCAATAGACAAATCTGACAGATATAATCAATATCTTGTACAAATTACTAACTCCGATTATAGTCAAATTCAATTTACTGAGTTGGTAGTTATTAATGATGATGATGATGTTTACACCTTAGAAAAGGCAAGTATAAGTAACTTAGATAATAAGATAGGAGATCTTGAAGGTTATGTTGACCTTTCAGGAGAGTTTAGCCTCAAATTCAGTCCTTACGATCCATATAATACAGATTATAAAGTTAAAATATTATCCAATACTTTCTCAACCTTCTTCTCTGGAATTGGAACATATTCTGTTGGATTTGTTGATCTTATTGGATCAAATGCAAATGTTTCTTCAGGAATAACTACAACCTTAATTTCAAAGAATGCTTCTTCTTTTGAAACGTTATATTCCAACGTCCACATACTAGATACTGTAACTAATGAAATGAATTATGTTGAATTGTATGTGGATCATAATGGAACAGATACAAATATAACTGAGTTTTATTTTGACTCCAATATTGGATACAGTGGTAACTTTATAGGTTCTTTCGGAGCATCAATTTCTGGAGGAATATTAACCCTCAATTATACCAATACATCCTCTAACAATGTTATTGTTAGAAGTAAGAATATTGGATTTAACACTACTGGAGTTGGAATAGGAACTTATAGATTTAAGAAAACTGGACAAATTGATGGATTTGAAAGAAGCGTTAATTATACCTCCAATTTTTCAACAGTATCTTCCGCATCGACGGTTGTTTCTTTAGATAAAAATTTATTCACATCAGTAAAATCTGTTGTGAGAGTAAGCATTGGAAACACTAGTGCTTTACATCAAGTAATGATGATCGTTGATGATTCGGATACTTACACAGTACAGTACCCATTCCTATCCATTGGAAGCACTTCTGGAATTGGATCTTTTGGTGGAAGCGTTTCAGGATCAACTGCAAGTTTAGTATTCTATCCAGATACAAATATTTCTGGATCTTTTGAAATTCTTTCCTTTAATGAAAAATTCTATACAATTGTTGATGAAGTTAACCAACCTAATGATTTAGAGTATGCAAGTATAACAAATTCTTTAAATATTGGAAACTACTATGGATTAAATAGTGAAAACTTAAACAAACTTAATTTTGATTTAAAATATCAAGATTATCCAATTTTTATGAAAGAGTTTAATCCAACAGACTCTACAGTTTTAAATCCAGCAACAGGTGAGTTTTCTATTGAAAATCATTTCTTCAATACTGGAGAAGAATTAATCTATAGACCAACATCTACATTTTTAGGTGTTGGCGCAACTTCTGTTGGAATTGGTTCTACTTTAAATTCTGTTGGTGTCGTTACCGATCGACTTCCAACTACAGTTTTTGCACATAAAGTTACTAATGATGTATTTAAATTATCAACCAGAAAAGAATATGCTATTGCTGGAATATGTGTAACCTTTACCTCTCTTGGTGAAGGTAATGCACACCAGTTGGAAATGGTTAAGAAAAATGAAAAATCAATAATTTCAATTGATAATATTGTCCAATATCCTATTTCATATTCATTAATCAGCAAAACATTGGATAATAAGTCTCCTATTGGGGCAGCTACTAGTATTTTTGCTTTAAGTGGAATAAGTTCCATTAATGTTAATGATCTTATTAAGATTGATAGTGAGTATATGAAAGTGAATAATGTAGGATTAGGGACAACTACATTAGGACCTATTTCATTTAGTGGATCAGTTCCTCTTGTACAAGTAGAAAGAGGATTTGTAGGATCATCAGCAACTTCGCACCTAGATTTATCTGCAGTAAATGTTTATCGCGGATCTTTCAATATTGTTGGAAATCAGATATTCTTCACAAATCCACCACAAGGAATTATTGAAGATCAATTAGGTCCCGACGTTGATAATCTTGAAGAAGCAAGATCATATTTTAATGGAAGGGTTTTTCTGAGAAAAGACTACACTACCAACCAAATATTTGATAATATTTCCGAAAGATTTACAGGTATAGGTCAAACTTATACATTATCTTCTCAGGGAATAAGTACAGTTGGATTTGGAACAACAGGTGGAAACGGTATTGTGTTTATAAATGGAGCCTTCCAAACTCCAACTACTCAGAATAATTTAAGCAACAACTACAGTATTATTGAAAATACTAATATTGGAATTAGTAGTATTGTTTTCTCTGGAATTACGTCTACTAATGGATCTACGATCATTTCACAATCTGATGTGAATATGAACCAATTACCTAGAGGTGGAGTTATTATATCATTGGGTTCAACTCTAGGTATTGGTTACGCACCTTTAGTTGGTGCTTCAGTTACCGCAATCGTTGGTGCTGGTGGAAGTATTATTTCTATTGGTATAGGATCAACTGGAAATTATGGATCTGGATACAGAAATCCAGTTTCAATTGCTGTTACACAATCTGGACATACTGGATCTGCAGCTACTATTAGTGCAATAGTTGGAGCTGGCGGAACCTTATCATTCAATATTATAGGTGGAGGGTCTGGATATACAAATCCAACTATCAATATTTCTTCTCCAAACTATGAAAATCTTCCAGTGTTTGGAGTTTCAAGACTGGGAATTGGTGCAACAACTGAAACCGGTGTTGGTTTACTTTTAAACGTTGAAGTTGGTGCAAGTTCAACCGTTGGTGTAGGATCTACGTTATTTGAAGTTACTGGTTTCAATGTAACAAGATCTGGATATGGATTTAAAAAGGGTGATGTAATTACCCCAGTCGGATTAGTAACTGGTTTTGGATTACCATCTCCAGTATCTCAATTCCAACTAACAGTTTTAGATACATTTACAGATTCATTTGCGGCATGGCAATTTGGCGAATTAGACTATATTGATTCCGTTAGAGATTACCAAGATGGTTCTAGAACAAGATTCCCATTATACTACAACTCTCAACTTCTAAGTTTTGAGAAAAATTCATCAGATCCTGATTCTCAATTAATTGATTTTGATACCTTGTTAATTATTTTTGTTAATGGAATTATGCAAGAACCAAAAGTTGCATATCAATTTACTGGTGGAACCTCATTTACATTTACTGAACCTCCAAAACCAGAAGATGATGTTGCAATCTTCTTCTATAGAGGAAGTTCCTCCGATAGTGTTTATCAAGATGTAAATGAATCTTTAAAGATAGGTGACGATGTTCAAGTTTATAGTAATAATTCATTATTACAATCTACAACTACTCAAAATACAAGAGTAATTAGTTACATACCATCATCAGATAAAATTCAAACTAATCTTTATACTGCACAGGGTATTGATACACTAAATCAAAAGCCATTGAGTTGGACTAAACAAAAAGTTGATAAAATAATTGATGGTGGAGTGGTATCTAAAGCAAGAGACTCTATAGAACCACAGATTTATCCTACTGCAAAGATTATTGGGAACTTTACATCATCTGATAGTTCGATCTATGTTGATAATGCGGAATTTTTCAATTATGAAAATGTATCCCCAGGAAGCATTAGTTTTGATGCAATCGTAATATCTGGAGCAGCAGATCCAGTATCTGCTGCAGTAACCGCCACAGTTTCTGCAGCTGGAACAATTTCTTCGTTAACAATTAATAATGCTGGTAGTGGATATGTTGGATCGGCAGTAACAGTAAGCATTTCTGCACCACCATCAATTGGTGTTGGAATTGGAACTGTTGCAACAGCAACTATAGGTATTGTAAATGGATCATTATCAACAGTATCAATTACAAATCCTGGATTTGGATACTCAACAAGTAGAGCACCACAGGTATTAGTTCCATTACCTGATCCAACATATGAGAATATTTCTAATGTAACTAGTATACAAGGATTCTCAGGAAATATTGTTGGAATTGCAACTACGGTTGGAATTGGAACTGCTTTAGCGATTAGGTTTACATTAGACTCATCACTAGCACCATTTACAGGTCTTTCTGTTGATCAGCCAATTTATATTTTCAACACTTCGGTTGGAAGAGGAGTTACCTCAATTGTTAATACAAATTCCAATAGAGTTGGAGTGGGAACAACTTTCTTAGATAATATTTACCGTGTTAGTGCATTTAATAGTTCTGTAGGAATTATTACTTGTAATGTTTTATCTACGTCGTCTTTAGTTGGAATTGCAACAACAGGTTCATCTGTTGGTAAATTCTCTTGGGGTAAATTGTCTGGATTCTCCAGATCATCTTCACCAATATCCATAGCAGTATCTTCTTATAATGTTGACTCTGGATTATCAACTTTCCCAACTGTACAAAGAAGAGGATATGGTTTGAGGAACATTGGACCCATTAAAAAGACTTTGTAACCTAATATAAATATAGAAAAAACTATATTCAAATGTCTGCACTTGTAACAGATCAGTTTAGAATTTTAAATGCGTCTAATTTTGTAGACTCTGTTCAGGATTCTTCAAACTCATATTATGTTTTTGTTGGATTATCAAACCCAACTGCTTCTGGATTTGGTAGAGATTCTAATTGGAACACTACTCCACCAAATCCAACAGATAACATTGATTACTTAAATCACTATGAATCTACAGTTCTTTTTGGTAAAAAAATTACAAGTGCAAATATTAGGAGAGTAGTTAAAAGAATTGATTGGATTAAAGGTACAAAATATGAAATGTATAGACCAGATTATAGTGTTGTAAATCCATCACCTATAACTGGTTCTATGAGATTGTATGATGCAAATTATTATGTTGTAAACTCAGATTATAGAGTCTATATTTGCATTGATAATGGGTCATCGGGGATTAATACTACTGGAAATGCATCACAGGATGAACCAACCTTTACCGACTTAGAACCATCTCCTGCTGGAGAAAGCGGAGACGGATATGTATGGAAGTATCTATACACTATTTCTCCAAGTGATATTATAAAATTCGATTCTATTGAATATATTACGGTTCCCAATGATTGGAGTACTTCTACAGATTCTCAAGTTGTAGCGGTTAGAGAAAATGGAGACTCTACATTAAATGACAATCAAATAAAGAAAGTCTATATTCAGTCTCAAGGTTCTGGATACACTTTGCAGTCTGGACAATCTTGTAACATTATTGGGGATGGTTCTGGTGCTAGTGTTTCTGTTGAAGTAAATGCATCTGGTAGCATTACCGATGCTGTGGTTATTTCTGGCGGTAAAAACTATACTTACGGTATGGTTGATTTGGGAACTACAACAACTCCTGGACAATATGCAAAACTAATTCCGATTATTCCTCCATCTAAAGGACACGGATTTGATGTTTATAAAGAATTGGGTGCTGATAAAATTTTAATTTATGCTAGATTTGATGATTCAACTAAAGATTTTCCAGTTGATAGTAAGTTCTCTCAGGTTGGAATTTTAAAAAATCCAAAAGTTTTTGATTCTACTGGGATAAACACAACAAATTTCACATCTAGTGATTTTTCTGGAACTTATGCATTAAAACTTAGTGGTACTCCTTCAGGGACAATTTCTGTAGGGGATAAAATTCAACAAACAACAACTACTGGGGTAGCAGTTGGATATGTTGCTTCATATGATTCAGAAACAAATGTATTAAAGTACTACAGAGACAGATCTTTATACTTTAATCCATCTACATATGATCAAACAGATTATATTGGATTAACAACAACAGGAAAAGTTTTGGATTTTAATAATGTAAACCAGATAGTTAAAGTTGGTGGTGGATTCAATGCATCTGTTGATAGTTCTTTCTCAGGAATTACTACAACAATTTCAAATAAAATTATAAACCTTGGCGTACAATTTACAAACGGACTTTCTAATCCTGAGATAAATAATAAGTCAGGGGATATAATTTATATCGATAATAGACCCACGGTAACAAGAAGTTCTAGACAAAAAGAAGACGTTAAAATTATCCTGGAATTTTAAAAAATGGCTCAGAAAACTAATCTTAATGTAAGTCCTTATTATGATGATTTTAATGAGCCTGGTATTGGCGCTAAAGATAAGAACTATTACAAGGTCTTATTTAATCCTGGAAGACCTGTACAGGCACGGGAGTTAAACACTTTACAGTCAATACTACAAGATCAAGTTGAATCCTTTGGTAGTCATATATTCAAAGAAGGATCAATGGTGATCCCAGGAAATATTGCTTATGATGGTCAATTCTATGCAGTTAAGTTAAACCCAACAACATTTGGTGTTAATATCTCAGATTATATTAATAACTTTGTTGGTAAAAAAATTACAGGAAGTATTTCTGGAGTAACTGCAACTATTCAATTAGTTCAACTTCCTAATTCGGACGTAGAATATACAACAATATATGTAAAGTATCAGGATTCTAATAACGACTTCACTTTCAGTGAGTTTCAAGATGGTGAAGCATTAACTGCAAGTGAAAATGTAGAGTATAGTGGAAATATTATAACTGCAGGGACTACTTTTGCAACAACTATTACAAATGATTCGACAGCAACTGGATCTGCAGCATCAATAGGAGAGGGTGTTTATTTTGTTAGAGGAACTTTTGTACGTGTACCTAAGCAGACCATTGTATTAGATTACTATACTAATACACCATCCTACAGAGTTGGTTTGAGAGTTGACGAGCAAATCATTACTGCAAAAGACGATTCATCCCTATACGACAATGCAAAGGGATTTACGAATTATGCTGCTCCAGGTGCAGATCGATTTAAAATTTCCCTCACTTTAGATAAAAAACTCTTAACTGATATTGCCACTGATACTAATTTTATAGAACTATTAAGAGTTCAAGACGGTAGTATAAAAAAAGTAGAAAATAAGTCACAATATTCCATTCTGAGAGATTATCTAGCTCAGAGAACTTATGATGAATCTGGAGACTATGTTGTAGACCCATTTGAATTCTCTTTAAATAATTCATTAAATAATAGACTTGGAAATGATGGTGTTTATTTTAGTGATGAAAAGACAGAGCAAGGAAATACCCCATCAGATGACTTAATGTGTATTAAGTTTTCTCCAGGAAAAGCTTATGTTAGAGGTTATGATATTGAAAAGACTGGTATAGAAGTTGTAGATGTTCCGAAAACAAGAACTACACAATCTATTTCTAACGTAAATATACCATTTGAAATGGGCAATTTGGTCAGAATTAATAATATTTCTGGCGCACCAAAATTAAAAACATCTGTTGAATTTTATAATCAGAGAAAGCAATCTACAATATCAGGAACTGGTACGAAAATAGGAGATGCGAGAGTATATTCTTGCAATCTAACTGATGCGGCATACACTGGAGATTCTACGAATTGGGATCTATACCTTTATGATATTCAAACATACACCGAATTGACTTTAAATCAGGGAGTTTCTGCAGTACAACTTCCGGCAACTTCTATCGTAAAGGGAAAAAGTACAGGTGCAAGTGGATATGTAACTACCGCTGGATCTGGAACTGATACTATTTCTATTCGTCAAACTTCTGGAACTTTTATTGTTGGGGAACAAATTTTAATTAATGGTTTGGAACTATATCCAAGATCCATTAAATCAATCAAAACTTATTCATCTAGTGATATTAAATCTGTTTTTCAGTCCACATCAGTTTCTGGATTTTCAACTGCTTTTGTAGCAGATACTCAATTAGATAAAGCAACTGCTTTTGGATTTTCACCAACAGATATCATAACAATTGAATCTAATGGTTCAGTTTCTGCTTCAGGTAAGGTTTTTTCTGGAATTTCTTCAGATGCAATCATTAGATATCAAAGGGTAGGATTTAACACGGAGACTTATAATAGAGTTAGATCAGTATCTGCTGATGGAACAAGAATGACTCTTGTTGGAATAAATTCCGTGACTGGAATATGTCATGGTGGACTTCCAACTTCACAAACAACAACTACATTCTCAATTGGAGTACCAAAGATTAGGAATGAAGATAAAGGATATCTTTATGCCCAATTACCAAACTCAAATATTTCTACTACAGATTTAAGTGATTCGTTATTAACGTTTACGGCACAATCTAATTCTGTACTAACACCCTCCGGAAATGCACTCACAGTCAATACCGGAAACTTTGATCTTGGAATAACTTCATCTCTAGCAAGATTCCAACCATTTGATGAAGAGAGATATTCAATTCATTACTTTGATGGTACTACTGAGAATTTGACTTCGGATAAAGTAACAATTTCAAATAATCAGGTAACGTTCTCAAATATTCAGAATAAAAATATTGCCGCAATTAATGCAACATTTATTAAAAGTGGTGTTCAAAGTAAAATAAAACAATACAATCGTAGCAAAACAGTCAGTGTAGTATATTCAAAATATCCAGAATCTGGAACCGGAATAAGTACATCAATTAATGATGGATTAACTTATAATCAATTCTATGGTTTGAGAGTTCAAGATGAAGAAATTTCTTTAAATTATCCTGATGTTGTTAATGTTCTGGCGATTTATGAGTCTTTAAATACTTCATCTCCATCTTTAGATACTTTAACTTTTAGTTCAATTTCTAACGTTGATACAAATGCAATCATTGGTGAAAATATTATAGGTCAAACTAGTAAAGCAATTGCTAGAATTGTAACTAAACCGTCAGCAAACACATTAGGTATAGTATATCTTAATACTAATAGATTTACTGCTGGAGAAAATATTAAATTCGAAGAATCTAATATTATTACACAGTTGCAATCAATAACGGCAGGAAGTTATCAAAATATCACAAGCAAGTTTAGACTTGAAAAAGGACAAAAAGATCAATATTATGATTATTCAAAAATTGTAAGAAACGCTGGAGAATCTGCACCAACAAAAAGAATGTTGATAGTATTTGATTATTATGAAGTACCTTCCGGTGATACTGGAGATATATTTACTGTTAATAGTTACTCTGCTGAAAGATATGGTTCAGATATACCAAATATTGGAGTAAATAATCAAAGAGCATCAGATACTTTAGATTTTAGACCAAGGGTAGCACCTTTTACATCAACAACTTCTTCCCCATTCGATTTTTCATCGAGATCTTTTGGAACAGATCCAAAACTAATTCTCTCTCCAAATGAGGGTGCTCTTATTGGATATGGTTTTTATCTTGGAAGAATTGATAAATTATATCTCAATAAGTTAGGTAATTTTATAGTCTTACAAGGAACTCCATCAATAGATCCAAAAGCACCATCAAAACCAGATGATGTAATGGAGATTGCTACTATTAGTCTTCCTCCATATCTTTATAATCCAAAAGATGCTTCTATTTCTCTTGCAGATAATAGAAGATATACGATGAGGGATATTGGACTAATCGAAGATAGAGTAGAAAATCTTGAAAGAGTAACTTCACTATCACTTCTTGAACTTAACACACAAACATTACAAGTTCAAGATGCTCAAGGTTTCAATAGATTTAAAACTGGATTTTTTGTCGATGACTTTAAAAATAGCGATTTAATTAACGTTAGAGCTTCCTCTGTGGAGATTGATACTGAAAATTCAGAATTAAGACCTCAGATTAGTAGAAATAGTATTAATTTACTACCAGTATCTGCAGAAGCATTTACTAACCAGACACTAGATTTAAGTACTAATTTTGCACTTTACGATCCCAATGTCCAAAAAACAAACGATGTAATTACATTAAAGTATAATTCTATCGGTTGGATTGAACAACCATTAGCAACAAAGGTAGAAAATGTAAATCCATTCCACGTTGTTTCTTATAGCGGAACAGTAAAACTTAATCCATCAAGTGATAGTTGGGTAAGGACAATCAGACTTAATGATGTTAATATTAATCAAACTAATTGGGTGTGGTTGAGAGCAACTGGATTTTGGGCAGTTGTTGGATCGGAAACTAGAACTAATGTAGAAGATAGATTATTAGCAAGTGGTACAGAACTCTTTATGAGATCTCGTAATACTGCATTTAATGCAGTCAACTTGAAGCCACTCACAAGAATATATCAATTCTTAGATGGTAATAGTCAGGTTGATTTTATTCCAAAATTAATTGAAATTGCTACAAATTCAACCCTACAGAACTATGGTGCTTCAAAAGCATTCTCAGTAGGTGAAACTGTTACTGGTTGGATTTCATCTGGATCAGGTTTATACACTCCTCTTATACAGTTTAGAGTTGCTGCACCAAATCACAAACAAGGTCCTTTCAGTGCTCCATCATCGACATACAACATCAACCCATATGTTAAGAGTGAGAGTATTCCATCATCATATAGTGCGACCTCAAAGGTCTTAAACGTTGATATTGAGTCCCTATGCCAAGAAGCACAAGGATTGTACTCAGGATATATCACTACTGGTATGAAACTAGTTGGTCAGACAAGTGGTGCGATTGCGTATGTAAAGGATGTTAGACTAATTTCTGATAATTATGGCGATCTTCAAGGAGCATTTTTCTTAAGAGATCCTAATACAAATCCAACACCTCCTGTAAGAATTGCAACAGGATCAAAGGTTTATAAATTAACTTCAAGTTCAACTAACCAAATTCCTTTACCAGGTAGTAATTTAATTTCGTCTGCTGAGACAGTTTATAGAGCAGAGGGAAGATGGGAAACCAGACAAAGAATAACTACTTCATCAACAAATATCTACTTTGTTGATCCTTTAGCACAGTCATTCTCTGTAGGTGGTAGTCTGGAAGATGTAAATGGAAACTCCCCAAATGATGATGCTAATGGTGCGTACTTGACCGCTGTAGATATTTATTTTGCTAGTAAGGATCCAAATAATGCACCGTTAACGGTTGAGGTTAGAACTGTTGAACTAGGTACTCCAACTAGAACTGTTATTGGTAACTCAGTTACTCTCAAACCAGAGCAAATTCAAACTTCCACCAATGCAACGGTAGCAACAACAGTAACATTTGATTATCCAATTTATCTTGCACCTGGATTAGAATATGCTATCGTACTTCTTGCACCACAATCTGATCAATATGAAGTTTGGATTGCAGAAATGGGTGAAAGAACTGTTAATACGGCGACTTTACCAGATGCAGAAAGTGTTCGCTATACAAGACAGTTTGCTATAGGAAGTCTCTTCAAATCACAAAATGGTTCTATCTGGACAGCAAATCAGTATCAAGATCTTAAATTTAAACTATACAAAGCAGACTTCACAGCAACATCTGGAAGCGTACTTTTCCATAATCCAACTCTTAATCAGAGTAACGGATATATTCCAACTCTTCCAAATAATCCAATCACAACATTACCTAAGAGATTTGCTCTTGGTATAACAACTACAACAGACAGTAATATGATTGGAATTCTCACAACTGGAAGAAAAGTTGGGGAAGTCATTAAATCATATAATTATGGATATATTGTTGGAACCGGAAGTTCAGTATCCACCGTTGGTATTACAACTGGAGGATCAAATTACACCACAACATCCAATGTTGGGACTTATGCTATTTCCGGTAGTGGGTCTGGATTAAAACTTAATATAACTGCAACAAATGGAGTAATAACTGCAGTAACTCCAACTATCCGTGGTAATGGATATGCAGTTGGTGATGTCGTTGGAATAAAAACATCAGATGTTTCTCCAGCATCTGGAAATGACGCCAGAATAACTATCACCGGAATCACTGGTGTTGATACTTTATATCTTTCCAATGTTCAAGGACAATCGTTCACAACTGTTGGAGTTTCTACATTAGTTTATTACACTAA
>JACCDW011853708.1_pt1 | contig 14862 bp, 12 predicted proteins | sample 7449781 | NCBI WGS metagenome assembly JACCDW01 (sample SAMN15323449, study PRJNA562643) | freshwater metagenome | isolation source: river surface water | place: USA:Blue River Watershed | collected 2017-08-18
CTGGTGTCCTCCTACACCATGGGCGGCTTCATCCATGTGCTGTTGGTCATCGCGATCCTGGTGATCCTGGTGCGGCTGATCCGCGGTGGGCGCCTCTGAGCCCTGGGCGGTCCGCCTGACGCGTTCAGCGCACCATGCAGGGCCGCTTGGGGTCGAATGTCCAGCCCGGGATCAGGTACTGCATGGCCGTGGCGTCGTCGCGCGAGCCCAGGCCGTGCTGCAGGTACAGCTGGTGCGCGGCCTCGACCTTGGCCATGTCCAGCTCAATGCCCAGGCCCGGTTTTTTCGGCACCTGCACCAGGCCACCCACGATCTGCAGCGGCTCTTTCGTCAGGCCCTGGCCGTCTTGCCAGATCCAGTGCGTGTCGATTGCCGTGACCTTGCCCGGCGCGGCGGCGGCCACATGGGTAAACATGGCCAGCGACACATCGAAGTGGTTGTTGGAGTGTGAGCCCCAGGTCAGGCCCCAGTCGCGGCAGGTCTGGGCCACGCGCACGCTGCCGGCCATGGTCCAGAAATGCGGGTCGGCCAGCGGGATGTCCACGCTTTGCAGACTCAGCGCGTGCACCATCTGGCGCCAGTCGGTCGCCACCATGTTGGTGGCCGTGGGCAGGCCGGTGGCACGGCGGAACTCGGCCATGACCTCGCGGCCGGAAAAGCCTTGCTCGGCACCGCAGGGGTCTTCGGCATAAGCCACCACGCCGTGCATGTCGCGCATCAGGCGGATGGCGTCCTTGAGCAGCCAGCCGCCGTTGGGGTCGAGCGTGATGCGCGCCTGCGGAAAGCGCTCGTGCAGCGCACGCACGGCCTCGACTTCTTCTTCACCGCGCAGCACACCGCCCTTGAGCTTGAAGTCGTTGAAGCCGTAGCGTTCGTACGCCGCTTCGGCCAGGCGCACGATGGCCTCGGGCGTCATGGCCTCTTCGTGGCGCACGCGGAACCAGGCCTTGTCTGCATCGGGCTCGCTGGCGTAGGGCAAGTCGGTCTTGTGGCGGTCGCCCACGTAAAAGAGGTAGCCGAGCATTTCCACCGCCTCGCGCTGCTGGCCTTCGCCCAGCAGGGCGGCCACGGGCACGCCCAGGAACTGGCCCAGCAGGTCGAGCAGTGCCGACTCCACCGCCGTGACCGCGTGCACCGCGGTGCGCAGGTCAAAGGTCTGCAGGCCACGGCCACCGGCGTCGCGGTCGGCAAAGGCCTGCTGCATGCGCTGCAGCACCGCCAGGTGGTTGCCCAGCGGCTGGCCGACCACGAGCTCGCGCGCGTCGGCGATGGTTTGGCGGATGGCTTCGCCGCCCGGCACTTCGCCGATGCCGGTGTGGCCCAGGCTGTCGGTGAGCAGCACCAGGTTGCGGGTGAAGAAAGGGGCATGCGCACCGCTCAGGTTGAGCAGCATGCCGTCGCGGCCCGCCACGGGAATGACGCGCAGGTCGGTGACGATGGGGGTGGAGGAAGAGGTCATGGCATGTCTTCGGAAAATCAGCAGGGACGGCCTTGGCGCTGCACCAGCCAGGCCGGCATGTCTTGCAGGGCCACCGGGCGCACAAAGCGTTCGAGCGCGGCGTCGCCCACCGAGGTGGTCATGGGCGCGGTCGACGAGGGCCAGGGGCCGCCGTGCTGTTGCGCGGCCGTGACGGCCACGCCCGTGGGCACGCCGGCAAACAGCACACGGCCGGCGATCGCCATGGCGCCGCGCACCAGGGCACGCGCGGCGGGCGTGTCGTCTTGCGCGCCCCAAAGGGTGACGGTGAGGCTGCCGCCCACGGCCTGCAGCACCTGCAGGGTTTGCGCCAGCGAATCGGTCCAGACGATCAGGCTGGTCGGGCCAAACACCTCTTCGCGCAGCCGCGCATCGGCGATGAAGGTGGCGGCGTCGACCTCGGCCAAGAAGGGGCGCGGCGCGCGCGCCTCGGTGGGCTCTTGCACCAGGGCGCGCGCACCGGCGGCCAGCTGGGCCTGGGTGCCCGCGTCGAGGGCGCGGCGCATGCCCGGCGTGAGCATCACGTGCGGCTGCTGGGTCTGCAATGCGGCCGCCAACTGCTGCACAAACGCGCTGCTGGCTTGGCCGCGCTGGAAAACCAGCAAACCGGGGTTGGTGCAGAACTGGCCGCAACCCAGGGCAATCGAGCCGGCCAGCGTTTGCGCCAGCGCTTCACCCCCGGCCTGCAGCGCCTCGGGCGTGGCCACCACCGGGTTGATCGAGCCCAGCTCGCCGTAAAACGGGATCGGCTGAGCACGTTCGCGCGCTGCGGCCTGCAGCGCCGCACCACCGCGCGTGGAGCCGGTGAAAGCGCCCGCGGCGATCAGCGGGTGCTGGATCAGGCCCACACCCACCTCATGCCCCGCGCCCTGCACCATGCCGATCAAGCCCCTCGGCAGCGCCAAGGCCTGCAGCACCTGCTGCGCCAGCGCATGCACACGCACAGAGGTCAGCGGATGACCCGGGTGCGCCTTGACCACCACCGAGCAACCCGCAGCCAGCGCCGAGGCGGTGTCGCCGCCCAGCACCGAAAACGCGAAGGGGAAGTTGCTGGCCGAGAACATGGCCACCGGGCCCAGCGGCAAACGCACGCGCATCATGGCCGGGTGGCCAGCGGGCGGCGCACCGGCCACGGCCGGGTCGTCGGTGTAAGTGAACGCCTCGCCGGCTTGCGCCAGCGTGCCAAACCGGCGCAGCTGGAAGGCCGTGCGGTCAAGCTCGCCGTTCAGTCGCGGCAGGCCCAGACCGGTTTCCTGGTCGGCCAGGGCGACCAGGGCTTCGCGGTCGGATTCGAGCGCGCTGGCCAGGCCGTTCAGCAGCGCCGCGCGCAAGGCGCCCTCGCTGCTTTGCCATTCGGTGAAGGTCTCGTGCGCGGCCTGTACAGCGGCGTCGATGTCGGCGGCGGACGATGCGGCCAAGGGCTGACCCAAGGGCTGGCCGCTGCGGGCGTCAAGGGATTGCAGGGAGGACATGGTCAAAAAGTCACCAAAGAAAATCAGGCTGTTTCGAAACTGGCAGTGGTCCAACGCCGCGCCTGCTCGCTGAGCGACACGCCCAGGCCGGGCCGCGTGGGCACGCGCATGCGGCCATCCTGGATCTGGATGCGCTCGTTGAACAAGGGCTCGAGCCACTCGAAGTGCTCGACCCAGGGTTCGGTCTTGTAGGTCGCAGCCAGGTGGATGTGCAGCTCCATCGCGAAGTGCGGGGCCAACATCAAACCGGCATGTTCGGCCAGCTGCGCGATCTTGAGGAAGGGCGTGATGCCACCCACGCGCGGGCCGTCGGGCATCAGGTAGTCGGCCGCGCGGTGGCGGATCAGGTCCCAGTGCTCTTGCACGCTGGTCAGCATTTCGCCGGTGGCGATCGGCGTGTCGAACTGCTGGGCGAGTGCGGCGTGGCCTTCGTGGTCGTAGGCGTCCAGCGGCTCTTCGATCCAGACCAGGTTCATGGGTTCGAGGCGGCGGCACATGCGCTGGGCCGTGGGGCGGTCCCACTGCTGGTTGGCATCGACCATGAGCGGGAACTGCGCACCCAGGTGCGCGCGCACGGCGCTCACGCGCTCGATGTCTTTTTCGCCATCGGGCTGGCCGACCTTGAGCTTGATGCCACCAATGCCCTTGGCCACCGAAGCCGAGGCATTGACCAGCAGCTGGTCCAGCGGCGTGTGCAGAAAGCCGCCCGAGGTGTTGTAGCAGCGCACGCTGTCGCGGTGCGCGCCGATCAGTTTGGCCAGCGAGAGGCCGGCGCGCTTGGCCTTGAGGTCCCACAGCGCCACGTCAAAGGCGCCAATCGCCTGCACCGACAGGCCGCTGCGGCCCACCGACGCCCCGGCCCAGCACAGCTTGTCCCAGAGCTTGGCGATGTCGCTCGGGTCTTCGCCAATCAGCACCGGTGCGATTTCTTTCGCGTGCGCGAACTGGCCTGGGCCGCCGGCGCGCTTGGAGTAGCTGAAGCCCAGGCCTTCGGCGCCGTCTTTCGTCTTGATCTCGACGAACAGGATGGCGATTTCGGTCATGGGCTTTTGGCGTCCGGTCAGCACCTTGGCGTCGCTGATCGGGTTGGCCAGCGGCAAGGTGCAGGCGCTCACGCGCAGCCAGGAAATGGCGTCACTCATGGCAGGGGCCTTGTTCACTGGGGTTTGATGCCGGCGGTCTTGATCACGCGGGTCCACTGCTCGAGCTCGGACTTGACGAACTCGGTGTAGGGCTTGCTGCCCATCGGCGGGATCACGAAACCGGTCGAGGTCAGCCGTTGTTTGAAGTTCTCCGTCTGCATGGCCTGGGCCATGGCGGCTTCGAGTTTGCTCACGATGGGCTGGGGGGTGCCTTTGGCCACCGACAGGCCCGACCAGGACAGCGCCTCAAAGCCCTTGTAGCCCGACTCGGCGATGGTGGGCACATCGGGATAGAGCGCGTTGCGTTCCTTGCTGGTCACCGCCAGCGCCCTGAGCTTGCCTGCCCGCACATGCGGCAAGGCCACATCCTGGTTCAGGAAGATCATGGGGATGGTGCCGGCCAGCAGGTCGTTGAGCATGGGGCCGCCGCCGCGGTAGGGGATGCCGGTGAGGAAAATGCCCGCGGTCTGCTTGAACAGCTCCATCGCCATGTGGCCCGAGGCCGCATGGGTGTAGCCGTAGTCGAGCTTGCCCGGGTTCTTCTTGGCGTGTTCGACCAGTTCCTTGACGGTCTTGAAGGGCTGCGAGGGATGCACCAGCAACACGTTCGGCCCCGAATGCACCTGGGTCAAGTGAATGAAATCGGTGACCGAGTTGTATTTGAGGTTCGGATCCAGGCCATGCGCCACGGCATTCTGACCCACCCCAGTCTGGATGATGGTGTAGCCGTCGGCGGGCATCTTCACGGCACGGTCCGTTCCCACCACGCCACCGGCGCCGCCGATGTTCTCGACCACCACCGGCTGCTTGAGCACCTTGGTGAGTTCTTCGGCCATCAAGCGGCCCATGACATCGCTGGTGCCCCCGGGCGGGAAAGCCACGATCATTTTGATCGGCTTGTTGGGGTAATCGGCTTGCGCGAAAGCGCCAAAACAGGCCATGCCCAAAGCCAGGGCGGCGATGGTTTTGCCGAAGAATCGTTTGCTGTTCATGCGGGTCTCCTTGTTGAAATCAAACACGGTGAAACAGGGTTTCAGGTGATCGGTGCCGGGTTGAACAGCACCAGCGCGTTGTGCAGCTGCCACCGTTCGGCCCAGGTTTTTTGGCCGCTGGCGGTCGCCAACAGCATCTCGAAGAGGGCCAGGCCAGCCTCTTCGATGGTCATGGCGCCGTCGGCGATCTGGCCGGCGTTGAAGTCCATCAGGTCGTGCCAACGGCGCGCCAGGTCGCTGCGCGTGGCCACCTTGACCACCGGACAGGCCTGCAGGCCATAAGGCGTGCCGCGGCCCGTGGTGAACACGTGCACGTTCATGCCGGCCGCCAGCTGCAGCGTGCCGCAGATGAAATCGCTGGCGGGCGTGGCGGCGAACACCAGGCCCTTTTGGTCGGGCCGCAGCTTCTCGCCGGGCGCGAGCACGCTGGCAATCGCGCCGCTGCCGCTTTTGATGATCGAGCCCATGGCTTTTTCGGCGATGTTGGACAGGCCGCCGGCCTTGTTGCCCGGCGTGGTGTTGGCGGTGCGGTCGGCGCGGCCGCGCTCGAGGTACTGGTCGTACCAGCCCAGTTCGCGCACGATGTCCTCGGCCACCTGCGGCGTGACCGCGCGGCGCGTGAGTTGCTCCACGGCGTCGCGCACCTCGGTGTTTTCCGAGAACATGACGGTGCCGCCGGCGCGCACGATCAGGTCGGCCATGTGCCCCACCGCCGGGTTGGCGGTCACGCCCGAAAACGCGTCGCTGCCGCCGCACTGCACACCCACCACCAGGGCGCTGGCGGGCACGGCCTGGCGACGGCGCGCGTTCAGGCGCTCCAGGTGCGGCCGGGCGTGCGCGACGATGTTGTCGATCATGGACATGAAGCCCACGTGTTCGTCGTCTTGCAGGCACACCAGGTCGGGCCCCAGCCCTTCTTCGCGCGCGTCGTGGATCGGGAAACTGCCGGGCGGCAACAGGCGGCTGGGCTGCAGCTTCTCGCAGCCCAGGCTGACCACCATGACCTCGCCACCGAAGTTGGGGTTCAGGCTGATGTTTCGCAGCGTGCGGATCGGGATCTCGGCGCCCGGCGCGTCGATCGCCACGCCGCAGCCATAGCCGTGCTCCAGGCCGACCACGCCATCCACATTCGGGAACAGCGGCAGCAGTTCGCGCTCGATGCGTTCGACCGCCACCTTGAGCACGCCGGCCACACACTGCACCGTGGTGGTGATGGCCAGCAGGTTGCGCGTGCCGACCGAGCCATCGGCGTTCACATAGCCCTCGAAGCTGTAGCCCTCCAGCGGCGCCCCCTCAGGCGCCTTGGCCGTGGCCATGGGCAAGCCTTGCAGTTCGCGCGCGGGCGGGATGTCCAAGAGGCGCTCATGCACCCAGCTGCCGGCGGCAATCGCTTCGCGGGCCACGCCCACCGGCACGTTGTAGCGCAGCACCGCCTGGCCGGCGGCGATGTCGCGCAGCGCCACCTTGTGGCCTTGCGGCACTTTCTCGCGCAACGTGAGGCCTTCGGCCGGGCCTGCGGGCATGACGGTGCCGGCCGGCAAGCCCCCGTCGTTGGCGATGATGGCCACGTTGTCCTGCGGGTGCATGCGGATGGCCAGGGGGGCGGAGGGGCTGCTCATGTCGGTTCAGTAACGGGGTTGCTTGCCGGTGAAGGTCGGGTCGTACTTGCGCATTTGGCCCAGGTCGTCGCGCGCGCGGATGCCGCAGCGCAGGTAGTTGTCGTGCAGGCGGGCCAGCGCCTCGCGGTCGATGGACACGCCCAGGCCCGGGCCGCGCGGCACGCGCAGGCTGCCCTTCTCGAACGTCAGACGGCCGCCCTGCACGATCTCTTCGTCCTGCCAGGGGTAATGCGTGTCGCAGGCGTAAGACAGGTGGGGCACCGAAGCGGCCAGGTGCGTCATCGCGATCAGGCTGATGCCCAAATGCGAGTTGGAATGCATGGACAGGCCCATGTCAAAGGTCTGGCACAGGCGAGAGAGCTGCTGCGTGGTGCGCAGGCCGCCCCAGTAGTGGTGGTCCGACAGCACGATGCGCACCGGGCAGCCCAGGCGCACGTTGTCGGCGAACTCTTTGTAGTCGGTCACCACCATGTTGGTGGCCAGCGGCACCTCGCACTGCTGGGCCACTTCGGCCATGCCCTGCAAACCGGGCGCCGGGTCTTCACAGTATTCGAGCACGCCACGCAGCTGCTCCACCACATTCAAGCTGGTGGCCACGCTCCAGTTGGCGTTGGGGTCGATGCGCAGCGGCGCGCCGGGAAAGGCTTTGGCCAGCGCCAGCAAGGCGGCCACTTCCTGCTCGGGTGGCAGCGCGCCGGCCTTGAGCTTGATGCTCTTGAATCCGTACTGCGCGATCATGCGGCGCGCCTGCGCCACCATCTGCTCGGGCGTCAGGCCTTCGCCAAAAGCGTCCGCCGCATAGGGCTGGCCGATGTGCTCGGCGTATTTGAAGAACAGGTAAGCCGAAAACGGCACGGCCTCGCGCGCCGCGCCGCCCAGCAGGTCCACCACCGGTGCGTTGGCCAGCTGGCCTTGCAGGTCGAGCATGGCGACCTCAAAAGCACTGATGACCTTGGCGGCGTTCTTCGACACATGGGTGCCCGGCGCCAGCGAAATCTGCTCGCCCAAAAACTCGGACGTGTGGCCTGCCGTTTGCACAGGCACCTTCACCATGGCCTGCACCCGGGTCTCCATCGCGTTCAGGTCCCAGGGCGAGAGGCCTTGCAGCGCCGGTGCGGCCTTGGCCAGCACGTCCAGCATGGACTGATCGCCATAGGTCTCGTTGATGCCCACCCGGCCCGAGACGGTTTCGATCTCGATGATGGCGCGCAGCGCCCAGGGCTCGTGGATGCCGGCCGCGTTCAAGAGCGGCGGATCACGGAACGCGATGGGCGTGACGCGGACGTGGCGGATGGCGTGGGAGGTCATGCGGCGCGGTCAGCGGCGAATCATTGCGGACCCAGGGTCTTGATCAGCGCGGCCAGCTCTTGCATTTCGGTCGGTTTGAGATCGGTCAGGGGTGCGCGCACCGGGCCGGCGTCGTGGCCGACCAGCTTGGCACCGGCCTTGACGATGCTGACCGCATAGCCCTGCGTGCGGTTGCGGATCGCCAGGTAGGGCATGAAGAATTCCTTGAGCAAGCGGTGCTGCGTGGCCATGTCGTCCTGGGCGACCGCGTGGTAAAAGTCCATCGCGGTCTTGGGGATGAAGTTGAAGACCGCCGACGAATACACGGGCGTGCCCAGCGCCTTGTAGGCGGCGGCATAGACCTCGGCCGTGGGCAAGCCGCCCAGGTAGGCGAAGCGGTCGCCCATCTTCATGTAGATGGAGCTCATGAGCTCGATGTCGCCAATGCCGTCTTTGAAGCCGATCAGGTTGGGGCAACGCTCGGCCAGCGTGGCCAGCGAGGCGGGCGTGAGCTTGCAGACGTTGCGGTTGTAGACGATGACGCCGAACTTCACGCTCTTGCACACGGCCTCCACATGCGCGATCAGGCCTTCCTGACCGGCTTCGGTCAGGTAATGCGGCAGCAGCAAGATGCCGTGGGCACCGGCGCGCTCGGCTTCTTGCGCGCACTGGATGGCAAAGCGCGTGGGGCCACCGGCACCGGCAATGATCGGCACCTTGCCACGGCAGGTGTCGACCGCGGTTTGGATGATCTCGGGGTACTCCTCAGCGGTGAGCGAAAAGAACTCGCCGGTGCCACCGGCGGCGAACAGGGCCGAGGCGCCGTAAGGGGCCAGCCACTCCAGGCGCTCGATGTAGCCTTTTTTGTGGAAGTCGCCGTTGGCATCGAAGTCGGTCAGCGGGAACGACAGCAGGCCGTGGGACATGATGGATTTGAGTTCTTGCGGGGTCATGCGTTGTCCTTGTGCAGGGGATAGGGTCTGGAAAAAAGCCGGGGCTCAGAGCGCGCCGATCTTGACGAAGCCGTCGGCTGCCCCAGCAATGGACAGCGTGGCGTGGGGTTTGAGGGTCATGTTTGCACCGGTTTTGTGGCGGTCGCCATGTTGTAGGTTGTCTGATGACTGGCAATTCTGTATGCTTGTCCCCACCTTGTCAAGATCCAGAACCCGGACAAAAAAATGAACCCTCGCGCCGCCACCCCCCTTCCCTCCGCCGGGCGCAGCCGGCGCGGCGGCCTGGTGCAGGAGGTGGTCGAGCACCTGAGTCAGCAGATCCAGGGCGGACAACTCCAGCCTGGCGACAAGCTGCCCACCGAATCGGCCATCGTCTCGGCGCTGGCCGTGAGCCGTACCGTGGTGCGCGAAGCGATCTCCCGCCTGCAGGCCTCCGGCCATGTGGAAACGCGCCACGGCATCGGCACCTTTGTGTTGTCGCCGCCCGCGGCCAGCACCTTCCGCATCGCCGAGGCCGACATGGCCACGGTGGACGATGTGATCGCGGTGCTCGAGCTGCGCATCAGCCTCGAGACCGAGGCGGCGGGCCTGGCCGCGCAGCGCGCCACGCCCGAGCAGCTGACCGCCATGGCCAGCGCACTGCATGGTTTTGTCAGCGCCATCCACAACCAAGCCGACACGGTGCCGAGCGATTTCCAGTTCCACATGGAAATCGCCAAAGCCACCGGCAACCGGCATTTCGCCGAGCTCATGAGCTACCTGGGCACACACATCATCCCGCGCACCCGCATCCGCACGGCCGATCAGGCCCCCGAGGGCCGGCCGGCCTATCTGCAGCGCGTGCACAGCGAGCACGAGAGCATCTACAACGCGATCCGCAACCACGACGCCGAGGCCGCGCGCGCGGCCATGCGCATGCACCTGTCCAACAGCCGTGACCGCTTGCGCAAGTCGCGCGAAGCGGCGGCCTGAAGGCCATCACCGCAGCCCAAGTTGTATGATGTCTAGCCGGATCGGCGTGACCCAGGCCCTGCAGCTTGAACGCGCACAGCGGCCGCTCAGCGCCGCTTGAGCAGCAGCAGCGCTGCGCCGCCGCACAGGGTGAAGCCCATCATCAACCAGCCCAGGTTCAGGACCCCGTCATGACTGACCAGGCCCACCGCGTAGCCCCCCACCGCGCCCATGAGTTGCTGCAACAGACCGGCCATGGCGGCGGCCGATCCGGCCAGCGCCGGCACCACGCCCACCGTGCCCGCCAGCGCCGGCGGGTTGAGCAAGCCGTGCCCCACACCCAGCAGCAACAGGGGCAGCGAGAACGCCAGCGGGCTTTGCCATCCGGCGGCGCCCAGGGCCAGCAGCAGCGCCAGCCCCGCCAGCGAGGCCAGCAGGCCCAGGCCCATCACGCGGTGCTCGCCCAGGCGGTGGATCCAGTGACTGGTCAGGTAGTTGCCCCCGATGTAGGCGAGCGGCACGGCCATGATGTACCAGCCAATGCTTTGCGGCCCCACGCCATAGCTGCCCAGCACGATGGGCGCGCCGGCCAGAAAGGCGTAGAAAGTGGCGGTGCTGGTGGCCAGCACCAGCACATACAGCCAGAAGCTGGGCTCGCGCGACAGGCGCGCGTAGGCGCGGCCCATGTCGGCCAGCCAGTGGCTGTCGCGCACGGGCGCTTTCGCCGGCGCCGGCAGGCCCCACCAGGCGGCCGCGAGCAACAGCACGGACAGCACGGCCATCAGCACGAAGTTGGCCTGCCAGCCCAGAAGCACATGCAGCTGCCCGCCGATCAGCGTCGCCGCAGGCGGGCACAGGCCCAGCGTCATGCCGATGTAGGCCATGACGCGGGTGCGCTCGGGCCCCTTGAACAGGTCCTGCACCGCCGAGCGCCCGACCACCATGCCGGCCGCACTGCCGCAGCCCTGCAGGGCACGCGCGACGATCAGGGTGTCCAGGCCGGTGGCCAGCGCCGCCAGCACCGAGCCCAGGCCCGCCAGCGACAAGCCGACCATCAGCACCGGGCGGCGGCCATGGCGGTCGGACAAGGGGCCGTAAACCAGTTGCGCAGCGCCATAGCACAGCACATAGGCGCTGAAGCTCAGCTGCACCGCCGCCTGGCTGCTGCCAAAGCGCACGCCCCAGTCCTGCATCGAGGGCAGGCACACCGTCATGGCCAAGAGGCCGAAACAAATCTGGGCCAGCAGGTTGGCGATCAGCAGGCGGTGAGAGGTCGTCCGGGCGGGGTCAGGGCGCATGGCAAGTCGGGGGTTGGGTGGCGCTGCCGCCGGGCCGCCCGGGCGCGGGCAACAGGGGGCGCAGTTTAAACTGGCTTCATCGCCTGCCCTGTCCCGCCCGCCGCCTTCATGACCGATGACTTTCAGCTCCACATCCCACCCTCCTTCGTGGCGCTGTTCGTGCCGGCCGGCAAGGTCAAGCCCACGATCGGCCAGCGCGAGATGGCCGCGCGCCACGAGCTGTGCGAAGACATGGCGCAGCTGCTGACCGAGCAGGTCGCCACGCAGCAGTTCCAGCGGGGCATCACCGAAGCGCTGGCGCTGGAGCGGTGCCTGCAGGGCCTGCTGGCCACGCCCGAGGTGCTGAGCCAGGCCGAGTCGCGCTGGGTGGTGTGCCGCCTGGCCGAGCTGCTGCACTGGCCGCTGCCCGACTGGGCCGAAAACCCGCCGGCCTGAGGCTCAGGCCGGTGCCAGCCCCAGCAGGCGCACCGCGTTGCCCTTGAGGATGCCGGGCATGACCTCGGGCTTGAAGCCGGCCACCTCGAAGTCGCGCATCCAGCGCTCGGGCGTGATCAGCGGGTAGTCGCTGCCAAACAGCACGCGGTCCTTGAGCAGGGTGTTGGCGTACTGCACGAGTTGCTTGGGGAAGTACTTGGGGCTCCAGCCCGAGAGGTCGAGCCAGACATTGGGCTTGTGCGTGGCCAGGGAGAGGGCCTCGTCCTGCCACGGAAAGCTCGGGTGGGCCATGACGATCTGCATGTCGGGCCAGTCGATCGCCACGTCTTCGAGCAGCATGGGGTTGCTGTTTTGCAGGCGCAGGCCGCCGCCGCAGCGCATGCCCGAGCCGATGCCGCTGTGGCCGGTGTGAAAGATCGCCGGCAGCTTGTGCGCATTGATCACCTCGTAAATCGGCCAGGCCATGCGGTCATACGGCAAAAAGCCCTGCACCGTGGGGTGGAACTTGAAGCCCTTGACGCCCTCTTCTGTGATCAGGCGTTCGGCCTCGCGCGCGCCCATCTTGCCCTTGTGCGGGTCGATGCTGGCAAAGGCCATCATCATGTCGCTGTTCTCGCGTGCGGCCTGCGCGATCTCTTCGTTGGGGATGCGCCGACGCCCCAGCTGCGCCTCGCTGTCCACGGTGAACATCACCAGGCCGATTTTTTTCTCGCGGTAGTAGGCGATGGTCTCGGCGATCGTCGGACGGCGGTCGCTGCCGAAGTATTTGTCGGCCGCGCGGTCGTATTCCTCGCCGTAATTGTCAAAGGGGTTCCAGCAACTCACCTCGGCGTGGGTGTGGATATCGATCGCGATCAGGTCTTGGTGTTTCATGGTGCAGGTGTCTCCGGTTTGGGGTCCTGGCGCAAGCATTTGGGTGCCAGCCTAGGGTAAGTACCAGGAAAAAAAGTGCAATGACTGTCCACAATATGGTTATTGATCATAACTTTATTGACCTCCCCGTCAAGCCTTCTCCAAAGGAGTTTCCCGATGAGCAATCCGATCCTCGAACGCGCCGCCCAGCAAGGCGTCACCTTGGAGATGCGCGGCGCCGTGGCCGTCGTCACGCTGCGCCGTCCGGCCAAGCGCAACGCGCTGTCCGACGCGCTGATCGAAGCCATCCGCGACACCTTCCAGAACCTGCCCCCCGAAGCCAAGGCCGCCGTCATCGATGGCGAGGGCGAGCACTTTTGCGCGGGCCTGGACCTGTCCGAGCTCAAGGAGCGTGACGCCGGCGAGGGCGTGCACCACTCGCGCAGCTGGCACGTGGCGCTGGACGCGGTGCAGTTCGGCCGCGTGCCCGTGATCGCCGCGCTGCACGGCGCCGTGGTCGGCGGCGGCCTGGAGTTGGCCAGCGCCTCGCACATCCGCGTGGCCGACGAGAGCACCTTCTACGCGCTGCCCGAAGGCACGCGCGGCATCTTCGTGGGCGGCGGTGGCTCGGTGCGCGTGCCCAAGCTGATCGGCGTGGCGCGCATGACCGACATGATGCTGACGGGCCGCGTCTACAACGCCGTGGACGGCGAGCGCCTGGGCTTTGCCCAGTACCTGGTGCCGCAAGGCACGGCGTTGGACAAGGCCGTCGAGCTGGCCAGCCGCATCGCCACCAACGCACCGCTGACCAATTACGCGCTCATGCACGCGCTGCCGCGCATCGCCGAGCAGCCGGCCGACCATGGTTTCCTGACCGAAGCGCTGATCTCCTCGATCGCGCAATCCGCGCCCGAAGCCAAGGCCCGCGTGCGCGCCTTCCTGGAAGGCAAGGCCGCCAAGGTGCAAAAGGCCGACTGAGCCCGGCACCGGAGGAGACACCCCATGAACACACCCCGATTCCGCCCCCTGAAGTTCGGCGTCACCCGCGTCGCGCTGCGCGATGGCGCGCCCGGCACCCACTACCTGCGCGCCGAGCAGGACCTGCAGCCCTTCCCCCAGCGCCTGAGCGAGCGCCTGCAGCACTGGGCCCAGGTGAAACCCACGCACACCTTCATGGCGCGCCGCGTCAAGCAGGCCGACGGCCGCCTGGGCGACTGGCGCCACATCACTTACGGCGAAGCCTGGCAAACCGCGCGCGCGATCGCGCAGGGCCTGATCGAGCGCGGCCTGAACGCCGAGCGCCCGGTCGCCATCCTGAGTGAAAACAGCCTGGAGCACGCCCTGCTCGCACTGGGCTGCCTGGTCGCCGGCGTGCCCTTCACGCCCGTCTCGCCGCCGTATTCGCTGGTCAGCGTGGATTACGACAAGCTCAAACACGTGCTGCGCACGGTGACGCCGGGCCTGGTCTTCGCGCAGGACGCGCGCTACGCCAAAGCGATGGCCGCCACCGTTGGCGAAGACATGGCCATCGTGATGGCCGAAGGGGGCCTCGAGGGCCGCACCGTCACGTCTTTTGCAGACCTCTGCGCCACGCCCGTGACCGACGCGGTGGACCGGGCCATGGCCGCCACCGGCCCCGACACCATCGCCAAATTCCTGTTCACCAGCGGCTCGACCAAGCTGCCCAAGGCCGTCATCAACACCCACCGCATGTGGTGCGCCAACCAGCAGCAGATGGCCCAGTCCATGCCGGTGCTGGCCGAGCAAGACCTGGTGCTGGTCGACTGGCTGCCCTGGAACCACACCTTTGGCGGCAACCACAACTTCGGCATGGTCGTGTTCCACGGCGGCACGATGTACATCGACGACGGCAAGCCCACGCCCGCCCTCATGCACGAGACCCTGCGCAACCTGCGCGAGATCGCGCCCACGGTCTACTTCAACGTGCCCACCGGCTTCGAGGCGATCGCCAACGCCATGAAAACCGACGATGCGCTGCGCAAGACCCTGCTGTCGCGCGTGCAGATGTTCTTCTACGCCGGCGCCGCGCTCGCGCAGCCGGTGTGGGACAGCCTGTATGAAAGCGAAGAGCGCGAGATCGGCGAGCGCATCGTCATGACCACCGGCCTGGGCATGACCGAGTCCGGCCCGTTTGGCATCTTTGTGACCAACCCCTTTGTGCAGGCGGGTGACCTGGGTGTGCCCACCCCGGGCCTGGAGCTCAAACTGGTGGACACCGACGGCAAGACCGAGGTGCGCTACCGCGGCCCCAACATCACGCCCGGCTACTGGCGCAACGCGGAAGAAACCGCTGGCGCGTTTGACGAAGAAGGCTTCTTCAAAACCGGCGACGCAGTGAAGTGGATCGACGAGACCGATGTGCA
>JACCDW010177853.1_pt1 | contig 14859 bp, 13 predicted proteins | sample 7449781 | NCBI WGS metagenome assembly JACCDW01 (sample SAMN15323449, study PRJNA562643) | freshwater metagenome | isolation source: river surface water | place: USA:Blue River Watershed | collected 2017-08-18
AGCGGTAGCGGATTTTATCATTCTTAAAATGGCTTTGGCCGAGATGGTAAAATTCTCTAGTATTCCAGTGAAAGTGAGCATTAACGAGTACATCGAACTAGCGAAAAACTATTCGACACCTAAGTCTGGCCAGTTTATAAATGGTATTTTAGACGTCGTTTCGAATCGCCTAGTTCACGAAAAAGTGATTACTAAATCAGGTCGAGGATTAATCGACATAGCTAACAAATAACATGAGCAAATCATCTAGATCTTTTTGGGCCTTCGTAGTAGGCGCTGCAGCTGGAGCTGTGGTAGGTATCTTATACGCTCCAGATAAAGGAGAAAATACCCGCAGTAAATTGTATTTCCAATTGAATAAATACCGTGATCAGTTAAAGCAATTGATCAATGATATCGTTGAAGGCAAAGAGGTTATCGAAACTTCAGCGAAATCAGAAGGTAAAAAAGTAGTGCAAGACGCGAAAATCAAAGCAGAGAAATTGCTAGAGGACGTGGAAAAAATGATGACTCAGATTAAGGCCAAATAAGATGCGCACTTCTCTCCTTTTATTCTGCTTCCTTGGGATATTGTCCTGCACGAACCAGCAAAAAGAGGCGAACAATGCCACCGAAAATGCCATCCCGGCAGCCTTAAAACCGAGTGCAGAAAAACACCCCATCCTGAAAGTAGATAATCCCTATGTTTCCTTAGGACGCTTGGTGGAAGGAGATAGTGTTTTTCACACCTTTAATTTTAAGAATACAGGGAATTTACCTTTGAAAATTATTTCCGTGAATGCGTCGTGCGGATGCACAACGCCCAAATGGAGCACCGATGTGATCCAACCAGGTAAAAAAGGATTCATTCGCGTGAAGTTTGATTCAAAAGGAAAAGAAGGTAAATTACAAAAAACCATTACCGCCTACTGTAATACGCTACCCGCGGAAAACAGAATGGCATTTAAAGTAGAAGTCTTACCTAAAAAATAAACACATGTTATTATTACAAGCACAGAGTCCAGCGTACATGCAAATAGTCCTTTTCGGCGGTATATTCGTCGTATTTTATTTCTTCATGATTCGTCCACAACAAAAAAAGGCGAAAGAAGCGAAGAAGTTCATTGATGAATTAAAGACTGGAGATAAAGTAGTGACCATTGGAGGAGCTCACGGAACAGTGGTAACGATTCGCGAAAAGACCATCGTCGTCGAAGTAGATTCAAGCAAAGGTGTTCGCATGGTGTTCGAAAAAACGGCGATTTCTAAAGATGCTTCATCTCGTTTAGAAGAGTAATTCAATGCATACAGGCCTGAAACCTTTCATCGGAATTACAGGCGGAATAGGATCCGGCAAATCGACCATTTGCCGGATTTTTTCATGTCTGGGGATCCCCATTTTCGAAGCAGATAAAGTCGCGCGCGAAATCTGTGAGAAAGATGCGGCGGTGAAGGAAGCTATTATGGCGGAATTTGGCCCTACATCCTATCTTCCAGATGGATCCTATAACCGGGCTTGGATAAAAGGCTTGTTACAAAAATACCCCGGGGATGTGGCTCAACTTAATGCCATTATCCATCCCGCCGTTCGTTCAAAGGCAGCTGAATGGATTTTAAATACGCCAGAAGCCCCTTTTTGTCTATACGAATCCGCCCTCATCACACCCCGTACTAAACCGGAGCACATCTCACAGATGATCACGGTGGATTGCCCCTTACCTGAACGCATTCAAAACGTCCAAAAAAGAAGTCGTATGAGTTATATGGAAACGATGCAAATAATCGATTTACAGCCACAACCGAAAAATTACCTTTGGGGAGCTGATTTTGTCATTCAAAATGGGAAGAACGACCGTGTATTTCCTCAAGTAATGAATATCTTGAAAGCATTTACCTGTTTCGTCCTGTTATTAGCGAGTCCCTCATCCTTTGCGCAATCTTCCAGGTCCTCTGCACAAGTAAAAGCGATGACCTTCAATGTGCGATTAGACACCGAATCAGATGGCGCAAACCAATGGAAATACCGCGCAAAACATTGCGGAGAATTGATTCGCTACCATCAGGCAGATATAATCGGATTACAAGAGGCATTCTTGCATCAAATTACAGATTTAGAAAAGGAATTGCCCGGTTTTGGCTGGTTTGGTAAAGGCCGGGATGATGGGAAGGCAGAGGGAGAATTTTCTGCCTTAATGTACCGAAAATCAAAATTCAAATTACTGCAGGAGAAAACCTTCTGGTTATCTGATTCATGTGATAAAGTAGGTTTTGGCTGGGATGCTGCATGCCGCCGCGTGGTTACTTGGGGGCAATTTCAAGAGATTAAAACCGGGAAAAAATTCTTCGTTTTCAATACCCATTTCGATCATTTAGGCAAAGTAGCACGAAGAGAAAGCGCGAAGCTTGTTTTGCGTAAAATAGCTGAAATCGCAGGGAAATCCCCTGTGATTTTAACGGGCGATTTTAATGCTACACCGGACGATGAACCGATTCAAATTCTAGTAGACGCGAAAAATCCCACGCACGTTATCGATGCAGAGAAGATTAGCCAAAATGGACATTATGGCCCATACAGCTCTTTCAATGGCTTTACCAAAGAACAAGATGGAAAACACATTGACTATATTTTTGTCAAAAATGGCCCTTCCGTTTTACAACATACCACCCATAGTGAGACCTGGGAAAATAAATATCCAACGGATCATTTTCCGGTGAGTGCTGTTATTAGAATCCCCTAAAGCATTTGGGAATTAAGCCTTAAAAAGGTAAATTTGATTATGGAAAATTTTATTGTTTCAGCGCGTAAATACCGCCCTACCCTATTTGATTCTGTGGTAGGCCAAAGTCACATTACCACCACTTTGAAAAATGCGATCAAGTCCAATCACTTGGCTCAAGCATTCCTTTTTTGTGGCCCGAGAGGGGTCGGTAAAACGACTTGCGCCCGTATTTTAGCCAAGACAATTAATTGCCAAGATTTAGGTGCGGACGGTGAAGCGTGCGGTAAGTGTACTTCTTGCCATTCTTTCCAGGAAAATACCTCTTTAACGATTCACGAATTAGATGCGGCTTCGAACAACTCAGTAGAGGATATTCGTAACCTAATCGATCAAGTTCGCTATCCTCCTCAAAATGGTAAATATAAAATTTACATCATTGATGAGGTTCACATGCTTTCAGCTGCGGCCTTTAATGCTTTTTTAAAGACCTTAGAAGAGCCGCCATCCTATGCTATTTTCATTCTAGCGACGACGGAAAAGCACAAAATTTTGCCTACGATTCTGTCGCGTTGCCAAATCTTTGATTTCAACCGCATTCAATGGAAAGATATGGCGTCTCACCTTTCTGCGATCGCGGAAAAAGAAGGGATTACGGCGGAACCGGCGGCTTTGGAATTGATTTCCATCAAAGCGGATGGTGGTCTACGCGATGCCCTTTCGATGTTTGACTTAAATGTGACTTTCTCCACGGACAATTCGCTGAGACACGCGGATGTGTTGGAGAATTTACACATATTAGATAGTGATTATTACTTCCAATTAACGGATTTCTTTGTCCATCAAAACCACACAGACGCGCTCGTTTTATTGGACGAGATTATGCGCAAAGGTTTTGATGGTCAGCAGTTTATCGCCGGCCTTTCGGAGCATTTCCGTAATTTGTTATTTGCCAAAGATCCGAAGACGCTTGCCTTAATGGAATTAAGCGAAGAAAATCGGGTGAAATTTCAGGCGCAGTCCGCGAAAACGTCTGCCTCCTTCTTATTGTCTGCCATGAACCTTTGCTCTCAATGCGAGATTCATTACAAAGCAGCAAAGAACGCGCGTTTACATGTCGAATTGACCTTATTGAAAATCAACTATTTGCCGTCGGTTTACCAACCTACCGCATCTCAACCTGCGGTGGAGGGTGGCGCCGGAAAAAAGTCTGAGTCTAAACCGATAGCTGCGGCTGCGGTTTCGGCGGCTCCAGTAGCTCCGGCTGAACCCGTTATTCAGGAAGTTCCTACCGAAACCCCGCCAGTGGCTTCGACACCAGTTCAGGCGGTTCCTGTTCAAGAGGCTCCCGTTGAAGCAACCCCAATTCAAGTGGTCGCTACTGAATCAACCCCTAGACCCAGCAGTCATGGATTACGTAGCGCCAAAAAAGTGGTTAGTACGGGGCAAGCCGAACATGCGGCTGAGGTAAGCGCGCTAGGCAACGTTCGAAATGAACCATTCACTTTTGAAGAGCTCAATCTCGTTTGGACTCAAATCGCACAAGAATTCAAACAGGGTAATTTCATCAACAAATATGTGATGATGAACCGCGAAATCAGTCTCATAGATTCTATCGTTCATATCAAGGTAGAAGGCGAAGTGCAAATTCAACAGTTCAATGATTCATTGAAACTTGAATTAGTGGGCACTTTACGTGAAAAACTGAAGAACGATAGCATCGATATCAGTTTGGATCTGATGGCAGGTGAGGTTTCTGACAAAAAGATGATTTATACGCAATCAGACAAATACGATTTCTTATCTAAAAAACACCCAATTCTTGTCGAAATGAAACAACGAATGGGATTAGATTACGAATTTTAACGGATTTGGCCCTGACCAATTCCAATCCATTTTTCGGTCACTAATTTCTCTAGAGCGAAGGGGCCACGCGCGTGTAATTTTTGGGTAGAAATTCCTATTTCAGCTCCTAATCCAAATTCTCCTCCATCCGTAAAGCGGGTAGATGCGTTCCAATAAACGGCTGCGGCATCCACGGTTGATAAGAAAAACTGCGCTTCTTTTTCATCACTTGAAACGATTGCCTCCGAGTGTCTAGACGAATAAGTCGAAATATGTTCGATGGCTTTAGGTAAATCCTGCACCACCTTGATGGAACAAGCAAAGTCTAAGAATTCACGACCAAAATCCGATTCAACCGCTTTTTCTAAGTAAGGATACCCTACTTTTTCTAATGCCTTTAGAGCTACGTCATCTGCATAAATCTTGACCGAATAGGTCTTTAGAGATTCAGCCACTAATGGAAGAAATTCCGCTGCTATCGATTGATTTACAATAATCGTATCTAATGAATTACAAACAGAGGGACGTGAAACTTTAGCATTCACCACGATAGCCACAGCCATAGATAGATCTGCCGATGCTGCCACATACGTATGGCAGACACCCGCACCTGTTTCAATAGTAGGTACTACTGATTCTTTGCGAACCCGCTGAATCAAGGCCTCTGAGCCTCGCGGGATAATCACATCGATGTATCTGACTGCCGTCAAAAGTGTCGTCACGTGTGCGCGATCAGTGGGCATTAAATAAACTAGATCCGTGGAAAAGCCATTTTGAGCAAGTGCCTGATGAATCAATTTAACTAAAATAGTATTCGTGTGAAAGGCATCCGAACCTCCACGCAGAACGACGGCATTTCCAGAGCGGATGCAAAGCGCTGCCACGTCGATCGTTACATTAGGCCGTGATTCAAAAATGACACCTACCACTCCAAGTGGCACCGTTATTTTAGATAGGTCTAGTCCATTCGGAAGCGTTTTCTTCGATAACACTTGACCTGTTGGATCTGGTAGCTGCATCACAGAAAGAACGCTTGAAGCTAAAGCATCTAATCGATCTTGGGTTAACAGGAGTCGATCTCGCATGGGATGATCGATTGCCATTTGATCTAAATCCTGTTGATTTTCTAGTAAAATTTCCGAAGAATTCACCCGAATCAACTCCGCTATACTAGCCAAAACCCCATTCCGCGATTCTCCACTTGCCATCGCTAAGGAGGATGCAGCAAAACGAGTGCGTTGAAATTGGGCTAGAATAGTCGACATTAACGTAATATTTTGATTTGCTGGACGGCACCGTCTTCTGTTTTCCAAGATAACAAGTAGGTTCCGGCTGGAAATGCAGACAAATCCAAAGGTTGAATCTGCTCTCCTGACCCAAAATTAGCGTTTTTAGGGGACATAATCATCCGTCCCATCGCATCCGATATAAAATAGGTCACTAAAGAAGGTTTGTCTAAACTAAATTTCCATTGAAATATTCCTGTCGTGGAGGGATTAGGATACACGATGGATGTGGTCGTTTCTTCGCTTATGGCCAAAATAGGACTATCAAAGACAGCCATTTGGGCATCTAACCAAACAAGTCGTCCCTGTATCCAATTTTTCAACCAATTCACTTCATCACTCAAGGTTGCTCCTACATAGTAATTAGGCCAAATCTTTTTACCCATTAGAGGGTATTTTTGGAAATTCCTTGACAATGGGTCCTTTAATGCAACCTGCGCCGAATCAATCGTAGCAAAAAGAGTATTCGTATTCAAAAAGCTAGAGCGAACGGTCTTCCAACGCGTAGCTAATGATTTGCGGAAACTCGCATCTTGAATCAATTTATTCCACCAAAAAGGCACTTGCCAATAATCGTTTTTGCCCCCGTCATTCTCCATCGCCTTGTACACAAAGCCATCCGTCTTCCAACCATTCAAATAATCTGCATTACCGAAAGCGATATTAAAATCCCAGGCTGGCCCCATCTTGATTTTTCCACCTAACGATTCTTTGTCTTTGTACAAATAGGTACTCAAGCGATAACCATCTACGTTTCTAGTGACTTCATTTAGAATAAAATAATTCACGAAAGAAGAAACGTCCATATAGTCCCGAAAGCTTGCCTTCGGGTCGTTCATATCTTCCGTCATTAATTTCTTTTCCCAATTATTAATGTAATCACGGATATAAATCAATTGCTGCTGTGTGATGATGCCGTATTGGGGGTATTCAATTTGGAATTCACATTTTTGCGTAGCCGTTATACCAGAAGTATAATTACTTTTCCAAGTGGTAGACGGGGAACCGCTGGTTTTATCAATTTTAAGCAAATAACCACCAGTTACATCATCACCTGAATTTTCGGTGGGATACAAATCCGAGATAGGTACGCGATTCTTCCCTTGTTTGACTTTCTCCATTAAGACATATACCCCACGGTATTCATCGTTTATGATGAGCTCCACGAATTTCGCATCACTATGTAATAAACCTAAACGACCCGCTAAATTTTGGGCAATAAAATCGCGCATAAAAGAGCGGTCATTGTAAGAGGCGTTCAATACCCAATCCGTTTCCTCCGGCATTTGAACAAGCGATAATTTCTTTGCTTTAACGCCAGTGGAATCAGTCCATAATTCAATACCATAAGGCTTTTTTACTAAACCCGGAAGGAAGTAGAAATCGGCTTGCGAGGTAGATCCTCGGAATTCCACCCCTGCCACAGTGGAGATAGTGGGCGTAGAAGATACTTGATTTAATTGCCCCGGACCATTGTCAAAAATCTCCATTTGAACCGGGATTTTAGGCTCATCTTGTATGACACGCGTTTTCGTATTAAACCGAACAATAGGAAGATTAGAGACGCTGAGACTTTGGCCATAAAAAAGTGAGGGCAACAATAGCAGAAAGAAAACCAGGTGTCTTTTCATCTAAAAATCGTATCCTAAGGTTAAGTAGGAAACCGGAGATTTCACTTCTTTATTTTCTACACCAAAGGCATAATCGAATTTAACAAAATACCCAAAAACAGTCGCACGAGCCCCAAAACCATAGCCCATTAAGAATGGATTACGAAAATCTGTGACCGTCGCTTGAAATGGATTGGTTTTGCCTCCATAGACATTCGTATTGAATCCATTCGTTTTCGCAAACGGACTGGAGCCTGACCAAGCGGTTCCTATGTCCGTAAAACCAACTAATTGGACAGAATTAAGCACCGATGAGGATTCGATGGCCATCAAAGATTTAACGGGTAATCTCAGTTCCATATTCAAAAGCAAATGACTATTCCCGCTCAATTTATTCAAGGCAAAGCCGCGCAAAGGAGCTATGAAATTACTCATAAAGACATCCCGATGGGCTAAATTAGCTAATCCTAACGGAGATTCCTGTGTACGCGTTTCTTGCTTATTAAATAACCAATTCTCCATCCCACCTAGCATGGAGGCTTGCGTCTGAGAACCCATTTGATGGGACGCTGATAAACGAGAGGCAAAATAAAAGGAATTAGACAGTTTTTTATAATAGCGTGCATCTAAGCCTAATCGCACAAAATCACCCGTATTAACCACCTCTTTATGCGCTTCTGCAAGCAAACTTACACGTAAACCCGAACGAAGATTTTCTCCATAGGATACGGTATTGTCAAACACGTAATTTACCGAGGTCCCGGCATAGCCTGAATAATCTTCTGGATTAGTCAAAGAAAGCTGAGAAAATAAACGGTTTGTCGAATACATACCCGTAATGGACAAACGGCTCAATAAATTAAAAGGATATGACGCCGTTAAGGCAAATCGATTAAATCGAATCTTTTGGGATTCAGATTCGGTATCCTGACCTAGGACCTTGCGGTCGTAACGGAAAGTCCAATCCAACTTATTGGCTAAATAACTGTATTCACCCCAAATATCCGTATTCCGTAAATTAGCCGTCAAAAAGGCTCCTGCTTTAAACAGGTGATTCTCTAATAAATCATTGGCCTTCACCTCATACCCATAGCCTAAACCTCGAATAGGATCAGATCTGAATTGTCCTTCAGAGCTATTCATCACAAAGGTATTCTCGTAATCAAGTGGACCGACTAATTTACCTGGCTCCCTTTTCAATCGAATACTTTGTTGACGCTCTAAACGAGCACGTCTTGTTTTCTTGGCTAGATCTGTTTGTTCATTATTCACAGGATCCACTACATTCTGCATTATAGGGTCTATGATAGTTGGTATCCAAGCAGAATTAGTCATTTCATCCAAACTTGACCAAGAATAACGAACAATTTTATCGGTTAAAATAGCTCTTTCTCTTGTTGAAATACCTGCAGGCCCCATTTCGAAATTTTCCCAAGCAACGGATCTAACGGCCATTTGCTGAAAGGTAGAATCACTCCATTGGAAGCGAATGAGTCGATTTCCATTGTTTTGGGCTTGTAAAAAATAAGCTACCGAATCCGAACGAAATTGAAAATTAAAGACTTTACCGGATGTTGAAAACAAGCGTGTGGGATTCTCTGGTTCATCTGGATTCCAAACAAAAGCAGAGGTAAAAGGAGCGGCAGGAGCCGGCAAAGAATCAATGTAACGATCTGTCAAATACAAGACACGGTTATCAGGTAGCCAGTGAGCTTCTGTTTCATCAAAAGCGTCCTTCGTCACCGGATTTAATCGATTCCGTTTTAAATCATAAACACCCACATCTACTTGGCCTTTTTCCATCACGCGAACGAGCATTTTAGTTCCATTCGCAGACATCTCCATCGCTAAATAGGATAGATTGGCTATTTTCTTCTTTTCGTCTCCCTTTAACTTCCCTGACTTATCCATCGTAAAGGATTGGTACCAAGAGTAACCTTGATCAGAGAATAAAACGGCCAGCGAATTTTTACCAAACCAAGAAACGAGTGGACCTTTACCTTCTGAAATACGATTCACATCTTTCAAACCAGATTGAAGAATAATTTGCGATTTTTTAGCCCCTAAAGTGTGTAAATGAACACTGTAACGGCCGGACTCATCACTTACCCACACCTCATGTAATCCATCCGGACTTAAGCGATAGGAATTCATCGTAGGTGTAGATGCAACATATTCATCCGTTGAAAACACCTTCTGAGAATTCACCTCTAGCTGCTTCGCGTCGTTTAAATAATAGTCAAACCAATCCTTTAAGAACTTCGAAAAAGGCTTACGGATGGTACTCGATATACTCGATTGCTCACTACGAATGATACGCGTTAAATTTAAAATATTGCCAATCGATTGTTTTCCGTAAGTAGCTGCGATGTAAGACCAGATCGATTGCCCAAGCAACTCTGCTTCTTTACCTTTTGCCAAAGGAAGTTTGCGAATCTTGTTTTCGCTGATGATTTGGTAGGTAAAGCGACGCATTTCAGGGGAATCTCCTCTTGCAATGTAGGCTGCCATTCCTTGCACATACCATTCGGATACATTTAGCAACAAGGAACTCTGTAAAACGTCCTTCACCGAGCCACCATACAGTAAATCGTGTAAATAAATAGAGGCAACCTGCTTCGTCAATTCCTGCTTAAATGAGGCTAAATTTTCTTTAAAAGCAATTTCGATGCGAAACTTAGACAGATTCTCCTCTTCCACCTCTTTTGCATTCGCTAAGGATATGCCACCATTGCTTTGTAACCAGGTCTCGTGATTCGGATAAATAAATAACTTGATTTTTTGAACGGGCGAGTAAGAAATTAGTTCTGTCACTCGCACAAAATCTGCTTCTAAATAGGCCAAAGTTGATTTAGCTAACGCCTCATTCTTATCTAAATAATAGACCTCGAAATTAGAGCTGCCTACGTATTTCCAAGCAAATTTTTGGTATTGAATGCGGTGATTTTCTGAAATCCATTGCGAACCTTGTGCTATTAGCTGCGATTGGCCAAAGAACAAGGTGAATAATACTGCGAAAAAAAAGGTATAATTGCGCATTAGGTCAATAGACTTTAAAACCAAATTTACAGATTTAAACGGAAAATAAATGATAAAATCGACGAATTGATGCTTCCGGATGTACCGCGGATTTTCCGAGGATTTCGCCGGTCCATTGTTTGGCAAAATAAGGGCTTAAAGAAACCCCTTTCGATCCAAATCCATTAAATATTCCGGCTTCCTGATGCGAATGAAATCCCACAAAAGGTCTTCGATCCTGTGTAGCGGGCCTAATACCCGTTTTTTGCTGAACCAATTCGAAATTTTCTACACCCATTAAGGCTAATTTCTTTGTCAATTCCTCCAATGCCTCCGGAGTCGTCTGGTTCGTAAACTCCTTCCAACCGTAGGTTGCCCCCACCTTAAAATGCCGAGAACCCAGCGGTACTATGAATCCGTTCTTATTCAAAATATACTCCTCTGATGGCTCATCGGTGCGAATCTCCATCAATTCCCCTTTAGCAGGCAAGAATGGTAAACGCGACCAAAGTGGATTTTGCTGCCCGTGAAATCCTTCACAAAAAATCGCTTGACGACCCATGTATTGAGCCTCCTTCAGCAAGCCCTTAGCAGCAAAATAATCGCGAGAAACGCGTAAAAGTGTGGCTACATCCACCCAACCAGCCTGTTCCACCCAAACTCCTGTTGACTCCCATCGCAAATAATCGTGGTGAATTTGGTCTTTTCTTTCAACTAGCCAGCTCTTCATTTCCTCATTAGCAAATGGTCGAAAAAGGGGCATCGGAAAGAAAAACCGAGTACCTAATAAAGCCTCTAAGCGCGGATAAAAATCAAATAGATAAGGAAATAATTCGTCCGCAAGCCAAGTCTGTTCTAATTTTCGACCCGTTACTGGGTTGAAAATTCCACCGGCTGCTTGAGAGGAATTAAAATGGGTGGCAGGTGAATCCCAAATCTCAAATGGGATTTCTGCCTCCAGAAAATGGTGTGCTAAAATAGTGCCAGCTAAACCCTGGCCTACAATGAGGAAGGATTTATCGTTTTTCACCTTGCACGCGACGAACGTGATCTAATACAAACTCTACTTGCTCATCCATTGTTCTGTAGGATGTATCTAAATCAATCGCATCTGCCGCACGCTTCAAAGGACCTTCTGAACGATTCGAGTCGATCTCATCTCTTTTACGCAAGTTCTCTATAATTTCTTCAATAGGTAAATCTTCTCCTTTTTGCAAAAGCTCTAATTTGCGGCGCTGCGCTCTAATATGGGGCTCAGCCGTCATAAATATCTTCAATTCAGCTTGCGGAAAAACGACTGTTCCTATGTCACGACCGTCCATAACAATTCCTTTCTTCTCTCCCATTCGCTGTTGTTGAGCCACCATCGCGTGTCGTACCTCTGGAATTGCGGCCACTTGGCTCACTAAATCAGATATGTACATTTTGCGAATCTCCGCTTCTACGTTCTCTCCATTTAAAATCGTATCTGAAGCCTGTTTCGAAGGATTGAATTGAAAGGTGATCTCAACGTGTTTCAACGCTTCTTTTACTGCTTGTAAATCAGCTAAATCTACTTGCTGGCGATGGAAATATAGGGCCACCGCACGGTACATCGCTCCTGTATCTAAGAAAGCATAATGCAAGGAAGCAGCCACGTGGCGCGCGGTCGTACTTTTTCCACAAGAAGAGAAGCCGTCTAAGGCAATGATAATATCAGACATTCACAAATTGATTAATGGCCTCAGCAACCGCTTTTGGCGCTTCGTAAGTCCCTTGGTGACCTACATTTGGCAAAATTACAACCGATTTCTTTACAAACCGAGTAATTGACTCCGGAGAAATCAAAGCATCTTTCTCACCCAAGATAAAAAGGAAAGGGATGGCTGTTTGCTGGACAAAAGAAGTAAAATCTTTTCGATCCCTCATTGCTTTAGTGGCAGCAATCAATCCGGAAGCCGGCAAAGTTCGATAGCGTTCAGCTAAAGTTGTCATTAGTTCCTGAGATATTGAAGCAAATAATTTAGGTAGGAATGGCCCTATAAAAAATCCAGTACCTTTTTTTTCAAGCAAGTCAGCTGTTCGATCTCGATTGATTTTCTTTTCTTCCGAATCTGCCACAAAAGTGGAATGTAACATGACTACTTTTAGGACGCGATCTGGAAATTGAGACGCTATTTCTAGTGCGATGTAACCACCCATGGAATGGCCTACAAGTATAAAATGACTTTCAGAGGGCAGGGAAAAAACTAATTTACGGGCGTAATCTGCTAAGGTGGTACAATCCGTCCATTCCGCATAAGCGGGACAAATAACAGGAAATGAAAAAGTATGATAAGGCAAAAAGTCTTCCCATACTCTTTCATCTTCTCCAAAACCGTGCAAAAATACAAGCTGAGTAGCTGGCATATTAAGCGACCACTTTCATTTGATGGAATACTGTTCTTTCGAACTTGGATTTCGCATAATTCAAATCCACCTCAAAGGTCTTCATTTCTGTCTGCGAAGGAATTTCATACATCGCATCCGTCATGACTGCTTCCATGATGGAACGCAAGCCACGAGCCCCTAATTTGTATTGCATTGCTTGTTCTACCATGTACACAAGAGCGTCTTGCTGGAAGGTTAATTTAACACCTTCCATCTCAAAAAGCTTCTCGTATTGCTTCACAAGCGCATTTTTAGGCTCAGTTAAAATAGATAGTAGCGCTTTTGTATCTAATGGATTCAAATAGGTTACCACTGGAAGACGACCTAATAACTCGGGAATTAGGCCAAATGATTTCAAATCTTGAGCTGTTACATACTTCATGATCTGGTCCTTCTCGAATGATTCGTGGAAGGTATCGTCGCCAGAGAAACCTATTGGACGCGAGTTCAAACGCTTCGCAATGTGGCGATCAATGCCATCAAACGCACCACCGCAGATGAACAAGATGTTCTCTGTGTTAACGGCGATCATTTTTTGATCCGGATGCTTACGCCCCCCTTGCGGCGGTACGTTCACAATGGAGCCTTCTAATAATTTCAAAAGCGCTTGTTGAACACCTTCTCCAGACACATCACGTGTGATAGATGGATTATCAGATTTACGCGCAATTTTATCAATTTCATCGATGAAAACGATACCACACTCGGCCTTCTCCACGTCGTAATTAGCTGCTTGCAATAGGCGTGTTAAAATCGTTTCTACGTCCTCTCCCACATAACCTGCCTCCGTAATGACGGTCGCATCGGCGATACAGAAAGGAACTTGTAATTTTTGAGCTAAGGTGCGCGCCAAATACGTTTTCCCCGTACCGGTCTCCCCTACCATCAAGATATTCGATTTTTCAATCTTTACGTCATCATTAGATGGAGCCTGCATCAAACGCTTGTAGTGATTATAAACCGCTACCGATAAATGCTTTTTAGCCTCTTCTTGACCAATGATATAGCCATCAAGGTATTCTTTCAAATCCTTCGGTTTCACTAATTCAAACGAATGTTTCGTAGCAGCTTTCGCTGCCGCCGCCACACCCATCTCCTCTTTCACTACCTCATATCCTTGCGTCAAGCAATTATTACAAATGTGCCCCTCAATCCCTGAAAGCAATAAACCTACCTCGTTTTTAGGACGACCGCAGAAAGAACAACTCGTTTTTTTACTAGCCACTAGACAGTTCTCGTTAAAATCTCATCAATTAAACCATATTCTTTCGCCTCGGCGGCTTTCATCCAATAATCGCGATCTGAATCACGCTCGATGTCTTCGAATGATTTACCCGAGTGTTTTGCTAAGATTTCATATAACTCTTGGCGAATTTTAACGATTTCGCGAGCCGTGATTTCGATGTCACGTGATTGTCCTTGAGCTCCACCTGATGGCTGGTGAATCATGATACGCGCATGTTCTAGTGCAGAACGCTTACCTGCTGCACCACCCGCTAATAATACCGCTCCCATAGAAGCTGCAAGTGAAGTACAAACCGTTGCCACTTCTGGACGAATGTAATTCATCGTATCGTAGATACCTAAACCTGCGTAAACAGATCCTCCTGGGCTATTGATGTACATCACAATGTCTTTCTTAGCATCCGTAGACTCCATAAATAACAATTGTGCGACAATGATATTGGCCATATAATCATCCACCGGAACACCCATAAAGATGATACGGTCCATGATCAGACGAGAGAATACATCGATTTGAGCGAAACGCATTGGGCGTTCCTCAATGATGTATTGTGTCATATCTTCGATTTGGTGCATCGGGCGACTGCCGATGTTATTCATATATTGATCAACCGCAAGACCGTTCAAACCTCTGTGGTGAACTGCGTACTTACGAAACTCTTCTGATGATAACTCCTTTGGATACATAGATTTCAATGTTTAAAAATCAAATTTAGACTTTTTTAGAATTTATACTACCTAGAACACAAA
>JACCDW011345801.1_pt1 | contig 14857 bp, 13 predicted proteins | sample 7449781 | NCBI WGS metagenome assembly JACCDW01 (sample SAMN15323449, study PRJNA562643) | freshwater metagenome | isolation source: river surface water | place: USA:Blue River Watershed | collected 2017-08-18
AGAAGCATCCCCAAAATGCAGTACCAAATCAATTCACTTATTACTCTTTTAAGCGGAACATTTTAAGGTATTGTAATTCATAACCTTATGAACACCAAGAGGATCATACCTTGCTTGGACGTGGATCGGGGACGGGTGGTCAAAGGGGTAAAATTCCTTGGGATTCGGGATGCGGGGGATCCTGCGGAGTGTGCCCGCGCTTATCACCAACAGGGGGCGGACGAGCTTGTCTTTCTGGACATTACCGCTTCGGCCGAGGCCCGGCCGATTTTGCTGGAAGTGGTCCAAAAGACCGCCGAGGAAGTTTTTCTTCCGCTGACGGTGGGGGGTGGAATTCGTTCGGTGGAAAATGCACGGGATCTGCTCCGAGCGGGAGCGGACAAGGTCAGTCTCAACACCGCCGCGGTCCAGCGACCCGAGCTGATCTCCGAAGTCGCCAATGCCTTTGGTTGCCAATGTGTGGTTCTGGCCATTGACGCCCGACGTCGATCCTCAGGGGGCTGGGAAGTGACCACGCACGGAGGCCGCCAATCCACCACGCTGGACGCTCTGGCCTGGGCCCGGGAAGGCGTGCAACGTGGGGCAGGGGAAATTCTCCTCACCAGCATGGATGCGGATGGAACCAAGGCCGGATACGATTTGGAGCTTACCCGCACGATCTCCTCCTCCGTGACCGTGCCGGTGATTGCCAGTGGTGGGGCGGGCAGGCCGGAGCATTTTGCGGAGGTCTTGAGCCCAGCCACCGGGGCCGATGCGGCTTTGGCTGCCAGCTTGTTTCACTTCGGCGAGCTGACCGTTCCTCAGGTGAAATCCTACCTGCAGAAAAAAGGCGTTCCGGTCCGGCCGGCCCGAAACCCGTGATTTATCCGGACGAGAAGAAGTTTCTGGAGCTGGCGGGGCAGGGCAACCTGATCCCGGTCAGCCGGGAAATCTTAGCGGACACGGAGACACCGGTTTCGGCGTATCTCAAACTGGCGGCCCAGCCCGGCGGTGCGGCCTTTTTGCTGGAGAGCGCGGAATCGGCCGGCCGGCTGGGACGTTACTCTTTCGTGGGTTCCCGGCCGGCGGTCGTGATGGAATTTCGGCAGGGGCGTGTTCGGCTGACTAAGGCTGGGGGTGAGGTGGAGGAGCGGGCTCCCGAGCATCCGGACCCCCTCCGGGAGGTGCAGTCTCTGTTGGCCGGAATTCGTCCGGTTGAGGCTTGGCCGATGGAGGCGCCGCCTTTCGCGGGGGGAGCCGTAGGATTTCTATCATTTGAGGCGGTGCGCTATTTCGAGCCCACAGTGGGTATGGCGAAGAAGGATGATCTGGGTGTACCCGATGCCTGTTTTGCGCTGGTGGATGAGTTTCTGATTTTTGATCATGCGCGCCGGACCCTGCGTTTCGTTGTGCAGGCACGGGTCGGGCAAAATCCCCAAGAGGCATACCGTCAGGCCCTGAAAAGGCTGGAAGCCTTGGCGGTTCGGCTGACTCAGCCGGCCGGAAAGGCCACGGCGGAGGTTCCTCGGCGGCCGGAAGGGGATTTACTGGCCGGTGCCGTGCCGAATATGAGCAAAAGTGAGTATCTCCGCATGGCCGCGGCGATGCAGGAACACATTCGGGCCGGTGATATTTTCCAGGTAGTGCCTTCGCAGCGTTTTTCTGTTCCCTTTTCCGGGCGGCCGATTGATCTTTACCGCACCCTCCGGACCATCAATCCCTCCCCTTATATGTTTTGTCTGGAGATGGCTGGCCTGGCCTTGGTGGGCTCCTCGCCGGAGACCCATGTGCGGTGCGAGCACGGTAAAGTGGAGATCCGGCCGATCGCAGGGACGCGGCCGCGGGGGGCCAATGCGGAGGAGGACCGGCGGCTGGCGGAGGAAATGAAGGCGGATCCCAAAGAGAGGGCGGAGCATATCATGCTGGTGGATTTAGCCCGGAACGATCTGGGCCGGGTGTGTGAGTATCAAAGCGTGAAGGTGGTGGAGTTGATGGAAGTGGAAAAGTTTTCCCACGTCATGCACCTGGTTTCGCGCGTAGTGGGACAGCTGCAACCCGGCCAGGATGCCTTTCAGGTGATGCGGGCAACCTTCCCAGCCGGCACGGTCAGCGGCTCACCGAAGGTACGCGCCCTCCAGATCTTGGCCGAGGGTGAGCCGACGCGGCGCGGTCCCTATGCGGGGGCGGCCGGTTATTTCTCCTTCAACGGGAATCTCGACTCCTGCATCTCCATCCGGACGATTCTCCTCAAGGGCGGGAAGGCGCACGTGCAGGCAGGAGGGGGCTTGGTGGCCGACTCCACCCCCGAGGGCGAGTATCAGGAAAGCGTCAACAAGGCAAAGGCGGGACTGGCAGCGGTGGCAGCCGCCCGGGCCTTGGCCTAAAAAGGGATTTATGCTGTTGGTCATCGATAATTACGACTCTTTCACCTACAACCTCGTGCAGTATTTTGGCGAGCTGGGGGCGGATCCGGTGGTAAAGCGCAACGATACGATTTCTCCTGAAGAGATCGGAAAATTAAAACCCACTCGCATTGTGATTTCCCCGGGACCGGGCAAGCCGACCGATGCCGGGATCTCGATGGAGGTGATCCATCGGTTGGGCCCAACCCTCCCGATCCTGGGAGTTTGTCTCGGGCACCAGTGCATCGCGGAGGTGTACGGGGGTAAAGTGGTGCGAGCCGACCGGTTGATGCACGGCAAGACGTCCCCGATCCGCCATCAAGGGACAGGGGTTTTCGCCGGCCTTCCCAATCCGTTTGAGGCTACGCGGTACCACTCCCTAATTGTGGAAAGGAGCTCTGTGCCGGCCTGTTTGCAGGTCACGGCCGACACGGCGGAAGGGGAGATCATGGGTTTGCAGCACCGTGAATTTCCGGTCCACGGGGTCCAATTTCACCCTGAATCCATCCTCAGTCGCGAGGGGAAGGATCTTCTCCGAAATTTTTTGAAGCTGTAGGCCCATCACCGGGCTGTTCGAAAGCCGATCATTTCCAACTGGGTTTTTGCCGGTGGATCGTTGCGGTTAGCGTCTTGACGTCGGGCCTGATCCAACGGAATGGGGCGGAGGTCGGTAAAATTTCCCCCCAAGGCCACCGGCTTTTGGGAAGGGCCGACCGCCCATTCACTGACGTTTCCTCCTAAGTCGAAGTGACCGAAAGGGCCGCGGTCGCCCGTTACCGATTCACCGGGAGCGGCGTTAAAAAAGGAGTCCCCAAGATCCCGGCCAGCCTGGTCCTCGCGGTTGGCCCCGAGGTTGGCACGGGTCGGATCTGGATGGCTTCCCCAAGGAAATGATCGCAATTCGTTGCCGCCGGCGGCGCGAAGCCACTCGTCCATCGTCGGAAGGCGGCGACCCTTCCATTTGGCGTAGGCGGCAGCACTAGGGTAGTCGACATTGAATACGGGCGTGTCGCGGCTGATTTTTTGTTCCTGATATTTTTCGTTTTTCCGAGCGCGGCGAAGTATCTCGGACCAATCCCGAGGAGCCAGGCTTTCCGGGCTGGACTTCTCCGGGCGGGCGCTTTCCGGAACTAGGATCTGCCAATTTGGATTTTGACGTATCGCGGCAAGAAACTTCTCGTAATCCCCGATGGTAACCTCATGGCGGTCGAGAAAGAAGGCGGGGACTTCGATTACCGTACCCTCCCGGTTGATTTTACCCCCGGGGACGGCCAGTTCGGCCTCGGGGAGTTGGGCTGGAACATCCAGAAGGAACTTCTGGAAAATGACCCGTGCGTAGACCGCGAGAAAAATGGCGGCGAGGATTGAGCCCGTGGCGATGGCCCAGCGACGAAGTACCCGGGCCCGCAGGGTCTTTTGGGCAGCTTCCAGTTCCTCTTTTCGCACATGCACTTCCCGGACTTCCGCCAGCTGTCGCTCAAATTCTCGGGTTTGGCGCAGTAGGTCGTAAGCAGAGGTTCCAGGATTGTGCAAAATCTGGAGCAAGGGGCCGGACTTAGGCTCGCCCTGCAAGAACGGCTCCAGGATTCCGGCCAGGTGGTTGGCGTTGTCTATGGTGGAGGCCTCGGGTGTTCCCGGGTAGGCGGCCGGATTTCGCAGTCGTGGAGTTCCCTTGGAGGAAAGGGTGTAGTCGTACTCGCCCAGAAGTCGGGCGGGGATGGACGAGGATTCCATTTCGGCGAGAACGGATGCCAAGGCCGTGGCGAGCCGGGCGCAGGCAAGGAGTCCGGGTTTTTGTCCCGACAATCGGAGATGGAGAAGGGAGGGATGCAAAACCGGTTCCTCCGCCACGAGAATGCGGTTTCCCCAAGGAATGGACTCATAAAGCGAGTAGACGGAGGGGTGATTGACGCGAGCCAAAGCCCGGATGGCTTTGGGGAAGATGGGCGAGCCAGCCGGGGGTACGAGGATCTGGACAGATCGCTGTAGCTGATGGTGCTTGGCCCAGTACTGCCGTCCCAAGGGATGGGGGCCGGCCGGCTCGGAAATCCAGTAGGGCCCAACTTCCCGACCCGAGAGGTTTTCCATGATTTCGGCCAGCCGCAGGGGGAGCTGGTCATCGGGGGTCAGTAGAGGAAGCGGATATCCGGCGGGCAGGGAACCGGTCAGGTCGTAGCGCCCAAAAACAGCCACGAAAACCTCGGGAAACTTTTCCGCCAGCAACAGGATTTCGCCGGACCGATCCTCCTCGTTCCAAAGAATGTCCGTGAGGAGGACGGAAGGTGCGGGAGAGGTGGCTAAACCCGGCTCCAGTTCGGCCCAGGTTTCCACCGTTTGAATCTTGGCGGTGGGAAAGAAGTCCAAAATCAGTGCGGAAAAGCCCTGGAGAGTCTCGGCGTTTTCCTGGGCCAAGAGGATCGTGGGCACGCAGAGGATTGTGGACTTCCGGACCCCTTGGCGGAAGGGGCTATTTTGACAAGGAGCCGAGAAGAGCTGGGAAGGATGAAAAAATCAGCCGGAAGAAAGTAAGGACAAACGGTGGATGGCGTAGGCGGCCCCAAATCCGTTATCGATGTTCACGACCGTGATCCCCGGCGCACAGGAGTTTAGCATTCCTAGAAATGCCGTAAGGCCCTGAAGATGGGCGCCGTATCCCACGGAAGTCGGGACCGCAACCAGCGGTTGGCGGACCAAGCCGCCCAGAACGCTGGGCAAGGCTGCTTCCATTCCAGCCACGACAATGAGGGCATCTTGTCCGCGGATTTCCGGGAGGCGCCGGAGTGTGCGGTGCAGCCCCGCGACGCCGATGTCGTAGAAGCGGGCCGGACGGTGCCCCAGAAACTCCAAGGTGACAAAAGCCTCCTCCGCCACGGGATGGTCCGACGTCCCGGTGGCACAGATACCCACGCGAAGAGGTCGCCCACGGCACGCCTTTCTCCCGGATGCCAGCGTGAAGGTTCTGGCGTGGGGATGAAACTTTCCCCGGGGAAGGAGCCGGCGCAACTTCTTGGCCTTGTTCTCGTCCACGCGGGTGACCAGGACCGGCTGGTTTTCTTTGAGGAGCCGGCGGGCAATGGCGGCTATTTGGGGAACAGTTTTTCCTGCCCCATAGATGATTTCCGGGGCGCCTAGGCGGTGGTGGCGTTGTAAATCGACTTCGGCAAAAGCTCGGGGAAGAAAAGTGCGGGGATGGCGGCGCGACGCCATGGGGACCTCAGGCCAAAGCGGCAGTTAGGCGGGCCAGAAGACCGGAAATGGGCAACCGTTCCTGCTGCATGGAGTCCCGGTGACGCAGGGTCACCGTATCTTTTTGCCCGGCCCAAGGACCTTCCTTGACCCCTTCCAGGGTTTCGAAGTCTACCGTGATGCCAAAGGGAGTACCCACCTCGTCCTGGCGGCGGTAGCGACGTCCAATGGCACCGGCTTCGTCGTAAAACACCGGGAAGTGTTTGCGCAACTCAGCGGTAAGGGTGCGGGCCTTTTCCACCAGCTCTGGCTTGTTCTTAAGAAGAGGGAAAATGCCGGCCTTCACCGGGGCCATGCGGGGGTGGAAACGAAGCACGACCCGCGTTTCTTTGCCGCCCTTTTCGTCCGTGATCTCTTCCTCGTGATAGGCCTCGCAAATCAGGGCCAGGACCGTACGGTCGACGCCCGCGCTGGGTTCCACCACGTGGGGGATAAATTTTTCCCGGGTCTCCTCGTCAAAATATTCGAGCGGCTTGCCGCTGGCTTCCTGGTGCTGTTTGAGGTCGTAGTCCGTCCGGTAGGCGATGCCCTCCAGTTCCTCCGTCCCAAAGGGGAATTCGTAAAGGAGGTCGTACGTGCCTTGGGAGTAGAAGGCACGGTCTTTTTCCGGAACATCGTAGATCTGGATCTTTTTGCGGGGCAGGCCGATCGACTCGTACCAGGCGATCCGGTCTTGGAGCCATTTTTCCAGCCATGCCTTGCCTTCGGAGGGACGGACAAAAAACTCCACCTCCATTTGTTCAAACTCACGGGAACGGAAGGTGAAGTTGCGGGGGTTGATCTCATTGCGGAAGGCTTTGCCGATCTGGGCGATTCCAAAGGGCAGTTTTTTTCGGGAGACCTCCAGAACATTCTTGAACTGCACGAACATCGCCTGAGCCGTCTCCGGGCGGAGATAGGTGAGGTTGCGGTCGTCCTCCACCGGACCCACATAGGTTTTAAACATCAGGTTGAACTGGCGGGGTTCGGTTAGGTCACCGCCACATGCGTTGACCATTTTGCTGGGTTTTTGGGGGCAGGGGGTGGAGGCCACTTGGTCGGCACGAAAGCGGCCTTTGCAGGTTTTGCAGTCGATCATGGGATCACTGAAGGTGGCCTCGTGGCCGCTGGCCTTCCAGACGGCGCGATTCATGAGAATGGATCCGTCGAGACCCACAATATCGTCCCGCCATTGGGTCATGGCCTTCCACCAGTACTCCTTGAGGTTCCGCTTCAGCTCTGCGCCGAGGGGGCCGTAGTCCCAGGCCCCATTCAGCCCTCCGTAGATCTCGGAGGACTGGAAAATAAAGCCCCGGCGTTTGCAGAGGGCCACAATCTTTTCCATGCGGTTTTCAGCCATAAGGTTGGTTTCGGTGGATTCCCGAGAGAAAGGTGTTAGCGATGGAGAATGGCGGTGAACACCCCAATCGTAAAGCGGTTAGCCCGGTCGGCAGGCCTCCGGAGCAGCACGGCGGGGTCGGCGTGGCGCTGGTTCCAGAGGGCAGGGGGCATGGTCCTGGTGCTGTTTCTCCTCCTCGCTCTCCTGGGCCGCACGGTAGGGCTACCGGCTGCCTGGAAACAACGTTTGTTGCGGGAGCTTTCCAGTCGCGGACTGGAAGTGGAGGTCAAAAAGATCACCATGGATCCCTTGGGAGGTTTAGTGGCCCGTGATTTAGTCGTGTACCGGGACTCCGGCCGCGGGGAGGAGCGGCTGCGGGTGCGGCGGGTGGAACTGACCCCCAACTGGCTGGCTTGGCGTTCGGGGGAACCTTTTCTTTCCGGGGCGCGGTTGCGGGATGCCCATGTGACTTGGCCTTTGGGCGAGGGGGTGGAGGCGGAGGCACGGCGTGTGGAGGCGGCCTTGGAGTTCCGTCCAAGCGAGATTCGGATCCAGCGTCTGCGTGGACAGGTGTTGGGTTTCGACCTCGACCTGAAAGGCCGGGTGGGAACGGAAGCGGGTCGGCAACCGGCGCCGCAGGAGTTTCCCATCGCTCAAGCCTGGCGGCAGGCGGAGAGGGTGCTGCGTGATTTGGGAGGTCCGGCACCCAAAATCCAGGCGGAGTTCAGCGTCGAAATCGGCCGCCCGGAGGAAAGTCGGGCGGAAGTGTTGGTCACCTCGGCACGAAACGTCTGGCGTGGCGTGGCCATTCCTTCCCTCGAAGTCCGGGCCACGATGGCGGAGGGGGCCCTGAAGCTGGAACGATGCCATCTGCAGTTGGAAAAGGGCGGACTGGAGGCTTATGGCTGGGCGGATTTTCCCCGGGGGGCCGGCGGACTCGAATTTTTCGGTAAGTTCGATCCGGCTGCTTTGGCCCCAGCGGTAGGCCAGTCCTTCGCTTACACCTTGCGGGAATTCAAGGCCCAGCAGTTACCCCAAATCAGTGGAAAGGTGGAAGCGAACTGGAAAGGTGAAAAGGGGATCTACGCTTCGGGTCGGCTGGAGATCGGCGAGTTTCGTTTGGGACTATTTCCTTTCCGCAGTTTTCTTCTGCCCTGGGTCACGGATGGGCAGAGGTGGATGATCCAAGGTTTCCAATTGGAGGCTGCCTCGGGAGGGCGGATCGAGGCCCAAGTCGCCTTCGATGGGAGGGCCGAGTTAAAGGGCAATCTGCGCAGCGATCTGGATCTGCGGGGGATCGCCCCGCTTTTTGGTCCGGGAGCAGTTCCCTTTTGGTCGAGTGTGCAGTTTACGCAATCTCCCCAAATGAATTTTCGGATTATGGGGGCGGGTTTTTCCCCAGATTTGATCCGGCTGGAAGGGCAGGTGCAGGTCGAGGGAATGAAGTATAAGGGCGTTTCCATGGATCGTCTGTCCGCGGATGTGGTTTACGCCTCGCGGGAAATCAGGGCCACCAACGTACGGGTGATCTCCGGGGAAGGGGAGGGCAAGGGATCGCTTACCTACACCCTGAATCCGCGCTTTATTTATTTCCATGATGTGGAGTCCACCCTCGCGGTGCGGGAATTTACCCCGGTCTTTGGTGAAAAGGTCCGGGAGACGATGTTGCCCTATGAATTTGCCGACCGTCCCTTTGTGACCTTGGAAGGCAAGATCGATTTGGATGAGACCTATCATACGCAACTCCGAGCCACGGGAAAAAGTCGGGCGGGTCTTTATTACATCGTGGCAGGCAAAAAACTCCATTTTCGAGATATGGATGTCGAGGTCCTGATTCAGGAAAAAAAAACCACGGTCCGAACTCAGGACAAAAAACCGGCGAGTCTGCTGGATGGCGAAGTTCGCCTGGAGGTGGTGGTGGAGGGGCCCAAGGGAAAGAAAAATCAAAAAACCAGCGTGCAGCTTGAGGACGTGGATTTTGGCAAGACCGTGGAACTGTATTTCGGGAACGCGGGTTTTCACGGCCGGCTCAGCGGAAAGTGTGAGTTGCAGGGCCCCTCCGGGGCGGGCACATGGCGGCAGTGGACCGGCTCCGGGGAGCTGGAAGTAGAAGACGGAAAGTTTCCCGGGCTGGGCAATTTCGCCAAGACCGTAAATGCACCGATGGAGTGGATGGAGGAGGGGGAAGGGGCCCGCATGGAGTTCGCGTTAGACCGTGGAAAGCTGGATGTGAAACGCCTGAAGATCTTCTCCAAACTCGTCGAGACCACCGGCAGCGGGTTTTACGATATCTCGGCCGATCGGCTGGAGAAATTCTCCATGAAGCAAAATCTGATCGGCCCCGTCGGGATTCCTTTCCTGCTCGTGAGCGAGATGTTGGAGGTGGAGGGAAGTGGTTCGCTGAAGAATCCGGTTTGGACACCGAAAAACTTTGGCGAAAAATGAGTCGTTGCGGGCTACACACCTCCACGGCCGGCGGTTTGGCCGAGATGCTGATTCGCGCGAAAGCTCTCCGGGAAGATGCGGCCCAGATCTTTGTGAAAAGCAACCGGCAGTGGCGGCTGGCTCCATTGCGCCAAGGGGAGGCAGAAGCCTTTCGCGAAGGGAAACAGGAGCAGGATCTTTGGGTCTGTGCCCATGCGGGTTACCTGATCAATGTGGCGGGAAGTGGAGAGACCAGGGGCAAGTCGATCCAATCCCTGGCGCAGGAGCTGCAACGCTCGGAGGAGCTTGGTCTGGAGGCTTTGGTAGTACACTGCGGCAGTCGTGGAGATGACGTGTCGGCGAAGGCTCGACAAAAAGCCGTGCAAGGCTTCCGTGAAGCCTTGGAGAGGTCCGGCACCAGCCGCATTCGGCTCGCTCTTGAAAATTCAGCCGGGCAGGGATCCTCGCTGGCACGGGATATTGCCGAGTGGGGGGAGTTGGTGGCCGGTCTTCCGGTCTCCCGCCGGGCCGCTTGTTTGGACACGGCCCACGCCTTTGCGGCCGGTCATGATCTGCGAACCGCGGAAGGGCGTCAGAGATTGGTGGAGGAAGTGGAATCTGCGATGGGATGGGCTCGGGTGGCGGTTTTGCACGTCAACGACTCCAAGAGTGATTGCGGGTCAGGGGTAGACCGGCACGAGCACCTTGGGAAAGGCAGGATCGGCGCCCCTGGGCTGCGGGCTTTCCTGCAAAGTCCGAAGGTGCGGGGCATTCCACGCATTGGGGAACTTCCGCCCGGGGAAAAAGAGGACCGGGCGAATCTGCAGTTCCTGCGGAGTTGCGGTTGAGAGGCTGATGTTCAAAGCCGGCAGAAGATGCTAAAGACAGATCCATGAAGGCATCCGATCTACGGGGGATTCTTACCTACATCCCCAGTTTCCGGGATAAGCTCTTCGTCCTCAGCGTGGATAGTGCCGTGCTGGAGGATGAAAGGGCGGCGAGTCTTTTTCTCGATATTTCCGTCCTGCGGAGTCTGAACATCCGGGTGGCTTTGGTCCACGGGGCCAGTGCCAGGGTCAAAAAGATGGCCGGGGAAATGAAAGTGAAGCCCTCCGACATTGACGGCTTGGGCGTGACGGATGAGGCGACGCTGAGGGTAGCCGAGCGGGCGGCCAACTCGTACAGCCACGATATTTTGCAGCATTTGGCGGATGTGGACCTGAAGGGGGCGGTGACCAACGCGGTGATTGCCCATCCGGCGGGAATTCTGGGGGGTGTCGATCATCAGTGGACGGGACGGGTGGAACGGGTGGATAGCAAATTTCTCGAGGCATTGCTCGATAACGGGATCATTCCCGTGATCCCGCCGTTGGGCGTAGATGGGGACGGGCGGACGTACCGGGTGAATTCTGACGGGGTGGCGCTGGAGGTGGCAGAGGCTTTGCGGGCGGAAAAACTGATTTTCCTAACGGGGGCCGGGGATCTGCCGATGAACGGAAAAAAACCGGCCCAACTCTCCGTGGAGGAAGCGGCGGATTATCTAAAAAAGAAAAAAGGCGAGATCAGCCAGGAGATGGCTTCGAAGCTCGAGCACGGTCTGCGGGCTTGTAAGGAGGGGGTGAGCCGGGCCCACATTCTGGATGGGCGGGAGGACGAGGCGCTGCTGGACGAGCTATTTTCCAGCGAGGGGGTTGGGACCATGATCTACGCCGACGAATACACCGAGATCCGGAAGGCACTCAAGAAGGATGTGCGGTCCATCATGCGGCTGATCGGGAGTTCGGTGGCGGCGGAGGAGCTTTTACGGCGAACCCGGGCCCAAGTAGCGGCGGATATCGGGGATTACAGCGTTCTTGAAATTGATGGAAATATGGTGGGCTGCGTGGCGATCCACCCTTTGGAGGGTAAGACGGCGGAAATGGGGTGTCTTTTTGTGGCCTCCGGGCATGAAAACACCGGAATCGGGAAAAAACTGATGCTGTACGCGGAGAACCGGGCCCGGGAGTTGGGGATGAAAAAGCTTTTGGCTTTGTCCACCCAGGCTTTCAACTACCTGCAGAGCAAAGGCGGTTTTACGGAGGGCACGGTGGAGATGCTGCCAGCGGGGCGGAAGGCTTCCTACGAAGCCAGTGGCCGGAACTCCAAGATTCTCTGCAAAGATCTTAGCTGACCGAACGCGGGCTGAAGACGGTCAGCAGGGCGATCCCGAACACCGCGAGGGCCATGCCAAAGATCTCGATTCCGGAAAGTTGCCGAAGTTCCCCGCGAAACAGGATGCCGACGAGAATCGGGCCGATCACGATGAGGGTGTTGGTGAGGCTCGAGGCCTTGGCCAGACCGAAGTGGCTGCCCACATAGCCGAAACTTAAAAAGACCGCCGGAGCCAGAAGAAGAATGACGGCCAGCTGCCAATTTTCTTTTTTCTCCCACCAGAGGGTTCCCAGGGTATCCGCGATGGTGCTCAGAGCAGCGCAGAGGACAACGGCCGACCAAGGGGAGAGGAGGATGGTTTTCATGCCTCTAACCTAGACAGGGGAGAAGAGAGGGAAAGAGGAGGGTTTAACCGGGGGGCCAACCCAGGTGGCGACCGCCAAGGAGATGGAGATGCAGATGGGGCACGGTTTCGCCGCCATCCGGACCGTTGTTCATCACAAGGCGGTAGCCTCCCCGGTCCAGTTTCAGCTGGCGGGCGACTTTCTGGGCGGCGGCAAACAGGTGGCTGAAGACGGCATGGTGTTCGGGGGGTACGGCGGCATGGCGGGCATGATGCTGTTTGGGGATGAGAAGAACATGCACTGGGGCCTGAGGAGCGATGTCGCGGAAGGCGAGAACGTGTTCGTCCTCGTAGATGATGTCGGCCTCGGCTTCCCGGTCGACGATCCTTTCAAAGATCGTTTTGGGCATGGGCCCCGTTACCAGATGGTCAATTCGAGGAGCTGGGGACCGAAATGGCGGGCGCGGGCGCGGATAAAGTGAACGATCTCGTCGTTGAGTCGTTGGCAGGAGGCCCGCCAAGAGTTTGTCCCTGACAGGGCCAATACACACGAGCGGAGGCCCTCGAGGCGCAGGACGGAGGAGAGGGTGGAGACTTTTTCATCCACCACGGTGGCGAGACGTTGGAAAAAGATCATTTCCAACGGGGCTTCCTGGGCGAGGGCGGCGAGATTGATGGAGGGAGAGGAGGAGGCGAGCTCGAAATGGCGGGCGATGGCGGGACATCCGATGCCGGTGAGGGAGCGGCGTAGGATCATTTCCAGGGTATCCCGCTCGATCACGGAGCGAATGAAGTCGTTCCGCAGGTAGTGGAGGACGGCGCGGGCCACTTCGGGAGCCAAGGGCCATTCCTGATGACCGGCGCGGAGAGCGGCTTTCTCCAGAGAAAGGACCAGCCATGGCTCGTCCAGACGGGTAGGCTGGCCTCCGGGGGCGGAGACCAAAGGCAGGGGCCGGTTGGCGGTATCTTTAGCGGCCACCGAGGCTTTTGACTTCGCTGACAAAATCGCGTGCGTCCCGGAACTGGCGGTAGACGGAGGCAAAGCGGACGTAGGCAACCTCGTCCATCTTTTTTAGGGCCTCCATGATCTTTTCGCCCACGGCGGTGGTAGGGATCTCCCGGCCATACTTTTGTTCCAGGTCCTCGATCATTTTATCGGCCGTCTTATCAATGAGTTCGGGGCTGACCGGACGCTTTTCGCAGGCCTTGAGGAAGCCCATGACAATCTTGCGGCGGTCGAAAGGCTCATAACGCCCGTCCCTTTTGATGACCCGGAGATCCTCGCGTTCGATCTCCTCATAGGTGGTAAAGCGATAGTTACAGGACAAACACTCCCGGCGGCGGCGAACCACGGCCCCATCTTTCCAGGGGCGTGAATCGATCACCTTATCTTGGTCAGCATCGCATTTTGGGCATTTCATACTACTCCTTGTGTTGGACCGACACTACAAGTAGGCCGAATAGGGTCAATTAAAATTTTTATATAAAAACAGGTTTTTAAGTAGAAAACTCTATCTATGATAGATTTGTGAATATCGTGTAAAAAAGTTGGATTCCCCTAGAATTTTCCAAATAGACCACTAGGGTAATCATGTTGAATCTCCTTCAGGTTAAAAATGGCCTATCTGTTGCAGGGCAAGGGACACTCTTGCTAGTTATTTCGCTGACAGGACTTTCTGGCAGTTGGGCCAACACGAATGTCCACGTCAGTCGTTTTTGGCATAATCACCAACCCATTTATTGGCCGGAGTGGAACAGTAACGGCAGCCAAACCACCCGCGTCCAATACGCATGGGATTCAATTGTCCTGAAGCCGGGTCAGAACTACGGCGGTCTCAGCGCAAAACAGCACCCGGAGAACAACCTCACAGAGATATTTAGCATCAACGATCGGGTTAATTCTTACCAAAGTGGCCCGCGCAATTCACTCAGCTCGTTCAACAGTGCCGGCGGCTTCGCCATCAGTTACTCGGGGTCGCTCATCGACAACATCCGCCAACTCGGATCGGTCAACCAGCTTGGATATGGCAGCGGATGGAATAGTGGCTACCGGGAAGCGCGGGGATGGAAAACACCCGCAGGGGCCACCCGCATGGATCTTGTTGGATTCACATACCACCACTCGCTCGCGCCACTTTTACCGAAGTCTGTTTTGCGTAAAGAAATTCAAACCTTCAAACAGGCGTGGTGGAAGGCTTGGGGGGGTAAAAGCGACCTTTCCGATCATTCCAAAGGATTTTTTCCCACGGAAATGGGGTATTCACGACACATCGTCGATGTCCTGGTCGACGAAGGTTACGAGTGGGTGATTGTTCCCAGTCACCACATCAGTCGCACTTGCCCAACCTATAACACCAAGGCGAATCCCGAAGGTGCCTATAACATTTTCTCCAGTCCGCCAAATAAGGCCGACCAAATTGGTCCCTCCCCGACCAACGGATGGTGGTATTCGGAGCCAAACCCTGGCAATGCCGCTTGGAACGTTGCCCCCTACGCCTACCAGTTGCACAAGGTCAAATACGTCAACCCGGAGAATGGTGCGGAGAAAATCATGATCGCTGTGCCCTCGGACGATGTTTTGTCCTATCGGTTTGGCTATGCCAATGAGGGCATTGGCCAGATCGGTGCCTCCATTTCTCCTTTTGCCACGGATTCCTCTCGTCCCGTCATCGTGATGCCCTCCACCGATGGCGACAATGCCTGGGGAGGGGGCTCGAGTTCATGGTTTGAGGCCACCCCACAGTTTTTTAACGGTTCGGCGGCCGCTGGCTACAAGCCGACCACCCCCCAAGACTTCGTTAATCAACACGGTGCGGCGGCTCCCGTGACCCATATCGAGGATGGGGCCTGGATTTTTCCCGAAATGTGTTACGGACCCCCTAACTTCATGAAATGGATTGAGCCGCCGGTCGCCACGGTGGCCAACAGCGGGATCACCACGGTACCCGGCACACAGATCGACATGGAGACACCGGGTTTTGCGCTTAAATTTTA
>JACCDW011601661.1_pt1 | contig 14851 bp, 9 predicted proteins | sample 7449781 | NCBI WGS metagenome assembly JACCDW01 (sample SAMN15323449, study PRJNA562643) | freshwater metagenome | isolation source: river surface water | place: USA:Blue River Watershed | collected 2017-08-18
GCCCGCCGCTTCCTGAAGCTTGGCCATGACGGCACTTTCGACGACTGCAGCGGGCACACCGACTGTCATTCGTCGCTCGAGTTCGGAAATTGTCTCGATGGAAACTTGCATGAATTACCCTCTACTATCGGCGTGCTTTTATTGTCCGCCTGTCATTGTCATTCTGAAAATCATCAATCCACGGCACTATCGTGAAGTGGCCGGTTGACGTCTTCGCTGTGATTGCCTGAAGCCGATGTGCTTGCCAGACCTCGCACTTTCTGCTTAAGTTCTTATAATTCAAGAGCTTAAGGGGAATTCCACGGCTTCTGAAGTGCGCGATTCTCCCATACTGCCTGTATATATTCAATTGTGAATATTGTGACCAATCATCTGATGAAATGCCTTTGGTCGAGCATTCTCGCTTCTCGAGACGCCCATGAACTCCACTGACATGCGCGTGTGCGGTGTGATCCTGGCCGGTGGTCGGGGATCACGCATGCATTATCGGCACAAACCGCTCATGACTGCAGGTCGAAAGACAATCCTCGAATGGATCATCGACAATGCCAAAGAACAAACCACCAGACTGATCATCAATGTCAACAGAGATCTGGAGCTGTATGAACGCTTCGAACTGCCATTGGTCAGCGATCTTGCGATCTCCGATGCAGGGCCTCTCGCGGGGATCCAGGCTGCCATGCACTGGTGTCGCCAGAACGACGCTGGCTGCACCCATGTGGCATGTTTCCCTGGCGATGTCCCATGGTTCGACTCCGATCTAGTGCATCGCCTTTCGATCGCCATGCGCAAGGACGACAGCAGGATTGGCTGGCTGCAGACAGGAGAACAGTGGCAACCTTTGTTCTCGCTCTGGGACACAACCCTGGAAGAACGTGTCACAGAGGCGTTGCAGCTAGGGCTTTACAGCCCCATGCAATTCATCCGATCCCAATCGAACTCCCTGGTGACTCTGGCGAATTCGGCTCCAGGCAACTACCTGAACATCAATACCGATGAGGACCATATTCGCGCCAACGAGATCGCTGGTCGGCGATTCGAGCGATGAATGAGTCAAACTATCGGATACAGAATTTTTTTTCTTGCAGACACCTTTCAAGTCATTGTTTTAGATGAACAAAAAACATCCAACCTTGATGCAACTTATGCTGAAAATCGACTGCACTGAAGAAAGTTCGACGCTTTAATTTGATGAGCTAACATATTGATGAAAAAGAGAAATGCGGAGCACTGCAAAACCTCCACTCCCATCATTTAACATACTGAATTGATTAAATTTATTACTCAAGGAAAGAGTGCCATGGCACTCTCGTTGGTTGATCGGTATGGCATAGTATTTGCGCCCTTCTCAGCCGGAAATCCGCAGACTACTTTCGGCTTACTCGTCAGCTCAGGCCGGGCGGCTTGGCATTCACTCGAACTCCGGGCAGGAAGCCAGCCTGAGCTGACGAAGACAACGAGAGGTGCAACATCATGACAAGCCTTCGCAAGCAAGACAGGTCAGATCGTGTAATCCCGCAACGTACGGAACGTGTTTTCGACAACGGTGGGCTCTGGTACTTCCGCACCCGGGAAGGCAGCAACATCGGTCCATTCCGTTATCATTCAGAAGCGCGGCAAATGCTCGACAAGTTCATCAAGGACATCCTTGCAGCGGAAGCAGCTGCAGCTCGAGCAAGAAAACCGCACTTCCGCCTGCTGGCAAATGCCCGTCAAGCAACAGCAGGCCTCGGTTCGGCCAGATTCAGCAGCTGAAACCCTGCAATCGTCAGCAGACTCCAGAAAGGCACCGAAGCCTGCTCCGGTGCCTTTCTGCATTAAGGAGGTGCCGTCGCCAAGCTCCAGGACGTGCGCTACACTCTCGGCCAGCGGAAAATCCATCTACACGCGCCAGCAGCGGACACCTGAGTCCGGGGAGCTCAACCGCCTTGTCATTCACCTCTGAAAGGCCGACAGGTTCCGACGCCATCCTGACGATATGTCTGAGCTCTGACGCTCTTGTTTTGCCGTTCTGGCGCAAGGTGAATCTTGGTGCACTGCAGCTGCTGACTGTCCACTCATTGGCGCAAGCGCGTGCCATGGATCCCGACATGGTGCTGCTCGACAAACCGCTGCTCGCATCAGCCTCGCTGGAAGAATGGCGCTGCGCGCTGCCGAATGCCTTGCTCATGAGCGAGGAGACCACACAGGAAGATATCGACATCCTGTTCGCAGCGGATTTCCCGCCGCAGCAATCACGCAAGATCTTGCAGAACGCGTGCGAAACCGTCATTGCGCGTCGGCGCGCACGCGACAGCCAAGCGGCCATTGCCAGCATAGAAGGCAACCTCGACAAACTCGCCAGTGTCGGAATCGCGCTCGCCGCAGAAAATGATCTTGCAGTGCTTTTGCGCAAGATTCTCTCCGAAGGCCAGAACATGTCGAACTGTGACGCAGCTTCCCTGTTTCTGGTGAATGCGGACGAAGGCCACATCACTTTCAAGCTCACGCAGAACGACTCCATGGATTTCCCGTTCGAGGAACGCAGATTCGACTTGAACAGTCAGTCCATAGCAGGCTACGTGGCGTTGACGCGTGAAGCACTCAACATCGCTGATGCGTATGAGATCAGCCCGGCGGCGCCGTACGCGTTCAACAAGAGCTTCGATGAAAATACGGGCTACAGGACGGTCAGCATGTTGACCCTCCCAGCGCTCAACAAGAACAAGAATGTCATCGCAGTGCTGCAGTTCATCAATCGAAAGCGTCAACGCGACATTCTGCTGACCCCGGGATCAGAGACACAGAAGGACATCCTTCCCTTCGATGCGCCAACCTGCAGGCTGTTGCAGGCGCTCGCCGGTCAGGCGGGGGTGGCAATCGAGAACGCCATCCTGCACAACGATATACGTCGACTGTTCGAAGGCTTCGTCAAGGCGTCCGTGATGGCCATCGAGCAGCGAGACCCCACCACCAGTGGTCATTCGTTTCGCGTGGCAGAACTGTGCGTGGCACTCGCGCGGGCAGTCAGCGTCGACTCGCACCCTCAACACTGCTGTGAAGTCCACTCTGAAGCAAAAATTCGGGAGCTGCGGTATGCAGCCCTGCTGCATGATTTCGGCAAGGTAGGTGTCCGCGAATCAGTCCTGGTGAAATCCAAGAAACTCAGCTACGAAAACATCAACAGCATTCATTACAGAATCCTGCTCGCGAAGGAAAAATTGAAGAACCGTGCCCTTCAGGAGCAACTGCAGCAGCACAGACAGGGCATCAGCACACCGGAAAAGATCGCCAGGATCGAGCATGCCCTGCAAGTGGAGCTGAGTCGACTGGATCATTTCTTCGAAACCATTGTGAAAGCCAATGAGCCCAGCATTCTCGAAAATGCGAGCGCATTGGATCTGCAACACCTGGCAGCCTACAGCACGCCGTTTGAGCGCGAACACGGCTTTGCGATTGTCAGCGATTTTGAATTCGCGATGCTGTCAATTCCAAAGGGCAGTCTTTCGCGCGACGAGCGTCTGGAGATCGAGTCCCATGTCACCCACACTCGCAACTTTCTGCAATTGATTCCATGGACGGAAGAGTTCAGAAGAGTACCCGAAATCGCTGGCGCGCATCATGAGAAGCTCAATGGGAAGGGTTATCCGGATGGCAAGAGCGCCGGGGAAATCCCCTTCGCTTCCAAGATCATGACCATCTGCGACATCTATGATGCCTTGACCGCATCCGATCGCCCCTACAAGGCAGCTGTTCCAGCCGAACTCGCACTGGACATTCTGCAGAAAGAAGCGCGAGCAGGAGCAGTTGACCAGAGCCTCATGAATGTCTTCATCGAAAGCGGGGCGTACAAGGTCATCGAGAACCGACAACATCCGGAAAGCAGTCTGGGTGATCTGCATTTCAGTCACCACGTCTGCGACTTCGATCTGCACCAACCTCACTAGCCCGCCAGGGCGACAGTGCTGCAAGGTGCAACGGTTGTGTGGCGAGCCGTACTCGTCTCAAGGCAATTGTCTGCTGACATCGGCTCTTGCAGCAGACGAGCGGCCGTCGCAAAGACTGCTTCGCTGTAACGCCAGAAGAAATAGCGACCATGGTTGCCAAGTCTATGCAGAACACCCCGCGGCAGACTCGCCAGAAAACCAGGCACGCTGCTGAACTGGGCGAGATGCTCAACGCCTCCCAGCCAGACATGCACGGGCATGGGCAGCGAAGCAGCGCTGAGCTTCAAGGGAGCAAGCGAAAGTGCGGTGTCTCGCGCAACGCCTCCAGCACCGTTGCGAACAGCTTCGGATGCACTCTGCACAAGTTTCATGCGAATGCCTGGGTTATCCAGCAAACGCCGGTCAGCGTAAGTGAGCGAGTCGCGCAGACGGCGAAGGTACTGTTCGGGAGAGGACTTCCGCAACGCGAGCCGAACGCCCAGCATGCACCGCAGCAAGGTCGACAGAAATCCGCGCAAGAAGCGACATGTCAAGCGCTCCACGGCATTGCTGACAGGCAACTGACTCGAAACTCCCAGCACCAGCCTCACTCGCTCAGGCGAACGCGCTGCCGTGACCAGCGCGATCGCCGATCCAGCACCAGACGAAAGCATGCCGAACTCCGCGAGACCTAGCTGGTCCGCAAGCTGCAGAAGGTCATCCGCACAGCTGGCGCGCGTCATCAGTGCATGGGGGTCAGATTCGCCAAGACCAGGACGATCCACGGCAAGAAGCCGAAATCCGCTGCGCCGCGCTTCAGTATCGAAAAAGGCTGCCTCCAATCGCGAGCTCCCGGCTTCATGCAGATAGAACAATGGGAAGCCTCTGCTGGCGCCATACTCCGACCACGCCAGCTTGCGCCCATCCCGCAGAAGGATGCGTGAGGCAGCACTGGCATGGTTCCGGACGCTGCCGGGGAGTGACGCTGCAGAATTGTCGAAGGTTTGCAGGTCCATGAGATCCTGTTGCTGCTCCAGAAGTGATGGACTGACAGGCGTACTTGTGCCAGCTCTTGATGACTCGGAGCATAGGTGGGAATATTTCCCACGTCAAGCATATACATACCGCCTTCAGCACAAACCTGTGGGAACTATTCCCACCCTTCCGCTATACTCGCTGCCATGACTGAGCAGCACGACACCTCACAATTTCCAGGACAGCCGCCCGCCGCGCTGGTCACAGCGCTGCGCAAGCTGTTGCGACCGCTGGTTCGCCTGTTGCTGGCCAGGCAGATCACCTATCCCTACCTGATCAACCTGCTCAAGAGTGTCTATGTCGAAGTTGCCGATCAGGAATTCCAGGCTGGCAGCAAGCGCCAGACGGACAGCCGGATCACTCTGCTGACTGGCGTCCATCGCAAGGATGTCAAGAGACTGCGCACGGAAGAGGAAGATGCCACACGAGCGCCGCGCACCGTCTCGGCCGGAGCGCAGATCATTGGTGTCTGGCTCGGGTCACCCGAATTTGTCGACGAGCGCGGAGTTCCTCTGCCCCTGCCCCTGCGTTCCAGCGTGCGACCATCCAACGGCAAGACTTTCGACGATCTTGTGGAAATCGTCTGTCGTCAGGACATCCGTCCACGCGTGATTCTCGACGAATGGCTGCATCTGGGCATTGCCTCGCTTGATGAGGACAATCGAGTGACCCTGCATACCGGTGCCTTCACGCCAGACAAGGGCTTCGACGAGAAAGCCTTCTTCTTCGGCAAGAACATTCACGATCATATGAGTGCCGGGGCGCACAACCTGCTTGGCCTCTCGCCTTCCTATTTCGACAGAAGCGTCTATTATGACAAGCTCAGCCTGGAGTCGATTCGCACGCTGTCCGACCTCGCCAGACAGACGGGAATGCATGCCCTGATCACGATGAATCGTGCGGCGCTGCAATTGCAGAAGCGTGACGAGGCTGGTCCGGACAAGAACCATCGTATGAATTTCGGCGTGTTCCATTTCGACGCAAAACTGCCTGCAAGTCCCGCGGACGAGGACAATCACCATGCCTAGAGCAATACTTGCACTGCGCCGTTATCCGGCCACCATGCTCCTGGCGGCGATGCTCTTCGCAGCCAGTCTCATCCTGGCGGCCACCAGCCTGGGAACCGTCAGTGGCGGAGGCGAAGGGGACGATGGCGGCAGTGGCATCGGCGGCACGGGCAAGTCGGGCGAATTTGGTGGCAGCGGCTTCGGGGGCACTGGTGGCCCCTCCCCCTTCTTTACCAGCGCGGCGCCAGCGGACGATCAGCAGGAGGCAGCACTGGAAGCAGACGCCGCTGACGCAACCCCGCAACTGGCCGAAGCGCCAGCGGTCGCGGATACCGTGTTGATAGAGCTGTCCAGCACACTGGACACGAGTGCTGTGGTGCAGCCCGAGCAGATCGATGATATCGCCACGCCTCTGAACACCGAACCCACTGTGCTGGTCGAGGTCGCACAAGCGTCCGCGCAGGAGCGCTCGGCGACGCCTGATCCAGTGGTGACACCGCAGATCGAGCCCTCGAGGCTTGCCGAGGAATCAATGCCTGCCCCCGAGGCAGAATTGGCAGCGGTGAACACCGGTGAACCGGCCAAGGAGGAGCTCAGCGAAACGCCGGCAACACTGCCCGTGCAAGTCGAGCAGGTGCTGGAAACGGAGGTCGGTGGAGTGGTCAAAACCGCGAATGTGCCGGCGGAAAGCGTTGTGGTTGCCCAGGAATCAGAGGAAGAAGCCCGGCACGAACCTGCAGATCGTGCCAGCGTTCCGGAGCGCATCCAGCGGCCGGATCTGCCACCGTTCCAGCGCATCAGACCAGTCGAGCGACCGTCACTGCTGCCCAGTCGCGTGCAGCCCATGCGCATCTGAGTCCGCCAGGTCCCGCTGCGACCTACCAGCGCCGCGCCAGCTGCATCCCAACAGCGATATCAGGGCTGTCCTGCGTGAATCCCTTGGCTGCATAGAGCATCAAGGTCCAGGACTGCCCGGGTACCCACGACACATAAGGCAGCAACTCATGTGTCTCGCCTGATGTAGTGGAAGCCGCGTCGCGAAAGTCGTAGATCAAGCCGTAACTCCAGCGTTCGTTGACCGGCTGCGAAACCCCCAGTGATACATAGGCGGAGTCCGTCATCTGATCGAACAGCGTCGACTGTCCGCGAAACCGGTAGCCCAGGGTCCCAAAGACTGTCGTCGAACCCAGCAGTTTGTAGACATCGAGTTGCGCACCATAATCCATCTCCCCGGTGCCGTGCCCTTTGTACTCATCCGCAGTAGGAAGCTTGACTTCAAGCCCCAGGTCCACGAAGACACCGCTCTGGCCATCGCCGGGCCATTGGTAGGTGGCCGACAACACCGTGTCCCCCATTCCTCTGGAGGTCGATTGCACAGACGTTTCCTCGAGATCCACAAACTCATTGCGACCCACGCCTCCGACATTCACCAATACATTGCCATAGCCGGTGATCTGCAGATGGGCCGAGGCTATCTGCAGGTTCCAGTTGCCGACGCTGCGTTCGTAGGAGAGCGGAATGAAATAGATGGAGGTGTCATCGTCCAGACCATAGTCACCGGTACTGTAATAGGCGCCAATGCCCAGGTTGTTGCGAGCCGGAGGGGCTTCCTCAGCAAGGCTGAATCCGCTGTGCAGAACAAGGCAGGCGAGCGGCAGTGCGGTGCGAAATCGGTACATGACACATACTCCTGATGGCTCAGCAAAGTACCTATGGCCCCTGGGCTTGTCAAAGTTTTGCGCCCGTGCGCCGATAGACGATGAAAGCCGGGCTGTGCGGGGCACGGACGGATTCGATGCCCGTCACAGATTTCCCACGAAATTAAGGGCCTGCGTTTCACTATCCGGCAATTCGAGGTAAAGTTGGCCAGAACTTGTATAGATATTGATCGACCACGAGACAATGGCCCCCGGATCGGGCACACAGGCCATGTCCCGAATCGCGCAAGAATACGAAGTGCCTTCGAAGGCACTCTTTCAGTTTGTCAGTAACGGGCCTTCCTATGAGACTCAAACGAGCAATCTGTCTGGCATTGCTTTGCTGCAGCGCCGAGGTTCTGGCTCAGCCTGCGCCTCCCATCGAGCAGCTGAATCAGTTGATCGACTCGGGGCAGTTCGCTGCAGCCTTCGAGCTGGGCAATTCCCAGCTGGGCGTTTGGGAAGGCGAGTCGGAATTCGACCTGTTGTTCGGCATTGCCGCGCTGGAATCCGGCAACGTCAACGAAGCCATATTTGCCCTCGAGCGTGTGGTGGTCACAGGCGAAACCACCATTCTGCGGCAGCGGGCTCGCCTCGAGCTGGCGAGGGCGCACTTGCTCACCAACAATCTTCCTGCCTCGGAGACGCTTTTCAACGAAGTGCTTGCGAGCAACCCGCCACCCAATGTTCGCGACAATATTCAGGCGTTTCTGGCGCTTATCCAGGCCCGTCGCGACACGCTGCGCTCGACGTTCACGTTCTCGGCCGCGCCTCTGCTGGGCTACGACAACAACATCAACAGTGCGACGAGCAATGGCCTGATTGACACCCCATTGATCGGCGAGATCGCGCTTGGCGAGGATGGCATCAAGACGGGCGACGATTTCGCAGACCTGACGGTGGCGCTGGGCTACCGCCGCCCCTTCACGCGAGACACCGGACTTGATACCAACCTGCTGCTGAATCGGCACGACAACCGTTCCTCCTCCCAGTTCGATATGGACTTCGCTCTCGCCGATGTCACATACAGCTGGGGTGACGAGGTGAATCGCTTTCGCCACAGCCTGCAAGTACAGCGAGTCTATCTGGACAAGGAAGCCTTCCAGGGCTCGCTGCGGCTCAACAATGCCTGGCAGCGCGCCGGACAGAATGGCTGGTATCAAAGTCTGTCAGCCGCAATCTCCACCACGCGCAATGACAATACCCCCGCTTCACCGCGCAATGACCTCAAGGATACTGATCAGTTTCTGCTGTCCGGCACGCTGACCAAGCTCACCGAGCGTTTCACCAACAGTTTTTCCGTGTTCTATGCCGATGATCGCGTGCGCGACAACGCCGGCCTGCACAATGGCCGCAGTTATTACGGGGTGTCCCACAACCTGCTGTGGCGACTGAACAGCAGCCACACGCCATTCGTGAGAGTGTCTGTGCAGAAGACGCGGCACGATGACGAACACCCGATCTTTTTCCAGGACGTGCGCAGTGATACCAGCACAACCGCTGCTGTGGGCTGGAGCTGGGTGTATTCCCGTCGCCTGAGTTTCAGTGCCGAAGCCAATTACAGCACTGCCGACAGCAATATCGCCCTGTTCGAGTACACGCGATCCAAATTCCAGGCTGGCTTCAAGTTCCAGCTCTAGCACCGGGAAGTGACGAGCAAACACCATGACAATTCGATCAGAGTCCCTGTTCCGCAATCTCCAGAATATCTGTCTGGCACTGCTGCTCGTGGTGTCCTCCGCTCAGGCAGCCGAGGAAGGCAGTGTCGGCCTCGTGGTGAAGGTCACTGGCCAGGTCTCGGCCACCTTGAACGGGACAACCCGTCCCCTGGCGCGTGGTGCCGATGTCTTCGTGAGCGATACCATCACCACCAGCGCCGACGGCTATGCCCAGTTGCGGCTGACCGACGGTGCCATCATTGCGCTCAAGGCCGACACCATCTTCGAGATCAGCGACTACAGTTTCCAGGCTGCCAATGGGCAGCAGGACAGCGCCACGATGAGTCTCATCCAGGGAGGCTTCCGCACCATCACCGGCACGATCGGTGATGTGAACAAGGAGGCTTATCGCGTGGAGACACCGTTCGCCACCATTGGTATTCGCGGCACCGATCACCTGGGTGAAGTCACGCCCCAGGGACTGGTGGCCGGCGTATTTCGTGGCGGCACCCAACTGACCAATTCCTTCGGAACTCTGCCCTTGGGTGTCGATGCCGATTTCGACGTCGGTCTGGTGAGCGACCCCAATTCACCTCCGGTCGGCTTGCTCGACTGGCCTGCCGGCACGGGCAATATTGCCATCACCCCTGAAGAGGAAGTGAGTGAGGAGGAAGAAGAGGAAGAGGATGACGGCAACGGCGCCGCAGACGGCGATGCTGATGCTGATGCTGATGCGGATGGGGACGCGGATGCCGATGGTGACACCGATGCCAATGCCGGTGGCAATGGCGGTGACAATGGCGGCGCTGTTGCAGGCAATGGAGGTGGCAGTGGAGGCGGCGGTGGAGGCGGCGGTGCGGACAATTCGGGCGGCAACACGCTGCTGGGAAATGCGTCGGACAATCGCAATCTGCCTCCCGCCACGACACTCGTGACCCTGCGCGACGAAACCACGGTGAACGCTGTCGTTCCCGGCACGATCGTCACAGGCGGCACTGCCAGCAATGTCACTGGCCAGGGCAACACCCCTGCGGTCAGCATCAATCCGAACGACAGTGGTGACGGCGCCTTGACCTGTGCCCAGGATGCGTCACTGTGCCCGCAGCCCAGCGCGACTCCGACCCCGACGCCCACTGCGACGCCGACGCCTACGCCGACGCCTACGCCTACGCCTACTCCGACACCTACGCCTACTCCTACTCCAACGCCTACTCCAACGCCGACGCCGACGCCGACGCCTACGCCTACGCCTACGCCTACGCCTACGCCGACACCGACGCCTACGCCTACGCCTACGCCTACGCCGACACCGACACCGACACCGACACCGACGCCGACGCCTACACCTACGCCTACACCTACGCCTACACCGACGCCTACACCGACGCCTACACCTACGCCTACGCCTACGCCTACGCCTACACCTACGCCTACACCTACGCCAACACCTACGCCGATGCCGACGCCCACCCCTACGCCAACAGCAATCACCACAGGGGAATTGGGTGCTCTGAACACGACGAGCAGTCGCGGGGGTCTGGCGATGGCGCACAGCTTTGGCGTGAAGGGTGGCAGTGCCACTGATTTCACCGAAGCGGCACCCTTGTTCGGCAACGTCGACGACGATGTGTTCATTCGCCGCGGCGATGCCACTGTTTCGGGCTTCCAGACCAATGTCGCCGGACTGGGCATCCAGTGGGGGCTGTGGACGAGCAGTGCTGCCGCTCCCTCGGTTCGTCAGAATGAAACCGCATCCGAAGTCCAGGCGCTGGACAAGTTCATCATGGTGTCGGCAGCCAAGGCAGCAGACTCCACCATCGCCAACATGAAGGGCAGTGTTGAGTTCAGCACCTCCAATGCCTTCCTCGCCGCGCGCAACAGCGACGCACTTGGAGTCCAGAGTGTGACAGGCAGCTTCACACTCGACCTGGACGCAAGCACCGACAATGTCTCGGGAGGAACGCTGAATCTGTGCATCGGCGCTGCAGCCTGCGAGTCTCCCTCGCAGGTCTGGGAGCGCTGGCAGACTTCATTCTCTGGCCATCTGGAAGATGGAAAACTGGAGGAAGTGGCCCTGGAAGGGGCGATCGTCATCAGCGACGGCAATGCCACTGCCGTGCAGTCGGGCGGCAATTTGTTCAGCGTTGACAGCGAGCGTCCGCTGGGCGGCAGCCTCAGTGGGTTCCTCACGGGCAACTCGGCGGAGGGCTTCGTGGCTGGCTTCCAGATTTACGAAGAGATTTCAGGCGAGGACGTCCCCAGCAATGTGATCATTGGCAGCACGGCGTTCCGCTTGCCACAGGCGATCAGCTCAGACGAGATCGCAGACATGACGCGCCAGGGTTTCGCGGTGATCGGCTCGGGGACCAGCAACTCCGGTATCAACCTCGGCAAGACACCCGATCTGGTGGAAGGCTTCAACCCGCTTGTGTACAGCAGCAGTCCCGGATTCATCCTGCGCCCCGCGGGTTCCAGCCATACAGACTTCAGCGACGATATCAATGCCTTCGATGTGCAGTGGGGGCGCTGGCAAGGCGACGAGTACCCCCTGCACTACCAGTATCACCTGAGCAATGGCTCGATCTTCAACGAGATCACCGGCGACGTGATCGTCGCCTCAGCCGTGCCTAGTCCCTTGGCTAGTCTGACAGGTACTCATTACTTCGAAGCAGTCGACCAGTTCCTCGGCGCAGGGGAAGTCACCATTGAAAGCATCAATGGCAGCTTCGAAATCGATTTCGCTACAGGATTCCTGACCAATGGCAGGTTCAGGCTGACCTCCAACGACGAGACTTGGAGTGTCAGCACGTTCTCGGGCCTGATCACCAATGGCATGCTTGCGAAGACCTCGATGAACGGCTACATCAGCTACGAGGGCATGGGCTCCGAGGCCGATGACCCCTTCAACGGCCACATCGCCGGCGTATTCACGGGAGACAGCACGGTCGGCTTCCTCGCCGCTTTCGATCTGCTGCGCGATGACAACCAGCAACGCCGCTACGGCGCTGTGTTGTTCGAGAAAGTCGTCCTGGTGCCTGTCCTTGAGACCGCCGAGTACGACTATCTGGAGGAGTCAGGCCGCTTCGGCTTCGTGCTGGGCGGCGAGAAACCCGAAGGCTACGAGGATGACAGTAACGAGCGACTGGCCGTCTATGGCACCGCCATCGTGAATGCCAGTGAGGGAGGCGATGGGGGCACCACCGAGACATTTGCCGCCTCGGACGAAGCGGATGTTCTGGCCGTTGACGAAACGCCTGACCTGATCCTGAAGCGAAGCACAGCCGGTGTGTCAAACCTCGCTGTCAACGTCGGAAGTTCCGGCATCAACTGGGGCACCTGGGAAGTGGACGAAGGCGAATACTTCAAGGTTTTCACCGAGTACGCAGACGATCGCAAGTACGAGGATTCCTATAACCGGGCGCTGTTCGTCAACTATGCCCCCACCACCACAGCGGACCTGACAGCCTTGGGCAACATCACGCGCTCCTACGCCGGTACCAGCAGCACCGTAGTGGGCCAGGCGACGCATTTGCTCTCCACCAGCAGTCAGACTGTGCACCAGATCAAGTCGATCTTCGACGTCGATCTCGCCACGGGCGTACTGAGCAACGGCCTGCTTTCTCTGTGTGTGGGCGGTACGAGCTGTGATTCCGGTGCTGAAATCTGGGACATCACCTACAGCGGCAATTTCCACCACGGCGTGCTGACCAGTTTCGACACCATCGAGACCAGCATCGACGGTGACACGGTGTCACTGGTCGGCAAATTGCTGGGCGGCTTCTCCGGGTCGAGCGCCCAGCACTTCATCGGCGGCATCAACATGCACGTGGAGGATGACAGCTCGCGCTTTGTGTCCGCAGCCTATCTGCTCGGTACCACGAACTATCTCACTGGCGCGGAGCTCAACGGCCTGAACCAGGACCAGTTCGGCATGCTCGCCACCTCGGGCAGCAGCTACGCAATCTATGGAGGACGTTCCCAGCAGCAAGGCAATTCCCAGAACTATCTGCTGGCAGACTACTCTCTGGCCGAGAGTGGCTGGCACAGCGCCGTCGCCTTCCACGAGGACGTGCCGCTGAACATCTTCCGTCGCGGCACTGCGACGCAAAACGTCAATGACAATGTGCTCGATGACTCCGGATCTCTGGCCTGGGGCAAGTGGGCCGGAAGCAGTGGCGCGCCGATCCGCCGGGTGTCGTATATCTCGACGGAAACCACACTCGAGCAAGACGCCTGGTGGTTCATCGCCACCCCCAGCGCCCAGGCGTCACTCGCGGGCAAGTACGCGTCCTATTCCTCATTGATCAATCTTCAGGGCGGCGGCAGTGCCGGCACCCTGCTGAAGAATCATGTGAGCGAATTCGGCTTCACCGTGGACCTGGGCACCGGCACGATCAGCAATGGCGTACTGCAGATCGACAACGGCGAAGTCTGGGACATCCGCTTCTCCGGACTCGCGCGTGGCAAGCTGGGTGGATTCGGGGCCTTCACATCGCTTTCACTGGATTCTGCCAGCATTGGCGGCACTGTCACGAACAGCGACGTTGAAGGACGCATGGCCGGCATGCTGATCAATACCGGCGACCAGGTCGTCACCTCATTCGCATTCAAGAACGTGCACACGGGTGGCGCCAACGAGCATGTGGCGGGAACGCTGGTGACGGGAAAGGACGACGTGGCGGTGGACTGGGGCAACTGGAACAACACCACCATCGCCAACCTGACCGGGGCACTCGAGAATGACGCCAGCACACTCTTCAACACCCTGCAGCTGACCCCCGAGTTCGTCATCCGGCAGCTGGAAGGCTACTGGCGCTATGCGGAGTCGGAAGGTTCAGGTTATGGCACCGGGTTCTCTGCGGGGAGCTTCAGTGATGTTGACGCGCAATTCGACGTTGATTTCGACACGGGCGACATCAGCAATGGTCATCTTGAAGTGACCTCCGGCACCGTCGCGAAACGCTGGCATGTCCACTTTGACGGCACCATCAGCGACGGCAGCGTCACGCTGACGGCGGAAGATGAATCCCTCACTGTCACGGACGTGCTGACCAGCGCCAATGTGCCGCTGGTTGGTGACAAGGAGGCCAATCTCGGTGGCGCATTTACCGGTGCCGATGGCAGCGGCTTCGTCGGTGCGTTTGACTTGCGCGACTCAGCCCCCATTGCGCCCAATTCCGTGCAAGGGGTGTTCACCTTGCAAAAGGACTATGAGCTCTCCCACGGCTGCTGAGGCCATCGCGTCGATCGTCAGACAGAGTGCGGGCTTTCCAGCTCCAGCGACGCCGAGTTGATGCAGTAGCGCAGGCCCGTCGGCTCGGGCCCATCGGGGAAGACATGACCCAGGTGGGCCTGGCAGTGGGCGCAGAGCACTTCCACCCGCTGCATGCCGTGGCTGAAGTCGGCCTCCTCCCTCACCTTGCCTGCCGCGACCGGCTGCCAGAAGCTCGGCCAGCCGCTGCCCGAATCGTATTTGGTGCCGGCATCGAACAAGGGGTTGGAACACACCGAGCAGCGATAGATCCCCGGGCTCTTGCAGTTCCAGTAGC
>JACCDW010398970.1_pt1 | contig 14845 bp, 11 predicted proteins | sample 7449781 | NCBI WGS metagenome assembly JACCDW01 (sample SAMN15323449, study PRJNA562643) | freshwater metagenome | isolation source: river surface water | place: USA:Blue River Watershed | collected 2017-08-18
ATGAAGTCGGCCCCCGACCTCAAGCCGGGCAACTTCACCGCCATGCTGCGCCTGGACCACAACCGTGCCGCTTCGCAGATCGCTGCCAAGACAGGCAAGGCCGTGGCCGACATCGAAAAACTGTGCGTGTGGGGCAACCACTCGCCCACCATGTACGCCGACTACCGCTTCGCCACCATCGGCGGTCAGTCCGTCAAGGCCATGATCAATGACCAGGAATGGAACGCCAACGTGTTCCTGCCCACCGTGGGCAAGCGCGGCGCCGCCATCATCGAAGCCCGTGGCCTGTCCTCGGCTGCCTCGGCGGCCAACGCTGCCATTGACCACATGCGCGACTGGGCCCTGGGCACCAACGGCAAGTGGGTCACCATGGGCATCCCGTCGCAAGGCTGGTATGGCATCCCCAAGGACGTCATGTTCGGTTTCCCCGTCACTTGCGAAAACGGCGAATACAAGGTCGTGGAAGGCCTCGAAATCGACGCATTCAGCCAGGGTTGCATCGACAAGACCCTCAAAGAACTGACCGACGAGCAAGCCGGCGTCGCGCACCTGGTCTGATCGGACTGACGTGTCCAGCCATCCGCGTGACGTGTTGTTGGGGGCGCAAGCCGGCAGCGTGCAGCTGCCGGTGTGTGACCACTACAGCGGCGTGGAAGTGCGGATGCGCAAAAGCCTGCAGTTGCAGGCCGAGATGACGCAGGAGTTCGGCACCTGCGTCTTCGATGTCACCCTTGACTGTGAGGATGGCGCCCCGGTGGGCGGCGAGGCGGAACATGCCGCGCTGGTCACCGAGCTGGCGCTGGCTTGTACAGATGCACACCCCGACGCCCGCGTCGCGGTGCGGGTCCACCCGGTGGACCACCCCCATTTCGACGCCGACGTGGCCCACATTGCAGGCCGCGCCGGTCACCGCTTGGTGCACCTCATGGTGCCCAAGGTGGAATCGGTGCAGGACGTGGCGCGTGCGGTGGCGGCGCTCGATGCCGCAGGTGCCAAAGCCCTGCCGTTGCAGGTGCTGATCGAGTCGCCTGCCGCCGTGCACCGTGCTTTCGACATTGCCGCCCATCCCCGTGTGCAGTCGCTCAGTTTTGGCCTGATGGACTTTGTCTCGGCCCATGGCGGTGCCATTCCCTCAGACGGCATGGGTGCGCAAGGGCAGTTCACCCACCCGCTGGTGGTGCGCGCCAAGCTCGACATTTCCAGCGCCTGCCATGCCCATGGCAAGGTGCCTTCGCACTGTGTCGTCACTGAATTCAGCGATGTGCAGGCCATGCGCCAGGCCGCGCTCAAGGCGGCCCGCGAATTCGGCTACACCCGCATGTGGAGCATCCACCCGGCGCAGATCCGGCCCATCCTTGAGGCCATGGCCCCGACCGAAGCAGAGATCGAGCGTGCCAGCGAGATCATGCTGGCCGCGCACGCTGCGCAATGGGCGCCAATCAGCCATGCCGGTCAGCTGCACGACCGGGCCAGTTACCGTTTTTTCTGGCAGGTGCTGGAGCGCGGCCACCGCACCGGTCAGAATTTACCCACCGAAATCCACACCTGGATGGGAGCTTCCGCATGAAACACATGACGCATTGGCTGGTTTGTGGTGCCGCCCTGCTGGCGACTGCTGGACACGCCGAACCTGCCCACAAGACCTCGGCACGAGGCGTTGACCTGGAGGCCGCGGCGCGTGCCACAGCTGCCCTTTATGCTGCCCCGTCTGCTGCTCTGGCAGCACGGGTTAGCCCTGCGTCCAGCCCAGTGGGGGCATATCCTGCAATCCGACCCGTGTCCCAGTCCGAACGCAGCTCGCCCTTGTTGCCTGCGGCCGCACAAAGCGGGGTCGCCGCGGTCGTTGTTGGCGAGACGTCTGCGCCTGCGGGCGAAGTCTGGGCCGGTGCCTACCACTGTGAGCATGCCGAAAAAGTCATGTTGCGCCCCGCAATCGCCGACGACCAGGTGGAGCTGCAATGGAAGGGGCAGCGCTGGAATTTGCGCCGCATCCAAAGCCGCAGCGGTGCCATGCGACTGGAAGATGGGACGGCCCGAATGGTCTGGATCCAGTTGCCCAACAAGTCCATGTTGCTGGACCAACGCCAAGGCAAACGCCTGCTCGACGAATGCCAGCACGATGTGCAGGTGCAGACGGCCGCGCAGATGAAGAACAACCCGCCCCCTGCGCTGTTTGACACGCGCGGCATGGGCCGCTGATTTTGTGATTTTGTTAGACAGGAGAAAACACCATGTTGCAAGCCTACCGTGAACACGTCGCCGAGCGCGCCGCCCTGGGCATCCCGCCGCTGGCACTCGATGCCAAGCAGGTTGAAGCCCTGATCGAGCTGATCAAGAACCCGCCCGCAGGCGAAGACGCCTTCTTGATGGACCTGCTGACCCACCGCATTCCGCCGGGCGTGGACGATGCCGCCAAGGTCAAGGCCTCTTTCCTGGCCGCTGTGGCGCATGGCGACCTGAAGGTTGGCCTGGTTTCCAAGGCCAAGGCCACCGAGCTGTTGGGCACCATGGTGGGTGGCTACAACGTGCACCCGCTGATCGACCTGCTCGACGACGCCGAAGTGGCTGGCATTGCCGCCGAGGGCCTGAAAAAGACCCTGCTGATGTTCGATTACTTCAACGATGTGGCCACCAAAGCCAAGGCCGGCAACGCCAAGGCCAAGGAAGTGATGCAAAGCTGGGCCGATGCCGAGTGGTTCACCAGCCGCCCTGAAGTGCCCAAATCCATCACCGTGACCGTGTTCAAGGTGCCTGGCGAAACCAACACCGACGACCTGTCGCCCGCGCCTGACGCCACCACCCGTCCCGACATCCCCATGCACTACCTGGCGATGCTCAAGAACACCCGTCCTGACGCGGCCTTCAAGCCCGAAAAAGACGGCGTGCGTGGCCCGATGCAGTTCATCGACGACCTCAAGAAGAAGGGCAACCTGGTCGCCTACGTGGGCGACGTGGTGGGCACCGGTTCTTCGCGCAAGTCGGCCACCAACAGCGTGATCTGGGCCACCGGCCAGGACATCCCCTTTGTGCCGAACAAGCGCTTTGGCGGCGTGACCCTGGGCGGCAAGATTGCCCCCATCTTCTTCAACACGCAAGAAGACTCTGGTTCGCTGCCGATCGAGGTTGATGTGTCCAAGCTGGACATGGGCGACGTGATCGACGTGCTGCCCTACGACGGCAAGATCATGAAGAACGGCGCCGAAGTCGCTGCCTTTTCGCTCAAGTCGCAAGTGCTGCTTGACGAAGTGCGCGCCGGTGGCCGCATCAACCTGATCATTGGCCGCTCGCTGACCGCCAAGGCCCGCGAATTCCTGGGCCTGCCGGCCTCCACGCTGTTCCGCCTGCCGCAAGCGCCTGCAGTGTCCAAGGCCGGCTTCACGCTGGCCCAAAAAATGGTCGGCCGCGCCTGCGGCCTGCCCGAAGGTCAGGGCATCCGCCCCGGCACCTACTGCGAACCCAAGATGACCACCGTCGGCAGCCAGGACACCACCGGTCCGATGACCCGTGATGAGCTCAAGGACCTGGCCTGCCTGGGCTTCTCGGCCGACATGGTCATGCAGTCCTTCTGCCACACCGCCGCTTACCCCAAGCCGGTGGACGTGAAGATGCACCGCGAACTGCCCGCTTTCATCAGCAACCGTGGCGGCGTGGCCCTGCGTCCGGGCGACGGCGTGATCCACAGCTGGCTCAACCGCCTGCTGCTGCCCGACACCGTGGGCACCGGTGGTGACTCCCACACCCGTTTCCCGATCGGCATTTCTTTCCCCGCTGGCTCCGGTCTGGTGGCTTTCGGTGCCGCCACCGGTGTGATGCCGCTGGACATGCCCGAGTCGGTGCTGGTGCGTTTCAAGGGCAAGATGCAAGCCGGCATCACCCTGCGCGATCTGGTCCACGCCATTCCGCTGTACGCCATCAAGGCCGGTCTGCTGACGGTTGAAAAGGCTGGCAAGAAGAACGTGTTCTCGGGCCGCGTGCTCGAAATCGAAGGCCTGCCTGACCTGAAAGTGGAGCAAGCATTTGAACTGTCCGACGCCGCTGCCGAGCGTTCTGCCGCGGCTTGCGCGATCCAGCTCAACCCCGAGCCGGTGGCCGAATACCTGCGCTCCAACATCGTTCTGATGAAGAACATGATTGCCAACGGCTACGCCGACGCCAAAACCCTGGCCCGCCGCATCGAGAAAGTGGAACAGTGGCTGGCCAAGCCCGAGCTGCTCAAGGCCGACAAGGACGCCGAATACGCTGCTGTGATCGAGATCGACCTGGCCGACATCAAAGAGCCGATCGTCTGCTGCCCCAACGACCCCGATGACGCCAAGTTCATGTCCGAAGTGTCCGGCACCAAGATCGACGAAGTGTTCGTCGGCTCTTGCATGACCAACATCGGCCACTTCCGCGCTGCGGGCAAGATTCTGGAAGGCAAGAAAGACATCCCGGTGCGCCTGTGGGTGGCCCCGCCGACCAAGATGGACGCAGCCGAGCTGACCAAGGAAGGCTACTACGCCACCCTGGGCGGCGCTGGCGCCCGCATGGAAATGCCCGGCTGCTCGCTGTGCATGGGCAACCAGGCCCAGATCAAGGAAGGCTCGACCGCCATGTCCACCTCGACCCGCAACTTCCCCAACCGTCTGGGCAAGAACACCAATGTGTTCCTGGGCTCGGCCGAACTGGCGGCGGTGTGCTCCAAGCTGGGCCGCATCCCGTCCGTGGAAGAGTACATGGCCGAGATCGGCGTGGTGACCAAGAATGCCGACAAGATCTACAAGTACATGAACTTTGACCAGATCGAAGAGTACGCCGAGACGGCCAAGGGCGTGACGATTTAATCACCGAAAACGCTTTTGCTCCGAACCCCGCCCGCGCAAGCTGGCGGGTTTTTTTTCTAGGGCAGGTGGGTCAGTCGATGTTGGCCGAGCGGGTGTCGCAGCCGATGCCGCTGGCGACCCAGCGCCTGGCCACGCGCGACAGACGCGGCGCCAGCCATTTCAGACCCCAGGGCAGGGCACTGCGGGCGTCGCTGATGGCGCCGCACAAATAACGGCGCTCGGTGTCGCTCCAGCGCAGGGCGCTGCAGCGTCCCATCCGTTTGAACGACAGCACCATGCCCAGCGGGCAGGGAAAGGCCAGGCAGCACACACCACAGCCGTTGCAGGGCTCGCCCGTGCGTGGCTGTGCCGGGGCCAGCGGGTGGATGGCGATGGTGGTGGTGATGGGTTTGCGCAGCGCCATCGCTCAGGGACTCAGAGCATGCGGGCGATCAGTGCGCCTTCGGCCGGGCCTTCGACCGGAATCCAGACCTGGACCGGGTTGCCGGCAGCCACCTCGATGGCGTGGCCGTCGGTGTTTTGCATCTGCTGCACGCGCACCTGGCGGTTGCCAGTGGGGTGGATGATCTCGATGGTGTCGCCCACGGCAAAGCGGTTCTTGGTTTCCACGCGGGCCCAGCCGTCTTCGCGCACCTGCAGCACCTCGCCCACGAACTGGCTGCGCGAGCTGGCCGAGTGGCCGGTGATGTAGTTCTGGTAGTCCTGGCTGGGGCGGCGCTCGAGCAGGCCGGTGGTGTAGCCCCGGTTGGACAGGCCTTCGAGTTCAAGCAGCAGCTCGGGGTTGAAGGGGCGGCCGGCCACCGCATCGTCGATGGCACGGCGGTACACCTGCGCGGTGCGGGCCACGTAATAGTGGCTCTTGGTGCGGCCCTCGATCTTGAGCGAGTCCACCCCGATGCGGGCCAGGCGGTCCACGTACTCCACCGCACGCAGGTCCTTGCTGTTCATGATGTAAGTGCCGTGCTCGTCTTCCATGATCGGCATCAGCTCGCCCGGGCGCTCTTTTTCTTCGATCAGCCAGATCTTGTCGGCCTCGGGGTGGCGCTGGCCGCCGCCGCAGGTGGAAAAGTTGCTGGCGGCTTCCTCGTCTTCGTTGGCGAAGTTGAAACCGTCCAGGCGCTGGCTGGGCACCGCATCGCCGGTGTTGGCGTCGGTGTCGGCACTGTGGGTCTTGTATTCCCAGCGGCAGGCGTTGGTGCAGGTGCCCTGATTCGGGTCGCGGCGGTTGAAGTTGCCGCTCAGCAGACAGCGGCCCGAATAGGCGATGCACAGCGCGCCGTGCACGAAGACCTCGATTTCCATGTCCGGGCAGTCGTTGCGGATGGCTTCGACCTCGTCCAGGCTCAGTTCGCGGCTCAGGATGACCCGGCTCACGCCCTGCTTTTGCCAGAACTTCACGGCGGCGCTGTTGGTGCTGTTGGCCTGCACCGACAGGTGGATTGGCACCTCGGGCCAGAGGCCCTTTTCCATTTGCTCGCGCACCAGCATGATCAGACCCGCATCGGCCATGATCAAGGCATCCGGGCGCAGCTCGACCACGGGTTGCAGGTCGCGCAGGTAGGTGCGCAGCTTGTCGTTGTGGGCGATCAGGTTGCTGGTGACGAAGAACTTCTTGCCACGCTGGTGCGCTTCGGCAATGCCGATGCCCAGCTGTTCGAGCTTGAATTCGTTGTTGCGCGCACGCAATGAATAGCGCGGCTGGCCGGCGTACACCGCGTCGGCACCAAAGTCGTAGGCGGCGCGCATGCGCTGCAGGGTGCCGGCGGGCAGCAGCAGTTCGGGGGCTTTGATCGAGGTCATGGGGCTCTATTGTCCGGGTTTTGGCGCTGGCTGGGGCAGCCTGGTGTGGCAGGCACAATCAGGGCATGGACATTCACGCTTCTGACGTTCTGGTCGCTGGTGGCGGCATCGGCGGCTTGGCCGCTGCGCTGGCGCTCTCGCGTCAGGGCGTGCAGGTGCAGCTCATCGAGCAGGCCGAGGCCTTTGCCGAGGTGGGCGCGGGCATCCAGATCGGTCCAAATGTGACCCGCATCCTGCGCGAATGGGGCTTGGAAGACGGCTTGCGCCAGGTGGCCAGTTTCCCAAAAGCGTTGCTGGCGCGTGACGCACGCACTGGCCGTGAGCTGGGCCGACTGCCCCTGGGCGAGCGTTCCGAGCGCCTGTACGGCGCCCCTTACGCCTGCATCCACCGGGCTGACCTGCACCAGCTGTTGCTGCATGCCGTGCAAGCCCAGGGTGTGCCGCTGCGGCTCCACCAGCATTTGGCCGATGTGCAGCAGCAGGGCGGCACTGTAACGGCACGCACCGCGCAGGGCCAAACCTTGCAAGCGGACATGCTGGTCGGCGCGGACGGTCTGTGGAGCCGCAGCCGACAGGCCCTGGGCCTGGCCGAAGCACCTTGCTGCACAGGCCATCTGGCCTATCGTGGGCTGGTGTCACTGCAAGGGCCTGAGCCGCAGATCACGGTCTGGATGGGGCCGCGTCTGCACATCGTGCAATACCCGGTGCAGGCAGGGCGTGCGCTCAATGTGGTGGCCATCGTGCACGGCCAGCCACCCGCCCAGCTGCAGGACTGGGACCATGTGGCCAATGCCGCGCACCTGCTTGAGGCGCTGGGGCCGGTCTGTGAAGCGCTGCGCCAGACGCTGGAAGCGGTGCCTGGCTGGCGCCTGTGGGCGCTCCATGACCGACCGCCTTTGACGGCGGCCACACAAATGGGGCAGGGCGCAGTGGCCCTGCTGGGCGATGCGGCGCACCCCATGCGGCCTTACCTGGCACAAGGTGCGGGCATGGCCATTGAAGACGCGCAGGTGCTGGCGCAATGCTGGGCCAGCACGGGCAGTGTGGCCCAGCGGGTGCAGCGCTATGCAGAGCTTCGCTGGCAGCGCAACGCCCAGGTGCAGGCACGTGCGGTGCGCAATGGCCACATCTTTCACGCGCAGGGGCCACTGCGGTGGGGGCGCAATCTGGCCATGGGCGTGCTGGGTGCCCAGGTGATGGATGTGCCCTGGTTGTACCGGGGCCCGGACTGAGGGGTCAGAGCGCGTCGATTTCGCGGTGGCGTTTGAGGGTGAGCCAGCGGCCCTTGAACTGCTCGGTCAGCATTTCCACCAGGTACACCGAGCGGTGTTGCCCGCCGGTGCAGCCGATGGCCACCGTCACGTAGCTGCGGTGGTCCTTCTGGATCGCCGGAATCCATTGCTGCAAAAAGTCTTCGATGTTCTTTTGCATGCGTTCCACATCGGCCGACTGACGCAAATACGCTTGCACCGGGGCATCGCGACCAGTCAGTGGGCGCAGGTCCGATTCGTAGTGCGGGTTGGGCAGCATGCGCACGTCAAACACATAGTCGGCGTCGTTGGGGACGCCGCGCTTGAAACCGAAGGACTCGAACACCAGCGTGAGCTGGGCGGTGGGGGCGCTCACCAATGTTTTGACATAGGTTTGCAGCTGTGACGAGCGCAGCAGGCTGGTGTCGATCACATGGGCGCGTTCGCGCAGGTTGGACAGCAGCTCCCGCTCGAACTGGATGGTTTCGGTCAGCGCTTTGTCGCTTTGCGGCTTGGACTCACCCGACAGTGGGTGTTTGCGGCGCGATTCGGAGTAGCGGCGCATCAAGGTGTCGGTGGTGGCGTCCAGAAACACCGATTTGACGGTCATGCCCATCTCGCGCAGTGTGTTCAGTTGTTCGGGCATGAGGTGCAGCGATGTCGCACTGCGCACGTCGATCGCAATCGCCAGGCGGCTTTCCTGGTGCTGTTCTTCGAGTTTGACAAAGGAAATCAGCAACTCAGGGGGCAGGTTGTCCACGCAGTAATAGCCCGCGTCTTCGAGCGCGTGCAGCGCCACCGATTTGCCAGAACCGGACATGCCGGTGATCAGGATGATGTCCATGGGCTTCAGGCGGTGGCAGTGCCCAGCATTTCGCGGGCATGGGCCAGGGTGGTGGCCGAGAGTTTTTCGCCGCCCAGCATGCGGGCGATTTCCTGCACGCGGTCTTCACCGGTGCTGGGGCTCACGCGGCTGCCGATCTGGCCGTCGCTGAGCTGTTTGCTGACCACCAGGTGCTGGTCGGCGCAGGCCGCCACTTGCGGCAGGTGCGTCACAGCCAGCACCTGTCGGTGGCGACCCAGCTGTTTCATCAGGCGGCCCACGGTCTCGGCCACAGCGCCACCCACGCCAGAATCGACTTCGTCAAAGATCAGGGTGCCCGCTTCGCCCAGCTCGCTGGTGGTCACGGCAATCGCCAGTGCAATGCGGGACAACTCGCCCCCCGAGGCCACTTTGCCCACCGGGCGCGGGGTGCTGCCTGCGTGACCTGCCACCAGAAACTGCACATCGTCCAGTCCGTGCTGGGCGGCTTGTTCCAGCGCTTGCAACTGCACTTCAAAGCGGCCGCCCTGCATGCCCAGTTGTTGCATGGCCGAGGTCACTGCCTGGGCCAGTGCGGGTGCGGCTTTTTGGCGCTGGCGCGAGAGGGCGCGGGCGGCTTTTTGGTAGGCGTCAGCGGTGGACCGCTCTGCAGATTCAAGCGCCTGCAGGTCGCTGGCGGCATCCAGTCTGGCCAGGTCTTCTTTCCATTGTGACCAGACCGCGGGCAGCTCTTCGGGCGTGCGTTTGTAGCGGCGTGCCAGCGACACCCACAGGCCCAATCGCTCGTCCAGCTGTGCCAGGCGGTCAGGGTCCAGGTCGGCGCGGCGCAGGTAGCCGTGCAAGCTGTGCGCCGCGTCTTCGGCCTGGGCCTGGGCCGAGGCCAGCACATCGGCCAGGGCCTGAAACTCAGGCTCCACCCGCGCCAGATCGGCCAGGCCCTGACTGGCTCGCGTCAGCAAGGTCAGGGCCCCAGCTTCGTCTTCGCCTTCGAGCAGGGCGCAGGCTTGCTGCGCGGCATCCATCAGACCTTGCGCATTCGACAGCCGGCCGTGTTGGGTGTTCAGGTCGTCCCATTCGCCATCGGCAGGGGCCAGTTTGTCCACTTCGCCAATCTGCCAGGCCAGGCGTTCGCGTTCACTGGCCAGGGTGTCTTGTGCGCGGCGCGCATCATCCAATGCCTGGCGCGCGTCACGCCACGCCTGCCATGCGATGCGTACGGGGCGCGTGTCGGCTTGTGCATAGCCGTCCAGCAGCTGGCGTACAGCATCAGGTCGCGTCAGGCTTTGCCAGGCGTGCTGGCCATGGATGTCGAGCAGCAAATCGCCCAGAGCGCGCAGTTGGGTGGCCGTGGCCGGGCTGCCGTTGATGAAGGCACGGCTCTTGCCCGCAGCATCGACCGTACGGCGCAGCAGCAGGCTGCCCTCAGCGTCAAAACCGGCTTCTTGCAGCCAGGCCTGGGTGGCAGGGGTGGCCTCGAATTCGGCGGCGATGTCGCAGCGGCTGGCACCTTCGCGCACCACGCCTGCGTCAGCACGGGCGCCGAGGGCCAGCTGCAGCGCGTCGATCAAAATGGATTTGCCTGCACCGGTTTCGCCGGTCAGCACCGAAAAACCGGCACGCAAGTCCAGTTCGAGTGCGTGGACGATCACAAAATCCCGCAGGGTGATGTGCGTCAGCGCCATGTTCAGGTGCCCTCGTTCCAGTGCATTTTTTTGCGCAGGGTGTCGAAATAGTTCCAGCCCTCGGGGTGCAAAAAGCGCACCTGGTGCTCCGAACGGCGCACGGTGATGCGGTCACCAATCATCAGCGAGGCCAGCGACTGCATGTCGAAGTTGGCGCTGGCATAACGCCCCGAGACGATTTCGATGCTGACCTCGGCGTTCTCGGACAGCACGATGGGGCGGTTGGACAGGGTGTGCGGTGCAATGGGCGCCATGATCCAGCCGCCAATGGCCGGGTGCATGAGCGGGCCGCCCACCGAGAGCGAGTAGGCGGTGGAGCCGGTGGGGGTGGCAATGATCAGGCCGTCGGCGCGCTGGTTGGCCACAAAGTGACCGTCCACCTCGACGCGCAACTCCACCATGCCCGAGGTGCCGCCGCGGTACACCACCACGTCGTTCATGGCCAGGGCGTCAAACACGCAATGGCCGTCGCGCTGCACGCGGGCGTGCATGAGGCTGCGCAGGTCGGTCTGGTAGCGGCCCTGCAGCATGGGCGAGAGTACGCTCTGGTAATCCTTGAGCGGGATGTCGGTGATGAAGCCCAGCCGCCCCTGGTTGATGCCGATCAGCGGCAGTTTGTGGCAGGCCATCTGGCGGCCCACGCCCAGCATGGTGCCGTCGCCGCCAATCGCAATGCCCAGATCGCATTGCTGGCCAATCTCGTTCAGGTCGAGTGCGGCGTAGCCGCTCAGGCCGGTGAGCTGGGCGGTGTTTTGGTCAAACACCACTTCGCAGCCCTGGCGTGCCAAAAAGTGGGCCACCTCTTCGAGCACCTTGCGCGAGCTTTCGAGTGCCGCGCCCGTGACCGATGCGTGGGTTCTTCCAAACAGGGCAACGTGCCGGAATTGGGATTTCATAGGCAAATTACATCATTAAAATGGCCCGATGCTCGATGACCGCGCCAAGTTGTTGCTGAAATCTCTGGTGGAACGCTACATTGCCGACGGCCAGCCCGTGGGCTCGCGCACGCTGTCCAAGGCCTCGGGCCTGGAGTTGTCGCCCGCCACCATCCGCAACGTCATGTCCGACCTGGAAGAGCTGGGCCTGATTGCCAGCCCGCACACCTCGGCCGGGCGCATTCCGACGGCACGCGGTTACCGTCTGTTTGTGGACACCATGCTGACCGCGCAGCGCCAGGAGCTGCATGCCCCCAGCCTGCAACCCGACCAGCCGCAAAAGGTGATTGCCAATGCGGCCAACCTGCTGTCCAACCTGTCGCACTTTGTCGGCGTGGTCATGGCGCCCAAGCGCTCGTCGGTGTTCCGGCACATCGAATTTCTGCGCCTGTCAGAGCGGCGCCTGCTGGTCATCATTGTTTCGCCCGAAGGCGATGTGCAAAACCGCGTGCTGTTCACCGAGGTGGATTACTCGCAAAGCCAGCTGGTGGAAACGGCCAACTACCTCAACGCCAACTTTGCCGGCATGGCCATTGAACAGGTGCGCGCCCGCGTGCAGCAAGAGCTGGTCAAGCTGCAAGGCGAAATCGCCACGCTCATGCAGGCCGCCGTGCAAGTCAGCTCCGAGGCGCTGGCCCAAGAAGACAACGTCGTCATCTCGGGCGAACGCAACCTGTTGTCGGTGAGCGACTTCTCCAACGACATGGGGCATCTGCGCCGCGCTTTCGAGCTGTTTGAACAAAAGAGCCAGCTCATGCGCCTGCTGGATGTGTCCAGCAAGGCCGAGGGTGTGCGCATCTACATTGGCGGAGAAAGCCAGATCGTGCCCATGGAAGAACTCTCGGTGGTCAGTGCCCCCTACGAGGTGGATGGCCAGGTGGTGGGCACGCTGGGCGTGATTGGCCCCACCCGCATGCCCTACGACCGCATGATCCAGATCGTGGACATCACTGCGCGCCTGGTGGGCAATGCCCTGAGTCAAGGCAAGTAAGGCTTTTTGCCCCACTACAATCGAGTGCTCACCGCTGTGGTGCAGTGGGGCGTTAGCTCAGTTGGTCAGAGCAGAGGACTCATAATCTATTAAAATAGTTCTCAAATTGTCAAAAAGTCTATATGCAACAACAGGTTACGTGAGAAAAATTGGTGTGTAAAACACTACACACCAGCTACACACTTTTTGACTGTTTTGAACCCGCGTTTTGGGCTGTTTTTCGCCCCAAAAACCGACCCACGTACAATCTATTTTTGAGGGGCGTTAGCTCAGTTGGTTAGAGCAGAGGACTCATAGAAATTTGTGCACCGAGATAGGAAACTTCTCGCGTGAATGGCGTCAAATTCGGTGAAAGCTACGTGCAGTGATGCATATGCCAATGCCGAGCCAAGCTTCGATGTGAAAGCATCGTTGAAGGTGTAGAGACTAGACGGCGCCCACCTACGGCGAAAGCTATGGTGAAGGCATAGTCCAGGGAGTGGCGAAAGTCACACAAACCGGAATCCTTTGGTCGACAGTTCAAGTCTGTCACGCCCTACCAACACTAAAGAGGACTGTGTAAAAGCAGTCCTCTTTTTTTATCTCCACACTGCACACTCACTTGGTTGCTCTTTTCCCAAGTTGAATTTAAAGTGCACTGATGACGCAGATACAGCCAAAAATTGAAAGAACAACAGCGATTGGGCTTGCCCGTTTCGCCTATGAATACATTGACGCCGCGATACTTGTTGATGAAGCAAAAGGTCAAGTTGGTTTACTTTCGCAAGCCTCTTACACACCAGCTTACTTTTTAGCAGTACACGGCATTGAACTGTGCCTGAAATCTTATTTGTTACACAAGGGCGTTGATCTTGAATCACTGGGAAAAAAATACGGACACAACTTGAATAAATGTCTGGTTGATTCAAACGCACTTGGACTCGAAGCTATTTTTGAGATGAATGACGATGACCGTAGAGCGTTTGAATTGCTCATTGAACTCAACAGAGAGCATCAGTTGCGATACATACAAACAGGTTTCAAAACATACCCTCTATGGTCAATCGTTGAACCATTGGCGGTACGACTTCATCAAGCAGTGGCTAAAGAGGTTGGCTATCGCTCGTTTGACAAGCATTACCCTGCCTGTAAGTAACGAATGCAGCTATGTCGGCAAAAAAAGAGACCACACACATCCTCAGCGAAGGTGAACTCGTCCTGTACAGGCGGGAGCGCAGCTCTATCTGGCAATGCCGTTACAAGGTGGGTGGTGTTTGGCAAAGGGCATCGACGAAAGAGCGAAAGCTCAAAGATGCCAAAGAGGTCGCCAAAAAACTGAGGATCACGGCTGAAATCCGCAAGCGTGACAACCTTCCTGTTATCACACGCAAATTCCGAGACGTTGCCAAGCTGGCTGTGCAGCGTATGGAGCAGAAGCTTGCCAACGGTGACGGCAAGGTTTCGTACAAGGACTACATCCGCATCATCAATGAGTATCTGATCCCGATATTGGGCAACAGGCTCATCACGAACATTGACAGCGCAGCACTGGATCACTTGGATGCGGAACGCATTCGGATGATGGAGCGACAGCCAAGCCACAGCACCTTGCTGAGCCATAACGCGGCCTTGAATCTCATTTTCGATGAAGGTGTGCTGCGGAACTTCCTTACTGAACTAAATCGTCCAAAGCTGGAGTCGAAGGGCAAGAAAAGCACCCGTCACCCTGCATTTGAGCTGAATGAAATCCAAGCTGTCATCAACAACTTTGACAGCTGGATTGAAAGGGCACGCAACGACCACAGCAAGGAGATGCGCCAAATAATGCGCGACTATGTGGTGATGCTGATCGACACCGGTGCTAGGCCCGGCAAAGAGTTGATGAACCTGAAATGGAAGCAAATCAGATTCTCAATGAATCCCACGCTCACACCCACCGGCGAAAAAGAATTTCTTGACGATGGCACTGAGCAAGATGTCGTACACCCGAACCTGAACAGGATTGTCGAGATGACGGTCTCAGGCAAGACCGGTACTCGCCAAATCATTGGGCGCGAGCCAACTGTGAAGGTGTTGGAACGAATATCTCGACGTGTGTATGGCGTACGCAATAACGTAGCCGATCCATTGAAGGACATCGCCATCCCTAGCAATGATGACTATGTGTTGCGGACCAAAGACAAGAAGCAGGATGTGAGCTCATCTTTTCAGCATATGTTGGAGAGGTACTTGGAAGAGCACAACCTGCTGTTCGACCCAAAGACTGAGCAGAACCGCGTTTTTTACAGTTTCCGGCACACCTATGCCACGCTGGCACTCACGCACGACAAGGTGCCTATTCACACGCTAGCGAAGCAAATGGGCACCAGCGTGCTGATGATTGAACGTCACTACAGCCATTTGAAAGTCATTCAAGCCGTTGAACAACTGAGCGGGTTGAAGCCTCCTCAAAAACCTGAGCCAGCTGGGAGTAGAGAATTCCAACCAACGGAGTCTCTACATGAAGAAATCCAGATTCAGTGAAAGCCAGATCGTTGCCATCCTCAAGGAGGTCGAGCTGGG
>JACCDW011915033.1_pt1 | contig 14837 bp, 12 predicted proteins | sample 7449781 | NCBI WGS metagenome assembly JACCDW01 (sample SAMN15323449, study PRJNA562643) | freshwater metagenome | isolation source: river surface water | place: USA:Blue River Watershed | collected 2017-08-18
CCGCCACCCCCATGCAGGTGTGGGCTGAACCGGCGCTGATCGGCTTGGCCCAGGGTGTGTTGGCGTCGACCGGCGAGGCTGGCGCTCAGCCCCTGACCCGCGCCGAGCGCTGGTCGGCGGCAGCGAATTCACCTTGGGACCTGGCCCAGGGGGAATGGTCCCAAACACCGACACAAAGGGCGTGGCGCGGCGTGACGAATCTGGTCCAGGATTGGGTGCGCCAACCCGAATGGAAACCCGCGCGTTGGGCGCTGGGCCTGCTGCTCGCAGGCCAAGTGCTGGGCCTGTCAACATGGGCCTGGATGACCGAACAAGAGACGCAAGCCCAGCGACAAGCCTTGCAAGGGATGCTCAGGCAAAGTTTTCCAGACATCACCACCGTGGTCGACGCCCCCTTGCAAATGCAGCAAGCCCTCCATCGCTTGCGCCTTCAGGTGGGCGCGGCTGGACCGACACAGCCCGAAGAGATGTTGGCGCAACTCACCCAAGGCATGAGCCCCTCCCCTGCGCTGACGCGCATCCGGTTTGACGGACTGTCGCTGACGGTGCAGGGCCTCCAAATGAACGCCCTGGCCGCGCCGCAACGACAGCGCTTGCAAGCCTTGGGTTACGTGCTCCAGGACACGGCCGAAGGCCTGCGCATGCGCTGGGAGGGCACCCCATGAGCCACCCCCGTTGGTTGGCCCTCGCCCTCATCGCATTGGCCCTGGCTGCCGCGTCATGGGCCCTTGGGCCGGCTTGGCAACAGTGGCGGGCACACCCACAGCCCTTGCACAAACTGGCGCAACAAAGACAAGCCATGCAGTTGCAACAGCAAGAGGTCGAGGCTTTGCGCAAAAAGCCCATCCCCAGCCCGTTCGAGGCCCAAACCCTGATCCATGCGCTCAGCAAACAGCACTTTGGCAGCACACCGATCGGCCTACCGGACCAGGGGCTGCAAGTCCAACTCAACGGCGTGAACGCCGAGCGCTTGGCGCTGGGTTGGCAAGAGATTCGCGCCCAAACATCGGCCCGCGTGGTGCGCGTGGACCTCACGGCCAGCGGCCCCTTGTGGTCCGGCACCTTGGTGTTCAAACTGGCGCAGAAACCATGATGCGCACGCACCCGTTACCGCCCCCGACGGGACGAAGCGCCCCCTGGACCTGGTTTGCCCTTGGGGCCTTGGCCAGCACGCTGTGGGTGGTACTGCATCAGTGGCCCGCCCGATGGCTGGCCCCTGTGGTCCATCACCTCTCCGAGGGACGTGTCCAGTTGATCGAGGCCCAAGGCACCGTTTGGGAGGGTTCGGCTCACCTGGCACTCGGCCCAGGACCCGACACCCCGACCAGCACCGCCTGGTCGCAGCGGCTGCATTGGCGTTTGACCCCCATGGGCTTGACCGACTGGGAACTGCGTTTGAGACCCCGTGAGCAGCCCGAGTCGGACACTTGGTCGTGGCGACTCCAGTGGCACCCCTCGGGTTGGTCGCTGGGTGTGAGCGACATCGACTGGCGATTGCCCACCACTTGGCTGTCGGGCTTGGGCGCCCCTTGGAACACCGTCGAACCCGATGGGGTCATGCGCTTGCGCAGCCTGGGCTGGGGCTGGCAACAAGGACCCAGCGGCACCCAGACGCGCGGACAGATCGGTCTGACGCTGGAGGGGTTTGCCACCCGCTTGTCTTCGTTGCGGCCCTTGGGTGACTACCAGCTGACCTTGCATGGGGCGACGGTCCCCCGGGTGGAGTTGCGCACCCTCCAAGGCCATCTGCACCTGAGCGGCCAAGGCCATTGGCAAAATGGTCGCCTGCAATTTCTGGGCGAAGCCTGGGCCCATCAGGCGCAAGACGAGACCGCGCTGTCCAATTTACTCAACGTCCTGGGTCCACGTACCGGGCCTCGGACTTTACTGAAAGTGGGATGAAGAATCGCCATGTCGACCCTCAAATACGCCTGTTGGCACCGCTTGGTCTGCGTCCTTGCTTTGAGCTGGACCTTGGGTCTGCCCACCTCTTGGGCCCAGACCAAACCCAAAAACCCCGCCACAGAACCAGTCAGCCTGAACTTTGTGAACGCAGAGATCGAGACCGTGGCCCGTGCCCTGGCCCATGTCACGGGCCGCAACCTGGTGCTCGACCCCAGGGTCAAAGGGACCATGACCCTGAGCACCGAAAAGCCCATGTCGCCCGAGCAGGCGTGGTCGCAGTTTCTGTCGGCCTTGCGCCTGCAGTCTTATGCCGTCGTCGAGGTCAATGGCTTGTACAAACTGTTGCCCGAAGCCGAGGCCAAACTACAAGGTGGCAGCGTGGTCGCCACCCCCGACAAATCGGCCATCGGGGGGCAGGTGATCACCCAGATCTTTCGCCTGCAACATGAAAACGCCAACCAATTGGTGTCGGTGTTGCGCCCACTGATCAGCCCCAACAACACGATCAACGTCAACCCGGGCACGAACTCGCTGGTCATCACCGACTACGCCGATAACCTGCAGCGCATCGCGCGCATCATCGCCAACCTCGACACCGCACAAGCCACCGACATCGAAATCGTGCCGCTCAAGCACGCCCTGGCCATCGACCTGGCGCCCTTGCTGCAAAGGTTGATCGACGCGTCAGCTCCGGCAGCTGGCGCCCCCACGCCCAACCCCGCAACACCGGCTGGCCCGGGGGGCGATGGGGGATACCGCACCACCGTGTTGCCCGAGGCGCGCAGCAACAGCCTGATTTTGCGCGCCGCCAGCCCCGCCCGTCTGCTGCAGGCGCGCCAACTGGCTGAAAAGCTGGATCGCCCAGGCGGTGCCGCCGCCGCTGGCAACATCCACGTGGTGTACCTGAAAAACGCCGATGCGACCAAACTGGCGATCACCCTGCGTGCAGCCCTGGCGGGCGACGGTCGCGGGGTGGGCAGCCTGATCCCCAACACCCCCACACCCACCCCCTCCGTGGGCACCGGCCTGACCACGACCCCCACATCGATGGCCCCCCCTATGGGCGGCAACACCAGCAGCAGCCCGAGCGCCACGACCACGGGCGGACAGATTCAAGCCGACCCGGCCACCAACTCGTTGATCATCAGCGCGCCCGAGCCGGTCTATCGGCAATTGCGTGCCGTGATCGACCAACTCGATGGACGACGTGCCCAAGTGCTGGTCGAGAGCATGATTGCCGAGGTCGATGCCAGCAAGGCGTCGCAGTTTGGCGTGCAATGGCAAAACATCATGGGCAACCGGGGCGGCAACGTCGGCATCATCGGCACCAACTTCGGCAGTGGCGGCAACAACATCCTCACCCTGTCCAGCCAGGGGAGCAGCGGCACGCTCAGTCCCAACGCCGGTCTCAACATCGGCACCGGGCGCCGCTTGGACAATGGCTCCTACATTTTGAGCAGTCTGGCCAACTTTTTACAGGAAAGCGGCGGCAGCAACATCCTGTCAACCCCCACCTTGCTGACCCTGGACAACGAAGAGGCCAAGATCGTCGTGGGACAGAACGTCCCCTTCGTCACCGGTCAATACACCAACAACAACACCAACACCGGGGCGGTGAATCCATTTCAAACCATCGAACGCAAAGACGTGGGCCTGACCTTGCGCGTCAAGCCCCAAATCAGTGAAACCGGTACCGTCAAGCTGACCATTTACCAAGAGGTCTCGAGCGTGGTCGCCAATTCGGTGGGCAGCACCACCGGGTTGATCACCAACAAGCGTTCGATCGAGTCCAATGTGCTGGTCGAAGATGGCCAGGTGGTGGTGTTGGGTGGCCTGTTGTCCGACGAATACAACTCGAACAGCGCACAGGTGCCCGGCTTGGGCAACATCCCCTTGCTCGGCGCGCTGTTTCGCAGCGAAAGCCGAGAACGCCGCAAAACCAATCTGATGGTGTTTTTGCGACCGGTCGTGCTGCGTGACGCGATCGCCACCGACAACCTGTCGAACACCCGCTACCAGAACATGATCAACACTCAGGTGCAGAGCCACGTGCCGGCCAGTGGACCGATGACGGTGGACAACAACATGACCTTGCCACCCAAGCCAGAGCCCAAAGCGGAGAGCAAGCCTTGAGCGCACGCCATCCCCTGCCTTACGCCTTTGCCCGCAGCCATCAGCTGTTGCTGGAGGGGCATGAGCAGGGCTGCACGCTTTACTTTGCCGGCCAGCCCGATGCTGCGGCCTGGAGCGAGGTCATGCGTTGGGCTTGTGCTCAGGGGTCCATGCCGACGGCCCAACAAATGACGACCGATGACCTGGCGCACAAAATCAGTCAGGCTTATGCGCACAGCGACACCACCGCCGCTCGGGTCGCCAGCGAAGTCGAAAACGACGCCGACCTGGGCCGATTGCTGCAGGAACTGCCGGCCGTGGCAGACCTGCTGGAATCCTCTGACGATGCCCCCATCATCCGCTTGCTCAATGCCTTGCTCGGCCAAGCCGCCCGCGACGGGGCCAGCGACATCCACATCGAGGCTTACGAGCGTCATTCGAGTGTGCGGTTCCGGATTGATGGCGATTTGCGCGAAGTCGCGCAACCCCATCGGGCCTTGCACGCGGCGCTGATTTCTCGCTTGAAGATCATGGCCGATCTGGACATCGCCGAAAAGCGTCTGCCCCAAGACGGGCGCATCTCGCTGCGCCTGGGCCAGCGCGCCATCGACATCCGGGTCTCGACCCTGCCCAATGCACACGGCGAACGCGCCGTGTTGCGCCTGCTGGACAAATCATCCACCCGCCTGAGCTTGAGCGACCTTGGGATGACGGGCGAGACCCTGCAACGCTGGCTCCAGCAGCTGCGTCAGCCCCATGGTCTGTTGCTGGTCACGGGCCCCACTGGATCGGGCAAGACGACCACCTTGTACGCCGCGCTGCAAGCACTCGACTCGAATCAGGTGAACATTTTGACGGTCGAAGACCCGATCGAATACGAGTTGCCTGGCGTCGGCCAAACCCAGGTCAACCCCCGCATCGAGCTCGACTTTGCCCGCGCCCTGCGCGCCATCTTGCGCCAAGATCCGGACGTCATCATGATCGGCGAAATCCGTGACCACGAGACAGCGCAGATCGCCATTCAGGCCTCGCTCACCGGCCACTTGGTGCTGGCCACCCTGCACACCAACGACGCCCCCAGCGCCGTGACCCGCCTGATCGACATGGGGGTGGAGCCGTTCTTGCTCAGTTCTTCCCTGCTCGGCGTGCTGGCGCAGCGCCTGGTGCGCCGCTTGTGCCCGGCCTGCGCCGGTGCGGGTTGCGCCGAGTGCCACCACACCGGGCATCAGGGTCGCATGGGGGTTTTTGAATTGATGCTGGCCGACCACCGGGTGCGTGAGCTGATCCACGGTGCGGCACCCGAATCCGAATTGCGCGCAGCGGCACTGGCCGGCGGCATGGTGCCGATGCGCCAAGATGGCGAACGCTTGGTGCAACAGGGGCTGATCAGCGCCGCCGAATTGATCCGCGCCACCCGCGACTGACCCGCCCCATGCCTGCGTTCAAGTACCGAGCCATCGACGCCCAAGGGCACCCGACCCAGGGTTGGCTGGAGTCCGAGTCCGAACGTTTGGCGCGGCAAACGCTGCGAACCCAAGGCCTGATCCCGATCGAGGTCACGTCCAACGACAGCACCGGTGACCGAGTTCCCTTCTGGCGCCGCTCGATCCATTTGCGTCCCGCCATGACGGGGGAAGCTCGGGTCACCTTCACGCGCCAACTGTCGGGGCTGCTGCAGGCCGGACTGACGCTCGAGCGTGCGCTCACCGCGCTGATGGAAGACGTCTCACCCAGGCAGTCGGCCCTCATCGCCAGCTTGCGGGCCGAGGTCAACGCCGGCCACAGCCTGGCGCAAGCCATGGCCACGCACGGCGACGAGTTCGCGCCGGTTTACCGCGCCGTCATCGCCGCCGGTGAACAAAGCGGACAGTTCAGCGCCATCCTGGACCGGCTGGCAACGGACCTGGAAGCCGACCACCAACTGCGCCACAAGGTCATGGCCGCCGTGCTCTACCCGGCCATCGTGTCGGTGGTGGCCGTGCTGATCGTCTTGTATTTATTGGGTTCGGTGGTGCCACAAATCGCCCAGGTGTTCACGCAAAACCAGCAGGCCTTGCCCGACCTCACGCGTTTCATGCTCGGCGTCTCTGGCCTGGTGCAGGCGGCGGGCTGGCCATTTTTTGCGGGGGTGCTCGTGCTGGGCTGGCTGGTTCGGCAGGCGCTGCAAAAAACCGAGCTGCGCACCCGTTGGGATCGGGCCTGGTTGGCCCTGCCGGGCATCGGCGCTTGGCTGCGCAACTACCATGCGGCCCGCCTGGCCAGTACCCTGTCCTCGCTCACTGGGGCCGGTGTGCCGATCCTCAAGGCGCTGGATGCCGCTGCCGACACGGTGCCCAACCTGGCCCTGCGCGACGACCTGAAGCTGGCGGCCGAGCTGGTTCGGGAAGGCGCGCCCCTGGCCGTGGCCGTGGGCCATCAGGGCCAATGGCCCAAGCTGCTGACCATGTTCATCCGCCTGGGCGAGCAAAGCGGCCAACTGCCCCAGATGCTGACGCAGGTGGCCACCCAATTGCGTGAGCAGGTGCAGCGGCGCAGTTTGCAGTGGGCCACCGTGCTGGAGCCGCTGCTGATCTTGGTCATGGGGGGCGTGGTCATGTTGATCGTGCTGTCGGTCATGCTGCCCATCGTGCAACTCAATCAATTGGTGAGGTGATCCATGGGTGTGACTTTGGCCAATCAACTGGTGGTCGCCATCTCGTCGCGCGCCTTGTTTGACTTTGAAGAAGAAAACCAGGTGTTCGAGAGCGGCGATGATCACGCGTACATGCAACTGCAATTGCAACGCGTCGATGTCCCGGCCAAACCCGGCGTGGCGTTTTCTTTGGTCAAAAAATTGTTGGCCTTCAACCGCCCCGACGCGCCACGCATCGAGGTGGTGATCCTGTCGCGCAACGACCCCGTCAGCGGCATGCGGGTGTTTCGCTCGGCCGCGCATTACGGCCTGCCCATCGTGCGCGGCAGTTTCACCCGGGGACGCCCCCCCTGGCAATACCTGAAGCCCTTGCACGCCAATCTGTTTTTATCGGCCCATCTGCCCGATGTGCGTGCCGCGCTCGACGCGGGCGTGCCGGCTGCCCAGGTTTATCCACAAGCCGCGCACGCCTCGGATCGGCACCCGAACGAGGTGCGGATCGCCTTTGACGGCGATGCCGTGCTGTTTTCTGACGAGGCCGAGCAGGTCTTTCAGGCGCAAGGCTTGAACGCCTTTCAAGAGCACGAGCGCGCCAACGCGCGCCTGCCCTTGTCGGCTGGCCCCTTCAAACCCCTGCTCGAAGCCCTGCACAGCCTGCAAAGCGAAGGAACCGAGGCCATGCGCATCCGCACGGCCTTGGTGACCGCGCGCAGCGCGCCGGCCCACGAACGCGCCATCCGCACCCTGATGGATTGGAACGTGCAGGTCGACGAAGCCATGTTTTTGGGCGGTCTGGACAAGGGCGAGTTTTTGCGCGAGTTCGAGCCCGATTTTTTCTTCGACGACCAAACCGGCCACATCGAATCGGCAGCCCGTCATGTGCCGGCGGGCCATGTGGCCAGCGGCATCACCAACCACGGCAAAGCCTGAGGACAAGCCTCAGGCCCGCGCGCCGTCGCGCCAGCGCCGCCAACCGGCCAGTCGCAACTCACACGCCGGACACCCACCACAGCCATACCCCCACTCGTGCCGCTGGCTGCGATCGCCCAGGTAACAGGTGTGGGTGTGCTCGACGATCAGCGCCACCAGGGCTTGCCCACCGATCGAGTCGGCCATGGCCCAAGTTTCTGTCTTGTCGATCCACATCAGCGGCGTTTCGATCAAAATGCGCCGGTCCATGCCCAGCGAGAGGGCCAACTGCATGGCCTTCATGGTGTCATCGCGGCAGTCGGGGTAGCCGGAGAAGTCGGTCTCGCACACCCCGGTCACGAGCACGCTTAAATCGCGCCGGTAAGCCAGCGCCGCGGCCAAGGTCAGAAACAGCAGGTTGCGCCCGGGCACGAAGGTGTTGGGCAAGCCCGATTCGCCCATCTGAAACGCCATGTCGCGCGTCAGCGAGGTCTCGCTGACCTGACCCAGCACCGCCAGATCCAGCACATGGTCCTGTCCCAAACGCTCGCGGGCCTGCGGCATGACCTGGACGATGCGTGTCAGCACGGCCTGGCGGGCCTGCATTTCGATGTGGTGGCGCTGACCGTAGTCAAAGCCCAGCGTTTCAACACGCCCATAGCGCTGCAAGGCATGGGCAAGACAGGTGGTCGAGTCCTGACCGCCTGAGAACAACACGAGGGCGCTGCGATGAATGGGGCTCATGGGGGCATGGAAGGTGATTTGGCTCGGCGGCTTTCGCGCCGCGCGATCCAAAGGGTCGAGGCGGCGATCACGCACGCCCCGACCAGGGTGGAGGGACTGGGCAAGTCGGCAAACACCAGCCAGCCCAGCAAGGAGGACCAGATCAGGTCCAGAAACCGCAAAGACTGCGTGGCCGAGATGTCGGTGGCCTTGAACGCCTGGGTCATGCAGTAGTGACCCAGTGACCCAAACACCCCGGCCAGTCCAAAACCAAGCCACTGCCAAAGGGTGGGGGCTTGCCAAAAATACACCGCCATCGGCAAGGCAAACAAACTCACCGTCAAGGCCTGCCAAAGCACGATCACCGTCGGTTTTTCGTTCGCGGTGAGCGCCTTGGTGATCAGGAACGAGGCGGCGAACATGGGCGATGACGCCAACATGATCAAGGTGTAGAGGCCGTCGCTGCCCCCGAGCTTGGGTGCCACAATGATCAGCACCCCCGAAAAGCCCAACAAGGCCGCCACCCAGCGGTCGGCACGCATGCGCTCGCCCAGAAACCAAGCCGCCCCGAGCATGATGAAAATCGGCCCGGTGAAGCCCAACGCCGTCATGTCCGCCAGGCCAATGTGGGGCAAGGCCGTGAACCACAGCATCAGCCCGATGGTATGGACCCCGCCGCGCCAGAACTGGCCTTTGACGTTGCGTGGCACGACCTCGGCCCAACCGTGGCGCAACAAGGGCAACATGACGATCAGCCCAAACAGGTAGCGCAGAAAAAGGGATTGGTAGACATTCAGGTTGAGCGTGATGCTGCGCACCACGGTATTGAGCAAGCACAGCAACAAGCCCGAGGCCACCGCCCACAACAGGCCCTGGACGGCCAGGCTCTGTCCGCCCCAGACGCGCTCAAACCAATGTCGCCAGCGGCTGTCCGAAAAATGCTGTCTTGAACCCATGTGTTGCCATTTTAGGCTTTGTCCCCAGCCATGGCGGCGGGCCTGACGCACTTGCATGAGAGGCCCTCGGGTTAAGATGATGGGCATCGCGTTTCTTCTCTCTTTGAAAGTCATCCCCATGTGTGGCATCGTCGGCGCTGCGTCGCACCAAGACATCGTCTCCATCCTGGTCCAAGGCCTGCAAAGGTTGGAGTACCGGGGCTATGACTCGTGTGGGGTTGCGGTCCACAACGCCAGCCTGGCCGGTCAGGGGCAAGGCCTGCGCCGAGCCAGAAGCACGGCTCGGGTGTCCGAGTTGTTGACCCAGGTTCAAGCCGATCACATCGCCAGTGCCACGGGCATCGCCCACACCCGCTGGGCCACCCATGGCGCGCCCGCCGTCCACAACGCCCACCCCCACTTCAGCACCGGACCTGGCGCCACCGACCACGCCACAGCCCGTGTGGCGCTGGTTCACAACGGCATCATCGAAAACCACGATGCGCTGCGCGCGCAACTGCAGGCCCAGGGCTATGTGTTCAACAGCCAAACCGACACCGAGGTCATCGCCCACCTCATCGACAGCCTGTACCAGGGCGATCTGCGGGCAGCCGTGCAGCAAGCCGTGGCGCAGTTGCACGGGGCTTACGCCATCGCCGTCATCCACCACGACGAACCACACCGCGTCATCGGCGCCCGCGCTGGCTCACCCCTGATTTTGGGCGTGGGCCAAGGAGAGCGCTTCCTGGCCAGCGACGCCATGGCGCTGGCGGGCGTGACCGACCAGATCATCTACCTTGAAGAAGGTGACCTGGCCGACCTGTCACCTGAACAACACCAGGTTTACGACCGGCAGGGCCAAGCGGTGCAGCGCGTGGTGCGCACAGTGCAGGCGCACAGCGGCGCCGCCGAGTTGGGGCCGTATCGGCACTACATGCAAAAGGAAATTTTCGAGCAACCGGGGGCTGTGGCCGATACCCTGACGGGCATCGAAGCCATCGACCCCAGCCTGTTTGGTTCGAACGCTGCCCAGGTGTTGTCGGACATAGACCGGGTGCTGATCCTGGCCTGTGGCACCAGCTACTACAGCGGTTGCGTGGCCCAGTACTGGCTCGAATCCTTGGCCCAAATCCCCTGCCGGGTCGAGGTCGCCAGCGAATACCGATACCGCGACTCGGTGCCCCATCCCAAGACCCTGGTCGTGACGATCAGCCAGTCGGGCGAAACCGCCGACACCCTGGCTGCCTTGCGCCACGCGCAAAGCCTGGGCATGGCGCACAGCCTGACCATCTGCAACGTCGCCACCAGCGCCATGGTGCGCGAGTGCGAGTTGGCCTATGTGACGCGCGCCGGGGTCGAGATTGGCGTGGCTTCGACCAAGGCCTTCACCACCCAACTGGCCGGGCTGTTTCTGCTGACCTTGACGCTGATGAAGTTGCGTGGGCGCTTGAGCCCGGCGCAAGAGGCACAGCACCTGCGCGAGATGCGCCACCTGCCCGCCGCCATGCAATCGGTGCTGGCGCTGGAACCCCAAGTGATCGCCTGGGCGCAAGAGTTCGCCAGCAAGGAAAACGCCTTGTTCCTGGGGCGCGGCACGCACCACCCCATCGCCTTGGAAGGGGCACTCAAGCTCAAAGAGATCACGTACATCCACGCCGAGGCCTATGCCGCCGGCGAACTCAAGCACGGCCCGCTGGCCCTGGTCACCAGTGCCATGCCGGTGGTGACGGTCGCCCCGAACGATGCCTTGCTGGAAAAACTCAAGAGCAACATGCAAGAGGTGCGCGCGCGCGGCGGCGTCCTCTATGTCTTGGCCGACGCCGACACCCAGATCAGTGCCGCCGAGGGCCTGCAAGTCATCCGCATGCCCGAGCACTACGGCGTGCTCTCGCCCATGCTGCACGTGATCCCCTTGCAACTGCTGGCTTATCACACCGCCTGCGCCCGTGGCACCGATGTGGACAAGCCCAGGAACCTGGCCAAGAGCGTGACGGTCGAATAGCGAAGTTGAGTCAGGGCTTCTTTTTGGCCGGTCGCTTCCAGTTGGCGACACTGATCTGCTTGGCGCGCGCCACGGTCAAGGCCTCGGGCGGGGTGTCTTTGGTGATGGTCGACCCACCCCCGATCGTGCCCCCGGCCCCCACCCGCACCGGGGCAACGATCACGCAGTTGCTGCCCACGTGCACACCGTCCTCGATGATGGTGGTGTGCTTGTTGGCGCCGTCGTAGTTGGCGGTGATGCTGCCTGCGCCATAGTTGACGCCGCTGCCCATCTGGGTGTCCCCCACATAAGCCAGGTGATTGGCTTTCGAACCAGTGCCCATGGTGCTGTTTTTCACTTCGACAAAGTTACCGATGTGCACCTCGGGGCCCAGGTCGCTGCCCGGTCGCAACCGGGCGTATGGCCCGATGCGTGCGTCCGCGCCGACGCGCACGCCGGCACCCTCCCCCTCGATGTGGGTGAACGGCAAAATCTGCGCCCCCGAATCGATGCGGCAATCGGACAACACGCAGTTCGCCCCCACGCTGACCCCATCGCCCAACTCGACGCGACCTGAAAAGACGCAATTCACGTCGATTTGCACGTCACTGCCACAGACCAACTCGCCCCGCAAATCGAACCGGGCCGGATCGAGCAAGCGCACCCCTTGCGCCATCAGCCGTTCGGCTTGGCGACGCTGGTAAATGCGCTCGAGCTCGGCCAACTGGGCGGGGCTGTTGACCCCGGCCACTTCGGCCAGATCGTTCGAACGCAAGGCCACCACCGCCACCCCATCGGCGACGGCCTTGGCCACCACATCGGTCAGGTAGTACTCGCCTTGGGCGTTGCGGTTGTCCAGCCCTTGCAACCATGCGCGCAACCAGCGCGTGGGGGCGGCCATGATGCCGCTGTAGACCTCGGCAATGGCCTTTTGTTCGTCGTTGGCGTCCTTTTGCTCGACGATCGCAGTCACCTGCCCACTGGCATCGCGCACCACCCGGCCATAGCCGGTCGGATCGGGGGGCACGACGGTCAACAACGCCAGCCGGTCCCCGTCGCAAGCCTGGGCCAAGCCCCGCAGGGTGTCGGCGGCGATCAGGGGCACATCGCCAGACAGCACCACCACCAGGCCGTCGTCGGGCAACAGGGGCATGGCCTGCATGACGGCGTGCCCGGTGCCCAGCTGGGGTTCCTGGCGCACAAAGCCAAGGGCCTGGCCCGGATGGGCCTGTCGCAGGTGATCTTCAACCTGCTCGGCCCCGTGCCCCGTGACAAACACCCGATGCCGGGCACCAAGCCGTTGCGCCGTGCCCGCCACATGTTCAACCAAAGCCCTGCCCGCCAAAGGATGAAGCACTTTGGGCATACTGCTCATCATGCGGGTCCCTTTGCCCGCGGCCATCACCACCACATCTATTGCCGTCATGGTTCACCTATCGACTGATGCCTCCATTATCCGACAGCCCCGCGCCCTGTGGCGACGCTGGCTGGCGTCTGTTGGCCTGATCTGTGGCCTGTTCGGCTTGGGCGGCTGCAGCCTGGTCGAGACCACCTACAACCAGAGTCCTTTTTTGCTTCAGTGGTGGCTGGACCGCCAGTTGGATCTGGACAGCCAGCAAAAGCATCAATTGAAAGCCGATTTGCGCGCCCTGCAGGCCTGGCACCGGCAAACCCAACTGCCACAGGTGGTGCAATCGGTGCGGGGTCTGGTCGAGCTCACCCCCAACGACCTCACGCCTGCGCAAACCTGCGCCTTTCAAAACGAGGTATGGCAAAGCCTGCCCGTGCTGGCGCAGCAAGCCGGTGTCCACCTGGCCCGCACGGCGCTCACCCTCAGGCCAGAGCAGATCATGCACTTGCGCAAAACCTTTGACGAAGAGAACGCCAAGTGGCGCGAAGAGTGGCTCGATGGCAACGATGACGAACGCTTGCAACGTCGACTCAAGCGCGCCCTGGATCGGGTGGAAGACTATTACGGTACTTTGGACACGCCCCAGAAAAACCTGTTGCGCGACACCCTGCGTCGATCACCCTATCAACCCGCCATCGCATGGCAGGAAAGGCAACGGCGCCAGCGCGACATGATCGACACGCTCGAGCGCATTCGTTTGGGACAACCCGACCTGAAAACCGCCCAAACCGAATTGGGCGAGCTGATCGTTCGCATGTTCAATCCACCGATCGAGGCGCACCGATCGCATGTGCAGGTCAACGCCCAGCACCTGTGCACGGCCACCAGTCGGGTGCACAACGCGATGCGGGGCGAGCAACGCCAACGGGCGCAAAACAAGCTGGGTCAGCAGCAACAAGCGCTGGCGCGCTTGCTGCAGGTCCATTGACTGGCCCGACCGGGGCTGCTCAGCCCTGCAACGAGGCCCACATGTCCTGGTCTCGCTCAGCGGTCCAGATGCGGGGGTGCTTGATGCCCGAGGCCTCGTCATAGGCCCGGCTCACATCGAAGGGCAAGCAATGCTCGTAAATGAACACATGGCCAAACACCGGGTCCATCTGCTGGCGGGTGAGCGCCATGGCCCCCTTGAGGTCGAGTTTTTGCGCCACCGCCTGCTGGGCGCAGGCGTACAGCGTTTGCACCCAGCGCTGGGTGTAGTCCAGGGACTTGTTGACCTGGGCGTTGCCCCTCATGGCCTCACCTCGCCCGGGGACGATGGCCTCGGCTCCCAGGGCCCGCAAGGCTTCCAAGGTGGCGGGCCACTCTTGCAATTGGGCGTCGCCGGTGTAGACGCCCGCCTCGTATTCGACCAGGTCGCCGCTGAACAGCACCTTCTCACTCTCGACCCAGGCGATGGTGTCGCCCTTGGTGTGACCCGGGCCAGGGTGCCAGATTTCAACCCACACACCGCCCAGATCCAGGCGGATGCTGCCTTGTCGGCCGGGCTTGCCGTCACCGACGACCAAAGTGGGCCAGGTCAGGCCAGGCACTTCTTCAGCGCCCTGAAACAGGCGGGGAAAGCGCTCCATCTCGCTTTTCATGTCCTGGGCACCACGCTCGCGGATCATCTCGAGCGTGCCCATGCTGGCGATCACCTCGGTGGCGCCTTCGGCCTTGAACGCGCTGGCTCCCAACACGCGCACCGCATGGTAGTGGGTCAACAAAACATATTTGATCGGTTTGTCGCTGATGGTGCGGATGCGCGCGATCAGGTCACGCGCCAACGCCGGCGTGGCGGTCGCGTCGCTGACCAAGATGGCATCGTCGCCAATGATCACGCCCGAGTTGGGGTCGCCTTCGGCGGTGTAGGCCCAGCAGTGGGCACTGAGCTGCTCAAAGGTGATTTTCTTTTGGGCCAAATCGCCCTTGCTGGCAAATGCTTTGGACATGTCCTGTCTCCGTGTTCGGTGTCAACCCATTCTACTGAAGCCGCCTCGATGCGACACCTCAGGGAATGTCGGCGTTGTCCGTGGCCCCCTTCGTTTGTGGGCCTACACGCCCCAATCGGGCTTTGAGCGACTGCGGCTGGCCCGTGATGATGGCGGCATACAGGGTGGTGTTGGAGAGGACTTTTTTCACATAGTCACGGGTCTCGTTAAAGGGCACGTTTTCGGCCCAGATGGCCCCTTCCAGGTCGCGACCTTGGCGCCATTTGCGCGCCCGGCTGGGGCCCGCGTTGTAAGCGGCGGC
>JACCDW010549041.1_pt1 | contig 14832 bp, 7 predicted proteins | sample 7449781 | NCBI WGS metagenome assembly JACCDW01 (sample SAMN15323449, study PRJNA562643) | freshwater metagenome | isolation source: river surface water | place: USA:Blue River Watershed | collected 2017-08-18
AGTTAAGGAAGTTAACGATTCTATTATTTCTACTTTTCCAAAGGTTAGTGGATCGGGACCTTTTTTATCGAATGCTTCTAATCAAGTATTCAACAAATCACTGCAACTCATGAAAGAGTTTGGCGATGAATTTGTTTCTATTGAACATTTATTGCTTGCTTTATTACAGACTAACGATAAAGTAGCAAGCATGCTTAAAGATGCTGGACTCAATGAAAAAGAAGTTAAGCTTTCTATCAAAGAACTGAGAGGAAACTCAAAAGTGAACGATGCTAATGCTGAGAATACGTACCAAGCATTAAACAAGTATTCCAAAAATTTAAATCAATTAGCCGAACAAGGAAAACTTGATCCGGTTATCGGTAGAGATGAAGAAATTCGACGTGTGATTCAAATTCTTTCACGCCGTACAAAAAACAATCCTATTCTTATTGGTGAACCTGGTGTTGGTAAAACAGCCATTGCCGAAGGCATTGCTCACCGAATTGTAAAAGGTGATGTGCCTGAAAATTTAAAATCAAAAACCGTGTATTCACTCGATATGGGTGCTTTAATTGCGGGTGCTAAATACAAAGGTGAATTTGAAGAACGATTGAAAGCAGTGGTAAAAGAAGTAATTCAGAGCGATGGCGAAATTGTACTCTTTATTGATGAGATTCACACCTTGGTAGGTACAGGAGCATCGGAAGGTGCAATGGATGCTGCCAATATTTTAAAGCCTGCCTTGGCTCGTGGAGAACTCCGTGCCATAGGTGCCACTACACTCAACGAGTACCAGAAATATTTCGAGAAAGACAAAGCACTCGAACGTCGTTTCCAAAAAGTGAATGTAGAAGAACCCGATACCGAAGATGCTATTTCTATTTTGCGAGGATTAAAAGAACGTTATGAAACACATCATAAAGTTCGAATTAAAGACGAAGCGATAATTGCATCGGTAGAACTTTCGCAACGCTACATTAGCGATCGTTTCTTACCCGATAAGGCCATCGACTTAATGGACGAAGCGGCTTCTAAACTCCGCCTTGAAATGGATTCGGTGCCGGAAGCACTCGATGAAATTGAGCGTAAAATTATGCAGCTCGAAATTGAACGTGAAGCCATCAAACGCGAAGGTGATGAAAAGAAATTAAACGACTTAAATGAAGAGATTGCAAATCTCAGCGAAGAGCGAAATAGCTTCCGTGCTAAATGGACCGCAGAGAAGCAATTGGTAAATAGTATTCAAGAGCAATTGAATGCTATCGAACAATTTAAACTAGAGGCCGAACAAGCGGAGCGAAGCGGCGATTATGGTAAAGTTGCAGAAATTCGTTATGGTAGAATTAAGGAAGCAGAACAGAAAGTTGAAGACTTAAAAAAAGAATTAGCAGAGAAAAGTTCTCGCATTATGAAAGAGGAAGTAACCGCCGATGATATTGCAGCGGTGGTAGCACGTTGGACTGGCATACCTCTTAATAAAATGATCGAAAGTGAGCGAGAGAAATTATTACACCTCGAGGAAGAATTACACTCGAGAGTAGTAGGTCAAGAAGATGCTATTGAAGCCATTGCCGATGCAGTGCGCAGAAGTAGGGCTGGTTTACAAGATAAAAAACGTCCTATTGGTTCCTTTATTTTTTTAGGAACTACAGGTGTAGGTAAAACAGAATTAGCCAAAGCTTTAGCCGACTTCTTGTTCAACGATGATAATGCGATGACACGTATTGATATGAGTGAATACCAAGAACGACATGCGGTGTCGCGCCTTATTGGTGCGCCTCCAGGATATGTTGGCTACGATGAAGGTGGACAGTTAACCGAAGCGGTTCGTCGTAGACCTTACTCTGTGATTTTACTTGATGAAATTGAAAAGGCTCACCCCGATGTATTTAATATTTTATTGCAAGTACTCGATGATGGTCGCTTAACTGATAATAAAGGTCGAGTAGTGAATTTTAAAAACACCATCATTATCATGACCTCTAATATTGGTGCACACTTAATACAAGAGGAGTTTGCTTTACTAACCGATTTCAATAGAGAAGAAATAATTGCGAAAGCAAAAAATCAAGTGTTCGATCTATTAAAACATACCATTCGTCCGGAGTTTTTAAATCGTATCGACGAAGTGATCATGTTCAGTCCATTGAGTAGAGACGAGATTAAAGAAATTGTATTGATGCAATTCAAATCGATACAAAAAAATGTAGCGGAGATGGGCATTCAATTAAGTGCTACTGAGGAAGCCATCGATTGGTTGTCGCAATTGGGTTATGATCCTCAATTTGGTGCTCGACCATTGAAGCGCGTATTACAGAAAAAAGTATTGAATGAACTGTCCAAATACATCTTATCAGGCAAAGTAAGTAAAGATGCAGACATCTTATTGAAATGCAATATGAATAAGGAATTTATTTTTGAAAATCTAGAAAAAGCCTATTTAGAGGCCTAAAAAAGCATTTTGTAAACAAAATTCAAACCACAAATTGTTGAATTGCATGTCATTTAGTATATTGCTTATTCAACAATTTGTTTTTATGAGAAAAATAGTTTTTTGTGTATTGCTTTTGAGTACCTCAGCATTGACAGCTCAAGATCAAAAAATTACCTTGAACACAAACTTAGCATCGCAAGTAGAAAAAGTAGAATATAACTCGCGAACTAATTTCCCTGGTTTTATCGCTTTTAAGTCTCAAGCATCTACCATCAGCATAAATAAAAATAATAACGACTGGGCGAAACAAATTTTTCCTATGCGTTCTAGTGATGCTTTGGTGTTCAAATCTAAAAACGAAGATGCTCAAACCAACGCAAGTTATTACAAATTCCAACAAGCTTACCAAAGTATTCCTGTTGAGTTCGCTATGTTGAACTTCAAAGAACGTAACGGAAAATTGGAGGTGCTTACTGGCGATTATTATGCCGATATCAATCCTTCAAATAATATTAGCATCGATAAGGAGCAAGCGCTAACTTTTGCAAAGCAAGCCGTTCCTGCAAAAGTGTATAAGTGGGAATTAAAAAAAGAAGAAGCGGAGATGAAAGTAGCTTTGAACAAAAGCGACTTTAGCTACGACCCTCAAACTACCTTGGTTATTCTACCCATCAATAAAAACAATAAAAAAGAATTTAGGTATGCTTATAAGCTAGATATTTTTGCTCATGAGCCTTTGCAACGTTACCATGTTTACATCGATGCTGAGAATGGCGACCTTTTGAAGAAACTTTCGCGCATTTGTGCTACCGATGTAAAATCTCGTGGCATGACACGTTACGTGGGAATGCAAAGTTTTATGTCCGACAGCCTTTCGCCTAATAGTTTTGTATTGAGAGAGAACAATAGAAAAGGTATAGGCATGCAAATTGAAACACGTAATTGTCAAACTTTATTTGAAAATGAATCGGTAAACTTTAGCAGTACTAGCAGCACTTGGAGCATGGTTAATGCCGCTAAAAATGAAGCAGCCCTTGATTGTCATTTTGGTGCTGAACGTACTTTCGATTATTTCTATGATAGTTTAAATTACAATTCTTACGATGGTAATGGAGCGAAACTATTACAATATGTACATTACGATCAAGGATATTTCAATGCGTTTTGGACGGGTGCTTATTCGTGTTATGGTGATGGTAGCATGGATCCATTGACTTCTGTAGATGTAGTATCGCATGAAATTACGCACGGAGTAACTCAATATACTGCCGATTTAATTTATGAATTAGAATCGGGTGCCTTGAACGAATCGTTCAGTGATATTTTTGGAACGGTTGTAGAATTTAAATCGCTTGGTAATTTAGCAAGTTGGGTAATAGGAACACGTAGTTTCTCATTACGCGATATGTCGAATCCAAACAGATACAATAACCCAGATACTTATGGAGGTATTAACTGGACGAATACTGTTGACTGTATTCCGAGTGGAAGCAACGACGGTTGTGGAGTTCATAACAATTCGGGAGTACAAAATTTCTGGTTTTATGTATTGGCACAAGGTGATACAGGGGTAAACGATTTAAAAAATAATTACGCAGTAATTGGTATCGGTTTAGATAAAGCAGCAAAAATTGCATTCAGAAATTTAAAAAATTATTTAACACCTTCTTCAGATTATATGGATGCACGCAGAGGATCTATACAAGCTGCCATCGATTTGTATGGGTACGATTCTCAAGAAATGAAATCGGTAATGAATGCTTGGTATGCAGTAGGAGTGGGCGGTCCGTATTCGTTTTTACCGAAAGCGGAATTTAAATTCGACAAATCTGTTTGTGCTCCGGGTAGCAGAGTAGATTTTGTGAACAGTTCTAATGCAGCATTTTCTTATGCATGGAATTTTGGTGATGGTGCAACTTCCACAGAAATGAATCCATCACACGTTTATCAAAATGTAGGTAAATATACCGTTCGTTTAATAGCGATCAATCCGAACGGTCGCGATACCCTAACTCGAGTTGATTATATAAACATAACTACCGATGCACCTAAAGCGAGTACTTGTGCTGCTACGACCTTAGCTCCTAAAGGAACTACTGGTATTTACAGAGTAGAGTTTGCAAGCATCGACAATGCCACTCCTGGTCCGAACGTAGAAGAACCATACATGGATTATACCTGCAGCAGGGCTTTTGTAAATCGTAGATCAAGCTATCCGATAAAAATTACTACATTAAATACAAGTGCTGTATTCACTCGTACTTATATCGATTGGAATAACAATGGTGCTTTTGATGTACCACAAGAATTAGTATTAGCTACCAACAACACCTTGCAATACCACGAAGGTACTGTAACCATTCCCGATGATGCAGTATTAGGTGTACCATTGCGCATGCGAATTGTATCGGCAAAAGCAACCAATAATACACCCGATGTGGTGTGCAGTGGTTTGCGTAACGGACAAATAGAAGATTATGCAGTGGTTGTATCGGCAGCGTTAGGTTTTAATAATGAAGCGTTGAATAGCTTTACTGCCTATCCAAATCCAGCACAAAAGAATTTGTATGTTTCTGCAAGTGATGCGGATCATCAATTATTAATTTACGATTTATTGGGTAGAGAAGTTTACTCTACCGATTTTAATAAATCTACTACGGTTGATGTTTCTGAATTTAAGTCGGGAGTATATACCTTGAAATTAAAAACAGGAAACAATACTGAAGTTAAAAAGATTATTGTTAAATAGGTTATGAGTTGTGAGTTATGAGTTATGAGTTGAGAGCCACTTCATCAATAATTCGTAATTCACCCCTCAATTCCACTGCGCTTCATTCGGGGCAAGTAATTCGTAATTCATAATTCAAACGGTGTTTCAAGAATTTATATCTCAAGGATTTCTCCATATACTAGATTTCAATGGTCTCGACCATTTGTTGTTTTTATTGGTATTGGGTGTAGTGTACGATGTAAATCAATGGAAGAATTTACTTTGGGTACTCACAGCTTTTACCATAGCTCATTCATTGAGTTTAGCATTGGCATTGTTTGATGTAGTTAGTTTGCAAACTTCCATCGTAGAGTTTCTCATACCAACAACCATTTTGTTTACATGTTTAGAGAATCTATTTCTTAGAAATAGAACAAATACTTACAAGGTCGTAACGGCAGGAGTTTTTGGGTTGATCCATGGAATGGGCTTTTCTACCTTGTTAAAAAATTTATTTATGGGCATGGATTATAGTATTTGGCTTACCTTATTGCCTTTTAACATTGGCATAGAGTTGGCACAAATAGTAATAATTGGTATCTTGTTTTTTCTTATGCTGATGGTTCAACGATGGAACATAATACCAAAAGGAAGAGTGGTGCAATGGGTATCAACAGTTGTAGGAATACAAGCATTGGTATGGATGGTTCATCGATTTCCATTTTAATTGAAAATTTAACACATGAAAAAAATAGTAAGCATTTTAGTTTTAGTGATGGCGAACATTACATTGTTTGCACAGGGAAATTACAATAACAGTAAATTTCATCAATTAGAAGAATGGTGGCCAACACCCAATCAATACCGCAATGCGGCAGGAGCTCCGGGTTATGCCTATTGGCAGCAACGTGCCGATTACGACATCAATGTAAATTATAACGAAGAGAAACAAGAAGTATCGGGTACGGAGAAAATCACCTATTTCAACAATTCGCCAGATGCTTTAACGTATGTATGGTTGCAACTCGACCAAAACATTTATAAGAAAAATTCGATGACGGAGTTAACCGAAACACAAAGCGATTTGAAGAGCATGAGTTTTGGTGGCTACAATTTTATGCATAATAATTTTGAAGGTGGGTACAATATTCAATATGTAAAGGATGCCAAAGGCAATGCCTTGAAGTATACCATTGTAAATACGATGATGCGTGTTGATTTACCACAGGCATTGAAAAAAGGAGAACAATTGGGTTTACAGATTGCTTGGAATTATAAATTAAATAATTTAAAAATTACTGGAGGAAGAAGTGGTGCCGATTATTTTGAAGAAGAGAAAAATTGGTTAGCCTGCATTGCGCAGTTTTACCCACGCATGTGTGTGTATAACGATGTTCAAGGATGGAACCATAAACAATTTTTAGGAGCAGGTGAGTTTGCTACTTGTTTTGGGAATTATAAAGTAAGCATTACCGCACCATCCGATCATGTGGTAACAGCAACTGGCGAATTAACGAATGCTACAGAGGTATTAAAACCTATTTGGCGTGAGCGATTGGCCAAAGCAAAAACAGCCGATAAGCCCGTTATCATTATTACTCAAGAAGAGGCCATTGAAAACGAAAAGAGCAAAGCAACAACGACCAAGACTTGGAAATTTACTGCAGAGAATGTGCGCGATTTTGCCTTCGCCTCTTCACGAAAATTTATTTGGGATGCGATGAATGTGAAAGTAGGGAAACGCGATGTGATGGCTATGTCGTTTTACCCGAAAGAGGGAAATCCTCTTTGGGAAAAATATTCAACCTGGGCAGTTGCACATACCTTAAAAGTGTATTCGCGCTATACCGTTAACTACCCTTACCCTGTTGCTATTTCGGTGAACGGTTCGATAGGTGGAATGGAGTATCCGATGATTTGTTTTAATGGTCCACGTCCGGAAAAAGATGGAACCTACTCTTCACGTACGAAATACGGATTAATAACAGTAGTGATCCACGAAGTGGGTCATAACTTTTTCCCGATGATTATTAATTCTGATGAGCGCCAGTGGGCATGGATGGATGAAGGCTTAAATACGTTCTGTCAATACTTAACAGAACAAGAGTGGGAAGAAAATTATCCATCGGGTAGAGGAGAAGCCAGAGGCATTGTTCCGTACATGTCGGCCGATAAATCGGTGATCAACCCCATCATGACAAACTCCGAATCGATTTTGCAATTAGGGAATAATGCCTACGGCAAACCGGCCACAGCCTTAAATATATTGAGAGAAACCATTATGGGCAGAGAACTTTTCGATAAAGCTTTTAAAGAATATGCGGAGCGCTGGGCCTTTAAACATCCGATGCCATCTGATTTCTTTAGAACTATGGAAGATGCGAGCGGGGTAGATTTAGATTGGTTTTGGAGAGGCTGGTTCTATGGTACCGAACCTTGTGACATTGCACTTAAAAATGTAAAATACTTTACGGTTGATTCTCAAAACCCATCGGTAGAAAAAACAAAGAAAAAAGCAGCAAAAGAGGCAGAGCCTTTGTCGATTTCTGAACAACGCAATAAAACCGATATTAAAGAATATTTAGTAGATAAACATCCGGAGCTACTCGATTTTTATAATACCTACGATCCTTTAAAAGTGACAGATTACGATAAAGACAAGTTCAAAAAATACGACGAAAGTTTAACAGAAGAGGAACGTAAAACACTTAATGTCAACTTGAATTACTACGTATTAGATTTCGAAAATGTAGGAGGCTTAGTGATGCCAATAATTTTAGAAATGGAGTATGCTGATGGTAGCAAAGAGATGATGAGAATACCTGCAGAAATTTGGAGAAAGAACAACGAGAAAGTTTCGAAGTTGATCATTACCAAGAAAAAAGTAAAACAATTCTCGGTGGATCCTTTGCAAGAAACTGCCGACATCAACATGAACAATAACTACTATCCAGCCAAAGAAATTGAATCACAGTTCCAGTTGTTTAAAGAACAGCGCCAAAGAGAACCGAATTTGATGCAATTGGAAAAAAGTGGAAAGTTGTAGGTGAGGTCACAAAGGACTCTAAATACTCACTATGGTACACAAAGAAAAAATATTATGAAGAAAGTATATTTATTTACTATAGGGTTGTTAGTATCATTGGTTAATAGTTCTGAGGCATCAACTATTTTTTTTGGAGATTCTACAATTAAATCGGATAGTACATATTTTATTCAATCAGAAGAACAGCCTATATTTCCAGGTGGGGATAAAGCTTTTATTAATTTTATAAAATATCACTTAGAATATCCAAGGGATGCAAAGGAAAATGGAATACAAGGAAGAGTTATTGTTTCATTTATTATTGAAAAGGATGGATCAGTTTCTAATGCAAAAGTAGAACGAGGAATTGGTTTTCGCTGTGATGAGGAAGCATTAAGAGTTGTAAATAAATTACCTAAATATATTCCAGGCAAACAGAATGGATTGCCTGTTCGAGTTCAAGTATTGATGCCAATTAACTTTATATTATCAGAATGATGTAAGATGAGAAATCAAATAAATTATAACATTTTATGTGTATATATATTTTTGATAGACGCTGAGATATATTTTTAAAACTAAGAAAAACTTTGTGTAACTCTGTGTGTACTTTGTGTAACTCTGTGATCAAAAAAAACATCATGAAACCAAAAATCTTCCATCCCTTTTTTCTTCTTTCTATTTTCTTTTTAACTTCCTTCACTTACCCTCATAAATTCTATACCTCCATCACTCAAATAAACTACAACGATAAATCTCAATCGTACGAAATGATTATGAACGTATTCTGGGACGATTGGGAAAAGGCACTCTCGGAAATACAACAACGCGAAGTGCGCATTGATAAACCCGGCATCGAGCAATTTTCGGAAGAATATTTGAACCCTCATTTTATTTTTAAATACAAAGAGAAAAAGTTGAGCTATAAGTTTGTTGGTCTGGAGCAAGAAAAAGACATCATTAAGATTTATTTAGAGCTCCCACATAAATACATCGAAAAAGGTTTATTTATTAAAAATGATTGTTTAATTGCTGAATTTGATGGACAGGTAAACATTGTTAATTGGCAGCATCAAGGCACAAGAAAAACTTTGATTTTTAAAGATCTAAATCAATTTCAAGAAATAAAGTAGTTCTAAGCCATTTTTGGCATATCCCTTGAACTATTATTTAAAACACCCGAAAATGTCCTTATCAAGGGGGCAGAGGTGACATTTTGACTTTTAACCGAAGAAGAAGAATATGAGCATATTTGATCCGTATAGCATTAAAAATCTTGAAAGTAGCTTTATGAACGACGATACAGAGTTCTTTCCTTTACTGACAAGTGAAGACGAAGAGGTGATGAACTCCGAAGAAACCCCTGAAATATTGTCAATATTACCTCTGAGGAATACCGTATTATTTCCAGGAGTGGTTATACCCATTACCGTTGGAAGAGATAAATCGATTCGCTTGATAAAAGAAGCGTACAAAGGCAATAAAATTATTGGGGTAGTATCGCAGAAAGATGTGAACATTGAGGACCCAAGTTTCGACGATTTACAAAAAGTAGGAACAATAGCCTTTATCGTTAAAATGCTTCAAATGCCCGATGGAAATACAACAGTTATTATCCAAGGGAAAAAACGTTTCAATTTAGAGGAGTTAGTTCAAGAGGAGCCATACATAAAAGCACGCATTACAAAATTTGAGGAAACAGCCTTGGTGCTCGATAAAGAGTTTGAAGCGGTGTTTGCGACACTCAAAGAGATGTCGATGCAAATCATACAACTATCGCCAAACATTCCTTCGGAGGCAGGCTTTGCAATAAAGAACATCGAAAGTCCATCGTTCTTAATCAATTTTATCAGCTCTAACATGAATGCCGAAGTAGGCGATAAACAACGCATGTTAGAGAGTGGCGATATTAAAGAGCGTGCACAAATGGTATTGGAACACCTTACCAAGGAGTTGCAAATGTTGGAATTGAAAAATCAAATTCAATCGAAGGTTCGTGTAGATATTGATAAGCAACAACGTGAGTATTTCTTACATCAACAATTAAAACAAATACAGGAAGAGTTAGGTGGCGACTCGCCCGATTTAGAAATTGAAAATCTTCGTGAGCGCGGGAGACAAAAAAAGTGGTCGAAAGAAGTAGCCGACACCTTTAACAAGGAGTTAGATAAACTTCAACGCATGAACCCTGCGGCTGCCGATTATTCGGTATTGATAAACTATGCAGAACTCTTATTGGAATTACCTTGGAGTGAATTTACTGAAGATAATTTTGATTTAGTATTTGCGCAGGAAGTGTTAGACCAAGATCATTTTGGATTAGAAAAGGTGAAACAACGCATATTAGAATATTTAGCGGTATTGAAGTTAAAACACAACATGAAAGCGCCTATTCTATGTTTAGTTGGCCCTCCGGGGGTTGGTAAAACATCCCTAGGAAAATCGATTGCGAAAGCCATTGGTAGAAAATATGTACGTGTAGCTTTAGGTGGCGTACGCGATGAAGCAGACATTCGTGGTCACCGTAAAACATACATCGGTGCAATGCCTGGTCGTATCATACAATCGCTTAAAAAAGCACAATCGGCTAACCCAGTATTTGTGTTGGATGAGATTGATAAGATTGGTAACGATTTCCGTGGCGACCCATCATCAGCTTTATTAGAAGTATTAGACCCTGAACAAAATAATGCATTTGCAGATCATTACGTAGAATTAGATTTCGATTTATCAAACGTAATGTTTATTGCTACGGCAAATTCCTTGAGTGGTATTCACCCTGCCTTAAGAGATCGTATGGAAATTATTGAAGTGAATGGTTATACGATTGAAGAGAAAGTTGAAATTGCGAAACAATATTTAGTACCGAAACAACGCGAGCAACACGGTTTAAAACCAAGTCACATAGAAATTAAACCCGAAATTATTGAAAAAGTGGTAGAAGACTACACGCGCGAATCGGGGGTGAGAGGATTAGAGAAAAAAATTGCAACACTAGTACGTGGTATTGCAAAGAGTGTAGCTGTTAAAGAAAAATATCGCAAAACTTTATCGAAAGATGATGTAGAGAGAATTCTTGGAGCACCAGAGTACGATAAAGATATGTACCAAGGGAACGATGTAGCGGGAGTAGTTACAGGCTTGGCTTGGACACAAGTGGGTGGTGATATTTTATTTATTGAAACAAGCTTAAGTAAGGGAAAAGGGAAACTAACCCTAACCGGAAGTTTAGGCGATGTGATGAAAGAATCGGCAGTGATTGCCTTAGCTTATTTAAGAGCAAACGGTGAAAAATTTGGTATCAACCCGACGGTGTTCGATAAGTGGGATATACACATACACGTACCAGCAGGCGCCGTACCGAAAGACGGTCCATCGGCAGGTATTACCATGCTTACAGCGCTCACATCAGCCTTTACACAACGTAAAGTAAAACCATACTTAGCCATGACGGGCGAGATTACCTTGAGAGGAAAAGTATTACCTGTTGGAGGAATTAAGGAAAAAATTCTTGCTGCAAAACGCGCAGGTATTAAAGACATTATCTTATGCCACGTAAACCGTAAAGATATTTTAGAAATTAACCCGAGGTATGTGAAGGAATTGCGATTCCATTACGTAACAGAAATGAGCGAAGTAATTGATTTAGCCTTAATGAAGCAGAAAGTAAAGGATGCGATTGATTTGAATATCTAATTTTTTTTGGGTCACAAAGGACGCTAAGTGCACACGATGGTACACAAAGGATTAATTAATGACTAATTTTCAACTTGACGTTTTTTTTGTTCTCTATATTTTTGTTATGTGGAAAGAGAAAACGAATTGTCGAGGGTTATTTTAAATGCTGCATTTAAGGTACATACAGAACTTGGTCCAGGCCTATTAGAGTCTGTATATGAAAAATGTTTATTTCTGGAACTTTGTGAATTAGGGTTGTCGGTTGAAAGGCAAAAAGAAATTCCTATAATGTATAAACAAAGTAAAATTGATAATGGATTTAGGGCAGATTTAATCGTTGAAGATAAAGTTATAATAGAGTTGAAATCTGTAGATTCAATAGCTGAAGTTCACGTTGCTCAAGTATTAACTTATTTAAAGTTTACAAAAATCAAGTTAGGACTTCTATTAAATTTTAATGTCGCTCATTTAAAGCAAGGCATAAAAAGAGTATTGTTATAAAAAATTTGATTGATAAAGAATTATCATTGTGCGCCATTGTGTGTACTTATAGTCCATTGTGACCCTTACTTCAGAAGCACAAACCAACCACTATCCTCAAATCCTTCACCTTTTAAGAAATACACATAAGTACCGGGCGAGCATGCCTCGCCTTTGTACTTACCATCCCAGCTAAGCTCATCGCCTGCTTCGTGGTCGTACATCAATTGCCCCCATCGATTATAAATTTTAAACGATTCTACGGCACACGGTAAATTACCAAAGTAAATTTTAAACTCGTCGTTTTCGCCATCGCCATTCGGACTGAAGGCTTGTGGTATTCTACGCTTTGTGGCATCAACAGCTGGCATGTATACACTTACAATTTCGGAATCTACACAGGGTGCTTTTTGATTTACGATAGAACGTATAACATAATTACCAGGTTCTTTGTAGGAATAGCTTATACTATTGCTAACGATGATATCGCCATTACCCATGTCCCAAGTAGTTTCCGTAGAATCGTTGGCATCGCGTTGAATGCCAACAAATGTTTTGGCACAAGAATCGAAAGCATACGATAAATTACTTTCTACAGGATCGATAACATACACCGTTACCGAATCGACACTGCTGCAAGCACCATTATAACCTACCACATAATAGGTAGTTGTACTAATTGGGTTTGCTTTAGGTGTTTTAGAGTTTGGATTATCTAAACCTCTAGTGGGTGTCCATACATACGTATCACTCGGAGATCCATCGGCAGATAAATCGGCAAACTGACGAGTGCAAACATAAATATCGTCGATGGCTTTTACTTGAATAGGCGTATCAATTTTTACAACTACATCTATAGCTTCAGTACAGGAACCATTCACGATGGTTACTTGATAAACCATGTTTGTATCGGGGTTTACTGTAGGTTCAGCAATGGTATTATCATCGATGTATAAATTCGGCGACCACGAATAGCTCGCACCACCCGAAGCTTTTAACTTGGTGCTATTACCTACACCGCAGATACTCACTGAGTCGGCCTCCACACTTAATTTTACTACATTTATTTTTTGTAATTGTGTTCCGCATATTCCATCGTTTGCTAAACTCACATAAACATATCCATCGTTTTCAGGAATGAGATAGGGTTGAGCACTCAGTGGGCTGGGGAAGAAACCACCACCCGTAGAATTGGTCCATTCGAATTTTGCACCTGGAAAATTAGAAACAGCTTTTAGAAAAACGGTGTCTCCTAAGCAAACAATGGTATCCGCTTCAATGGTGATGTCGTAAAATTTAATTTGGATAGAGTCTGTAATTACTCTGCCCGAGCAACGTTCAATGGCGCGTATGTAAACAAAACCGGTATCTCTTCTATGAATATTCACTATCGGTCCAACAGCAACACGTACTCCTGAATCATTAATCCAAGCAATGCTATCAAGTTTATCGTTATCTCTAATGGAAACGACCACTGCAGAATCGCTGCATACGTATTTGAATTCTAAGGTATCGATGCGTCGGTAATCGAACATCGTCGCAATTTTAACGATTGTATCGCAAATAACAGGGCTCTTTACTTTTACAATAATGGTTTCCGATGGTTCTGCCACCCCATCGGTAACCGGACGAATTTTTACAGTTGTCGATCGCTGTCCGGCTGGAATGGTTACTTGATTCAAACGAGTAGGCATATAATCAACATTTGGAGTGGCTGTGCCTAAAAAATCAAAATCAACATTAATAGGATTGCTCAAATTATTGGAGTTGCGTATAAACTCTAAATCGATGGAATCGCATTCGGTAAATACTTGTTTTTTGAAATTTACAGTGATTCCATTATCGTTTAAACTTTTTAAACTTTGAGCTTCAATAAATATTCCGGAGTCGTATATTAAATCTTTGATGTCGGCAATAACAAATTTTAATTGATACGGAGTACATGGAACTACTTTAGCTTTTGCCTCTATCACTGTAGTAAAACCATCGAATGAAACACTCGTGCCGTTTAAATTATCGCGGTAGAAATTTGAATTGGTAAGATGATTAACATTTTGTATGGATACGGGTGTAGTCGTACCAGGAATTAACGCTAGGTTTTCTGTTCCTGTAAAGCCTTGTCCGCGTATAAACAATCCGAATACATCGTTATAGGTTTGGTTTACAAATTCAGGGTATTCTTCGGAGGCAAACACAAATCGAAAGCTAATGCTATCGGATTCTGGAGTGAATTCAAAACGAATCCATGCAGCATCAAAATTTGGATCGTTTGGGTTGATAGTTGTAATATCGGCGTCGCCGGGTTGATTATTTGAAGTACCCGTATTCCCCAATAAATTTGGACCGATGGCATTTACTGCCCTACCGGTGGATAGGAAAATTCCACTATCAAGCCCAAGATTAGATCGGCGTCCATCAAAAAAAGCGATGGCATCTTTATTTGATGAAGATTGTATGCTCGAATTTATAATGGCCACCCCTTTGCTGGCCAACACATTTTGTACTAAATCTTGGACGCTACGA
>JACCDW011427986.1_pt1 | contig 14832 bp, 14 predicted proteins | sample 7449781 | NCBI WGS metagenome assembly JACCDW01 (sample SAMN15323449, study PRJNA562643) | freshwater metagenome | isolation source: river surface water | place: USA:Blue River Watershed | collected 2017-08-18
CCTACGCATTAGCAGCTTGACCTGTGCAGTTTCCGCTGGGTCAATACATGTGGAAATACAATCACGACTGCCCAAATATGGCCTTGGGCGGCATCACCCCCAAGCAGCGACTGGCCATGGCTGCATAACCGTTCTACTTCTCGCTTCAGTGCAAAACGGGGGGATTACCCTTGACGCCTGATTTCTAGCCAACACCAAGCCGATGCGACGACCAGCAGCGCGTTGGGCTTGTCATACACTAATGCCGCGCTGGCGGCGCCCTCCAGTGCATAAGCGGCGAGCAGGCCGGCAGACAGCAGGGCGGCTTCACGCTGGCTGGACCAGGTACGCACGATCAAGGTGCGCGTGCTGTACCACAGCGCCGCAGCAAACACGGCCAGGCCAAGCAGGCCGCCTTCTACCAGCGTTTGCAGCAGGTGAGAATGGAAGTGCCTGTGCCCAAAAATGTCCACCGGTGGGGCGCCAGGCATGTCATACGCGCGGGCGGATGCGCTCAGGCCGAGCATCGGGTGGTCTAAAAAGCCCGTGATGCCCAGGCGCCACATTTCCAGCCGCGCGCCCCAAGAACTGTCGACATAGGGCACACCTTGGGCTCTGCTGTCAAAGTAGCGCCCAACTTCGCCAAAGCCCTGGATAAACTTTTCCCAGCGCAGGGCAAAAAAAGCAGCACCCAGCGCCAAGCCCAAGAGCAGCAACACCAGCAGGCGCGCCGCTGTGAGTTTGTGCCAAAGACGGCAGAGCACGATGCCAAAGCTCAAGGCCGCAAAGCCCAGCAACTCAAGCCGCCGTGTGGTGAGCAGCAACACAACGGCGGTGGCCAGTAAGGCGGCTGCGTACAAGGCTTGATCGCGCTTTGCGGTGCCAGCGCGCGTCAGCGCCAGCAGGTTCCATCCACCCAGCACCATGGTCAATTGGGCCGTGATGCCGACGTTGCCCAGGCTGCGCACATCAGGGTTTCCTTTCACGACCACCAGGTAGACCGATATCACCGCCGTGGTGATCAGGCCCAGAGCCAAGCCCTTGTCGATATCGGCTTGTCGGCATTGGCAGCGCGCCAGACCTAACAGCACCAAAGGCCAAAACAAAAAATACAGGTGCCAGATGGCATTGCCCAGAGCCAGCTCGGGCTTTGGCGACCACAGCAGCGTGAACAGTTTGAACAAAAAAATGGACATGAAGCTCAGGGCTATCCAACTGTCTTGGCGTGTCCATTGAAAAGTCTGTGGCGATGCCGGTTGGCGCCAGCTTTGCCAGGCATGGTGCAGCCCCAAAGCCATGAAGACTAAAAAACCCAGTACGGGCGAACCCAGCAGGGCGGCAAAGAAAAACAGGGGGGGCAGATAAGCCAGCATATCGCAAGCATACATGCAGCTGCGGTATCGATTTGCCTTAAGCCGCTCAAATGGGGCCGCCGCTTGCTTACACTACAGCCATGGAATCTCGACCTGTCCGCAAAGCCGTTTTCCCGATCGCGGGTCTGGGCACCCGCTTTTTACCGGCCACCAAGGCCAGTGCCAAAGAGATGCTGCCGGTGGTGGACAAGCCGCTCATCCAATACGCGGTGGAAGAGGCTTACGCAGCCGGCATTCGCCAGATGATTTTCGTCACGGGGCGCACCAAGCGCAGTGTGGAAGACCATTTCGACACCGCCTACGAGCTAGAAACCGAGTTGGAGCTGGCGGGTAAGCAGCACCTGCTGAGCGTGGCCCGCAGCATTGCGCCCGACGACATGCTGTGCACCTATGTGCGCCAGCCGCGCGCACTGGGTCTGGGCCATGCGGTGCTGTGCGCCAAAGAGTTGGTGGCGGGCGAGCCTTTTGCGGTGCTGCTGGCCGATGACCTGATGGTGGGCGACACGCCCATCATGGCGCAGATGGTGCAGCAGTTTGCGCTCTGGCGCAGCAGCATTTTGGCGGTGCAAGACGTGCCGCGCGATCAGACCAATCGCTACGGCATCGTGAGCGGCCAGGGGGTCGAAGACGGTGTGGTGGACGTGAGCGGCATCGTCGAAAAACCAGCCCCAGACATCGCCTCCAGCACCCTGGCGGTGGCCGGGCGCTACATCCTCACGCCGGGCATCTTCCAGGAGCTGGAAAACATCCCGCGCGGCGTCGGCGGAGAGATCCAGCTCACCGACGGCATTGCCCAACTGCTGCGCCGAGAAAAAGTGTTTGCCTACCGCTACCAAGGCACGCGCTACGACTGCGGCAGCAAGCTGGGCTTTTTGCAGGCCACCGTGGACTTGGGTGTGAAGCACAGCGAGGTAGGCCAAGAATTCGCCGCCTGGCTCGCCGAGCGAAGTTAATTGGGGTCAGATCCCAATTGTTCAGAGCGGCCTGGGGCCGCTCTTTTGTTTGTAGGCAGCATCAACATGCTGTGGCTAGGCTGGAGAAAGTCTGATAAGGTAATACCTCCAACTACTCTTAAGGGGTAAGCCACATGACCGCTGCCGCTGTTCGCCCTGTGGCGATCAAGATCGACGAAGACATCAAAGCCCGAGTGAAGCGCTTGGCCGAGGCGCGTCAACGTACGTCACACTGGCTCATGCGCGAGGCAATTACGCAGTACGTTGATCGAGAAGAGAAGCGAGAGGCGTTCCGCCGGGACACACTCAAAGCTTGGGAAGATTTTCGTGAAAACGGATTGCATGTGACCGCCGATGAGGCCGATGCCTGGATGGCTCAGCTCGAACAAGGCAATGACGTTGAGCCGCCCGAATGTCACGCTTGATTTGGTCTCCGGCAGCGCTGCTGGATGTCAAACGGCTCTATGACTTTCTCAAGCCCAAGGACCTTGGCGCCGCAAAACGCGCCGTGAAGGCTATCCGCCAAGGTGTCAAAGTGCTGGAGAAGCAGTCGGGTGTGGGGCGCCCCGTTGAAGACATGGAAGATGAATTCCGTGACTGGATCATTGATTTCGGCGACAGCGGCTATGTGGTTCGTTACCGGGTTGGCCAGCGCTTCGTCACGGTATTAGCAGTGCGCCATCAGAAAGAGGTGGGATTTTGATGGTGGCAATCCTTCGATGCCCACCCTGGCGATAGCAAGTCCAAGGGTTACCGCACCATCGTGCTGTATTGAGCGTTTATGCGTCCTCCCTTTTGTCATTGCCCGCGCCCCTGTGTCATTGCCGGCGCCCCTGTGTCATTGCCCGGCTTGACCGGGCAATCCAAACGCAGGCTGCCTTTGGGCGCTGCTGAATTTGGGGCGGTGATGACGTTCACTTGGCAATACCCAGGAACACGGCGAGGCAGCGTTCAACTTCAACCAAGGTGTCGGGTTCGAGTCGGCCAAAGACCAAGCCAAGCTTGTCTTTTTTGACAGTCACGGTTTTGTCGATCATGACTTGAGAGACTTTTTGCAGCCCGTTTTGCGGGCTTGGTCGCACGGTCACACGCATCAGCGGTGCCTGAACCAGCGTGCTGGTGACAGGCAAAACCGTCACGGTGGTGTGCCTGTCGAAGGGGTCGGCCTGGATGACCAGTGCGGGGCGGGGTTTGCCAAAGTCGCCCTGAATGGCAACGCTGACCAAGTCGCCACGCATCAATCCGTCCAGCCTTCAACATCTGCCATTGCATCATCCATCAGGTCTGGCAAATCGGGCTCACCTTGGTCTGCCAGGCCAACAAGATGCGTTTGGCGACGGCACTCTTCAAGAAAGTCCGGACGTCGGGTGTCGGGCACCCAGAGTTGTACTGGGCGCAAGCCTGCGAGGCGAAGAGCTTCGCGGTGCTTTTGTACACGGGCGTTGACGTTGGCCATGGGGCAATCCTTCAGTGTTACATGCAACATGATAGGTGTTGGTGGCGTTTCATGCAACAGCATGCTCAGCGGGGCCAGGCCTTGATGGTGATTGCCTGGCCACCTATCTGTCATTGCCTGGCCCCCTATCTGTCATTGCCCGGCTTGACCGGGCAATCCAGGGATGGATCCTCGGGTCGAGCCCGAGGATGACAGAGGGGGGTGTCATTGCCCGGCTTGACCGGGCAATCCAGATGCGAGCCGCCTTCGGGCGGTTTTTATTGATTGTGAGCTTGCATGTTTCCGGCAAAAACGAGAAATCGTGTCTTTTGCCGGAAATGATGCTTGTCTCGATGCCAAGTTTCCGGCAATATAAAAATATCTTATTTTTGCCGGAAACGCCGTGAAGTCGCTCTCCAACCAGCAACGTCTTCATCAAGTCAACACCGAACAGCTTTTCGACAACTATCGATCGGCAGTGGGCCATGCTGAGGCCTACAAATACGGCATGCGCTGGAAAACGGTGCGCAGCACCGAATACCTTTTCCGGGACAGGGACCGTCGCGGCAATGGCAAGTCGCTGGGGCCGAGATCGGCAGAGACAGAGGAGTTGTTGGCGGCCTTCACAGCAGGACGCGCTGCAGCACAGGAGCGTTTGCAACGCATCACAGAAAAGGTTCAAGAGCAGGCCAGACTGAACAAGGCGTTGCGCATCAATCGCGTGCCACGTGTTGTGGCTCGCGTGCTGCGCGAACTGGATCGGGCCGGTCTTCATGACAGCTTTACGGTGATTGGCACCCAGGCTTTGTATGCCTACGAGGCTGCGGGGGGGGCGCATTTCTTGCTGGAATTGCTGGCGTCGGGCGATGTCGACCTGCTCTACGATGCGCGTCAGAAAATGACGGTTGTCTCAGAAAAACTCCATGGCGAAGGCTTGCTGGGCTTGCTCAAAAAAGCCGACAAGACATTTGAATGCGTTCGCGCCAATGGCTACCGTGCCGCCAATGCCGGGCAGTTCATGGTTGACTTGGTGATGGCGCCTCGCGGCATGCAGGAGCCTGAAAGCATCACGTTTTCCAAGGCGGATCTTGTGGCCACTGAGGTGCCAGGCCTGCAGTGGCTGCTGAACTCCCCCAAGCTGGATGTGGTGGCGATCGATGAGGATGGATGGCCAGTGCCTGTGCGTGTGCCTGATCCGCGTGCGTTTGCTTTGCACAAAGCCTGGCTTTCTGGTCTGCCCGAGCGCGAACCGCTTAAAAAACCTCGCGACCTGGCGCAAGCGAGGGCAGTGGCGAAACTGGTGATTGACCAAATGCCACACTTGTCTTTCGAAAACACCTTGACATCCCTGCACGGTGACGTTCGCAAGATGCTGCCGATGTTGATGGCACCGGCAGATTCATCGTGAACGTGCCATCCAGGGTGCGCTTGTCATTGCGCTTTGTTTTCGGTGGCTCACCAGTCGATCAACACGCCCACCTGCAGAGTCCTGTTTCGCGGCTCGAAGTAGGGGCCGTCATACGTTGACTTGCCAATTTGGCTGTAACGCAGCCAGGGACGCAGGGCCATGTCACCCATCGCATGGTGCTGGTAAGCCAGGTACAAGCCGCTGCGTTGGGTGTTGCTGATGTCGCGCGAGCCCATGTCGCTAAGCAATGAGTCTTGCCGGCCTTGCAGCAAGGCACCGATTTGGGTGCGTGCACCGTCCACCGATTCGCGCTCCAGCACCGCCCAGGCCTTGCTGCCCAGGCGGCGGTAGCCACGGTGGCCGGTGCTGCTGGTGCCACGCAGATCGGTCCACACCATGTCCAACGCCAGCCCCGCGCGCCAGACGGCAGCATCTTTGCTCTTGTGCAACCGCCACAGCGCCAGGCCGCGCCCGGTGAGCGCCGGCACAGCGTCCATGTTGCCGCTCTGGGTACTGCTGTAGTGCAGCAGCGCCACGCCCAGATCGGCTTGTAGCCGCTCAGGCCAGTAAGCCGCGTCTGGTCGATACCGCAGTTGCAGCATCACTTCGGGGCCGCTGAGCTGCATTACGTCCGGCTCTTTGTACAGAAAAACGCCGCCACCCCAAGCCGCTGACCACCTGTGCGCGGATGTGCTGTCGGGTTCACCGGCATCGGCTGGTTTGTCTGTTGCCACAGACTGCGACTGGGCTTGGCCGAGCAGCGGACCCAAGGCCAGGCACAGCGCCAGGGTCCATTCACGGGGGAAGAGCCAGATCATCGTTTCAAAAGCAGTTTCGCCGCAAAAGGCTGCCAGCGCTGGCCTGCATTCTGGTGCAGATCACTGCGCATCGGGAATGCGCTCTTTGGGCAGAGCCGGAGCAAAGCTGCTGGCCCTGGGGCTCAGGTTGCCGGTTTCATTGTAGAGCTGATAGGGCCGCGCGAGGATGGCGCCACCATCGCGGGTCAGCGGTATCCAGGCAAAGTTGGCGCGCAACCGGCTCGATGAGGTCATGAAGGCATCGAAGGGGATGCTCCAATAAACCCCTTTGTTGAAGGAGCCTTCGCCAAATTGCTGGGCCGAGACGTTCGTCTTGGTCACAAAAGCGCCCATCGATGAGCCGTTGTTGAAGGTTCGGGCCACAGACAAGGTGGCGCCGCGGTCACCGGCCAGGTATTGGCCCACACTGAGTGTGCCCACCAGGCCTTGCCAGGGCATTTCCCAATAAGTTGTGAGGTGCCCCGTGTTGGCTTTGTAGTCGCGCAGCCGCAGGTCTTGCGCGAATTCGCGCTGTTGCACGCGGTTCACATCCACGCCCACGGCCCATGGGCTGCCGCGGGGGCGGTACAGCAGCTCGGTACCGGCGCCGGCGTACATGCTCTCCAGCAGACCGCCATAGGCGGAGGCGGTCCAGCTGTCGGACAGACGCAGCGTGCGAATCGCATAAAGTCTGGGCAGGGTGACATACGAGGTGGTCTCGTATTCGCGCATATAAGTGCGCACGCGAGGCAGGAGGGAGGAGGAACCGTTTCGGAAGCGGTCGTAATTGCTGAGCACGCGCGCTTCGGCCACACCGTGCAGCTGCACATCAAGCGGCAAACGGACTTCGCCCGTCAAGTTGACGCTGAATTTGTAGAGCACAAATGCGTCAGGACCGCCCAGGCTTTGTCTGAGGCTCAAGCCGGTGTTCAAGTCCCAGGCCTTGCCTTGGCGAGGACGCAGATCTGTGCTGGCTGGCGCAGGTGTCTGTGCGCTGTTGTAACGGCCTGCGGCTGGCCATTCGCGCTCGAAAGGCGCTGCGGGTTCGCTGGTACGTGCGGGTTCGGTTTGTGCCTGCAGCCATTGCGCACGGTTCATGTGGTCTACCGCCAGCACATCGCCGGCGGCCCAGTGGCGGACCTGCACATCCTGGATGTCGGCCGTGCTGTCGCGGTGCACCACGCGCATGAGCTTGTCCAGGCGCGGCTGCAAATACCCCTCTTGCGATTTTTCGACCACGATGCCCAAGGTTTGGCCCTGGCGCTCGATCTGCCGCACCTGCCATTGGGTGTAGGCCTCGATGTCGGCCAGCGTCTTGTCCAGATCGGCGTTTTGCGCGGGGTAGGCCAAAGAAACGGCGGGCGCAGGCTTGTCGGTCAGCTTGGGGGTGTTCAGGCCCGACAAGTCGGTCCACAGGCTCACACCGATGCCCAGCGTGGTGCCCCGCTCCCACGAGGCGTGCAAATCCATGCCCGGCGCCCAGTGGTAGACCAGGCCCAGGTTGATGGGAGAGCGCAGCACCTGGTTGTTGCCCTGGGGCTCGTTTTGGTAGTTGTTGCCGTTGTATTCGAGCTTGAAGGTGGTGCGCCAGGGGCTTTGGTACTCCAGACCCCCAAAAGGCGCTACGCGCCCGCGAAAATACGCTTGCGTGCTCAGTGAGCCGCCCACGCCGGTGTCGTTGACGCGCGTGTCCATCTTGGGGCTGATCAAGCTCAGCGGGTTGCGCCAAACGCCTCGGCTGCCCACATAGCCCCAGCCCAGGCCCAGGCTCGCGTCCAGCCGGCCCCAGCGCTTGCTGGTCACCAGGTATTCGCCACCAAACAGCCCGGTGCCCCCCAGATCACGAATGCCCAGTGCCACCGCAGGCCGCCAGTCACTCTCGGCCAGTAAGCGGGCTTTGATCTCGAAGCTTTTGTCTTTGTAGGACTGGCTGCCACTGAAGGCTGCCGGGCCATAGAGGCGGTTGCTGACCGACACATAGCGAAAGCCACCCTCCAGCCAGTCCAACGGTTGCAGCATGACGTTGACCCAGGTGTCTGGGGCGGTGTTCATCACGCTCAGGCCAAAGGTGCCTGGGCTGCGCATGCGTGCGGTGGGGGTTTGCATCAAACCCACCACACCCCATTGGCTGGTGCTGGGCTGGGGGGTAAAGCGTGCGCCTTGCAGGCCAGTCCAGTCCTCGCTGGCGGCGGATGGCGTCACACGGGCAGGGGTGGAGGGCACAGTCGCCAGTGCCGGCCCATCGCCAGGGCGGGCCTGGGCCAGCCACTGGGCCATGCGGCGATCAAGCTCTTGCAGCTCCGCCACGTCCGGGTTTTGCCAGAACAGGCTGCGCGGCCAGCCCAGCCACAGCGTGGCGCCTGGGGCGGGTTGCGGCAGTGGCTCGGGGCGCCAAGCGTCCAGGTGGTGCTGTTTGACGCGGCCATCGGGCTGCACCAGCCAGACGCTGCCGCTGGCGGGCAGGCCGCAAGCGCTGACATAGTCTTGCGGGTAAGCGCCGGCCTGGTGCGCCAGCGTGCAGCCTTGGCCGCTGCCGTCGAGCACATGCACGGTGTGGGCAGCTTGCGCAGGCCACAGTTGGTCGCCAGGGCGCAGCACTGGGTCACGCGCGGGCACACCCTCCAGCCAAGCGGGCTCGGCCGCCGAGAGCACCACGCGGCCGCTGGCAGGGGTCTGCATGAGCCAGCGCCAGACGGGCGATTGTTGGGGCTGCCACAGGCTGCGGCCCAAGCGCCGCACATCGTATTGGCGCTGGCGTTCCTTCAGGCCTTGCTCTTCGGGCGTGGCCCAGACCAGGCCCAGTGGCTCGGTGTCTTTGAGCGTAGCGCTGTGGGCCTGCAACCAATGGCTCAGGCGCTGCGGGCTGGGGATGGTGTAGGTCGGGGCATCGATTTGCGGGCTGGCGCTTTGCGCGCAGGCCAACCCGGCTGCCCACAGCAGCGCGCACCCAAGCCACAGGCGCAGCAGCTTCGTGGGTGAGTGCAGGCGCATGCTCATGGCTTGTTGGGCAAGGCGGTCAGCTGCAGGCACAGATCGCGGGCGATGCATTGCTCGCTGTAAGTCACTTGGTCATGCAACAAGGCGAAGTGCTGCTTGAAGGCCCAGCGGCGACCTTCGCCGTCGAGCGATTGCACCTCGTCTTCAAACCATTGCGCTTGCGGCCAGCGCGTGGCCAGGGCCGGGCTGGGGGCCTGGGGCAGGCGGCGGGTCTGGATGTGGTCGGTCTCATGCCAACGGTAGCCCGGCATGCGGTGCGCATGGCGCTGCCAGGCCACAGGCTCGCCCGTGGGGGGCAATTGGCTCCAGGCCGGTGGCATGGCGCTTTGGTGGCGCCACTCGGTGGTCATGCCCAGCACGCGCCAGATGCGGCCCTGGCGCAGTTGCAGCATTTCGGCTTGGGCGCTGTACCAGTAGTCGTCGCCAGCGGCCTCGGGCGCGGTGGCTGGGCGCGCGCCGCGCACCATCAGGGTTTCGCGCCCCCCCACGCCGATGTGCAGGTAGCTGTAGCCAGGCAAGAGGCGCGATGGGTCTTGCAGACTGTCTTTGGGGCGCAAAGCCAAGCGCAGCGCATCGCCTGCAGGCCCAAAGCGAGGCAGTGGGCTGGCAGGGTCTGATTGTGCGCAGCCGGCGAGTCCTGAACAAATCAGACCCGTCGCAATGCACAAGACAAAAAAGAAACGCTCCCGAAGGAGCGTGATCCAGCCGAACAAAGGCGCTCAGTTGGTGGAGGTGGTGGTCGTGGTTGTAGCGGGCGCGGTGTCGTTGCTGGCTGCGATTGCCGCAGCAGCGACCACAGCAGCACCCACAGCAGCCACAGTGGCCACGCTCACACCCGCGATGGTGGCGGTGGTGGCCGCAGCAGCGGTGGCGGCCGTGGCAGCAGCACCTGTGGCCGCTGCGCCAGTGGCTGCACCGGTGGCAGCGCCCGTGGCGCCGGCAGCAGTACCAGCCGTGGAGCCTGCGGCGGTGCCACCAGCAGTGCCTGCCGAGGTACCACCGGCGGTGCCTGCCGTGCCCGAACCAGCGCTGCCTTGGGCAAAGGCCACGGGCGAGACAGCCAATGCAAGGGCGGTGAGGGCGGTGATGAGCTTGGACATGAAGTGCTCCTTGAAAGTGATAGGGGATGAAAAAATTGTGCTTTAAAACAGTTTATACCATTTAAAACTGAAATTATTGGTGTGATGTTACTTCCATCATAAATAAATGGGGTGAAGACATTTTTGTTTGTATCAAACGCCATATTCAATATTTTTGAAAATAAAAATGCTATTCATTTCATAAAAAATACAAATACAAATGAAATATGAATACCTGTTTCTCACAAAATGGGCTGTGTTGCTCGGGTGGGCTTTCGGACCCACCCCGAAGCAGCGCAGACATGGATGTGGGAGAGATGACAGATGGGTTGGCGATGGGGGGTGTTGGGCGCAGGTTGGGGCTTGGTCATGGGCGCGATGGCCGATACGGGGGCCAGCGCCCCCTACATGCCCAGCTGGCAGGCGCGCCACCAGTTGCAGCTCTTGGTGGACCATGCCGATTTGGCACTGCCCATGTCGCATTGGCCTTTGCCGCTGGCGGCCGTGGAGCAGGCGCTGGCGCAGTTGCCCGCCCAGTTGCCTGCCGCAGGGGTGGACCTGGAATCGGCCCGCAGCGCTGTGCTGCGTGAGCTGCAGCAGCGCCAGACACAAGGGCAGCTTCGCTTGCAAGTTCGCAACCGGGCCGAGGGCGCAGTGGGCTACGGTGAGAACTACACACCGGGCAGCAGCGTGCAGTTCAGCTCTGAAGAAAAGCGCGCGCAAAGTGGCGACTGGTCGGTGGCGGGGCGCCTGGGCCTGCGTGCCGAAGAATCCGCCAATTCGCTGAGCAACGGCCCCTCGGGCTGGGGCACCGAGGGGCGCTACCAGGGTCGTTTGGAAGACTCTGTGGCCGCCGTGGGCTGGGGCGGCTGGCAGCTGCAAGCGTTTTCGCAGCGCTTTTGGTGGAGCCCGGGCTGGCAAAACAGCCTGGTGAACGGCAACAACAACCCGGCCTGGAATGGGGTGGGCTTGCAGCGCTCGAGCGTGCGGCAGTCGGACAGCGGCTGGCTCAGCTGGATGGGCGCCTGGAACTTCGAGACTTTTTTGGCGCGCGCGCAAGACCCGCTGGTGCTGCCGGGCCAGGCGCAAGGCTATGTGTTTGGCGGCATGAAGCTCACGATGCAGCCCTGGCCCTGGCTGGAGGTGGGGCTCTCGCGTGGCATGCAAGTCGGGGGCGTGGGCCGACCCAACGGTTTGAGCACCTACCTCAAGGCCATGCTCGGCAAAGAAACCAACAAATGGGCTACGGACCCATTTCAAGACAGCAGCGGCCAGATCGCTGGGTACGAGCTGCGCTTGCGCTGCCCCAAGGCCTGGGGCGATTGTGCGTTTTACAGCCAGGGCATGGGCGACGACCGCACCGTGGGCATTCCGTGGCCGATCAAGTTCACCACCATGCTGGGCGCAGAAAAAGCCTTCGACGGCGGGCGCCAGCGCGTGTTTTACGAATGGGTGAACACCAACACCTTCAGCCACCCGCTGGAGCACAAGGGCGCCAGTTACCCGGGCTATATCAATGGCGTGTATGACCAGGGCTACACCAACGGCACGCGCTGGGCGGCCAGCGCGTTTGGCTCGGGCGCCGTGGTCAACACCGTGGGTTGGATCGATGCCGAGCGCCAGGCCATGGTCAAGCTGCACAAGGGCCGTGCCACCAGCACCGTGGGCGCTTACGACCCCAGCGTAGCGCCCACCGGCCTGGGGCCACACAGTGGCCTGTGGGGCTTGAGCGCCCAGCGCACCTGGACCGACGGCCGCCTGCACTGGACCCCCGAGATCAGCTACCTGCATTTCGAGCAAGGCCAGGACGTGGGCGCCAACCGCAAGAACAGCCTGCGTTTGGGGCTGACGCTGGCCATGCCACTTTGAATGCGGCCATGCTCTGTTGCAAGACTAGTGTGTTTTAAACAATTTAATGAATTTAATAATTAAAATTATTAGAATTAAAGCCTTTATCAGAGCTTAATGGCCCGAACACACTTGTCGGGTCGCATTGGAGGTGCGTGGTGAGTCGGCAAATGCGTGGTGTGATGGCCTTGCTTGGCCTGTGTGTTGCAATCTCGGTGCAGGCGCAAGAGGCCGATTCGGCGGCGCCCGCGCTGCCTTACCGTTGGGCGCTCTCAGGAGGTCTGTCGCACACCGCTTCGGGCGCCGCCAGCGCCAACGAAAACAGTCTGAGCTTGCGCCACTACACGCCCTTGGGCTCGATCGCAGTGGAGCGTTTGGGCCTTCGCCGCTGGGGAGATGCCGACCAGGCCTGGGCGCTCGATGCCTACCCCCGCTTGTGGCAGGGCGCGTACGCCAATGTGCGCTACCAGCGCTCGAACCAGGCCGATCTGTTTCCATCGACCTCTTGGCGGGCTGAGCTCTACCAAAACGTGGGCGGTGGCTGGGAGCTGGCGGCCAGCCGCGACCATTTGGGCTTCAACTCGGCGGTGACCATCGACGGTGTGTCGGCGGGCAAGTACTGGGGCAACTTTTTTGCACGCTGGCGCCACCAGCAGGTGCGCACCGACAGCTCCACGGGCCGGGGTGATCGTTTCTTTGTGCGCTACTACTACGAGGGCGATGCCGACCACTATGTGGAGGGCAACATCTCACGCGGGCGCAGCGATGACTTTGGCAGCGCGCTCTTGCAAAGCTCGCGCTCGGATTCGCGTGGTGTGGCCTTGTACCACTTTGTCACCCGCGAGTGGGGCTTCAAGCTCAGCACCAGCCAGTCCAAGGACAGCAGCGGCTCGGGCTCGACGGCGCGCGATGTGTCGGCCAGCCTGACGCGCCGGTGGTGAGCATGGCCGAGCGCGCACCGGCCCGGGGCCTGGGTGCTGTCTCCCAGCTCTTGGCGCCGTGGCCGGCGTTGGTGCTGGGCACGGCCGCGCTGACACTGGCACAGGCCTGGACGGCGCAGGCCAGCGCGGGTGTGCTGGCCCAACACCTCGCTTCAGATGCGCTCATGCTGACTCGGGCGCTGCCACTGTGGTGCGCGTTCACGCTGCCCCTGCTGTGGCTGCCCGCGCGTGTTCGCATGGGGCTGCTGGGCGCGCTGGCCAGCGCCTACCTGCTGGTGCTGGCGGGGCTGGAACTGTATTTCTCGGTCGCGGGCGTGCCGCTCGGAGCCGATGTCTTGGCCTATTCCTGGGCCGAGATCCGCACCACCGTGGCCGGGGCGCATGTGCAGCCGCCCGCGCCGTGGTGGCTGGCGCTGGTGCTGGGGCTGCTGGCGGTATGGGCCAGCCTGGCCTGGCTGGCGCGTGGCGCGCGCGCATGGTGCAGTGCCCGCGCGGCGGCGCTGCTGTGCGGCCTGTGCGCCGTGCTCTCGCTGGCCTTGCCCATGCGGCTCGAGGGCGCCAGCGCGGCAGCGGGCAACAAGCTGGTGTTTTGGCTCAGCGATGTATGGGCAGGGCAGGCGGCAGCGACAACGCCTGTGGCTTCGGGCGCCTACCCCTTCGAGCGCGACGAGCGCACGCCCGACACCCTGGGCCCGCTGCTGAAACTGGATGCCCAAACGCCGCCGCACTTGATCTTCATCGTGGTCGAGGGCCTGGGGCGCAGCTTTTCCGGGCCCGGCGCGCGGCTGGGCAGCTTCACGCCGTTTTTGGACGAGCTGGCGGCCAATTCGCTCTATTGGGATAACTTTGTCGCCACGCAGGGGCGCACCTTTGCGGTGTTGCCCAGTGTGCTCGGCTCTTTGCCCTTTGCCGCCTATGGCGAGCAGGCCATCGCGCACGACAACCTGCTGAGCCTGCTCAAGGGGCAGGGCTACAGCCTGCGCTATTTCAGCGGCTCCAACCTCGCGTTTGACCACCAGGGCGATTTTTTGGCGGCCAGCGGTGTGCAGACCTTCTGGAGCGAGCGCGATTTTGCCGAACCCGCGCGCAAGCTCAGCGAGTGGGGCTACGCCGATGGCGACTTGATGGCCGCGGTCGCCCACAGCGCGCCGCCCAGTTCGCCCACGGTGACAGTGGTGCAGACCATGAGCATGCACACGCCTTTTGTGGTGCCGCAGGCCGAGCGCTGGCGCCAGGCGGTGGATGCGCGGCTGGACGCACTGGGCCTGCGTGGCGCGCAGCGCGAGGCGGCGCTGCGGCAAAAAGATATTTACGCCAGCATCCTCTACACCGACGACGCGCTGCGCGGCCTGTTGGCGCGCCTTTCGCAGCAAGCGCAGTGGCGCAACACGGTGGTGCTGATCACGGGCGACCACCGCCTGCCCGAGATCGAGGTGGCCAGCCGCATCGAGCGCTACCACGTGCCGCTGATCATCGCCTCGCCGATGCTGCGCCAGCCCTTGCGCATCAAGGCGCTGTCTTCGCATTTCGACATCGCGCCCTCGCTCTTGGCCATGCTCTCGCAGCGCTACGCCATGCCCATGCCCCAGCGCGTGCACTGGATGGGCACGGGGCTGGATGTGCACCCCGGCTGGCGCAACCTGCACAGCCTGCCGCTCAAGCAGACCAAGACCGAGCTGAGCGACTACATCTCGGGCGAGTACCACCTGGCACAAGACAAGCTCTTCAACCTGCAAGATGGCCTGGTGATGGCGCCCGAGGACCGGCCCGAAATCGCTCAGGCATTGAAGGCCGATTTCGCGGCTGTGCGCGCGGGCCTGGCCCAGTTGGCGCGCACCGGGCAGCTGGTGGACGAGGCGCACCGCGGCCAGCGTGCGGTCTATGCCGAAGCGGGTCGCACGCTGGCGCCGCTGCGCCCGGCGCGCCAGATCGAAGGCGTGGTGGTCTCGGGCGCCCAGGGCCGCTTTGTGGACGGCGGCCGCTTGTCGGCGCAAGGCGTGTTCAGCGTGCAGGGCGCCCAGG
>JACCDW011700336.1_pt1 | contig 14830 bp, 3 predicted proteins | sample 7449781 | NCBI WGS metagenome assembly JACCDW01 (sample SAMN15323449, study PRJNA562643) | freshwater metagenome | isolation source: river surface water | place: USA:Blue River Watershed | collected 2017-08-18
CCTTGTTTTTTCTCATTTTTTCAGTACAATGACCAGTACCTTATTCAAGGGGGAATTTTTATTTTATTTATTTAAACAAATCATTATTATGAGTCGAGACTATCCGTTAAGCCACGTTCGAAACTTTGGGATCATCGCCCACATCGATGCTGGTAAGACAACAACTTCGGAGCGAATCCTGTTCTACACGGGAGTGTCTCACAAGATCGGAGAGGTGCACGAGGGTGCAGCAATTATGGACTGGATGGAGCAGGAGCAGGAGCGAGGAATTACCATTACCTCAGCCGCTACTACTTGTTTCTGGACACCTACGTATGTAGAGAACAAGACAGACAAGTCCAACAAGTACCAGTTCAACATTATCGATACACCGGGACACGTGGACTTTACCGTGGAGGTGGAGCGATCACTCAAGGTGCTTGACGGAGGAGTAGTGGTATTCGACGGAGTGGCCGGAGTGGAGCCTCAGTCAGAGACCGTGTGGCGACAGGCTGACAAGTACAAGGTGCCGCGAATCTGCTTCATCAACAAGCTTGATCGAACAGGTGCTTCATTCGAGCGATCATACAAGTCGATCATCGACCGACTAGCCAAGCGAGCAGTTCGAGCTCAGATCCCGATGGGAGAGGAGTCAGAGCTATTCGGAGTTATCGACCTTCTCAAGATGAAGGCATATACGTTTGAGGGAGACATGGGAAACAAGGTGGTCGAGCAGGAGATCCCAGAGAAGTACCGAGAGGATGCCGAGCTATACCGAGCCGAGCTTATCGAGAAGATCGTTGAGCACGACGAGGACCTGATGAACAAGTTTTTTGCCGGAGAGGAAATTCCACTTGAAGCACTAAAGAAGACACTCCGAAAGGCAGTGATCGAGAACAAGATTGTTCCTGTATTCACAGGATCAGCTCTTAAGAACACGGGAGTACAGCTTGTACTGGACGCCGTTGTTGACTACCTACCTGCACCGACTGACATCGAGCCAATCAAGGGAACTGATATCGAGACAGGAGAGGAGCTAGAGCGACCGTCAGACGACAGCCAGCCTCTTGCCGCGCTTGCCTTCAAGCTACAGACAGACCCATATGTGGGACAGCTTACGTACATCCGAGTGTACTCGGGAGTACTTGAGGCCGGATCATACGTACTGAACACTAAGACGGGTGAGAAGGAGCGAGTGGGACGAATCCTGCGAATGCATGCCAATGACCGAGAGGAGGTAAAGACCGTGTACGCCGGAGAGATCGCGGCCGCAGTAGGACTCAAGAACACGCATACGTCAGATACGCTGTGTGATCCTGCGCATCCGATTGAGCTTCACCGAATCGAGTTTGCCGAGCCTGTTATCGCGCTTCGAATCGAGCCAAAGACAAAGGCAGACCAGGAGAAGATGGGAATGGCGCTCAAGAAGCTTTCGGAGGAGGATCCTACGTTCAAGGTTTCGACAGACGAGGAGACACTTGAGACTATCATCGCAGGTATGGGAGAGCTTCATCTTGAGATTCTCGTAGATCGAATGAAGCGAGAGTTCAACGTTGAGGCTAACGTAGGTAAGCCACAGGTGGCATACCGAGAGACCATTACCGGAGATGCGAACTCAGATTACAAGTATCTGAAGCAGTCTGGAGGTAAGGGACAGTACGGACACGTGAAGATCAACATCAAGCCGATGGATCGAGACGTCGATGTCGAGAAGCTTCCAAAGAACACGAAGCGTTCAGAGGGAATGGAGTTTATCAACAACATCAAGGGAGGAGCTATCCCTGGAGAGTTCATTCCAGCTGTCGAGAAGGGAATCAAGGAGGCTATGCAGCGAGGAATCGTTGCTGGGTACAAGCTCGTAGATGTTTCTGTCGAGCTGTACGACGGATCATTCCATGAGGTTGACTCATCTGAGATCGCCTTCAAGCTTGCCGCCTCACACGCATTCCAGGAAGCTGCCGCAAAGGCACGACCTGTGCTGCTCGAGCCGGTTATGAAGGTTGAGGTAACCGTACCTAACAAGTTCCTTGGAGACATCACGGGTAACCTGTCTTCAAAGCGAGGACAGATCCTGGGAACCCACGACCGAGGTAACGACATCGTGGCAATTGACTCAATGGTTCCGCTATCTGAGATGTTCGGATACACGACATCACTGCGATCCATGACGGAGGGACGAGGAGCCATGACTATGGAGTTCGACCACTACGACACCGTTCCACAGAACGTTGCCGACGAGGTCAAGAAGACACGAGGATAAAGAAGATCAGCACCCCGTTAATACATGTGCTTGCGCTACCTGCCAAGCGACTCCGCTTCAGGACATGTATTAACGGGGTGCTTTTCTTTTGCAACGCATACCTTATAATAAGGTAACTATGAACGTACAATTCGACGAAGACAATTTCGGACAAACTCTGAGACCGGGCATGCAACCGGTTGAACTCAAGACCCCTGGTGAGTCCAAGATGGCATCTTGGCTAGTCAAAGTAGGTTTGGCGAAGGACGCATCATCTGCAAATGTCATCATGACCATTGGCGCACTCCTCGTATTCGGAATCTCAGTCTACTTCTTCGTCTTCGGATTCTCGGCTCCTGCAGCGCTAGGACCTGAACGACCGACAACCACTCGACCGGGACTCAAGTAGAGTAAATACCAATCAAGAAAATTCAAGTGCCCGCCACAAGCGGGCACTTGAATTTTCTGCAAATCGTGCTATTCTATTTTCATAAGGCCGGAGACAAGGGGCACCCAACTAAGTCCTCTCGAGGTTTGTTTCAAGAAAGCGTTTTGCGTTTTTTTGAAGCTCACAAATCTCTCAATATTATTTGACCATTCGGCCTTATGTTTGGTCGGATAATTTTATTTATTATGGCAATTACAAAAGACAAGAAGAAATCAATTCTGGAAAAGTTGGACGGGATCAAGGACAGCTCATCAGTTGTCTTCGTGAACTTCAAGGGACTTCCAGTTTCTGACACTACCAAGATGCGATCGGAACTCTCCAAGAGCGACGTCTCATATTACGTAGCGAAGAAGACATTGGTGAAGAAAGCTTTTGCGAGTGCAGGAATCGAAGGGGAAATTCCGCAGTTGGATGGAGAGCTGGCAGTTGTGTTCGGAAACGACGCAACGGGACCTGCTCGAGAAATATTTGCGTTCCAAAAAAAGTTCGATGGTAAGGTAACAATTCTCGGAGGCGTGTTCGAACGAAAGTTCATGGACAAGTCACAGATCGAAGAGGTTGCCAAGATCCCATCAATGTTCGTACTTCGAGGAATGTTCGTAAACGTGATCAACTCACCGATCCAGGGATTCGCAGTTGCCATCAAGGCAATCGCGGACAAGAAAGCGGCTTAGTGATTTACCATTCATTTTCGACGATGTCGAGTGGGTGGGGAATCGAAAATTAAAATCAATTACTTAAAATTCTAAATTAGAAAAATATGTCAGTAGAAGATACACAGGTACAGGACGTACAGGCAGAGGAGACTTCATTCGAGGTTCCTGCCAAGTTCAAGGCACTCGTCGACTCAATCGAGACGATGTCAGTGCTCGAGCTTCACGAGCTCGTGAAGACTCTTGAGAAGAAGTTCGGAGTGTCTGCAGCAGCAGTTGCAGCTCCAGCAGCCGGAGGCGCAGCCGAGGCAGCAGAGGAGAAGTCAGACTTTACAATTCACCTTAAGGATGCCGGTGCTTCAAAGATCGGAGTCATCAAGGTTGTGAAGGAGGCGCTTGCTCTTGGACTCAAGGAGGCGAAGGATCTAGTAGATGCTGCTCCAACTGACATCAAGTCAGGAGTGAAGAAGGATCAGGCAGACGAGATCAAGAAGAAGCTTGAAGAGGCAGGTGCGACAGTTGAACTGAAATAACTAGGTTTTACTTAGTATTTCGTATCGTTAGATATTTTGATCATCGTGATCATATCAACGAACTGAACGAACTAACTAGAAAAACGACGAACTCATACGAGTTCGTCGTTTTTCGTTTGTGAATCACAGGCAGTATCAACGTGGCTTGTTATCGTTTTCTTAAAAAACATATGCAGATGTTACTCAAAACATTTTTGTTTTACTTTGAAATTGTTGTGTCAAGTTATCCACACGAACGTTTTTATATTTGCTTGTAATTATATTTATCCTGCTATAATCAACGCATTGGTATGGGGCTCCACTGCGCGCAAGCGGGTGGGGCCCTTTGCCGTTTTAGAAGCAATCAACAACATTAAAAAAATTACAAACCATTATGAAAAAATTATTACTTGCAGGATCATCACTCGTAGCACTCGCACTCTTCGTACTCGGAGGGATCGAGGTTCCGAATCAGAACGCGGCAGTCGCGACTAACCCGGCCGAAGTCGTATCGACTCGAACGCTTGGATCAGCTGCAAAGAACTCAGAACAAATTCCGGATACAACGCCACTTGAAACAGGGGAGGTGCTTGGTGCGCAATCGATTGCACCAGCCCAGCCTTCGTCCCTCAGTGCGTCACAGACATCCGGAGCTCGATCAAGCTCGGATGTTTTCAATAATGTTGTTGAACCTTCAAACGACTCAAACGAGGTTGCCTACTCTAGTTCCTCATCACGCAACTCAAGCAAGTTGAAGTCTGCGCCCTCTGCAGATCTTTCTGTTTCAGCACCGACAACCGTGCGATCGTTCGGTCCGAATGGAACTCACTGGCCGACACGAACTCCGTTCATGTATGACGAGACGGTAGCCTCAGTTGAGGTTGATGCAAACTGGGATGCGATTGAGGCAGCAATCGGTCGAGTGACTAAGTCACAAGCAGATGCTGGATTCAGAATTCTTGTTAGACCAGGTACACTTGTCGCAAGCGGTAAGAATCCATCTGGAGGACAAGAGGCAGTAGCCAATGTGGGTTCTGCAGATTGGAACAAGAGAGTGGTTGTAGCACCTAGAGATGGATACGGAACTGTGACATGGACAGGTGGTACTCGAATTCACAAAGTATTCAATGTGGCATTTGCCGGATTCATCGTCGAGGACGGACTTAAGGCAACCGGTAACTCCGAGTCAGCATTCGCATGGATGCTTAGCCGTGATGGACAGCACGGATTTTATGGAACAAGTGGACAGACAACGACTGACATGGAAATTGTAGAGTTCGTAGTTCCGGACTCTCAGGGAGTTAGTGATGACAATGTCGATATTTATTCTGGAGGAGGAGTACTTACTAACGTGAAGGTTATCGGAAGTTACCTAGCTCCTCGCTTCTGGCTTTACAAGGACTGTGGTACAGACTGCCCACATACAGACACTTTGCAGTACGCAAAGGGATCAGGTGGTAGCTACTCTGACATGTATATTATTGACAGTGCATTGTTCGCTTCAAACAACGCAACTGTTCAGACAGGTAACGTGGACAAACTTGTAATTGACCACTCATACCTAATTGGAGGAGAGTCTTCACGAAAAAGATACGACTGGCTTCCAGGAGCTTCGTCTGAGGGATACCAGCAGGTAATGAACGGATCAGGTAAGAACTTTGAGGCATACGACTCAATCATTATCGGTACAATGGGAATCAACTCAACAGACGCCCAGTATCCTTGGAAGCATGTTTCAAATACAAAGACAAATAGCGTATCAGCTAGATATGTACCAGCGACAGGGGCATGGACTGTTGATCCAACACTAACAAGTTGGGGCGCAGCTCAGCATGATCTGTATGCACCGCGACCTACGGAGGCATCATTGCTCGCACTGTGGGGTAAGAACAATACTCCTCGAACTTCAGCTCCGTCATTTAGCCCAGCCGAAGAAACGCACAATACTTCAGTCTCTGTATCCCTTGCCTCACCAACAGCGGGAGCGACAATTTATTACACAACAAACGGAAGCACACCAACAACTGCATCAACACGATACACGGGACCATTCACGCTCTCTTCAACTGCAACGGTAAAGGCTATCGCAACATCTGCAGGAATCGACAATAGCTTCGTACAGACAAAGACCTACACAATTATTGCTCCAGGTGCTCCGACTATCACAACGCAGCCCGTATCAACATCGGCCGCAATTGGAGGAGTGGCAACATTCACCGTTCAGGCAACGGCGAACCCTGCTATCTCTGGATACCAGTGGAAGAAGAACGGGGTAAACATTGCAGGCGCAACATCTGCCTCATATACAACTCCGTTACTAACCGCTGCCGACTCAGGATCAATCTATACAGTAGCAGTAACAAACTCATCAGGTACGACACTTTCAAGCGGCGCAACGCTTACTGTTGCTCAACTTACTTCGTCGACATCGTTCCAGAATTTCTCAGTAGGAACAAAGACGGGATCATTTACCGCGAGCTTTGATGTAACACCAGCAGCAAACGGCACGGATATGGTGACAGGACTTTCAGGATCAGCGGCTACCTCATACGGAAGCATGTCAGCAATCGTTCGAATGAAGGATGGAAAGTTCGATGTTCACTCAACATCGGGAACATACACTGCTGACACAGTTGTGCCTTACGTGGCAGGACAGACATATCGAGTTGAGATTGACGCAAACGTCGATACGGACAAGTACAGCGTTCGAGTAAACGGAACGACAATTGCAACCAACCGAACATTTCGAACAGCGGTATCATCGATTACTCACCTTACATACGTAGCGGCGAGCGGACCTCATACTATTGGAAACATCACATTTGGAAACGGCGGGGGAACAAACCAGACTCCAGTCGTGAATGTTGGAACGGACAAGATAATTACGCTTCCAACAAACAGCGTAACTCTTGATGCGACTGCAACAGATGACGGAGCAATCACAACCACATGGACAAAGTCTTCAGGAGCAGGAACTGTTACATTCGGTAACGAGGCTTTGGTTGATACTACTGCAACATTCTCGACAGCAGGAACATACGTACTTCGACTAACTGCGAACGACGGAGACCTAAGCGCGTTTGACGAGCTTACGGTTATCGTGAATTCTCCAACAGGAGTAAATCAGGCACCGGTTGTGAGCGCGGGATCTGACAGGGCTATTACTCTTCCAGCCAACTCAGTATCGCTTGACGCGACAGTTACAGATGACGGCCTTCCTGCAGGATCTTCTGTATCGACTACATGGACAAAGATTTCAGGAGCGGGAACAGTATCGTTTGCGAATGCAAACGCAGCCGACACCACTGCAACATTCAGCGCCGCAGGAACGTACGTACTTCGACTTTCTGCAACTGACGGATCACTCACTGCAACTGACGAGGTTACAGTTATCGTGAACCAGGGTGGGGGAACTGGATCAGTAACTGTTTCAGGTGAGCTCAAGAAGTGGCACAAGGTGACGCTTTCGATGACCGGACCTACAACGAGCGAGTCTGCAACACCGAACCCGTTCAGAGACTACAAGGCTGACGTAACATTTACTCATACAACAGGACGAACCTACACTGTGCCTGCATACTTTGCAGCGGATGGTAATGCAGGGGAGACATCGGCAACTTCTGGAAACGTATGGAGAGCACACTTCGCACCGGACCTTACAGGAACATGGACATACGCAGTATCCTTCCGAGAAGGATCAAATATTGCGATCTCTACTTCTCTGTCTGCAGGTTCAAGCGCTGGATACTTTGACGGAGCAACAGGAAGCTTCAGCGTAGCCAATACGGACAAGTCAGGAAAGGACCTTCGAGGAAAGGGACGACTTGTATATGATGGCGAGCACTACCTCAAGTTCTCAGAGACAGGAGAGCGATTCATCAAGGCAGGAGTAGACTCACCAGAGAACTTCCTGGCTTACAATGATTTTGACAACACACCGGACATTGGAAACGGAGCAATCAAGACATGGTCAGCACACGCAGGCGACTATGTAACTGGTGATCCGTCATGGCAGGGAGGAAAGGGAACCGAGATCATCGGAGCAGTTAACTATCTTTCAAACCAGGGACTTAACTCATTCTCATTCCTTACATACAACGTAACCGGAGATGATGGAAACGTGTACCCATTCACATCGGCTGGTGACGAGGTTCGATTCGACGCTTCAAAGCTAGACCAGTGGGGAGAGGTATTCGACCACGCTACAAAGAAGGGAATGTACATGCACTTCAAGTTGATGGAGACAGAGAACGACATGATACAGACAAACGATGAGTTCAAGCTGTACGCACGAGAGCTCGTTGCACGATACGGACACAACCTCGCGCTCAACTGGAACCTCGGAGAGGAGAACGGACGAAGCGTGACCGACCTTAAGCAGTGGGCAACATACCTAAAGGATGTCGACGCATACGACCATAACCGAGTGCTGCACCTTACATGTGGTACATGGCCTACATGTAACGCGAAGTACTTTGACCTTATGGGAAGCGGCTCAGATCTGACAGGATTCTCGCTTCAGGGAACAGACGCAAGCAACTTCGCAAATACCTTTGAGCACGTAAAGACGTACGTTGATCAGTCAGCAGCATCTGGAAAGAAGTGGGTTATCGGAATGGATGAGCCGGGAGATGCATCAACTGGTGTTACTCCGGACGGAACAGGTAACAATCACGACCTGGCTCGAAAGCATGCTCTATGGGGAACTATCATGGCAGGAGGACAGGGAGTTGAGTGGTACTACGGAGGAAGCAACCAGGGTGACATCACTCTTACAGACTTCCGATCACGAAACAACTTCTACACTTATAACAAGTATGCAATCGACTTCCTAACATCAAATGGACTTCCAGTCGTAGGACTTACAAACCAGAACTCACTCGTGAGCGGAAACAGCTCAACGGGCAACAAGGTTCTTGCAAAGACAAACGATGTATACCTCGTGCAGCTCATCAACGGAGGATCTGCAACTCTTAACCTTTCAGCTGCATCCGGAACGTTCAACGTGAAGTGGCTCAACCCACGAACCGGAGCAGTTACAACAGGAGCAAACGTAAGCGGGGGAGGAAGCGTATCGCTTTCATCACCAGATGCAAACGATTGGATTGTTCTTGTTAAGAAGGGAACAGGAACTGTTACGAACCAGGCGCCAGTTGTAAACGCAGGCAACGACCTCGTGACTACTCTACCTGGAACAGGACTGCTCAACTCGACTGTATCAGACGATGGACTGCCAACAGGATCTTTGCTTTCTGCTGTTTGGACAAAGGTGAGCGGACCTGGAACCGTAACATTTGAGAATGCATTGGCAGTCAATACCAATGTCACGTTCTCTGCGGCAGGAACATACGTTCTACAGCTTTCTGCTACAGACGGAACACTTACGGGAACTGATCAGGTACAGATAACAGTTACGAGTATGCCAGTCGCAAGCGCATTCAACTCAGCAGGAGGAGTGGTTGTCATCGAGTCAGAGAACACGTCTTCGAGCCTTGGTTCAGGTGCTGAGTTCTGGGCACTGCGCACTCCAGGTAATGCTGCATATGTTGAGAACGCAACAAACAACGCACACCTTGAGTACCGAAGCACTGATGTAGACGCACTATTCATTGACGACACTCCAGGAGATGTACCGCTTGAGTACACATTCAAGATCAACGAGGGAGGATTTTATCAGCTACACATCAGGTCTCACAAGAATATTGAGGACGCGACGCGACCAGACCTCAACAATGACGCCTTCATCAAGATGAGTGGAGTAAATGGAAGCACGTTTACCGCTGGACCGAATGCCGGAAATACGCACCTTAATGACGCTCCGCTCTCAATGCTGCAGGCATACACAAAGATTGCAGGAGGTTCGGCAACGACATGGGCGTGGGCAGACCAGCTTGATGCAGGAGGAAGCAACAACAAGCGATGGCCGGTATACGGATTCCAGACAGGTGGTACATACACACTAACAATGGCAGGACGATCACGAGGCTTTGCACCTGATCGAATCGTGCTCCGAAAGGTAGATACGATCCCGATGCCACTTGCCAAAAACTACGCAATTCCGCAGTCATCAAAGATTGATGGGGGAACTAATCCGAACATCACTCCGATCACATTCGGATCGACACAGGTTCGAACGACTGAGCTCGTGAACGTGCGACCAGGAGCCTCGCTTACAAGTGGACTCGTTGGAAAAATGCCATTTGGCTCATTCGGAACAATCGTAGGAGGGCCGACAGTTTCATCTGACAACATCACGTGGTGGCAGGTAGACTTTGCCGCAACAACAACGGACGGTTGGACAGGACAGGATAATCTTGAGGTTATCCCTGGCGGAACTACAGGAACACTTACTGTAAATGCGATGGCAGATATAACGATGACGCTTCCTGTTCGAGCAAATGACCTAAGGGCTTCAGTCACAGGAGGAATGCCGTCATGGTGGAAGTGGGAGAAGGTGAGTGGACCAAAGGCCGAGATTGAGTGGAACGGTGTAGTGGGAGAAACGGCACAGGGTACAGGATATGTGCCTGGTACGGGTGACCTACCACCATTCGCTCGAATGACAGCAGGATCCTATGTCTTCAAGATTACCGTCGCTAATGGATCAGGTGTTGAAACTTCAGATACAGTAAGTATTACTGTACTTCCAGACCCTGAGAACCCAGCAGGACTAGAACCAGTAATTACGCTGACAAATCCAAGCACCAACCTTACTCTTCCGGTTAACAGCGTAACACTGAGAGCTTCTGCAGTAGATCCAGATGGATTTATTGATTCCAAGTCATGGAATAAGCAGAACACTACGAACAGTTATGGCGCACGACTTTCTGACACAGACGAACTATCGCTTACAGGACTTACTGTCGGAACTCACCGATACGCCTTTACGGTCTACGACAATTCAGGAATGTGGAGTCGTGAGATTGCAACCGTCGTTGTGGCCTCATCTACTGGAACAAACGTAGCACCTACAGTAAGCGCTGGAGCGGACGTTTCAATCACACTTCCTGCTTCAACTGCTACACTAACAGGAACCGCAACTGACTCAGATGGAGCAATTGCGTCACGTGTTTGGACAAAGGTAAGCGGACCTGCAGCAACGCTGTCAGGGCAGACTACGAACACCCTTTCACTGAGCGGACTTGTTGAGGGAACATACGTGTTCAGACTTACCGCAACCGATAATGGTGGAGCGACTGGATTTGACGAAGTAACTGTTACAGTAGCAAATCAGCCGCAGTCAGGGGTACTGCAGCCACTTCCAAGCTCTGCTGTACAGGCCGCCATCTCTGTTCCTCTCATCGAATACAACAAGGACATTCCAGGAGGAGCGTTTACGCTATTCGTATCAAACGGAGGCGCATCGATCACACTTGCTGCAAACTCATATGCAGGCGACACGTCTTCTGACGCTCGACTACTTGAGCAGATCAGATACTCGATCCGAGGAGACAAGACAATCTACGCGAACGGAGGATACCCAGCGCAGCATGAGAAGCACGTAACAGGAATGTTCACGATGGCAAAATACACGCCTCGAATCTGGAACCAGATTACTGCAGCTGAGAAGGAGAAGATTGATGCAATCATGACCGCATCACTTATCGGTAACGCATTCACGACAAGTGACACTGGACCAAGTACGCCTCGAACGCTTGATGGTGACACTAACCTGAGCAGAGACTGGAACCCGAACTATCGAGAGGGAATGATCGGAGGAGTGCTCGTCGCAATCGCGTACTTTGGACCTGACCAGGCCCAGGCAATATTGAGCGCATATGACCATACAGTATTCACACAAAAACTTAATACTCTAGGTCTGACAAATCCAGCGGGAATATTCGCGCAGGAATCTGCAAGCTCAGTGCATTCAGCCGTACGAAACTACAAGTACTACGGCAGAACAGTTCAGGATTACATGGGAATCTACGATGCACTTGTCTCTGATACGTTTGGACGAGACGTAACATGTGCATCTGCTGGAGGAAGCATCGACTCTGGATGTGCAGGACTGCCTAACTTGGGACAGCCGGGAATGCTCAAGGAGTTCAACTCTACTGATGCCCTTGGAGGACGAAGCAGCATCGGATATGCATACGACGGATATCGACCGCACCTTACCAACCAGCTCGTTCTGATCGCGTCAGGACTATGGGACAAGAGTTCGGCGACGGCAACCAAGACCAAGGGCAAGAACCTTGTGGCAGTCGGAAGCACCGACCTGATCTACAAGCTAGAGAAGGGATATACGGGGTACTCAAAGGGAAAGGTTGAGCCATCTGAGAACATCACGTCTCCAGATCGAGGATATCGATACACACTTCCAATTTGGAACGACGTGCTTCGACCATTCCATGGCCTACCAAAGGCACCGAATCCAGATTACGGAACATCTCGAATAATCTGTGCCACACAGTGCGTGCCTGGAACAGAAATTGAGATCTTCAAGACAAACGTTAAGGTGCGAAACGTACCAACCACAGTTGGAAACATTGAGATTGGACTGGTGCAGCCAGGAGACAAGGGAGTCGTATTGGAAGGACCTACGGTAGCCGGCGGAATCACATGGTACCGAGTACAGTACAGCACCAAGGCTCTAACAGGGTGGAGTGGATCTGACAACATGTGGGTTGCAACACCTTCTGTGCCGGATACAGAGAACCCTTCAATCCCAGCAAACCTAAGAGTGAGCGGAGTAACTGCAAACACAGTTGCCCTAGGATGGGATGTTTCGACAGACAATAGAGGAGTAACGGGATATGAAGTTCGACAGAATGGAAGCGTGGTATCAAACTCAGGTACTAACTCATTCACTGCGACTGGACTTACACTCGGACAGACATATGACTTTGCAGTGCGAGCATTCGACGCAGCAGGTAACAAGTCTGGATACTCAACTTCTGTTGCGACAACCACATACGGATTCGTGGATACACAGGCACCTTCAGTACCAACGAATCTGAAACAGGCAGCAGTATCAAATACTTCAGCAACAATCACATGGACAGCTTCGACAGACAACGTCGCAGTGACATCATACGAGATCTTCCGAGGAGCAACACCGGTTGGAACATCAGCAGGACTATCGTTCACTGATAACGGTCTGACTCGAGATACCGCGTACTCATACACCGTTAAGGCAAAGGATGCGGCAGGGAACACATCAGCATCATCTGTGGCTCTATCTGTACGAACTACAGATGTGACATCAAAGAACCCAGTTCGAGTCCCATCATTTGGACCGAACGGAACACACTGGCCAGACAAGATTCCAACACCGTTCATGTACGATGAGACAGTTCCATCAATTGTAATTAACCCTAGCTGGACCGAGCTTAAGGCCGCGCTCCAGAGCGTTACAAAGGCTCAGGCAGATGCCGGACTACGAATCCTTATCAAGGATGGAGTGATGGTAGGTAATGGAATGGTAAACTACAGCCACAATCTTCAGGACGTAGGTTCCGCAACCTGGAACAAACGAGTAACAGTCGCGCCCTTGAACGGGTACGGTAGGGTTACGTGGACGAAGGGAGTTTCGATTCTCAATGTTCAGGGAGTCGCATTTGCAGGATTCAAAGTTGAGAATCCGGGAATTCGATTTAAGGGAAACAACCGATCTGCGCTTGCCTGGATTAATATCTCGGGAGGAAGTTCAACCAGTGCGATCCAGCTGCTTGTCGGTGCATCTTCTCAGCTATCTGTTGCCGATACCGAGATCGTTGAGGTGGTAATGAGGGAGTCATTGGCAACCGACTCGGATACATTTGCCATCCAGGGTCTAGCAAGCGGATCAAACTCGATTACGAAGGTCACTGTTGCAGGGTCATACTTTGCTCCTCGATTCGTTACTGGAGGTGGGCATACCGATACTGTCCAGTTTGCTACTGGAAACTATACGGATCAGTCGGGATCGACAATCCAGGATACGGCAATCTTCGGTTCAAGTAACGGAGCTCTACAGGTAGGAAGTCTCAACGGCCTCACTCTCGACAATACGGTCATCATGTCAGGAGACGCTTCCAAGTCTAGATATCCAATTCTAAGTGGAGGAAATGGACCTGTAGAACTTGCATTCAACGGAGGATCGACTGGAATGAAAACATACAATTCAATCTTTATCGGAGGTATGGGTGCTCCTGATTGGGACGTCATCGAGAATACCCGTGTTGGAAGGCTTCCGTCCGTAAATCCGTCAACAAAGTGGATCCATCAGCCAAGCCTGCTCAACTGGAAGGATGATGCAGCGGGTTACGCAAACATCATTCCAATGCCAACTGACGCATACCTTGCTCAGATCTGGGCAAAGGACAGCACGCCTGTAACATATCGAACACTTACGACTTCGGTCACAGGTTCAGGAACGGTTTCAGGAACTTCAGTTCCAACACAGCAGTACGTTGAGGGAACAAGTGTAACTCTAACTGCAACACCAGCAACAGGAGGTACGTTCCTAGGATGGAGCGGGGCATGTACGGGAACGTCTGCGACATGTACGGTTGTCATGAGTGCCGACAAGTCAGTCTCGGCTGCATTCACAACTATCACGGCGCCACAACACCTTCTCACTGTTGCCAAGAACGGAACAGGAACAGGATCAGTAACAGGAAACCCTGCAATCGCAAATGGAGTGTCACAGCTTTACCTTGAGAATACTTCAGTGGTACTTACAGCAACTCCTTCCGCAGGATCAACGTTCGCGGGATGGAGCGGCGCATGTACGGGAACTTCGGCGACATGTACGGTAACCATGAATGCTGCCAAGAACGTAACGGCGACATTCAACCTTGTGACGGTTACGCAATACGCACTTACGGTCAATAGTGCAGGAACGGGAGCGGGAGCGGTTTCAGGTGCGACATCAGGACAGCAGTTCCCATCAGGAACAGTTGTGACTCTGACAGCAACTCCTTCCGCAGGATCAACGTTCGCCGGATGGAGCGGCGCATGTACGGGAACTTCAGCGACATGTAACGTGACAATGAGCTCGAACAAGACTGCG
>JACCDW010339862.1_pt1 | contig 14829 bp, 12 predicted proteins | sample 7449781 | NCBI WGS metagenome assembly JACCDW01 (sample SAMN15323449, study PRJNA562643) | freshwater metagenome | isolation source: river surface water | place: USA:Blue River Watershed | collected 2017-08-18
ATCAACGACCTGATCAACCGCATCATCAAGCCGAGGCTGCAGACCATCACCGGCGTGGCCGACGTGCGCATCTTCGGCGAGCGCAAGTACGCCATGCGCGTGTGGCTGGACCCGGACCGGCTGGCCGGCTACCGCCTGACCACGCAGGACATCGAGGACGCGATCCGCCGCAACAACCTGGAGTTGCCCGCCGGCCGCATCGAGTCGCAGACGCGCGAGTTCAGCGTCACCTCGCAGACCGACCTGGCGCGCGCCAACCAGTTCGCCGACATCGTCATCAAGAACGTCAACGGCTTCCCGGTCAAGCTGCGCGACGTGGCCCAGGTGCGCGAGGGACCGGCCGACGAACGCAGCTCGGTGCGCCTGAACGGGCGCCCGGCCATCTCGGCCGGCGTGATCCGCCAGGCCACGGCCAACCCGCTGCAGCTGGCCGCCGGCGTGCGCGAGATGATGCCGCGCCTGCAGGCCGACCTGCCGCCGGGCGTGGGCATCGAGGTCGCCAACGACAACTCGGTCTTCATCGACCGCTCGGTCAAGAGCGTGTACCAGACCATCGCCGAGGCGGTGATCCTGGTGGCGCTGGTGATCTTCTTCTTCCTGCGCACCCTGCGCGCCTCCATCATCCCCATCGTCACCATCCCGGTCAGCCTCGTGGGCACCTTCGCCATGATGGCGCTGGCGGGCTTCACCATCAACACGCTGACCCTGCTGGCCCTGGTGCTGGCCATCGGCCTGGTGGTGGACGACGCCATCGTGATGCTGGAGAACATCTACCGCCACATCGAGGAGGGGCTGGACCCGTTCTCGGCCTCCATCAAGGGCGCGCGGGAGATCGGCTTCGCCGTGGTGTCGATGACGATGACGCTGGTGGCCGTGTACGCGCCGCTGGCCTTCACGCCGGGCCGCACGGGCCGGTTGTTCATCGAGTTCGCGCTGGCCCTGGCCGGTGCGGTGGTGGTCTCGGGCTTCGTGGCCCTGACCCTCACGCCCATGATGTGCTCCAAGCTGCTGCGGCACAACCCCAAGCCCAGCTGGTACGACGCCCACATGGAGGCCTGGCTCAACGCCCTGTCCAACGGCTACGAACGCGCGCTGCGCTGGATCGTCACGGCCCGCGCCGGCGGCCGCGGCCTGAAGTCCTGGGTGCTGCAGGCGCGCTGGCTGGTGCTGGGGATGATGGTGGCCACCGCCGCCACCATCGTCATGGTGTGGCCCACCATGAAGAGCGAGCTCTCGCCCATGGAGGACCGGGGCACTGTGCTGGTCAACATCAACGCGCCCGACGGCTCCACGCTGGACTACACCAACCGCTATGCCCAGGCCATCGAGCGCATCGCCTCGGGCAACAAGGAGTTCGACCGCATCTTCGCCAACATCGGCAACCCCACGGTGGCCCAGGGCAGCGTGATCATGCGCGCGGTGGACTGGAGCGAGCGCCAGCGCACCACCCAGCAGGTGGCCCGCGAGATGGGGCCGCGCGTGGCGGGCCTGCCCGGCGTCAACGCCTTCGTGGTCACGCCGCCGTCGCTGGGGCAGGGCTTCAACCAGCGCCCGATCAACTTCGTGATCCAGACCTCCGACAGTTACGAAAACCTGAACCGCACCGTGCGGCAGATGCTCGACGAGATCGGCAAGAACCCGGGCATCCTCCAGCCCGACACGGACCTGCGCCTGAACAAGCCGGAGCTGCGCATCGAGGTCGACCGCGAGAAGGCCGCCGACCTGGGCGTCGGCGTCGATGTGGTGGCCCGCGCGCTGGAGACCGCGCTGGGCGGCCGCACCGTCACCCGCTACAAGCGGGACGCGGAGCAGTACGACGTCATCGTGCAGATGCCCACCACCGGCCGCAGCACGCCGGAGGACATCGAGCGCATCCAGGTGCGCGGTCGCAACGACACCATGATCCCGCTGTCCTCGCTGGTGCGCATGCGCGAGTCCGTCAGCCCCCGCGAGCTGAACCACTTCGGCCAGCGCCGCTCGGCCACCATCACGGCCAACCTCTCGCCCGACTACTCGCTGGGCGAGGCGCTGACCTTCATGGACCAGACGGCCGCCAAGGTGCTCAAGCCCGGCTACACCACGGAGCTGAACGGCACCTCGCGCGAGTTCCGCAAGTCGCAGGGTGCACTGGCGCTGGTGTTCGTGCTGGCGCTGCTGTTCATCTTCCTGGTGCTGGCGGCGCAGTTCGAGAGCTTCATCGACCCGTTCGTGATCATGCTGTCGGTGCCGCTGTCCATGGTGGGCGCGCTGCTGGCGTTGAAATGGTCCGGGGGCTCGCTGAACGTGTACTCGCAGATCGGCCTGATCACGCTGGTGGGCCTGATCACCAAGCACGGCATCCTGATCGTGGAGTTCGCCAACCAGCTGCGCGAGCAGGGCATGGAACTGGTCGAGGCCGTGATCAAGTCGGCCGGCCAGCGCCTGCGCCCCATCCTCATGACCACGGGCGCGATGGTGCTGGGCGCCATCCCCCTGGCCATTGCCGAGGGCGCCGGCGCGGAAAGCCGCCAGCAGATCGGCTGGGTCATCGTGGGCGGCATGTCGCTGGGCACGCTGCTGACGATCTTCGTGGTGCCGACCATGTACCTGCTGTTCGCGCGCAAGTCGGTGCCGGGCGCGATCACGCAGCAGGCGCACGCCCACCCCGTGGGCCATGGCGAGCCTGCGCCGGGCCCGGTCCCCGGCGAGCTGGTGGCCAAGTAAGCCAAACGCGGTAGGCCCGCGCCCCGTGCCCGGCGGCCCGGCCGGCCGACACGGGGCGGGGCCGGCGCCGACAGCCAGGCGGCGGCCCGCTGCCTAGTCTGGTCTCCAACCTAGGAGACCTGCGATGAGACAACTTCCCAAGGCGATCCCCGAGCTCGATGGCGGGCTCTTCCTGCCCCGGCCGGTCGTCGAACTGCTCGAGGCCGTGCTGGCGACCCACCAGCAGGCGCTGTGCCAGGCCGCCGAGCGTGGCACCGACACCGAACTGGAGCTGACCGTATTGGCCGAATTGCGCCAGCTGCTGCGCCTGACCGGCCTGCGCCTGCCGCTGCCGCCGGCGCGCGAGCTGCTGGGGCTGGCCGACCCGCGCGAGGAGATGGTGTCGCGCAACCTGCTGCGGGAACGGTGAACGGGGGGCGGCCTTGCCGCCCCATCCTGGTGCGAAGGCAGGCCGGGCGGGCTGGCACGGACCCTGCGATGAACGGGTGCGAACCTTGCGCGCACCTCCATCGCAAGGACACTCCCGAAGGCCGCAGACCTGCCCATGACCTCCCGCCGCCAATTCCTGATCGGCTCCTCCACGCTCGCGGCCGCCGCCGCCTTTCCGCTGTCCGCCCTGGCGCAAGCCTGGCCGATCCAGCCTGTCAAGCTGGTCGTCACCTTCCCGCCGGGGGGCTCCAGTGACATCGTGGCCCGTCTCATCGGGCCGCTGTTGTCGGAGAGGCTGGGCCATCCCGTCGTGGTCGAGAACCGGCCCGGTGCCGCGTCCACCATCGGCGCTGCCGCCGTGGCCAACGCCGCAGACGGCCACACCCTGTTGGTGTCCAACTCCGCGCCCCTGTCCATCTCGCCGGCGCTGATGGACAAGCCCACCTACGACCCCGTCAAGAGTTTCCGCCACCTGGTGTATATCGGTGATGTGCCCACGGTCCTCGTCGTCCACCCGTCGCTACCGGTGACCGACTTCACCAGCTTCGTGGCCTGGGCCAAGGCCCAGAAGGAGCCGATTGCCTTCGGCAGCGGTGGCGCGGCCTCGGTGGGCCACATCGTCGGCGAAATGCTGGCGCAGCGCCTGGGCGTGAAGATGACCCATGTGCCGTACCGCGGCGCGGGCCCGATGCGGACCGACCTGCTCGGTGGCCAGATCAAGGTGGCGGTGGACGCTTTGCCAGCGAACCTTGCGTATCGCAAGACCGGCCAGTTGCGCCTGCTGGCGATCAGCGCGGCGCGCCGGGTGGGCCAGGCGCCCGACCTGCCCACCTTCGCGGAGCTGGGGCATCCCGGCCTGGTTGCCGAGAATTTCGTCGGCCTGTCCGCGCCAGCTGCGGCGAACGACCAACTCGCCCGCACCGTCGCCAAGGCCATGGCCGACATCCTGGCCCTGCCCGAGGTGCGGTCCAAGCTCGAGGCGCAGGGCTTCGAGCTGGAGAGCCGCACGCCGCAGGCCTTCACCGCCTTCATCAAGGACCAGGCCGAGCGCTGGTCGGGTATCGTCAAGGCCAGCGGGGCCACCCTGTGAGCGCCGCCCGCATCGTCGTCGCGCTGTTCGGCCCGATGGGGCAGGGCAGCTTCAACGAATCAGGGCTGGCCGGCGCACGCCGGGCGCAGGCCCTCGGCCATGCGGTCGACGTGCACTGGATCGCACCCCTGGACGGCGCCGAGCGCGCGCAGGCGCTGCGGCACATCTGCGCCCAGGGTGTCGACCTGCTGGTCGCCCACGGAGGGCAGGGCGATGTGCCGGTTGCCCTGGTGGCCCCGGAATTTCCGTGTACCCAGTTCGCCATCACGCAAGGCGGATTTCACGCGCCCAACGTGGCCTGCTACGAAGTGCTGCAGGAACAGTCCGCCTTCCTGGCCGGTGTACTGGCCGGGTTGGCGTCGCGCACGCGGGTGGTGGCCCACATGTCGGGCGAGAAGGTGCGGCCGGGCCTCAAGGGACGCGCGGCCTTCGCCCATGGCCTGCGGCTGGCCGCGCCCGACTGCCGCTTCGTCACCCGCTTTTGCGGGGCCCAGCATGACCCGGCGCTGGCGTACGAGACGACCCGTGCGTTGCAGGCCCAGGGGGCCGACTTCATCTTCGCCATGATCGACGGCGGCCGCACCGGTGTCAGCCAGGTGTGCCGAGAGACGCCATTGCAACAGATCGGCAATGTGCTCGACTGGGTCGCACGCGACTCGGCGGTGTTCGCCGCTTCGGCGGTCGCCGACTCGGGATGGGGCGTGTGCCAGGCGGTTGAGGACTTCGTGGCCGGCCACCTGCAGGGTGGCACCGACACGGTGCATGGACTGGAACGACCCGAGGCGGTCAGGCTGGTGATGACACCGGACCTGCAGGCCCGGTTCGGCGACCCGGTGGCGGCCTGGCGTGACCGCTTGGTCGACGGCAGCATCCGCATCGAGACCGAATACCTCGGTCCCGAGCTCTGAGCCGTCAGGTCACGCCCTCGAACATCAGCACGTCGACTTCATCGCCGACGGCCACGTTCCCCTGCCCGTGGTGCAGCACGATCAGCCCGTTGGCCTGGACCATCGAGCTGAGCACGCCCGAGCCCTGGTTGCCGGTGGTACGCACCTGCAGCGTGCCGGCCGGTCCCGCGCTGACGATGCCGCGCTGGTACTCGGTGCGGCCGGCTTTCTTGCGCATGGCCTCGCCGCTGCGCGCCTTGAGCATCACGGGCGCCGTCTCGCGCGCGCCCATCATCCTGAGCAGGGCAGGGCGCACAAAGGCCAGGAAGGTCACCATCACGGCCACCGGGTTGCCCGGCAGGCCGAACAGCACGGCCTGGCGATCGCCCTCGAGGATGCGGCCCACCGCCATCGGCCGGCCCGGGCGCATGGCGATCTTCCAGAAGGCCACGTCCCCCAGCTGTTTCATCATGGCCTTGGTGAAGTCGGCCTCGCCCACGCTCACGCCGCCGCTGGTGATGATGGCGTCCGCCTGCGCCGCCGCCTGGCGGAAGGCCTGCTCCAGCAGCGCGGGCTCGTCGCGGACCACGCCCAGGTCGACCACCTCGCAGCCCAGTCGCTGCAGCAGGCCGCGCACGGTGTAGCGGTTGCTGTCGTACACCGAGCCTTCGCGCGGGGGCTCGCCCAGGCTCAGGATCTCGCTGCCGGTCGAGAAGTAGGCCACCTTCAGGCGGCGGCGCACGTCCACCGTGGGCAGGCCCAGGCTGGCAATGAGCCCGCAGGCCGCCGGGCCCAGCCGCTCGCCCGCGAGCAGGGCGGGCCGGCCCTCGTGCAGGTCCTCGCCCTTGAAGCGGCGGTTGTCGCCGGGCTGGAGGATGCCGGCCGGGATCTCGATGCGGCCGTCGTCCAGCGCCCGGGTGAACTCCTGCGGCACCACCGTGTCCAGGCCCGCCGGCATGATGGCGCCGGTCATGATCTTCACGCACTCGCCGGCGGCCACCGTGCCCTGCCAGGCCGCGCCCGCCAGCGCCGTGCCGGCCACGCGCAGCGCCAGCGGCGCGCCGGGGCGCAACTGGGCGCCGTCGAAGGCGTAACCGTCCATCGCCGAGTTGTCGTGCGGCGGCACGCTGATCGGGGAGACCAGGTCCTGCGCCAGCACCCGGCCCAGCGCGTCCAGCACCGACACCGTCTCCACCTGCGGCACGGGCTCGACCAGGCGCTCCAGGAAGGCGTTGACCGAGGCCGCCGGCAGGGCTTGCGGGTCGTAGCCCTGGAGTTGCGCGGCAATCTGCTCCAGCGTCTGCATCACCGCCCCCTCAAGGCTGCTCGAGCTGGCGCAGCTCGTCCAGCGTGTTGGCGTTGAAGAAGGCGCGGGGATCGTCGCCGGGCTGGTCGAAGGGCACCAGCACCTGCCTGTGGCTTGCCGTCCAGGCGTCGATCTTGCGGCCGCCGCCCTGCATGAAGGCGATGAGGCTGCCCACCAGGTCGGCCTTGAGCAGGCAGAACACCGGTTGCGGGCGCAACTTGCCGTCGGCCTCGCGCGCGGTGGCCATGGCGATCTCGGCGTCCTGCGCCTCCAGCGCCTGGGCCAGGCGCTCCACCAGGTCCAGCGGAAACAGGGGCGTGTCGCAGGGCACGGTCACCAGGTAGGGGGTCTCGCAGTGCGCCAGGCCGGTCATGAAGCCGGCCAGCGGGCCGGGGAAGTCCGGCACCTCGTCGTGCCACACGGGCGCGCCGAAGGACTCGTACGCCGCCAGGTTGCGGTTGGCGTTGACCAGGACCTCGGCCACCTGGGGCTGCAGCCGGATCAGCGTCTGCAGGGCCAGGGGCATGCCGTTGAAGTTCTGCAGGCCCTTGTCCGCACCGCCCATGCGGGTGCCGCGGCCGCCGGCCAGGATGACGCCAGTGATGTCTTGAGAAGTGATCATCCGCCGATGTAGCTCATTTCGACGCGGCGCCCGCCGCCGGAGCGGTCCGGCGCGAGCTCGCCGCGCAGTTGGGAATAACGGTCCGCGCGGCCCTGCCAGATCTGCGCGATGGCCGCGGTCATCTGCTCGTCGCTGGCGCCGCCGCGGATCAGGGAACGCAGGTCATGGCCCTGCGAGGCGAACAGGCACAGGTACAGCTGGCCCTCGGTGGACAGGCGGGCGCGGTTGCAGTCGCCGCAGAAGGCCTGCGTCACGCTGCTGATGAATCCCACCTCGCCGCTGCCATCGGCATAGGCCCAGCGCTCGGCGGTCTCGCCAGGCGCGGCGTGCTCCAGGGGCACCAGGGGCATCTCGGCGTGGATCGCCTCCAGCACCTGGGCCGAGGGCATCACCTCGTCCATCCGCCAGCCGTTGGTGGCGCCCACGTCCATGTACTCGATGAAGCGCAGCACATGGCCGGTGCCGCGGAAGTGCCGCGCCATCGGCAGGATCTCGTGCTCGTTGGTGCCGCGCTTGACCACCATGTTGACCTTGATCGGCCCCAGGCCCGCCGCCTTGGCGGCGTCCAGGCCGGCCAGCACCTCGGCCACCGGGAAGTCCACGTCGTTCATCTGGCGGAAGACCTTGTCGTCCAGTCCGTCCAGGCTCACCGTGACGCGGTTCAGGCCCGCGTCCTTGAGCGCGCGTGCCTTGCGGGCCAGCAGCGAGCCGTTGGTGGTCAGCGTCAGGTCCAGGGGCTGGCCGTCCAGCGTGCGCAGTTGCGCCAATTGCTCGACCAGCACCTCGATGTTCTTGCGAAGCAGGGGCTCGCCGCCGGTCAGGCGGATCTTGCGCACGCCCAGCGCCACGAACTGGCGCGCCACCCGCGTGATCTCCTCGAAGCTCAGGAGCGAGGCATGCGGCAGGTAGGGGTAGTCCTTGTCGAACACCTCCTTGGGCATGCAGTAGCTGCAGCGAAAGTTGCAGCGGTCCGTCACGCTGATGCGCAGGTCGCGCAGGGGCCGGCCCAGGGTGTCGGCCACCTGTGCGCCCGCGGGCAGGGGTTGGCCCGGCACGGCCACGGGCCGGCCGGCCGGGCGTTGCGGCAGCAGGGGAATCACGCGTTCAGCCATGGCGCCATTGTCCTCCAAGGCCGCCCCGGCCTGCGATGGCCCGGGCATTTGCCCCTAAGATCACGGCCGGGCCAACCACACAACGACAAGGGCACGTGAGGACGGGGACCAGACCGGGTGCGATCGGGCTTGCGCGGGCAGCGCTGAGGGCGCTGGCCGCCGCCTTGGTGCTGGCGTGGGCCATGGCCCTGGGTCTCGCCGCCTCCGCCCGCGCCGACGAGCCTTCACGCCACCTGGCGCCCGGCTTCTCGGCCCGCGCACCCGGTTCGACGCTGGTGGTGGTGCCGCCCGACCTCGAGCTGTTTTCCATCAGCGCCGGCGGCGTGAGCGAGCCGCGCGCCGACTGGACCGAAGCCGCTCAGCGGCATTTCCGCGCCGCCCTGGCGGCCCGCCGCGCCGGGTTCGGCGTGCCCCCGCGGGACCTCTCCGCCCGCGACCTCGACGAGCTGGGGGAACTCAACGTCCTGCACGGCGCCGTGGCCGAGGCCATCTTCGTGCACCACTTCCTCGGCGACAGCTGGCGCCTGCCCACCAAGAAAGGGGCGCTGGACTGGTCGCTGGGGGATGCCGTCGAGCCCCTGCGCCGCAAGAGCGGGGCCGACTACGCGCTGTTCCTGTGGATCCGCGACTCCTATGCCAGCGCCGAGCGCAAGGCCGCCATGGTGGCCCTGGCGCTGTTCGGCGTGGGCCTGGGCGGGGGCTCGCAGGTGGGCTACGCCTCGCTGGTGGACCTGCGCGACGGGCGCGTGGTGTGGTTCAACGACCTGCGCCGCTTCAGCGGCGACCTGCGCGAGGCCGGTGCCGCCGCCGAAACCCTGGAGGCCCTGCTCAAGGGCTTCCCCACCGCCCCCGCAGCGCCATGAACGCACGCCGCGGCTTCCTGCAGTCAGCCTGCCGCTGGTGCGCCGGCCTGGGCGGCCTGGGCTTCACGCGCCTGGCCGCGCCGCAGGACCTGGCGCCCGCCGACTTGCCCCCGCGCTTCACCCGTCCCCCCGTCGACTCCGACGAGGGCGGCCTGTGGGCGATGATGGACCGCGAGGAGCAACGCCTGCGGCGCAGCCCCTTCGTCGTGCGCGACGACCGCCTCACGCGCTACCTGGAAGGCGTGGTGTGCCGCCTCGGCGCCGACCACTGCATCGACGTGCGGGTGCATGTGGTGCGCAACCCGCTGTTCAACGCCAGCATGGCCCCCAACGGGATGATGCAGGTCTGGAGCGGGCTGCTGCTTCGCATGGAGAACGAGGCCCAGCTGGCCGCCGTCCTGGGGCACGAGCTGGGCCACTACCTGGAGCGCCACTCCGTGGAGCGCCTGCGCGACTCCAAGAGCCGCGCCGCCTTCGCCCAGCTCATGGGCGTGTTCGGCATCGCCGGCACCGTGGCCCAGTGGGGCATCATGGCCGGCATGTTTTCCTTCACGCGGGACCAGGAGGCGCGGGCCGACCGGCTCGGCCTGGCGCTGATGCAGCGCGCGGGCTACGACCCCGCACAGGCCGCCCGCGTGTGGGACAACCTGCTGGGCGAGCTCAAGGTCACCGGCGGCGAGGAGGCCGGCACGCGCAGCCCCCTGTTCGCCACCCACCCGCCCGCGGCCAACCGGCGTGACGAGCTGCTGCGGCAGGCGGGCAGCCGGGGCGGCGAGGCGGCCGAGCCGGGACTGCGGCAGGTGCTCGCGCCCCACCGCCTGGCGTGGCTGGAGGCCGAGGTGCGCCGTGGCCAGTGGGAGGAAAGCCTGGTGCTGCTGGACCGGATGATCGCGCGCGACCCGCTGGACGCGCAGGCCTGCTTCGCCCGGGGCGAGGTCTACCGCCAGCGCGATGGCGAGGGCGATCTGGCCCGCGCCCTCGACGACCTCGTGGCCGCGACGGCGCTGCCGGGCCCGCCGGTGCAGGCCTTCCGCTCGCTGGGCCTGCTGCGCCAGCGCCTGGGGGACAAGCCCGGCGCGGTGGCGGCCTTCCAGCGCTACCTGGCGCGCGCGCCCGAGGCCATGGACGCGGGCCTGATCCGCAGCTACCTGGCGGAGATGGCGCCATGAGGCCGGCACGCGCGCCATGCCCGGCTCCCGGGGCGCCTGCCCAGCTGGGGCCGCAGGTCGCCGCAGCGGGCGAGGGCCCGTCCCGGCGCCGCCTGCTGGGCGCCGCCGCCCTGGGCGCCGTCCTGGCCGGCTGCGCCTCCATCGAGGCCGTGGAGGGGGAGCGCGTCCTGGCCGGCCGGCTGGCCGTGGCGGTGGGCCCGGCCTGGAACCGCATCCGCTCCACCGAGGAAAAGCAGCCCTACGAGACCTGGACGCAGCACGGCTTCACGCTGGACCAGTTGCGCCTGTGGCCCGGCATCGCCAGCGGCGAATCGCTGGTGGCGCCCCGGCCCCTGCCGCCCGGCGGCCAGCGCGCGCCGCGCGTGCCGACTTTCCGGTCGGGCATGTCGCCGGACCAGCTCGCCAACCTGTTCGAGGTGCTCTACGCGATGGACGGCTCGCAGGTCACGCTCACCCGGCTGGACGCCGAGCGCTTCGCGGGCGAGCGGGGGCTGCGCCTGGCGTTCAGCGTGCTGCGCCAGCGCGACGACCTGCAGCTGTCCGGCGTGGCCTGGATGGCGGTGCGCCAGGACCGGCTCTACGCGCTGGCCTACACGGCGCCGCGCCTGGCCTTCTTCGACCGGGGCCGGCCCCAGGCCGAGGCCGTGGCCGCCAGCGCGCGCATCAAGGCCTGACTCAGGCCTTCGCCCCCATCGCCAGCGCCGCGTCGCGGGACGCCGCCAGCGCCTTCGCATCCGGCCGGTCCTGCGTGGGCCAGCCCCCCAGGTGCCGCTCGGCGATGTCGGCCAGCGCGGCGATCCAGGCGGGGTGGTCGTTCAGGCAGGCGATGGCATGGAACTCCTGGCCGCCGGCGGTCAGGAAGGCCTCCTTGCCCTCCATGGCGATCTCCTCCAGGGTCTCCAGGCAGTCGCTGGTGAAGCCGGGGCAGGCCACGTCCACGCGCTTGACGCCCTGCTTCGCCAGCGCCTGCAGCGTCGGCTCGGTGTAGGGCTCCAGCCACTTGGCCTTGCCGAAGCGGGACTGGAAGCTCACCGTGTACTGCTCCTTGCGCAGGCCCAGGCGCTGCGCCAGCAGGCGGCCGGTCTTGTGGCACTCGCAGTGGTAGGGGTCGCCCGCCAGCAACGTGCGCTCGGGCACGCCGTGGAAGCTCATGACCAGGTGGTCGGGCCGGCCATGGCCCTGCCAGTGCTGCTCGATGCGGCGGGCCAGGGCCTCGATGTACTCGGCGTCGTCGTGGTAGCGGTTGACGAAGCGCAGCTCGGGCACCAGCCGGGTGCGGGTGGTCCAGGTGTTCACCGCATCGATCACGCTGGCGGTGGTGGTGGCCGAGTACTGCGGGTAGGCCGACAGCACCAGGATGCGCGTGGCCCCCTCGGCCTTCAGCGCGTCCAGCTGCGAGGCGATGGAGGGATTGCCGTAGCGCATGGCGTAGCGCACGCTCACGCGGTGCCCGCGCTCGCCCAGGTAGCCTTGCAGCATCGTGGCCTGGCGCTCGGTGTACACCTTCAGCGGCGAGCCCTCCTTGGTCCAGATGGTGGCGTACTTGGCGGCCGACTTGCCCGAGCGGAACGGCAGGATCACCCCGTGCAGCAGGGGCATCCACACGGCGCGGGGAATCTCCACCACGCGCGGGTCGCTGAGGAACTCGCGCAGGTAGCGCTTGACGGCCGGCGCCGTGGGGGCATCGGGCGTGCCCAGGTTGCAAAGCAGGATGCCGGTGACGGGGGCCTTGCCGTGGGTGAACGGGGGCTCTTTTTTGAAGGGAAGGACTGCGGCCATCCGCCGATTCTCGCCTGAGCGCGCCGGCCGGGTGCCGGGTCGGGATTGGCGGGGCCCGGCGCGACGCTCGCCGCAGGGTGCGGCAGGACGTTCAGCGCGGGGGGCGGCGCCCGGCGCTGAGCGTGGCCACCACGCGCTGCGCGGACATCACCGCGCCTTCCAGCGTGGCGGGGTAGGGGCCTTCGACCCAGTCGCCGCAGGCCCACAGCCCCTCGGCCACCGCAATGCCCGGGCGCTCCAGGCCGGGCACGCAGGCGAAGGTGGCGCGCTTCTCGATCACCGTGCGCACCGGCTGCACCCAGCCCCAGCCCTGGGCGCGGGCCTGGGCCACCACCTGCTGCTCCAGCGTTTCGCGCTCGCGGGGGCTGGCGCTGGCCACGAAGGCCAGCAGGCCCTCGGGCCCGCCCAGCTGCCCGCGGTCGAACACGAACTGCGCCGGCGCCTGCGGCCCCGTGGGCAGGGCCAGCATGGGCGCGGGCAGGCGCCCGCGGCCCTGGGCATAGACGGTGGCGATGGCCTCGTGGCGCAGGGCCCGCGCGCGCTCCAGCCAGGCGGGGGCCGCGATCGCGTTCTCCTGCAGCAGGTGGATGGCGGACCAGCTCGGGCAGGCCAGCACCACGGCATCGAAGGCGTCGCCGTCCACCAGCCAGCCGGTGGGGGTCTGCGCCAGCAGCGCGACCCGGTGGCCGGTGCGCACCACGGCGCCGCGGGCGCCGAGCCAGCGCGCCGCCGCATGCGGGAACAGCTCGCCCAGCGGTGCGAACGGCAGCAGCAGGCAGGAGGGGCTCCAGCCGCCCCAGCCCGGGCCCAGCAGCGCATCGCGCAGCACCCGCAGGAACACCTGGGCGCTGGCCTGCGCGGCCGGGGTGTTGAGGGCGGCCACGCACAGCGGCTCCACCAGTTGCGCCATCACGCGCGGCGGCAGGGCCTCGCACAGGGCGGCCACGGTGAGCGAGGGCGCGCACTGGAAGCCGTCCGCCCGCCACCGCAGGCAGGCCCGCAGCAGGGACAGGCGGTCGCCCCAGCGCCAGCCGCGTGCCCGCAGGATGCCCCAGGCCGCATCCAGCGGCCGCAGACCCGCGGGCCAGCCGGGCAGGGCCAGGCCCTGGCCGGCCGCGTCACGCAGGGTCAGCGGCAGGGCGCGCAGCACCTGCCGGGGCTTCACGCCCACCGCCTGCATCAGGGACAGCGTCTGCCGGTAGGCGCCGATCAGGATGTGCTGGCCGTTGTCCACCACGGTGGCCTGGCCGTCGGGCAGCTCCAGCACCAGCGAGCGCGCCCGCCCGCCCAGGGTGCGGGCCGACTCGAACACGCTGGCGTGGTGGCCGGCGCGCAGGGCTTCCACCGCCACGGCCAGGCCGGCCCAGCCCGCGCCCACCACCGCCAGCCGCAGGCCGTGGCGCGCGGCCCGGCCTGCGGACGCCGCGGGGGCCGCTGCCGGGGAGAGGGGGGTGTCAGATCCGCCCAAGGGCTTGCACCTTCCAGGCGAGCCAGAGCTTGCGCAGGGGGGTGAGGCTGATGCGCTGGTGCAGCACCTGGAAGCCTTCGTCCTCGATCTCGCGCAGCAGCGTGCGGTAGATGCTCGCCATCATCAGGCCGGGTTTCTGGCTGCGGCGGTCGGCCGCCGGCAGCAGGGCCAGGGCCTCGTCGTACAGCGCATGGGCGCGTTGCGCCTGGAACCGCATCAGCGCGGTGAAGCGCTCGGAATACTGGCGCTTGGTGATCTCGTGCGCCTTCACGTCGAACTGCTGCAGCTCGCTGATCGGCAGGTAGATGCGCCCGCGCATCGCGTCCTCGCCCACGTCGCGGATGATGTTCGTCAGCTGGAAGGCCAGGCCCAGCTTGTGGGCGTACCCGGTGGTGGCGTCCTGGGTCTGGCCGAAGATGCGCGCCGCCACCTCGCCCACGATGCCGGCCACCAGGTGGCAATAGCGCTCCAGGGCGGCGAAGTCCAGGTAGCGGGTCTGCGCCAGGTCCATCTCGCAGCCCTCGATCACAGCCTGCAGCTGGCGCTGCTCGATGCCGAACTCGGCGGTCCAGGGCATCAGCGCCTGCATCACCGGGTGGGTGGGCGTGCCCGCGTAGGCCTGGGCCACCTCCTTGCGCCACCAGGCCAGCTTGACCGCGGCCACGCCGGGGTCGCTCACCTCGTCGACCACGTCGTCCACCTCGCGGCAGAAGGCGTAGAAGGCCGTGATCGCGGCGCGCCGGGGCGCCGGCAGGAACAGGAAGGCGTAGTAGAAGCTGCTGCCCGAGGAGGCGGCTTTCTCCTGGACGTAATGCTCGGGCGTCGTCGTCATGCGCGCGATTGTCCCATCGCGGCGCGTGCGCCCGCGGCCATGCGCAGGCAGCGCCAGAGGATCACGGGGGCATCGGCCGCGCCGATGCGCGGGCGCCGGGTGAAGCTGCGAAAGCCGTCGCCCTCGAGCTTGTCCAGGATGCGCAGCCCGCCCTGGACCACGGCCCGCAGTTCCCAGCCCGCCCGTCCCGGCACGCGCAGGGCGATGCCGGCGCCGCGCAGCATCAGCGCGCGGGCCCAGTCCACCTCGGCCGCCAGCAGGCTGGCGGCGGCGGGGTGGCCGGCCCAGGTGGCGGGTTGCGCCGGGTCCAGTCCGTGCGCGCGCAGGTCGGCGGCCGGCAGGTAGTAGCGCCGGCGGGGGATGTCCACGCCCAGGTCCTGCCAGAAGTTGATCAACTGCAGCGCCGTGCACACGTCGTCGCTCAAGGCCAGCGCGCGCGCCTCGTCGATCCCGTACAGGTGCAGCATCAGCCGCCCCACGGGGTTGGCCGAGCGGGCGCAGTAGTCCACCAGCTCGGCGCGGTCGGCATAGACCCGGCCGTCGCGCGTGGCGGCCACGTCCTGCGCGAA